>SDBS01000405.1_pt1 | contig 41087 bp, 45 predicted proteins | sample 2277091 | NCBI WGS metagenome assembly SDBS01 (sample SAMN10404972, study PRJNA504765) | marine sediment metagenome | isolation source: marine sediment core GS10_PC15, 163 cmbsf | place: Arctic Ocean: Southern Knipovich Ridge | collected 2010
ATTATGAATGAAGGGGTAATTCAGCAGGTAGATGCCCCTCAGGTGGTATACGATCATCCTGTCAATAGATACGTAGCCGGATTTATCGGTTCGCCATCGATGAATTTTCTGTCGCCTACTATCATCAAGAAAAACGGGAATTTCTATGCTGTCGATAAAGACTATAAACTAAAGATTCCCGATGATAAGGCTAAATTTCTAAAGGATTATATAGACAAAGAAGTTGTATTAGGAGTAAGACCTGAGCATATAGATATCAAGGTGACAAAAAGAGATTACGATCCAGGCAGTGTTTTTTCAGCTACCATATGGGTGGTGGAGACATTGGGTTCAGAGAAGCTTGTTCACATGAAAATTGGCGAAAAAAATACTCTCATTGCCCGCCTTGATCCTTATGCCGATGTTAAGACAGGCGAGATAGTTGAGTTTGTTGCCAATATGAATTTATCTCATGTGTTCGATAAGGAGACGGAGGAGATAGTTTTCTGAGATGGAGAGGAAAGAAAATGAGAAAAGAACCAAAACCTCGATGGACACCACCAAAGAAAATTGTTCCTTGGTTTTTTTGGTATAAATGTGTTACATGTGAGAAACTTATTAAAAAAGAGCCCATTTGGAAATATCGATATCGGACTGTCTGCTGCGAATGTGCTAAAACATCTGAAATAGCTATCGGACAGATTAAACAGTATATAAGATATGGTGATTTTGATATTAAAGATGATGATTGAATACACACAGAGAAGGAGGAAAGAAATTGAGAACGATTCTTGAGCCACAAAGAGCAATTCCTATTAGATATGAGACTGATGTCCTAGTAGTAGGAGGAGGTTCAGCTGGATTTGCAGCCGCTTTGGCTTCAGCCCGGACTGGTGCCAGGACTATGCTGGTAGAAAGGTATGGATTTTTGGGTGGGATGATGACTGGTGGATTGGTTTTGGGATTCCCGAGGATTCGTAATGGAATAAATTGTGAGCTAGCTGTAAGATTGCTCTATGGAGGTTCAGTTACTAATGAAGATTCTATCACCATTGACCCTGAAATCACAAAATTGGTGTTAGATGAGATGTTGGCAGAGGAGCAGGTTAAAATACTGTTTCACTCCTATGCTGCTAATGTCGTGCAGATGGGGAGAATGATTGACGCTGTTATCATCGAGGGAAAGTCTGGCCGGCAGGCAATCGAGGCAAAGATGGTTGTTGACGCCACTGGAGACGGTGATATTGCTTACTTCTCTGGCTGTCCTTTTGTGATGGGAGACTCGAATGGTGTGACACTCCCAACAACAGCTTCATTCATGCTTCAGCAGATTGGTGACTTCAGCAAAACTACACTCCGTATGGGTGAGAAGCATCAAGCAGTAGGACAGCAGGATGACCAGGAGATGAGGATCAATGCTTTGGATTCAGAAGAGCTTTCAGAGGCTGAGATTATATTGAGAAGAAAAGCCTTTGAATGGCTGGCTGAAAAGAAGAAAAGCTCTCCAGAATATAGGCATGCATTTATAAGCCAGTTTGGAAGCCAGCTTGGTGTAAGGGAGACTAGAAGGATTGTGGGACTCTACGAATTGAAACAGAAGGACTATGAGGAGAAGAAGGAGTTTGAGGATAGCATTGGCCTGACCTTCCGAGGTGACCAAATACCATACAGAAGTTTGATTCCAGAAGGAATTGACAACCTGCTTGTTGCCGGAAGGTGTGTTTCTTATAATAGAGATCTTCTTGGGATTATGAGGATGATTAGCACCTGTATAACTACTGGCCAGGCGAGTGGAACTGCGGCGGCCTTAGCAAGTAAAGAGAATGTTTCTCCTGAGAGGCTGGGTATAGCATCATTACAGAAAGAATTGGAGAGACAGAAAGTTAAACTATGATGAGGTGAGGAGAGAATTTGTCTTTGAGGAAATATACAGTTAGATATAATCTATAATGAAGATTGTCTAGGTGAAAAAGGTATGTGTATTCTACCAGATAATTCTATTGATATGATATTAGCAGATGTTCCTTATGGAATTACAGCCTGTAAATGGGACACGATTATTCCGCTGGAGCCAATGTGGAAACAATTAAAACGAATTATCAAACCAAACGGTGCTATCATGTTGACAGCTAGTCAGCCATTTACCAGCAAATTGGTTATGAGCAATTTAAAGATGTTTAAGTATGAATGGATTTGGGATAAAGTTAAGGGAACTGGATTTCAAATTGCAAAATTTCGCCCACTGATTAGAACTGAAAATGTGTTAATTTTTGGTAAGGGGAGAGTAAAATATAATCCTCAGAAAATAAAACTTGATAAGCCAAGGATGGAGAGTTTTGCTTCTACAAAAAGCGGAAGTTCTCCAATAGCTTATCTAAATAAAGGGACAAAATTAGTATCAGATAGATACCCAACAAATTTAATACAGATAAAAAGAGATACGAACAGGATACACCCTACTCAGAAACCAGTAGCATTGTTTGAGTATCTAATCAAAACATATACCAATGAAAAAGAAATAGTTCTTGATTTTACTATCGGCTCAGGAACAACCGCTGTAGCCTGCAAACACCTTAACCGCCATTATATAGGCTTTGAGATAAATAAAGAATACTGCAAAATGGCCGAGCAAAGACTAGAAGCAGAAAAAACATTATGGGATTAGAAGAATAAAAAGAGTTTGGCTTTGCAGAATCTGTACAGAGACCGAAGAGGGCAGATGGGACATTTGAGTAAGGCAATAGATATAGGGTGGAGCTTATGCACTGACTGTGTGGATTTTCAGAGACAGGAGAAGGACTCTCTTCTCTTTCACTGCATAAATAAAAAGAGCAAATCTTTTGGCTTTCTCTCTTCCCATAAGCTCACTTGGAGGATATGTGCTTTATATAAAGAAGGGTTGTCAGAGCAGTTAAAAGGGATAAGGTTTATTGAGGACCTCCGGGGCATAAAAAAGTTTAAGAATTCTACCTTCTGGATTATAGGTGCTGATCCCAATCTCGACTTCTACCAGTCTCCTTACTGCTCAGATGATTTCTTCAAGGATAAATTCTCTATCGCAGTCAATTTTGTACGGCATGTCTTTCCTGATAGTACATTTTATATTGCCGATTGGGCAGTTGCAGGATCAGACATGAAGAATGATGCCTGCTGTGATTTAAAGAAATGTATCTTTTCCTTGAAGGTTGATAGATTGCTTCCTTCTGCAGATACATTTGGCCTTTCTCATCCTTTACAGGGACGAGATTTAGAGCCAATCTATATGAGGACAGAGAAGGGTCGACCGATGAGGTTTAAATCTGAACGTAGATCTATGGTGAGGGAGATTTTTAGTGATGATCCTGTGATATTCTCCTCAATTGGAACAACCACCCATTTGGGAATATGTGCTGCAGTTATGCTAGGTGCGAGGAGGATTATTTTAGTAGCCTGTTCCCACAAACTAAAATTCCCTGTATTAAAATTTCACGCTCACAGAAAGGGCTTAGAGAAATATATTGAGGCTGATAACAAAGTTTTTGACTATGCCAGAAGGAGAGCGAAAGAATGGGAACGAAGGCTTAGAGAGTTTGTAGAGATATTCAGAGACTATGGAGTTGAGATTGTAAGACATCGTTATGATGAGAAGAAGAAGAAGTTTGTGTTTGAGGAGATAAAATGAACTACAAAACAGAAAGAGAAAAAGCCTATTATCAGTTGGGTCATTGTGCGGGATATGGAGAAATGGGAAGGGAGATTATTACATGTTTGGATGATGAAGGTAAAGATTTATCAAAATTTAAGAAGTGGTTACATTATTATATAAAACTTGAGGAAAAAGATAATAATGATATGTTAGAGAAACTTAAGGCAAAATTAAAGATAAAGACTCTTGATGGTAGTATGGCAGATGAGAATTTGGTGGTTAAGGAGAAAGGATAGATGGATAAGATTGTTCAGGAATGTTGGAATGATTGGGTAGATTCAGTAAGAAAACGTGAAATGATTTGCCCACTAAAAGGGAAAGTGATTGATATACCGGTGAATGCACCAATAGGCTTAATGGGAAAGACAAGCAATACTATGGGAACTATATCGCCAATACCGAGAGCATCAATAGACTTTTCTCTGAAGCTGTGGATGCCGATGATATCTCCTTTCAAGTTTCCAAGAGCTATTGAATTTATTGAGAAGGCAATAAGGGCATACTATAATGAACCAGAACCATTACCAATAACATGGCCGGAGGGAGTGAGTTTTCATGATGCATTCTTTCCAGACAGTCTGGAGCCATACAAAGGACCATTGAGAAATATGAGTAATACAGGGCAAATAGGTTGGTTATAAAAGGAGACTGCAGAATGAAAAGAGTAGAAGACTTTAGAGATATCCATAAGGGTAAGGGTAATACAACAATCTGGGTAGTTGGCAGAGGTCCGAGTATCAGAAAGTATCCAAAGGGTTTTTTCAATTCTCCTCGTATCGCAATCGGACTGAATGCAGCTTACCTCCATTTCCCTGAATGCAGATATTTCTTGTCCAACCATATATGGGGAAGGAGGGGAGAAAAAACAGAAGAGGCAATAAAGGAAGTCCCTCCAGAAGTCCTGAAGAAGTGGATAACATTGCTCGTTACTACTCCTACAGAGTTTACTAGGCATTGGTATTTACCTGATATGGCTTATATGGAGAAATATTCTCCAGGTATACTTGCCTACGGGAGATGGCTGGGTGATCCTAATTCGAAGAAGGAAGAGTTCCAGAAAGTAATTGAAAAAATTATGGCTAAGAAGGACTGCCTCTTGGTGCAGAAGGGAACAGTATCACATTTTGGAATCCAGGTTGCCGCTATCATGGGAGCCAAAAAGATAATCCTGGCGGGCTGTGAGGCGAAGGCTGAAGGAAAGTTGAAGGGTGTTGATGATGCTTCTATCCCTGAATCAACGATGCTTACCAGAGAGAGTTCCAAAGCCAGGCTGGAAGGTAAGACCCTAGACTATATATGGTATAGACTTGGGACAACCTGGTTGGCCAATGCTTTGAAAAAGCATGGGGTAGAGGTGGTGCGGTTCAACCCAGAGACGATGAAGGAGGAGGCTGTTCCTGCAGAAGAAGAAAAGTTCAGTCTTCAGCTTGGTGGGGCTGAGGATCCCTACCTGTTTTTTGAGACGGGTTATCTATCGATGGATTATCCAGAGGCTCGGGGTGTTAATTTTGTTCATGATTTGCGTAAGCCTTTCCCTTTTGGGGATGAATCAATTACAAAAATAATAGCCTTTCATACCCTATGCCGACTGTCTGAGGAGGAGATTGTTCCAACTCTTTGGGAGTGCTATCGGGTTCTGGTTCCTGGTGGGGGGCTTCTGGTGACGGTGCCGGAGTTCGCCTGGGTTTGTAGGACTTATTTGGAGAGAGGGGTTCTGACTCCTGACCTGATAGAGAGGCTCTATGGGAACTCCTACAAGTGGAGATTGCAGTACAGGTATTGTTTTAGTCTGCAGACCTTGTACAAAGCTCTGAGAGCGGCTGGCTTTGGAAGGTATAAGATGGTGAATTCCAAGGCCTTCAAGAAGAAATTTTTTGGGAAAGAAGAACTGACAAATACGAGAATGTATCAGGAAGGAGATTTGATTGTAGAGGCAATAAAGGGAGAGAAGAGCGAAGAGGAGAAAGCAAAGTTAAAGGAGAATTAAGTGTTAGCAACTGAAGAAATTATAAGAGTTTTAGAAAAGGAAATAGTCTGGTGTTTAGAGCATCCTGCTACTAATTTATCTAAGGATTCCCGAAGAGGTTTCGTGTGGGCTGATCTAAAGCAGGCAATTAATCTGATAGAAAAAATGAATGAAAAGTAAAGATGCAGAAAGGAGGCAGCATAAAATGTCCTGGCCACAGAAGATTCTACTCGTAGAGCCTGGTCATTCTACTAGCACCATAGAAACATTTCGGGGGTATGCAGACGGCTTTGCGGCTTTGGATCTTGATGTCTGGGAGTATGACCTGGCAGACCGCCTGAAATTCTTTGAGAAGGCACATCGGGCTATCAACCCCCAACAGAAAATCACAATGGCTCAACTCTCTGAGGCTGCGACTGAAAGCATAGTTGTAGCGGCAGTAGCTGAGAAGGTAGATCTAATCCTGTATATAACTGCCCAGAATGTTCCGTCTCTCACTTTCCGGATGATACGAGAGGGATTGGGGATTCCTCAGGGCATTATTCTTACAGAGTCTCCTTATTGCTCCTCTTGGGAGTTGGAAAGATTGAAGGATTGTAATTTTGCTTTTACGAATGACGAGGCTTGCGTTGAGCAGTATAGGAAGGTAAACAAGAATGTCTTTTTTCTTTCACAAGGCTACCGGCAAGATGTATTCGAGAAGAAAATTGTCGCTGAGACTCAGCATGAAAAGGACATTTTCTTTGTGGGCACGATCTTCCCAAAAAGACAGATATTCCTGAATGAGATTTGCGAGAGATTTCCTTTTAAGGAGATCGGACTCTATGGTATATCATTGAAGAAGCATTGGCAGACAGACTGTTTTACGTTGACTTTTATTCCTAAGACCCTGCCACAAGAGGAGTATGCCAAGTTTCTCAAGGGAGCGAAGATTGCCCTGTGTCCTATGAGGGAATACAGGGTTGCAACTAATTCCTGCCATATTGTCCCTACAAACCCAGGCCCGAGATTCTTTGAGATCCTTGCCATGGGAACATTCTGTATTACTGAGTGGAGAGAGGGAATTGAGAGATACGGACCCGGGAAGAACTTTGAGACATACAGAGAGACTGAAGAATGCTTGGATAAAATCAGGTTCTATCTTGACCATGAGGACAAGAGAAAGAAAATTGCAGCCAGAGGCAAGGAGAGAGTCTTCGGCAAGGAGAGCTTTCTCTGCAGAGCTAGGACGGCTTTGAAAGTAATGAAAGGATTGAATCTCTAAGCTAAATGCTTTCCATCTTCTCGTCCGAGAAAAACATCAAAAGAAGATTTCTTCTGTTCAGTAATTCTCTTATTTGGTAAACCCTTTTGAATTGAGGGAAAAGAGAGTATAATCATTTTATCTACAGTAAATTTCACACCAATTTTCGTAGCTTACCTACAGTAACATACCCTTAACAATCCATAGAAAAATAAAAGAATTTCTAGGAGGTGAATGAAATGGCTGCAAGAAGAGGCAGACACGGTAGGGTCTATTTAGCCCAGACTAATGTGATAACTGGGCTGACGGATTTCAGCATCAGTGACCCTCATACTATGGTCGATACCACAGTTATGGGAGACTACTATGCCACTCAGGTGAAGGATCTTAAGGGACCTTGGACTGCAAGTTTCAGTGCCAAGGAGGATGCGACAAACTTTGCCCTACTATTCGATGCATCTCATGGAGAGCCTTTGCAGATTATAGTCTTCTATCCAGACTTCGGGATAAAAACCGACTACTTCTACGGCACAGGGATATGGGCTATTGATAGCTCGGTTACCATGGGAGATACGGTAAACTTCAGTGGAACTGTGGACGGAAGCGGAGAATTGCTCTGGTTCCCCTAGAGCGGGTTTGAGCGATTTGGAGATATTATGGGAGCACCAAAAGATCCTGAAAAGTATAAGATTTTTGTTGAGAAAGATAGGCAGGCTTCTATTGAATTTTGGAGTGATCCAAAGAATAAGGAAAAGCAAACTCAACGATTGATAAAACAATGGAAAGATCCAGAGTTTAGAGCGAAGATAGAAAAGACTTATCAGGATCCTGAATGGAAGAAAAAGCGAGCCAAACAAGCTAAGAAGAAAATGGAGGAATTATTTCTTGATCCAGCTGTCCGAAAACTCTGGAGCGAGAGGTCAAAAGAACAGCGGAAAGATCCAAAATATATGGAAGCATTAGAGGCTGGTCTTGCGAATCCAGACGTTATAAAGGTCAGATCTGAAAATGCCCGAGCCCAAATGTTGAAGCAATGGCAGGATCCTGAGTTCAGAAAAGCAATGGTTGAGAAGACGAAGAGGCAATGGAAAGATCCAGAATTTCAGAGGCTAAGAGTCAAGACAGCAAGAAAACAGATGCTCAAGTTGTGGGAAGATTCTGAATATAGAGAGAGAACAGTTAAAAGGCTTTTGACTATCCGCAGCCCTAACAAAAAGGAATTGCTTTTAGCCTCCATTCTCCACGAGCTTGACCTTCCCTATGAATTTGTCGGCGACGGCAAACTGATTATTGATGGACGGAATCCTGACTTTACAAATGTAGATGGTCAGAAAAAGCTGATTGAACTCTATGGGGAGCATTTTCACAGGGAAGAGAAAGCTGAGAACGGAGGGGATGAGGGTAAGGCGAGAAAGGATTTCTTTCAGAGATACGGCTATCAGACTCTGATAGTCTGGGAACGGGAGCTTGAAAATAAAGAAACTTTAATAAAGAAGCTTATTGAATTTGAAAAGGATTAAACAAGGAGAAAAAGACATGGTAGAAAAGAAAGAAGTAAAGCAGAAAGAGAGCTTACGAGACAAAATCCTTAAGGCTAAGGACATTAGGGAGGATATTGTTGAAGTGGAGGAATGGGGAGGAGTCAAAGTCAAGGTGATGTCCTTGAATGTTGAGGAGAGAGGAAAGGTTAGAGAATCCGCTGGAACGAGGTTGAATCCTGATGGAACAGTATCTGTCTCTAATGCTAATAGGATAGAGATTGCTGCCTTGATTGCTGGAGCGAAAGACCCCGAAACAAATTTGCCTATTTTTACAGAGAAAGACGAGGAACTGTTCCTGAAGAAAAATGCCAAAGCTGTGGATACAGTTGCCCTTAGGGTTTTGGAATTGAGTGGAATGGGACCTGAGGCTGGGGCACTCAGGAGGCGTAGCTTTCAGGGAAAATAGCGATCTCTTTTTCCAATATTTCCTGGCAGAGACTCTAAAAATATCTATTAGAAAAGTTGAGCAGATGAGCTCTTCACGCTTTGAATGGTGGAAGTCCTATTTTCAGGTAAAAAAGGAGATGGAGGATGAAGCTTATGAGGAGGCTCAGAGAGAAGCAAGGAGAAATGCTCCTCGATTGCCTACTGGACCTGGACATGGAAGAGAGCATACAAATACGATGACGTGGAAATATAACAATTAGTCTTCAATAAGTTTTTTAAATAGGAGTAAAATTAAATGGCTGCGGGTCCTTTTGGAGAAGGTTTTGGAATTAGTCTTGGAGTCCAAGATCGCTTTAGTCAACCTTTGGCAAAGTTCGCAACTTCAATTGCCAGATCGAGATCGGCAGCCACAGCCCTAACCACCGGCCTCAGATCCTCAGCTATGAGACTGGGGATTTTTGCTATTGGTATAGCTGCAACTGGGTATGCTTTCTCCAAGGCTATGAAGCCAGGGATTGAATTTGAACGTCAGATGAGAGAGGTGTCTGCTGTCACCGGAGCTACTGGAAAAGAATTTGTCAAGATGACTAACCTAGCTAAGAAGTTGGGAATAGAGACCGTTTTTTCTGCCAAGGAATCTTCCGAGGCTATGTATCAACTAGGAAGCCGTGGCATCAAAACAGCACAACATATGGAAGCCCTCCTGGAGCCTTCTATGGATTTGGCTGCTGCATTGAAGTTTGACCTACCTCAAGCTACGGCAATGACTCTGGGAGCACTGAATATGTTTGATATGCAGGCCAACCAATCCAGAGAGGTTGTAGACCTACTCACTAATGCTTATAAGAACTCTGCCGCCAATGCTGAAAAGCTAGCCGTATCAATGCAGTATGTTGGTCCTTCCTTTGCAAATATGGGGTACAGTCTGAAACAAGCTCTCCCCCCTCTGATGCTACTTTACGATTTGGAAATTGAAGCCTCCATGGCAGGAACTGCCTTGCGTCAAGCTATTCTTGCTCTAGATGCACCTACCGCCAGTGCTGCTCAAGGATTAGCTAATCTGGGTTTATCTTTGGAAGATGTTAGCCCTAGAATGCACAGCTTTGAAGATATTGTTAGAACTTTAGGAGAGACGGCAAATTTTGAATCTGAGTCTGTAAACATTTTTGGTAAGAGGGCTGGACCAATAATGGAGATGATGATCAGAAAGGGAGCAGATGCTCTTGCGGATTATGAAGAACAATTAGGAGTAACAGGCTCTGCTGCTGAGACCGCCGCCGAGCAATTGAAAGGTTTGCCAGGAGCTTTGGTCTTGATTAAGTCCTCTATTGAAAGTGTCTGGATTGCTCTGGAAGAATTGTTTGCTCCATCTTTGGAAGAAAGTGTTAAGTGGGTGACCGAAGGGATAAACGCTTTCTTACTCTGGCTACAGGCTTCAGAGAAAATGAAAGTAGGCATTCAGGATTTTATTAAAGCCTACAGCTCTATGGTGAGGGACTGGCTGAAGCCCTCCATTGTGTATATTAGAGATATTGTGACGAATGTTATGGCCGCAGTAGGAACTTGGAATAAGTTCTCTGAAAGTCAGAAGGCTTTCGTGATTGCCGGTGCTAAGACTGGACTTGTCCTTACGGCTCTTGTTAGTGCTGTTGCTATTCTCGGTCCCGTAGTAATGGGTCTCGGGAAAGCACTACTGATACTAAATACTCCTATGCTTTCAGTACTTGGAGTTGTTGCAGCGTTGGGTATAGGAGTTGCCTTACTTTGGGCTGCCTGGGAGTCGAACTGGGGAAACATTCAGGAAAAGGTCGAGAAAGTCTGGGAGGCAATTAAGGCGAGAGACTGGAAAGCTCTGGCAGATATTTTAGTTATGCCAACTCTCAAATGGGTAGGGAAACAGTTTGCTAATTTAGCTGGGTGGATGAGAGATGTTCTTGGATTACCAGAAGATACCGAGAAAGACATTTGGGAATGGACTGCAATAACGACCACCATTCCATTTCTTGCTGAACTAGTTTGGAAGGGTATAGCCAATGTAGCAGGAACAGTTAAGGACTGGGTAATTGAGAATATGAAGATTGAAAAAATTAAGCAGCTAGTGGTAAAGGTTGCAGACTTTCTTATAGAACTCCCCGATCCCGTCAAATGGTTTTTTAAGGTAGGTACTAGGATTTGGGAGTATGCTACGCTCGGCTACGGTATCTGGTGGGCGGCGAAAGGTCTTTTGTCTGCAATCAAGTTTGCCCCTATCGCTCTGCCTGCATTACTGCCTATTATTATAGGAATAGGTTTGGCATTAGTAGGTCTGGATGTATTGGGAAGTAAACTGAAAGGGAAATTAGAGGAAGAAGATATTGAGGGATTATTGGAAGAATTCTCAAAAACCCATCCCCTTGGGATGAAGTTGGCAGTTGCCATAGAAGGAATAACTGGCCTGGAAGCGCCTCTCATTTTAGCTTATATCGATGAGAAATGGGATACTGTAGCAGAAAAATTAAGTCTAATTGTGTTTCAGGGACAGATACTATTAGATATAGTCTTTGATATTGATATACAAAGTATGGTTGATAGTGCTACTGAAGCAATCAAGGCGAAGTTCCCTACTCTTATAGAGCAATTAGGTCTGCTTTTATTTCAGATAATAATTCCCCTAAAAATTGGTTTTGATATTGAATTTGGGGCTATAGGAGATAAAATAAAAGAATTTCTTTTATGGCCAACTAAATTATGGCGGGAAGAAAAGCCTGAAATAGAAGAGGTAGCAAAAGAAATGGCTATAACAATAAATTCTGTTGCAGACCTAATTGATACAGATGCTTTATTTATTGCCTTGATTGCCCTGACTGAAAGAGGAGTAGAGGGATATGAATTAGGAGTAGGTGAGTTTTCAAAGAAGGCAAATATTGACCGATGGAATGAGAATTTTGCGACGTTAGACAGAGAAACACTAAAAGGACAAATAGCCGCTGCATCAATTTCTATAGAATCTTACTGGGGATACTATAAGGAGAAATATAGTCTTGAAGCGGGCTTAAAATTGAAAGACGCAGGCAAAGAGGTGAGAGAAGATTTCATCAAGTATATGGGACCAGGATACGCTCCTACCAAAAACGTAGAAGAATGGGTAGCAAAACTTAACAAAAATTGGATTCCCAATATGATTCGCTGGATGAATGTTTTGGGACCCTTAATGGAAAAATGGGGATATAACACTCTCGGAGAATTCGTCAAAGGCTTAGAAAAAGCAGCACCGGGCGCTCTTACTGATACTGAAAAGGCGATTCTTGAAGTTCTAAAGCCTATGGTTACTGAGTCTCCTGGATATTATCCTTATAGGCAATGGGGAATGAATACAGCTGAAGAATTTAGCGACGGCGTTGTAGCTGGTCTGGAGGCAAATGAAGCAGCAGCAGAGCAACAGTCAAAGAGCTTCTTTGATGTTATCTTGGGTAGCCTTGAGGGAATGATGCTCAAGCTCGTAGAAGTCTTGAAAAAAGTTCCTGGAATTGGCCCATTCATAGAAGAGATTGAAGGAATTATAGCTGTCTTCGGTGAAGCGAAGGAAGAGGCAGACGAACTGGCGGACAAATTTACAGGAATGCTAGGCGGAGTAACAGTATCGGCAAGAGCGGTTGCAGGCACTTTAGGTAAAGTTGAGGTCACTTTTTCGAGATGGGGGATCCAAGTTGGAGAAACAATTAAATACCTTGCCAAAGTTTCCAAAGCAGAAGAAGCAGTGATGCTTAAAAATTGGAACAAATTTCTTAAGAGTCAGTTGTTGTCTACTTATAAAACTTATCAAGATCTTGCAGGATATATGTCAGCCTTAACTGATGAGCAAAAAGATAAACTTGGAGAGCAATACGACAACTGGATTTCAACCTATGGGGATATCTCTAAGGAGGTTGAAACTTTTTACTCTCGTTTGGAAGATTTTGCATCCTCTTCGTTTGATGCTATTTCAGGAATGCTCTCAAATCTTAAAGGCTTATTTTCAGATTTGTTAGGTCCGATTGGCGGTACGATTGGAGGAGTAGCCGAACTAGGAGGGGCTATCTGGGCTGCGATCAAAGGAGATTTAGAAGGCGTAGTTTCTTCTCTTGGCGGAATACTTACTTCTCTTTCAAGCGTTTTTTTCGATTTATTTAAAAATACAGAGGCTTACAGTGCTATACAGGAAGCACTAACACCGATACTGGATGCTCTCAATCCAATTTTTGAAGAGCTCGGAGAAATGTTTGCGAGAGATATTATCCCCTTACTGAAAGATGTTGTTGCAGGTTTTGTTCCTATATTTGCAAGTCTTTTGCCGATTTTAGAGACGGTGGCAACAGTCTTCCTGAAAGTTGTTACAGCTCTTCTTCCTTTGATTGATGTGATACTAAAGTCTCTCACACCTATTTTCGAAGGGTTAGCCCCAGTAGTTGTAACAGTCGCCGAGATTTTAGGCAGTACTCTAACACCTATTCTGGAAGCTTTATCTCCTCTTTTTAATGCTATTGGGTGGCTTCTAGAGAATGTAGTAAATCCTGTTTTTAAGACCATTGGAGAAATTTTAGAATGGACTCTTGTTCCTATTGTAAATACTGTTTCTGCTGCCTTTGAAACTATAGGGCTAGTTTTTCGTACGGTTGCGACAATGGTGGCGGGAATCTGGAACGCACTAGCGAAGTTTCTGAATTGGCTTCTTGGATGGCTTGGTGTTAAAATTCCTCTTATTGAGATCCCAAAGTATAAAATGGGAACTCCTTTTGTTCCAGAGACAGGCTTAGCGGTTGTTCACAAAGGAGAAAGGATAACCCCTGCAGGACAGAATAGAGGTAGTGGGGATGTAGGTAGAGCGGGAAACGGAACTCAAATTACTTACGAGCGAGGCTCAATAAAAATGATTGTGATGGGTGGAATAAATCAGCAGGTTGATTTGGAGAAGGCTATGGATTATCTTGTTCAGAAGCAGGCTGAAAGTATGGCGAGGATATAATGGAAAGCTTGATTATTATTGATATCTGTGGTATAATGAGACTAAATTAGGGAGCAATAAATGAGAAAACTAGAAATTGATAAAAGAGAATTGGAAGACTTATATATCAAGCAGAAATTATCTTCTTATGAATGTGGAAAAATCTTACATTGCAGTGCATTCACCATCAGTAAGAACCTAAGAAACTTTGGAATTCCTGTAAGAAATAATAGCCAATCTCATAAAAATAAATTCTATACAGAGATAAGTAAGAGGAAAATTAGTGAGGCCTTGGAAGGGATAAAGCGTTCAGAAGAAACAAAAGAAAAAATGCGAAAAAGTAAAGTAGGAACGAAGGATTCAGAAGCAACAAAAAGAAAATTAAGCAAAGCTCATATAGGACAAATTCCTAGAAATAAAATTTCAATTAATGAAAGAAGATTACGAGAACTATATATAGATAAAAGATTGTCGCTGAAGAAATGTGGAGATTTTTTGGGTTGTAGCACAACTCCTATAAGAAGAAGTCTTAGAGAATTTGGCATTCAAGTAAGAAGTATTAGTGAAGCAAATAAGGGTCAGGTTGCGTGGAATAAGAATAAGAGAATGACAAAAGAATATATAAAGAATGCACTCACAAGACGAATTCCTTCCTCTCTTGAAGAGAAATTTCAAAGTATAGTTGATAAATATAATCTTCCTTACAGGTATGTAGGCAATGGTTCATTCATTATAGAAAATTACAATCCCGATTTTATCAATACTAATAATGAGAAAATAGCAATAGAAGTTTATGCTAGATACTATAAGAGGAGAAATAAAGTTAGCATTGAGGAGTGGAAGGAAGAGAGATCGGAGGTGTTTGAGAGTTACGGGTGGAAGCTATTTTATTTCGATGAAACTGAAGTTACAGAAGAAAGTGTGTTAAGTAAATTAGTAACTAGTAGGAGTATCAAATGATTCAATTAAAGAACAGCGGTAATACTCTCGTCTATGAATTTCCATCTTCTTGCAATTTCGAGTCTGAATCTTGGAACAAGAGATTGAAATCAGCCTCACGTGTTCATCAACATGGAAGTGTGATTACGGCCGACGAGAGGGTCGGATCCAGGATTATCTCAGTGAGAGGTATCTTTGGTCTTTCTCATATTAATGCAACCTACGGGGCTACGGTCTCAGCTAACCTGAAAGAGATGAAGCAGCAATGTTATGCTCAGAATTTGCGTCTTTATCCAGGAGCGCAGTATGGAGACGAATATTACAACGTGGAATGCCGGAGCTTTGAGGGCTACTGGAGAAGGGCTACCCCTATAATAGAAGTGGATATAGACTTCTTAGTAGTAGATCCGTTCAGGTACTACAAGGACACTACTACCGACACCTCCTACCTCTCCCAGTCACTCTCCCTCAACGGCTCTGGCTATGCCTCGATTGCTGATGGCAGTCAGGCTGGGCTGGATATGGGAGAGAGTGATTTCATGTTTGAGGGATGGATAAAAACATCTACAACAGGGAATACACAAAGATTATTTTGGAAATTCAGTGGTGGAATCTACTATACTTTTACCGTTGAAACAGATAATAAACTAAGGATGGCTATTAGTGACGGAGTTAATTCTGCTACTGTTATTGGTTCAAGTACAGTTACAGATGGCGAATGGCACTATATTTGTGCTGTATTGGATAGAAGCGGAAATGGACAAATATACTTAGATGGTAGCACAGATGGAAATGCTCTAGCTATATCAAGCGTTCTCACACTTAATAATTCGGGTGCTTTTGTTATCGGAGCGCAAGAAGGAGGAACTAATCCATTCACTGGCAGTATTGACGAAGCCTACGTCTGGAACTTTGGCAAGGATGGGTTGCCTGCTGATGTAACTGATTACATCACCTGGCGCTATGCTAACCCCTATGCTGCCCTATCCGAATATGACTCGGATGCCTGGGCTGGCTACGCTGATGCGGATAGAAGCGAACTTGTAACTAATGGAGACATGGAGGCCGATGCCAACTGGACAACTAGGGGAACTCCTACTACCGAAGAACAGTCCGCAGACCAAGCTCGCAGTCCTACAAAATCCTGGAAGATTGTAAGTCAGGCAACGAGTGAAGGAGCCTATCAGGACATAACAACCGTAGTGGGTAAGTGGTATGAGGTTACGGGTTATATATATGTTACAGGTGGAGACGCTAAACTAGGTAAAGAGGACACTGACGGCTCGGATCAGGTATTAACCGGGCAGGCTACGGCGGCCGCCTGGACTGAATTCAATGTAATATTTTTAGCTACTGAGACTACCAGCAGGATATTCTTTCAATCGGATGCAACAGCTGTTTCTACTTTTTATGTCGATGATATGTCGGTAGTAAGAATAGGACAGACAGCTCATTATAAACTCAACGGAGACTACACAGATGAGACTACCAACAGCAATGATTTGACAGCAGGGGGGAGTGGGAATAGTTTTGTCCTGGCGAGCCTCCCCGACGATACGGTCACGAACGGAGGAGATGTGGAAGTCAATCCAGTCATTACCTTTACAGCAGGATCCGGAGCGAACATCTCTAATCTGAACATTAAGAATACTACAGATAGTGACAGGAATTTTGATTATGCTCCGGACAGTAACCTGACAGAGAATGATGTTGTAGAGATAGACTGCAAGAACACGACGGTAAAATTGAATACAGTCAATGACATTTCCAATTTCTCGGGAGCATTCTTTGAACTTTTGGCTGGGAATAATTCTATTGTGGTAACTCTCGTGGGAACAGCAGGAACAAATCAATGCGTTTTCGTTTTTAGAAAGGCGTGGTTGTAAGACTAGCAATAAGAAAGGAGATATAAATGGCAAAGAAGTTGTTCGAGAAAAAATTGTTAGGGATTCACTATAATGCAGATAAGACAGTAAAGGCGATTGATGTGCAAGGGATGACGCTTATAGAGATTGCCGATGAATTAAGCAAAAAAGTAAAGGAAGGAAAAATTCATGCCAAAGGGGATATTTAAATGAAAACCTTTTTCTGAAGAACATAGGCGACATATGAGTGAGTCTCATAAAGGAAATAAACGCTCTAATGAAACGAAGAAAAAAATAAGTGAAGCAAGACTAAAAAGAAAAGAACGGTTAGGATATTTGAATTCTTCAGAAACTAGGCAAATAATGAGTAGATTGAAAAAAAGGAAAACCCTCTGGCAGGGAGGGTACTCACCATACTGAAGAAACGAAAAGAAAAATAAGCAGTTCAAAACAAGGAAAGCCTTCTGGAAGAGAGGGAAAGCATCATACTGAGGAGACAAAGAAAATATTAAGGGAAATAAACAAAGGTCAGATTGGTTTCTGGAAAGGGAAGAAACTTACTAAGGAGCATATTAGAAATATGTTAACAAGGAGAATCCCTTCATCTCTTGAGGAAAAATTCCAGAAGATTGCAGATAAGTACAGTCTGCCTTATAAATATGTTGGGAATGGGGAATTCTTTATAGAGAAATGTAACCCTGATTTTATCAATACAAATAGTGAGAAGATAGCAATAGAAGTGTACGCTAGATTTTATAAAGAAATAGGCAATAGGACTATTGAAGATTGGAAAAGAAAACGAGCAAAGGTTTTTAATAAATATGGATGGGAGATTGTTTATTTTGACGAAACAGAGGTTAATGAAAAAAATATATTAGAGAAATTGGGAGGGAAACTAAAATGGCAGTAATTGCGAGTGCATTACTTGACGACTTTCTGGAGAAGGTTGTTAAGGCAATAGGAGATGTTAGCTCTCCGGATCCAGCTACGTGGTTGGCAATGGGAGTTGGGGACAGTTCTACTGCAGTATCTTCATCTGATGCTACTTTGGCCGGGAATGCAATTTATGTAACAGTGACTCCGACGTACGAATCAGACTATAAGGTTGTTTTTAACCATGAGTTCACCTGGGCGGAAATTGAAGCCACTCTCACAGCAGATACAATTAAGGAATACACCGTTTGTAAAAGTAACACCGAGTACGCCGCCGGTGATTTGATGTGCCGAGTTACCGTAAATCCTGTGGTTCTAGCGGATGGAGAAACTTATGATTTGACCTTCAAGCTGGAAGCTAAAGAGTCCACATAAAGTCTGTCTGAACAAGAGAAATGTAGGATCTGGCATGAAACTAATTACTCAAATTTTTCAGAAGTCATCGATATTAAAGAAGATTGATGCTTATCTGTTAAGTCAACCGAAAAAGCTACATCTGTGTAGATTATTTGAACGATATGGTTTGCCGGTCCCTCGCTATTTCATAGGTTGGACAGATACAGGTGGAGGAGACCACGGAGGAGATCCTTGGACAATCTCTGTTAATACCGAAGTTGCTGGAAACCATACTAATGTTGGTGCTTTCACTGTTAATAATGGTATTACTGCAACTGTCAAAGCTTGGGATGGAGCTTCCTACGGAACTTTTGAAGTTCACGCCACTTCTGTTAATGTAATAGGTACCATCACTGCTTCCGGGAAGGGTTTCGGAGGAGGTGGTGCTGGAGGAGGAGGTGGCGGCGATGGTTCTAGCGAAAAAAAGGGAATTGGTGGCGCCGGGGGAGCTGGTGTCGCTGGTGGTGTTGCTGGAAGTACTGGCTTATCTGACCCAGGCGGTGATTATTCTAATGGTGGTAGGGGTGGAGCTGGAGGAGCTGGTGGCGGTTCTTATGGTGGAGCTGGTGGTGCTTATGGCGCTGGTGGAATAGCCAATGCTGGAGGCGCTGGTGGTAATGGTGTAGTTGGCTCAGTTGGAACGAGGGGTGGATACGCAACGGCTGCAGGGCAAGGTGATACCTCTGTTGATGAATCTCTTCTTAAGGGTTCTGGGGGAGGCGGCGCAGGTGGAGGAGGCGGCGGTGGTATGGCTTCTGGTTTTCATGCAGGAGGTGGCGGAGGAGCAGGAGGCGCAGCCAATCGAGGTGGAGGATGGATAAAGTTATATGCTTCTGGTTCACTTACTGTGTCAGGAGCTATTTATTCTAAAGGCTTGGATAATTCAGCGGGTGACGGGACAGTTGGCGGAGCTGGCTCTGAGACAAATAGGGGTGGAGATGGAGGCATAGGTGGGTCAGCAGCGGTTTCTGAAGATTCTAATGGGGCCGCTGGGGGAGCTGGAGATGGTGATGGTGGTGATGGTGGAGCTGGAGAAGAAGGTGGCTACGGAGCAGGTGGTGGTGTTCTTCTAAAATGTGGTGCCGATGGTATGGATTTGGATGGTACTATTGATGTTAGAGGCGGCAATACTGCTACTGATAATGGAGGAACAATTAAGGTCTTCTATTATGACGACTCTGATATTACTTATACTCACTACGAAGGAAGACATTATACTAAGATAATAGGAGAGACTTTTTCTAAAACTCTCGGTTTTGTACCATCACAGATTTCTGCAATTTCTGGCCTGAAGATTTTGTACTTAGGTGCTACTCCATCATTCGTTTTGGGTCCTAGACACTTATACCATACTCTATATTTAGGTCTTACTCCCTCCCATATCTCAACTGTCTCTGGATTGAAGACTCTGTATTTAGGTCTTACTCCTTCTCATATCTCAACTATCACTGGGCTGAAGACTCTATGCTTAGGTCTCACCAGTATCCACATCTCAACAATCTACAAATTCATTCTAGAGCTCTGGTTCTACAACCGGAGCGGTACTTTAGTTAAAGTCCTTTCTTCCAAAGCTCAGAACTTTCCTCTCGTTGAGCCTGGCTTAGACTTTAAATTTGCGAGAGATGGAGGATGCGGACTGTTTAAGTTTACAGTCTCTGAAGATCTCAATTTGGAGTATAACTATCGGTGTGACATTTATCTTTACGGGACGAAATGGTACTCTGGATATCTGACCGAGTTGCCTCAGGTGGGGACTGGTTTGACTTATAAGTATGAAGGCTGGGGATTTTTCGAACAGGTTGATTGGCAGACAATAAATAAAACTTATACAGGTGATGACATAGGGGTAATAGTTGAGGATATTGTGGATACTTATATCATCCCAAATACTGACATCATAAAAGGAACAACGTAATGGCTGACATAGAGAATGTAGGCTATCCATGTGTACAGTTGCGATGGATACGTAAGAAGGGGAAACCTGTCTTCAAGGACTTGAAAGAAATTGCGAATAATTTTGAAGTGGGAGTTGATGAAGATAGGAAGTTCTATTTCCGAGCAATTGATACTACAGTTCAGGAACGCTATTGGATAGGTAAAGGAGTTAAATTCTTTGAGCCCAAACAGGAGTCTGATTCTATTGTAAACTCTTATGATGTCCTTGTAGGACAAATGAATTCTGGAAATAACTATCTACTCACTGTAAGTAGCACTGCTTCTCAGGACTCATATGGTATTCGTAAGGACAATTTACTTCTGAATGAGGCTATTCTTGGCTTCGGCAGTGAGCTCGCTACAGGAATAACACCTACCACAAATCCAGCGGTCGGAACTCCGGCCAATATGACTGACGGAAATACCGCTACAGAATGGGATAGTGGAACTAACCAACTAACAAGCCATTATATTGATATAGATTTGGGAGCACTTAAGAGCTATCTTGGAAAGGTCAGGTTAGATTCTTCCAGTGCCACCGACAAGGCTACGACTTTTGCTGACAGGTTTAAGATTCTGGTTTCAACAACCGGGAGTTTTTCAGGAGAAGAAACTCAGGTCTACGCCTCAACAGAAGATCTCGGAACTGCTGATAAGATTGTAACTTTTGTCCCTACTGCCGGAAGATATATAAGGATTCAGATAACACAGAATAAGGCCGCTCATTGGCACGTAGATGAGCTCGAAATCTATGAGTGGAATGTCGCTGATATAACTCGTTGGGCAACTGAAAAGCTCAATGACAAGAAAGATCCGATTAGACGAGGCGTATTGGAGCTGGAATCCTGCAGCAAGCGGATCTGGCCGAGAGGAAAGATTCGGGTGACTTCCCTGGATGGAACTTCCTATTTTGATTATCCTCATGTAGCCACATCTGTTCATGTAGGAGCTAATTTGAAGTTACAGACGAGGCTGGAATTAGGAGAAGTGAAGAGAGATATCGGTGATGAAATTTTGGCTAACAGGAGAATGTTGAAAGAATACTCCATTGCTGGTCTATCTAGGGATTCTGATTTGGCTAGCGGTTCTGCAATTCAGGGCGGAAAGATAATACATACTCATATTGGGAAAAGCTCGATTGAAAGTCCGATGGTGAAAACCCTTGCAATTCTTGCACAGCATCTAAGTGTAGATCAATTAGATGCTATATCAGCAAATATAGGAACATTAACGGTCGGAACGATAACTACTGGGATTAGTATAGGTGGCTCTCTCAGGAAGATTTATGACCGCACGCTGACAGGAATAGCGACCTCTGTCACATTATCAAGTTTGACTGGCGATACCGCCTTACATTACTTTGTCTCTGCGAGGTGGGTCAAGAATGCTACAGCCGACTGCAATTTTGGCGTTCAGCTCAATGCTGATGCTGGAGTCAGTAATTATGGTTGGTTTACAATTTTTGGTGGGATTGGTGATGGCAGTAGCGCTAATGGTTATAAAGATGATACTTTTTTTATGCTGTGGATGGGGCGAGCGGAATCTGACGACTACATCAGCCAGGGAGATGCTTGGCTTCAGGCAGGCAGTGGATTTCCTCGTAGTCTAAAAGGAGTAATGTCTATGAATGTTGGTGGTAGTGTTGCGGGTGGAATGTATGTTTTTTCTGACCATTGGTGGAATACGGCGGATGAGATTACCGCAATGACCTTTTTGGCTGAGTTGGCAAGTGGCCTTAATGTCGGAACAAGACTAGAAGTCTGGGAGAGAGTAGACTAATGGACATAGTAGAAGAAGAATATTTTGAGGATAGAGAAGGGTATAAAGTAAAACGAAAGATTAAATTAGAGAAAAAAGATAAGGATGAAAAGGATAGATTTATAGAAGAAGTGACTCACCTAGAATGCAGTCCTGAATTTATAACCGAACAAGTGAATCCTAGAGTTGTCATATCTGAGAGGCAAAGAGAAAAAGAAAAGATACAAATGGAGATAAATGAAAGGTTCGAGGAATGGAAAGAAGGAAAATTTAAGGAGAAATAAAATGATTAAAGAATTTAGATTGATTACTCCAAAGACAATAATACCTGAACAAGATTTTACAGCAAGACTAGAGGAAACTGGGGAAGCACCTGCCTATCCTGACAATACCATTCTACAGGTTGATGGACAAGACGAAGTATGGATTATAAGGAATGGGCTAAGATGTTGGATTACCACTATGTCTATTTTCAATGCTATGGGAGCAGATTTGGGCTTTGAATGGGGAGACCAAGCGAAGAATCCTATTGAGAAGGAAGACCTGGAAAAAATTAAAGAAGGGTCGCCTATAGAAAGATGGCCAGAGATAGACCCTCTTTCGCCAATGAAGACAAAAAGGATAATGATGGGGGTGGGAAATATAAGCGACTTGGCTATGATACGAGAGACAACCGGATGCAATGTCGTAAGCCGTTATGCGTTCAGTAAGATGGAAGTATGGTGGCAAGAAGCATTTGTCAAGAAATGTGAGGAATTGGGGATGGAGTTTATGTTTAACTTTTGGGATGCTGGAGGAGACGCTTTGCTAAAAGAAGCAATACTACGCTGGAAAGACCATCCAGCTTTGTTTGGATGGCATCTGCTAACCGAGCCGTACATAAAGAAGGCGGGCTGTTATTGGACTGCTGAAGTGCAGAGGCAGAAATATGCAGAGTTTAGACTTCTGACTGGTACTGAAAAGCCTTACGTACAAGACAGGGGATTGTGGAAGCCGCATCTTGATAGGTGGACTCCAGAATGCCTGGATTTTGCAATGTTTTACTCTTATCCCTGGGAAGGACACGATTGGAAAGTCTTTTTTAATCGGATATTTGGAACTGTCGTAAGTCTTAGAACTAAGCCATTTCATATTTGCCCGATACTCCAGTGCTTCTGGAAAGATGCATACACACAGCCGCCAGAGGGCGGAATTCAAATGCAGGCTGATGAATGGGAACCTTTTTTGGAAAGTAAAGGTTGGGGAGCGAATGTGGACAAGTACCATTATGCCTTTTACTTATGGGACGGATATGGTAGAAATAATATCCACAACCACCCGTACCTGCAAAAAGGGATAAAAAGATTGAACGAGGGAGTAACGTAAAATGTCAGAAGTAAGACTACCACCATTCAAGCATGAAGAATTAACCGGAGTCAGACTGCTTCAAGAACACTCTAACTGGGCTTTCAAGCACTGGAAAATCAAGGGACTCTGGGAGCATACCACAGGAGAAGGTGTTCGTGTGGTGGTGCTCGACACAGGTCATCCGGAGCATAAAGATATTGACGTTTTCAAGTCTATTGATTTTACTGGAGAGGGAAGGGAAGACCAAAATGGACACTCAACATGGTGCTGTGGAAATATAGCCGCTTCAGAAGGATTCTTAGGATTAGCCCCTAAATGCAAACTTTACACAGCAAAAATTCTGGCTAATAACGGTTCTGGAGATTGGAGTTGGATGAAGAAAGGATTAGAGTGGGCACTCGAGGAGCATATCCAGATAGTAAATATCTCTGCTGGTGGAAACTATAGTGGGGATAAGATTCAACCAATCCTGAAAGAGCTGAACAAACGAGGAGTATTAGTTGTCTGTGCAGCTGGAAATGAGAATGCTCCTTTGATTTTCCCAGCAAATAGTTCTGATACCTTAGCTGTAGGGGCAATAGATAAATATGATAAAAGAGCAGCTTTCTCCAACTTTGGTCCTCGCTTGATAGTAGTATCGCCAGGGGTAGATTTGTTAGGATGTTGGCTAAATAATGGCTATTCGAAACTCAGCGGAACTTCTATGGCAGCTCCCGGAGCGGTAGGCATTTTAGCTCTACAGGATGAGCCATTGATGAATCTTGTAGAAGTAGTTGAAAGACTTAAAGAGACTTCTCAAGATATAGGATCTCCAGGATGGGATAAGAAGACCGGCTGGGGAATTATCTCCCCTTATAAATTCTTAGAGATAGAGAAGCCTAAAAAGCAATCTTATGGTTGGTTATGGGCTTTACTTCTCTTGATACTTTTCAAAGTACCGGCAATTGCAAGTAACAAAATACAAAAAATAGGAGGTAAGTAGAATGAAGAAAATGTTTTTGGTGGTTCTGGTAGCAGTGTGTTTTGCAGTGTGTATACAGATACCAGTTGTAGCTCAGACTGGTGCTCTGGAGGTAGCCGGTCGAGAGATGGCTCAGGCAGTGAAGGAGAATCCAATCAGTCTTGGAGGATATTTGGGAGCGCAGATAGATTTTTTGGGAGAGGTGTTCCTTCGCTTCCTTAAATCAGCAAAGCCTAATGTTACCTTTAGTGATGGAGTCTATCCAGGTTTACAGATAACCCTCTATGAGCAGGACTCCTGGAATCTGATAGCTGGAAAAGTAAGCAAGTATCCTGAGAGAGAAATGTTTGACCAGCCTACATTTGTCGGAGTGGAGTGGAAAGGGCTACCCTTCTTAAAGGACTGGGCTGACATTTTTGCAAAGTTCAACCTTCAGGTAGTCTATCTTGAAGGCGGGGTTGCCTTCGGAGCGGCCTATGAGTTCAGAGAATAAATATTAAAAAGCGTTTAATAAGATAAGAAGGAGGTGAGAAAAAATTATGGAAAACTTATGGATGTATATTATTCCTATTGTGGTGACTATAGTATTAAGTTACATTGCAGGCAAACGAGCAGAGTTGAGAGACTTCTGCAAAGAACTGGGAGAAGCTTTGTTGGCTACTGAGATCTATCTGGGCATTGACAACCCAACCAAGGATGATACCGAGAGCTTTAGAAAAGAATGGGCCGAGGCGATAAAGGCAGGTGGAAAACTATTTGGAAAAATTATAGAGATGGCTAGAATTAGAAGGATGCGTTAAGATGCCCAAAAGTTGTCCAAACTTTTGTCCAAAGTATCTGAAAAGTGTCCAAACTCAACTGAGGTAAATTTTTTATTTTCAATACAGTCCTTGTTCTACTGAGAAATGGTCTGAATAGAATTTGATTTTTTGTAGAAAAAGCGTTTCTTTTAAATACATCCTGAAAAAATTTTATATTCTTTCGGGATGAAAGGTCATTGGTTTTCTGGTTTTTGGTCCTCGGTTGAACTTGGAATCTAAGACCAAGGACTAAGGAAAGAAAAGAAAGAAGAATTGGAAAGTCCTGTAAGACTATAGAGTCTTTGAGGTTGAAAAGGAAAAATTTTGGGAGAGAGGGAATGATCTGGGCTCCTAAGAAAAGATCAATGCCAGACTTAAGTGTTTTGGCAATCCCCCTCTCCCCAGCAATACTTGGTTACAGGATTGTGGGAGACTTGCTCGGCCTTTAGGTCTGAGTTGGAGCATTCATGTCCTGTAGCCTGCAATAATTAAGAGTGCTCCTTGACGTTTTGTTCTTTCAGTGTATAATAAGAATGAGAGGGTGAGTTGGAAAGAGAATGTCCAGAAATGGATTGTCCGGTCCTTGCTCCCCTCTCAGTAGTTCTTTGGCTATAGGATTAGAAGAAACATGCTTAGCTTCGGCTTGAATTGTCTAGCTTTTGTCCTGTAGCCCCGCAATAATGGGTAGTTGAGTTAACTGGAAAATGCTCTATAAGCGAGTTGAAAACCTTTTTGCTCAACTGCCCGACAGTGGCTTGTCAAAAGCCAAATAAATAAAAAGGAGAAAGAAGATGAAAACAGCAACAAAGAAGAGTACCACCAGTGGTTTTGCGGTAGACGTAGCCAGGACAAAGAAACTCAAAATCTTTGATATCGCTACAGGAAAGATGCACACCATCCAACCACAAGCTGAGAAGGTTGTAGCTTTTATTGAGAAGGCTGATAAGAGTTATCCTTGGTATATGGAAGAGGGAGGAGGCTTCGACCTATTGAAGTTGCTCCTCTTGGATAGACAGCATACCGTTTATACCATCCCAGGAATCCGAGTCAAAGAATATCGTGACAGTCTAGGACTTAAAAAAGAGCAAGGAGAAACTGATGATGAAACATCTGCCAAACTTATTGCTCAGCTTGCCCAAAAGAAACCAGAACTATTCTATAGATATGAGACAGGTGACATCTTAGTCACAGAAATTTCCCTTTGGTGTAGGACTCGACATGTTGTGGAGAAGCAAATGGTTGCTCAGAAGCTCCGTAGAAGTGCTGCTAAAGACATCCTAGAATTTTATAGTGAAAGGATGCCAGATGCTAAGAAAATCTTGAGCTTAGTTGATGTCGAGATAGAAAATTCCCAGAGACTATTCAACTCCTTAAAAGGAGTGATTAGTAAAAAGGTTGAACAGCATATCTTGTGGGAAAAAGCTTTGAAGAATGTCAAAGGAGTGGGGCCGATTATAGCAGGTGACTTGATAGCCAGGATCAGAAGGCCGGGTAGATTTGAGAATGGAAGAGGCAGGGCAAAATATAAGTTACGCAAACTGGCAGGAATGATTGAGAAGAAAGGAAATCAGAAGTTTGACCACGGCCTAAAAAGAGCCTTGTTTCATTTTGCAGAAAGTCAGGTAAGGGCAGTGGGGTCTCCCTGGAATGTGAAGCTGAAAAAGTTCAAAGAAGAATATAAAGTAAAACATCCCGACTGGACCAAAGGAAATATCCATAATAAGGGAATGAAGAAAATTGAGACGAAGTTCTTGGACTGGGTTTTTGGAGTTTGGAGAAATTTGGAAAATAACGGTGGATGAGTTAATCAGTCCGTGTCCCGACTTTGTGGATTGGGACTGGCCTGCTCTCCACCACAATATAGGGCTTGGGAGGCGAGTTGCAGGTGGAATGTCTTTTTATAAGATTGGCCTCTATTTGCTCCCTCCCAGCCATTGAAAACAAGGTGTGGTGTGAGTTGAAATATTGCTGCTCTCTTAGTGAGTTGGCACCGCTGTGCTCCACCGCACCGTTCAATAATACTTATAAAAGCTTAGCAGTGAGTTGAGGTATAAATGTCTCTTATGAGATTGGAATACCATTGCTCCTGCTGAGCCAGGAATACTTAGATGATATACCTTTTCAAGAACACTATCTATACATATCTCAGAAATTGTCCTGACTCTCTATTTTATATAATAGATAAAGCACTAGCTCCCTTCCAGCAGGGTTATTTTTTCTCCACAAAATATAAACTTGGTCAATGGGATGGTCGAGTCCATCTTCTTCATAAGCAGTTCTCCTCCTTCCCTACAGGACTCATTGACAAAGTCTGCAGAATCATCGGAACATCTGGAGAGGATTTTAAGGTTGTAGATAAACAGACCTCTCCTCCAGTAAAAGAGAGAAGTATTGAATCATTAAGTCTGAAAGGGGTAGAACTGCGTCCTTACCAGAAAAGAGCCATCCAAATATGCCTAGAGAAAGAGAGGGGTATTCTGGATCTCGCAACAAATTCTGGAAAATGTTTGACGAAAGGTACATATATAAGTCTTGCTGATGGAGGAATAAGACCTATAGAAGAGATTATTCCTGGGAAAGAAATTATTGCTCTTGACTCAAATTTTAAACAGATAGTTGATCGAGTCGTAGTAGTTAAAAAAGATGAAAATAAAGTAATATACCAGATAAAAACGATTACTGGTCGTCAGATTAAAGCTACTTCTAATCATCCATTTTTAACGAAAGATGGTTTTATTCGGCTTTCGCTTTTAAGTACTGGAGATTTAATTGGTATTGTTAGGGAATATAGAAAATTGCCTTTCCTTTTAAGCCTTCAGGATTACCAAATAATACTTCTTGCTTATCATCTTGGAGATGGAAATTATACAAATCCTTCTATGGTTCGATTTACAAATGCTAGTCCGTTCATCTTAGATGAGTATAGAAAGGTAGTAGAAAGATTTGAGAATTCGAGATGTATTGAAGATCCTACTCAAACAAATGCTTCTCAATATCGACTAAGAAGAGTGAATAAAAGTAATAAAAAAGGTACAGCAAGATGTGGGGCTCATAAGTTTTTATTTAGTATGGGACTTGCAGAAAAAGGGTCAAAACAAAAATTTATTCCTTCAATAATTTTTCAACTATCCCAAAGACAGTTGGCACTTTTTCTCAATCGATATTTCTGCTGTGATGGATGTTATGAGATTAGTGGTAAAAAAGTAGTAGTTTCTTTTAGCTCAAGTTCAAAAGTAATGATTTATCAGGTTAATCATTTACTTTTGAGATTCGGTGTTAGGGGTAGTATTAGGAAGAGAAAGATGAAAAAGAAATTTAAGTCTTGGGAGTGGACATGTTCAAATCAAGATTCGATTAAGAACTTTATAAAATATATAGGAATTGCTTCAAAGTTAGATCGACAAAGAGAGATTAAAGAGATTTTAGCTAAACGAGAATGTGGCACAAAACACGATAGACTTCCTTTGGATTGGAATGAATTAAAGGATTTTTCCTTTGTCTCATCTGTACAAGGATTTAGACGGGAATTTCTTCATCGGAGTAACGAAAGAAGGCAAAGTAAAATTACAAAAAGTAGGGGGATGAAGTTAATCCCTAGAGGTAGCCCACTTATAAAATTTTTGAGTAAGTATATATATTGGGATGAGATAATAGAAATTGAGAAATTGCCTTCTGAGACTACTTATAATCTTACAACAGAAAACCATCATAATTTTATAGCTAATGAAATTTATACTCATAACACAGAAATTTTTATCGGCTTGACAAAAATCCTCAAAGTCCCTACTCTTCTACTTACACACAGGAAAGAACTCTTATATCAGACCTCTAAGAGAATTCAGGATCGCCTTGGCTGGAAGGTTAATAGAATAGGTGATGGCTTGGATGAGAGCGGGCAGCTCGTTACGGTTGCCATGGTTCAGACATTAGCAAAATTGCCACCCAAAAATCTGAGGAAGAAACTTGAGAACTACCAACTCCTTGTGTGTGACGAGGTGCACCACGGCGGCTCAGCCCTGAAGACTTATTGTAAGGTGGGGATGTGCTGTCCATCCAGGATTCGCATCGGCCTTTCAGGGACTCCGATGACCAAGAACGAGGTCAAAGATTTAAGAATGGTAGGAATGTTAGGCCCCACCATTATGAGAATTTCCAACGCAGATTTGGTGGATGAGGGTTTCTCAGCCGAGCCACAAATAAAGATGCTCACTATCAATCAGTCGAATCTGGAAGGTCTGAACTACCAAGACGCATATCTTCAGGGAATTGTCCATAACTCTGAGAGAAATAGAAAGATTTTTGAGGCAGCCAAAGCCCTTGATTTATCCACCTTAATAATAGTCCAGCATATTGATCACGGCAGAAATCTAGAGAGTCTTTTTAGAAATGGCAACTGTCAGTTCATTTGGGGTGAGCAGGACTCAGAGACCCGGCAACAAGCTCTCCAGGATTTTCAGTCAGGAAGCGTTAGGTTCTTAATAAGTTCAGTGATTTTGGATGAAGGGATTGACCTGCCGACTATAAGACACTTGATCTTGGGAGCCGGTGGCAAGTCCTCCATCAGAACAGTGCAGAGGCTGGGCAGGGCTTTGAGGCTGGATGAGGGCAAGGAGAAAGTGCTGATTACCGATTTCTTAGATATGGGCAATAGCTATCTGCAGAGTCATTCTAGGAGAAGGAAAAAAGATTATGAGAAGGAGGGCTTCCAGGTGGCTATACAGAATTGAAGGAGAGGATAAACCTTGACAAAATATGTAGGTGGTATATAATTAAGATACTGGGGAGAGTGAATGAAAACAATGGATGAGATATTACAAAGTAAGTCAAAAAGGGATGCTTATATAGGCTTTTGTTTTCGGCCTGCTCTCCCCGAGTTAAGCATTCCTTTTTCTTATTGGGTTCGTTATCAGAGTGTTTATACTTTTCTGGTAGCGGACCCGTTTTTATTGAGAGGGAGGATAGATTGAGGCTATACCCCCGCAAAGGTAAAGACGCAGATGGAGCAATTTGGATTGATAATCACCCCCGGGAAATCCGTTTCAGCTTCGATCAGTACAAAACCTTATGCGAGGCACTTAACCGGTATGTTTCAGACCAGGAAGTAAGCCCCCCCAAACCTGAGGTCAGGAAGCTAGAATCTTATATTGTTTCTGCTTGGAAAGTACAAGATCGTGAGAAGTCATTACGTCCAGAGTAAATAGCCATAATAATAATATTTTTTTATTTGAATGGAACTGGGCTTGGGTGATGAGTTACTAGTGAGTTGCTCTTTAAAGAGTGAGTTACAAATCCAATGCTCTCACCCAGATCCAGTCATCAAAACTGAGAGGAGGAAATTTGAGCCAAAAGAAGAAAATTCGCAGTCGCTGGCCCCACCCCAAAGCTAACTCCTTAGAATACTACAAGACTCTTTACCGACTAGAATTTACCAACCAGACCATCCTTCACTTTTCTGAAGAGGAGAACAGGGTTCTCGACTTGGGACTTCTCTACCAGAAAATCCGCAGGGAACGAGTCAAACATCTATTCTATAGAGCTTTTTCACCTCAAAAACTCAATCCTAAAAATACCTCCAACTGGAAACATTTCTCCCGGGCCTGTGAAGTAATCGAGGAGAATGACTTCCAGACGACTCCTTTTCTCTATGCCCAGTTTGAGGAGTTGAAGGACTTTTATGCCCAGTCTTTCCCTAAGCCGTCAATGATTGCCTCAGATGGCGCTGTTGATCGTATGACCAACTGGACTTTGAAGAACAAAAAAAAGAGGCTGGAGGCCGTCCCTGTCCTGGAGGACGAGAAGTCTAGAAAGAAGCTGGAGCAGGTCCTGTATGCTCTGCGTAAGGCGATGAAGGGCAATCATTTTAGTGCCGAAGAAGTCCTGACAGCCTATCCTATCATGCTGAACGGCTTTGAAAAGAAGTTCTTGGTGAGGGCTTTGGGGAATCAGAAATAATGATTGGTTTGAGCATTCTGGCAGAGGTGAAGAGGAGAGTTGAAGAGGGATGAATAATGACTAAAACAACAAAGTAAAGTAGGGAAGGAAAAGTAATAATGGGGAAAGAACAAAAAATAAAAAGAGAGATTGACTGGACTACGGTGAATAATATGAGAACAAAAGAAGAAATTATGAAACTTGCACTTGATAAAGGAAATTTTGATACCCTTATAGAGATGCATAGTTTTCTCAAGGTGGAATTACTTTGTGATATGAGAGAAGACCAAATAAACCATAATGCAACAATGGAATACCTTGCTAATCCGAACAGTGGAAGATAAAATAAAAAGATTAGAAGTAGAAAGAACTTTATGGGATATAAATGATATAAAACTATGAACAAACCCTACGCCTTCGACACCCATTTCCAGTTTAATCTTCTAACTTTAATGGTCAGGAAGCCCTCTTTTATCGAGCAGTTTTCCGAAGCCCTGAAGCCGGAGTTCTTTGGCAAGATTATCCACTCAGACTTATGCTCTTTGATTACCAAACTGAAGAAGGATTTCTCTGCCCTCCCCACTTATCCCGTCCTGCTTCAGGCTTGTAAGGAATTCTTAGAGACCCAGATTCAGGGCAAGCCTGATCTCACCAGATATGAAAAGGAGATTGAGCAGCTTTACTCCTCTGACCTGACCGGTGAGGAGGATTATACCAGCCAGCTTATCACAAAGTTTGCCAGGCAGCGGGCTATGGAACTGGCTGTCCTTGAGTCGGCTGAATTGGTCAGGGCTGGGAGAATAGAAGAGGTAGAAGGCTTGATGAAAGAAGCCCTCAGGACCGGAGAAGGTCTGGAAGATTTGGGAGTGGATTTTTTCTCCAGATTGAAGGATTTTGAGACTGATCCCACTCTGCTTGAGCAGGAGAGAGTGGCCACTTTGAATAGAATGTTGGATGCTATTATTGGAGGAGGTCTGGGGATTGGAGAGCTGGGGGTTATCCTGGCTCCTACGGGTGTTGGTAAGTCTATAATGCTTCTCAACCTGGCTGTGGCTGCCATTATTTTGGGGCTGTTTGTGGTCTATTACTCTTTGGAATTGTCAGAGAAAGCTATTCAGAGGAGACTGGCAGCCCGCCTTTCCGGCATGAAGACAAAGGAGCTGTCAAAGGACGTGGAAGGACTGCTGAAAAAGCTGGGCATTACTGGGCAGATCTTCGGAGGCCGGATTTTTATCAAGCGATATCCTGCCAGGAAGTGTTCCGTGAGAACCATAGAAAGTCATCTTGAGAGGCTGAAGGCTATAGGGTTTATTCCAGATATTGTCTTTGTAGATTATGGGGACAAGATGAGGGCGGAAAGGCATTATACAGACCCATATCATGAACAGGGCACCGTCTATAGTGATCTGGCGGACTTGAGTATTGAGCAGGAGCTGCCAATCTGGACAGCCTCGCAGACGACTAGGAAGAGCCTATCTAAGGTCACTATTACTATGGAGGATGTGGCGGACTCTTTTGAGAAATGTAGGGTTGCAGATATTATCCTAGCATTGTGCCAGACGAAAGAAGAGTACAAAGAGGACAAGATGAGGATTTTTGTGGCCAAGAATCGAGAGGGCAGGAAGGGGATGTCTATAGAGTTTGAGGCTGACTTGGAGAGATCTCTGATGAGGGAGGAGAAGTTAATGAAGGAGAAGGGAGATGAAAAGAATGGAGATTGAAATAAGTAAACTTGATAGGATAGAGTATGGGAAAGTTAAGGCTAGGCTGGAAGGGGATTTTGACCATTGGCATTTTGAGGCTTTGGTTAAAGAGGGGGAGTTAATTGAACTGACAGTTAAAGATAAGAGAGGGTCAAAGAGACCTTGCCACTGGCGAGGTAATTTAATTCCAAAATTTGGTGAGGCTGATAGATGGGATTTTCTAAGACAGCTTGGAGAGTTTATTAAGGAACTACAAAAAATGAAAGGAGAGGAAGATGGAGAAATCATTGGTTGAACAGAAAGATAGTTTTATAATAGATAAAGAGAGCTTGAAACAACAACTTGATGTGATTGATCAACAAGTAATTAAGGATGTTACGAATGGATTTTATGAAAGCCGTTTAAAAATCGAAATGGGTATGTGGGAGAAAGGGAAAACAGTTGGCGATTATAGGGGGGTAAAATCGCCAATTCCAAGCTGGAGACAATTAGAAAAGGAAACAGAAAGAAATCATGAATCATTAAAGAAATGGAATGATTTATATGAAAAGTATCCGGAAGAAGAAAAGTATTTAGAAATAGCAAAGCAGAAAGCGGAGGCATGGACATTAAAAGCATTGACTAAAATGGAGGCACTTAGACAAGCTGAGGAAGAAAAAACAGAAGCCGTCCTTCCTCCAGGAGAATTTAGGGTAATAGTAATTGATCCACCCTGGCCTTATGGAACTGAATATGATTTAAAAAGCAGGCGGGTTGGTGCTCCTTATCCTGAAATGAGTATAGAAGAAATTGCGAAAATAAAAATTCCTGCTGCTGATGATTGTGTTTTGTGGTTATGGACAACCCATAAGTTCCTTCCAAAATCATTTGAGTTGTTAGAGGAATGGGGATTTGAGTATAAAATTACTCTATCTTGGGATAAGCAGAAGATGGGAATGGGTGTCTGGTTGAGGTGTCAGTGTGAATTCTGTTTACTTGCTATCAAAGGGAAACCTATCTGGAAATTAACAAATGAAAGAGACTTTATTTCAGAAGCAAGAAGAGAACATTCTCGTAAACCAGAAGGATTTTATGAGATGGTAGAAAAGTTATGCAATATTGATAAAAACAAAGAAGAAGCCTTAGATTATTTTGCTAGACAGAAAAGGCAAGGATGGAGAGTATATGGCAATGAAACAAATAAATTCAAAAATTGAAGAAGAGGAAGAAGAAAGAAGAAAGAAAAAAGGGAAAATAGGTGAGGTGCGAGTAGCGAAAGCATTACGGAAAAGAGGGTTTAGAGTAGGAAATGTGGCAGACAAAAGTGAATATATTAATGGTGGCCAATATCGGTATAATGAATTTGATTTATTAGTATTTGGATATGGCCATACATTTTGGGCACAAGTTAAAAATAAAGAACCTCGAACATATTGTCCTGATACTGGTCTTGAACAAGAGAAATTTGAAGAATTATGTAAATCGGTGAAAGATAGTGGTAGCCGAATTTTACTTTTGTTTACAGATGATTCAAAGAAAATTTATGGAGACTGGGTTAGCAAACTTTTTGAAAATGAGATTGGATATACTGGCTGGAATGCACCAGATAAATGTTTGATGATTTATTTTTTGTTAGATAATTTAAAAGATTTAGACGAATTACTGGATGAATTGACAGGCAAACATAAAAGCCCAAAACAATTACCACTTAAAAATCGAGTCTATTCTTCTCCAAAACAATTAAATCTACCTTCTTTTGACCATGAGGACTATCAATGACCCTCCAATCTCTCTTAAAAAAACATCTCAGCCCAGTTAACCCTTCCGGCTCTGAGCTAATTTGTACTTGTCCTTCCTGTGGAAAGACACAGCATTTCTATTTCAATATCCAGAAAGGATTGGGTCTTTGCCATAGGTGTGGTTACTCCTGTAATGAATTTCAGCTGCTACGGAAATTTGGAGAGGAGGCTTCGTTAAACCATCAAATAAGAGCTTCAGAATTCTCCAGCAAGGAAACCCCTGCCTCACCTCTTAAACTCCCTCGATTCACTCATCCATTACCTCATGATTCCAAGCTCGGCAAAAAGGCGGAAAAGTTTCTTGCCTCCAGAAATATCACAGTTCAGCAGGCCCAAAAATTCAAGTTTGGAGTCTGTGAAGGATGGAGAAGAGGAGAGCAGAATTTTTCAGGTAGGTTGATTCTTCCAGTCTATGAGTCTGGTAGGCTAGTGTTCTTCCAGGCTAGGTCTCTCAGCAGCCAAGAGCCTAAATACCTCAACCTGAAGGGCTATAAGAAGTCCCATTTTCTTTTCAATCCTCCAGAAGGCAGGGAGGCAATTCTTACTGAGGGAGTCTTCAGTGCCATTGCAGTGAACGGGACGGCCATGTTTGGGAAAGCCTTGTCTTCTTACCAGCTGAAAAAGTTGGAGCGGTTGGAGCTGAAGAAGGTGACTGTTCTCCTTGACTCGGATGCTAGGGGTGAGGCTCTTTCTCTAGCCAGAAAGCTCAAAAGTTATGGGGACTGGAAGGTGGAGATTGCTCTTTTGCCTGAGGGAGATCCGGCTGACTGTTCAGAGTCTCAATTGAAAGAATTGTTGGGGGAAGCTGTAGATATAGTGGGTTCAGATATAGATGTAGTGCCTCTGTTTTTCTAGGGCTTGACTTTTTAGTAAAGGGGTATATAATAGTAAAGACTAAAAGGAGGTGATTGACTTGCAAATTTGGCCAAAAGGTAAGCCTATTAAGGGTTCAAAGGATTGGTCAGACTTTACCAAGGCAAAAATGAAAGAGTCGGGAGCCAAGGCTGGACGCAGGCCATACACACCAGAGCAGAGGAGAAATCACAGGAAGGCCATGAAGAAGTTCTGGTTTGAGCGTCATAAAAGATTGAAGGAGGAAGAAGAAAAACTGATTGAAAATATAGAATAAACCATTTTTTAGGAGGAGAAAATGGAACTTGAAACACTTATCGCAGAAGAAAGACCATTTGTAAAGAAGTTATCCAGAGGTTTTGCCAGGAGACGGGAAGCCCTGATGTCCCCAGAGGACCTGGAGCAGGAGGGCTATCTCTTCCTGTGCAAGTTTTATGAGAGGATTCAGAAGAAGCATCTGGGTTCTGAAGCCATCAAAGCCCTCTCCTACCAGTCACTGAAGAATTTTTATATCTCCCTGTACCGGAAGTTCACCAGAAAAAAGCGAATGGCTGAGATTGTAAGCCTGGACTTTCCCATTCCAGCACCCGGGGATCCTCTGAAAAGTCTGATCTTCCAGGAGCATTTGGAGAGTTTGAGAAAGACATTTAAGGGCTTGGAGAAGGAAGTCTTTGAGATATTGGTGGGTGAGAACGGGAACTTCCTCAGGGATATGGGCAACCTCTGGCGGGGTAATGGTTATCCTTCAATCAAAATCAGGCAGTCGGAGATGGCCGATTGGCTGGCAGTGCCGCAGCCCCGGATAACAAACGCCATTGCAGTATTGAAAGAGAAAGTGGCAAGTGAATTCCATTACAAAAAAAATAGAAAAGATGGGCGAGATGAGTTAGGAGTTGATTGCCCGAATTTAAGGGTTACCGAACATATGCTCTCTCACTCATCTAAAACAAAGGAGTTAGTTATGTTTGGTGTGCCAGAAGAAGAAGATTGTTTTGGCAAAATGTATGATGAGGCAGTTTCCGATTGCACAGATGGTCGTTGTGAGCAATGGAGGGAATGCAAGGAGTTAACGGAGGAGAAAGCTATGTCCAGCAAGAAGCAGAAGAAGGAGAAACAGAAGAAGAGGCAGTTCGCTGCCAGGACTACCGAAAAGAGGGAAGAGCAGAAGGAGAAGAAGGCTGAGTTCAAGGAGAAAATCGACCGCAAGATAGTCAACCCTTGGCAACCTGGATCGGGTCGAGCCTATGCCTTTGACCTATTGGTTGAGGGGGGTACGAAGAACCAGTTAGTTGATCGACTGGAGAAGATAGTAAAAGAGAAAGGGCTGAGGTTTGATCCTAAGAAGAGGATAACAAGAACCTTGCAGGACTACCGCTTTGAGATAGACGAGAAGTGCAAGCCCTACCAGTTGCTTGAGGACGGGGAGGGTGGTTGGAAGACTTTCAGGGTAGTCAAGAGGGATACCTCGTCTGATGAGGATAGAAAAGATGAGGAACAAATTGAGGAGAAGGTAGAAGAAAAGGAAACAGAGCAAGAAATAATAGAAGAACAGGAAGTGAAAGAGGAAAAGGTTGAGGAAGAAAAGGTAGAAGAGGAAAAGGTAGAAGAACAAGTAGAGGAAGAGGAGGAAATTGAAGAAGAAATAACAGAAAATCAGGGAGTAAAAGTCTCTGAGGAGTACAGGGATTTAGTGCCACGATTATCCTCCGAGGACTTTGCCAGACTTGAGGACTCGATAAAGAGAGAGGGTGTCAGAGATCCTATTGTCATCAATCCTGAGGGGATCATCCTGGATGGCTATACCCGTTTTGAGATTGCCACTGCCCAGGGCTTGAAGTTCGAGACAGTAGAGCGTAGTTTTGCTGACAAATTTGAGGAAAAGGAGTTTGTCATCAAGGCTAATCTGGAACGCAGGCATTTGACCTCAGGGCAGCGAAGTATCCTTGGTTTGAAACTTGAAGAAATAGAAGCAGAAAAGGCAAAAGAAAGGCAGGGAACCCGCACTGACATTGAGCAAAATAACATTCGTCCAGATTTACCCAGAAGTTCGATGGGTCGGGCTCGGGATAAAGCAGCAAAGGTGGTAGGAGTTAGTGGCAGTACGCTAGATAAGGCAAAAAAGATACAGAAAGAAGGGACGCCTGAGCAGAGAGAGAAACTGGTTAATGGGAAATCATCTGTTGATAAGTTATATAGGGAAGTTACTGGCAAGAAAGGAAAGAAATCTCAACCGGCAAAGGAGCAGTTCAGTATCATTTTGAATCTGAGGAGAAAGAACGAGATTCTCATAATTTGTGGCAAGGAATCTACTCTGTTGAATATGGAGGAAGGGGTGGTGATGTTCTCAGTATCAAAGGCTCAGAAGCTTGAGAAGGCCGAGAAGATAGAAAAGAAGATCAAGAAGCTGTATCCCAGCGGGAAATACCTTGAGTTGTTTCCCACCGAAGAGGTCAAGGGTCTGGGTACTTTCTGATGGCCTGGTGGATGTGGCTCTTGGCAGGGGTGTCGCTTGTTGGAATCTTACTGAACATTAAGAAGAGACGAGCTTGCTTTGTGGTCTGGATATTTACTAATGTAATTTGGATGATTGTAGACTGGCAGGCCGGTCTTGTGGCACAGTCAGTGGTCTTTATGGCCTATACAGGGCTGGCAGTCTGGGGGTTATGGGAATGGAGGAGAAAGAAGAAAGGATAAGAGATGAAGAAATATCAGATTATATTGTGCGATCCCCCCTGGCGTTACAGGAAATCTGGAGGTATCAAGTCGGCCAGGGGGCTTGCTAAAAAATATTACAAAGAAATGGATACAGAAGACATCATCAACCTGCCGGTATCAAGCATAGCGGACAAGAACTGTTATCTCTTTCTGTGGGTAACTGCTCCCTGTATGCCAGAGGGAATAACAGTCTTAAAGGCGTGGGGATTTCAGTTCTTTACGGTAGTCTTCACCTGGATAAAGATGAATAAAAAGAATACTAAAACACTTTTCTGGGGAATGGGTAACTCAAGCAGAGCCAACCCAGAGTATGTATTACTAGGGAGAAAGGGCAAGCTAGAGAGAAAAGTCAGGAATGTTCACTCGGTGATAATGTCACCTGTTGAAGAGCATTCTAAGAAGCCTGATGAAGTAAGGAGAAGAATTGAGTTGTTGTATGGCGACTTGCCTCGTATAGAGTTGTTTGCCAGAAAGCCGAAGTTGCTGTTTGAGGATGAGAGTTTCAGGGGGTGGGATTGTATAGGGTATGATATTAACGGTAAAGATATTAGAGAAGAGCTTGAGGAGTTATAAGAATAGTAAACCCTTGGTGAAATAATTATATATGATATAATATACATAACTTGATAGATAAGGAGAACTAGATGAAGATAAGGATAAGGAAAATAGAATGTAAACGTTGTGGATGGATTTGGACACCTCGTAAAAGTGATGTTAGGAGATGCCCAAAATGCCAGAGTGTCTATTTTGATATGCCGAAATCAGGAGATGAAACAGATGAAAATGAAAACCTGCCCAAAGTGTAAACAGACTAAACCTGTATCTCAATTCAGATTAAGCAAAAAATATAAAGATGGATTACGGTCATGGTGTAATAAATGTGAATCTGACTCTAGTATGCGTTGGAAAGATAAACATAGAAAACAAATTATTGAATTTTACCGGAAGCATGTAATTCAGACTATAGATAAAAAAGGAAAACGTCGCCAGTTTATTAAAGGTTTGCTTAAACGTCCATACCCAGATGATTTAATTTGTGAAATATGTAAGAAAAAAGTAAACACTTTACACTATCATCATTGGAATGATAAAAATCCATCTAAAGGAATCTGGATGTGTTATAGCTGTCATCAAGGTTGTAATTTTATTGAGAAAAAAATCTTATTTAACCGATATATAAAATTAAAATCTAATATTGATGCTAATTACAATCCTAATTTGGATAACATCCCTAATGGAGTGAGTGAAGCAAATGCCTACTGGGATGTGCCGAAAACGAAGAAAGGATTCTAAATGACTAATACCCCATTTCCTCACTTACATCTCCATGATGAGCACAGTTACCTAGATTCACCTCTTAAACTGGCTGACCTATTAGACTTTGCAGAGAGAAAAGAATTGAAATATTTGGTTACGACTAACCACGGAAATTGCAATGATGCTATCAAGCTTACACAAGGCTGTCTTGAGAGAGGTATTTTTCCCATAATAGGAGCTGAGCTTTATGTGATTCACGATGGCCGAGATAAAGAAAGAAATGAACGTAGGCATCTTGTTGTCTTGGTGAAGACGGGGGTAGGCTTTAAGAATCTCATGTCCTTATTGACTGAGGGTGCGTTGAATCATTTTTTTTACAAGCCTCAAATTCCCTTGTCCTATCTCTATACTCATCTCGAAGGTTTGGTAGTTCTTTCTGCGTGTTCTGGCGGAATTCTTTCTTGGTCTGATGGGGTAAATGTCTGTGCGAATTTGCTTGACCTGCAAGGTGAAGATTTTTACTTGGAGGTTATGCCCTTTGAAGAGTCTGCCTTCAGAAAATATTATCGAGAGGTCTCCACTGTCTCAGATAAACTAGGAGTGCCATTGGTCGCCACGAATGACGTGCACTATCTTCAGCCTGACGACTGGCAATTGCACCAAGTACTGATCAACGTTCAGGCCAAGAAGAGGTTGAAAGACTCGAAGCACAGAACCTACGATGTGAAAGACTTGTATTTCAAGACCGAGAAAGAGATGAGAATGGGTTTCAAGGAGCAGGATATATTCTCCAGGCAGCAGATCAATTCAGCCATAGAGAACGCCTACCGAATAGCCGAGAGTTGCAAGTTTGTATTGCAACCAGTCCAACCTTCCCTCCCCATAGTACCTAGAATCGGTAAACAGAATCATATAAAGTACTTTGAGAACCTCTGCCGGGAAGGACTGAAAAACAGAAACCTGAAAGGCGAGGAATATGAGGAGCGCCTGGAGTTTGAAATCGTTCAGATCAAGAAGCTCAAGTTTGTGGAGTATTTTCTCATCGTTTGGGATTTACAGCGGTGGACAAAAAAAGAAGCCAAGATACTTACCAGTCCATGTAGGGGCTCCGTTGGTGGCAGCCTTGTAGCCTACGCACTGGGCATAACAGAGATAGACCCCCTCAAGTATGACCTCACTTTCCAGAGGTTCATCGCCCCAGGCAGAATTGACTTCCCGGACATCGACCTGGACTTTGAGGACAACCGCCGCTCAGAGGTCAAGGACTATATCAGAAGGACTTACGGCGAGAACTATGTGGCCAATGTGGGAACCTTCGGAAAGATGAAGGCCAAAGGGGCTCTGAGGGACGTGAGCCGGTATTATGACGTGCCCTTAGTCGAGGTGAACATGGCCTCCAAGAATATAGAGCAGAGGAACAGCAATAAACTCTTCAAAAGCAAGTACCCAGAAGTAATAGGTCATGCCGAAGCCCTGGAGGGCAATCTCAGGAACCTGGGCATGCACGCCGCTGGCTTGGTTCTCTCTTCAGAAGATTTAAGGACTTGTGGCCGGTGCTACCTGAGAAAGTCCCCGGAAGGCGTTATAGTAAATTGGGATATGCAAGACCTGCAGTTCATGGGTTTCGTCAAGTTCGACCTGCTGGGCTTGAGTGCCCTGAGTATTCTGTCAGAGGTGAAGAGGAGGGTTGGGGAGAAGAATATGAAAGGAATAAATAATGCTTTATAAATATGCTTGGCTGGAATTAAAGGTTTATATAAAAAATAGGCTACCATTATTAGTAGGGCAAGGAGTGATTCGCCAAAGGTTATTAGAAGAAATAAAACAATTAGAGAAAAGGTGGAAAATTAAACCAGTTAAATGATAATCAGTCCGCTCTGTGACGTGGTAGTCTGATGGGAGTCGGGGGCTGCAGGCTGACGAGCCGAAGAAGGTGTGGTGGGACGACGCCCGTTATGAGGTTGCCCATCGCAGTTACCAGACTGCCAGAGCGAACTGGAATGCATTTTTTATCGTAACGTGAACAGAAAACATAAAACCGTCCTCTGTAACACAGTCTAGGATACTGTTACAGAGACAGGGTACATTTATTTATTTTCACTTTGTAACTGAGACCAACGTAAAACCGTCCTCTGTAACACAGTATAGGATAGTGA
>SDBS01000406.1_pt1 | contig 40962 bp, 65 predicted proteins | sample 2277091 | NCBI WGS metagenome assembly SDBS01 (sample SAMN10404972, study PRJNA504765) | marine sediment metagenome | isolation source: marine sediment core GS10_PC15, 163 cmbsf | place: Arctic Ocean: Southern Knipovich Ridge | collected 2010
CCATTTTTTTACTGGCCTGAGTTCGTCGGCACACCATCCGGCGTCTTTGTGCCATTGACACACTGTGACAAACCCAGGAAGTCCGTCGGATGGTGATACAGATACAATCACCGGTCTGTCTTTGGGTGCCGACTCTATCGGCTGCCATGGGCTTGGATTCAATATCTCCTTTACCAGCGGCCAGTCCGACTGAAATTGTTCCTGTATCCGCCCCTGAGATAGATTTTGCCATTTTTCTATTAACGCGATTATTTCTTTTCCTTTCTCGCTCACGATCCCTCCGGGGGTTCAGGTAAAGGCATCCAGGCTTCAGGTTCATATTCATAGCCGCAATCTGGATCTAAAAAAAATCCACCATCGCTAACCCACGCATCCGACTGCCTTAAACCAGTACTATCAAAATAACAGATCCACACCCACCCCTCACTCGGCGCTGTGTCTGTGGACTGCCAGATAGGAAGGCCAGATATTATCGCCCTGACCGCATTAGCAGCCGGGTGGAAAGCCGCCTCTGGCCAAGTTCGGTTAAAATGCGGCAATATCCACGCATGTACCTTATTATCAACCATTAGACCCCTCCGGGGGTTCAGGCGAAGGCATCCAGTGGGTAAACACTTCTGAATCGTTTATTGCTTTTTCTGCTCCCTTATGCCACTCCACCACAGACATTCCGTTACCCGCTAGATACCAGCCATCTACTGGGTATCGAAGTAGCGGTCCTGGAGGGTTTGTCATAATCAGAATGGGCGTCCCGTCCGTTGGGGCTGACTCTATCGGACGCCAATCCCATACCCACTTAAGCACTTGACCGGGCTCGCCTGGTTTTACATAACGTTCGTAGACCGCTTCTGGGGGGCTTGGGTCAAACTTCAACGATGGCCATGCCCTCATAGATTCACCAGCCTATCGCCTCTTTGGATGGCCTCCATGAGGTATTTAAACGCCTGCTCCGCGTCCTTATCGCATTCGAACGCTAGATAAAAGCGTCCCTCAGCTTCGTATAAACAAATATCTTCCTTATCACGTGCTATCTTCTCACACACTTCTGTGTTGTATATCATTTCTCTATTCGCCCTATGGATGATCCAAACCATTTTCCTTTTCTCCTAACATTTTCTCCACAATTATGCTTCTTTTCCGATATTCTTCTAGTTCTTCCCGAATCGCTGCCTCTACGTCTGGTGGCCATTTAGGCATCACTAGAGGTTTTATCTCTTCCTCATTCATTCATTAATCCTTTAACTACAGCTATAAATAGAGCATCCTTAGCCCTTTGCTTAGCCGGAAGCTGATCGTACGGAACCATGCAGGGATGTGTCTTCTTCTCTGCGTCCTTTTCCTTACCGTACACCCAACCCTCTGCCTCTTTCTGCTTGTACCAGTTCTTGTGGCTGTCACCTGGGTCTAGATTTGGATTGTCTATGACGTTTTGCACGCCATGGATTGCGGAATCTTTTTGCCAGTCTGGGCAATCACCCCATAAAGATTGAGAAGTGTCGCCCGTCATAAGGCAGTACATACGATTAACTTCGTGGCACACCTGTGCAATTTCTTCTACTTTCATTTCTTATCTCCTTCATATAAGTCGCCCATCGTTGTTTCTAGCTCCCTTAACGCCTTATCTATTTTTGGAAGGTTTACGTTCTCCCCCGGAAACGGCGCGTAGTACAAATCAGGCTGTCCATACACATGTTGTTTTATCAAGTCGCCTCTTTGCGTGCCTCCTGTAAACAAGAGCCAAGCAACCTTTTGCTCACCAGTCATGACCTCCCAATATTTCATTTGGGTTGTGTGTTTTTTTCTTTGCTTTCTTTCTCTTGGTTTTCACCTTCTTCTGCTTGCTGTGCTTCTTTGCTACTTTCTGCTTCTGTCTGAACAGGTGCTTGCGTTCCTCTGTTGATTTGGAGAGGATCTGAATTTCTTCCTACTTTTAGGTAGTCCCACTTGCCGCTTGCGATAACCTGATCGACGAGTCCTTTTTCCACATCGCAAAAGAACAGGATAGAACCTCCTTCGATCGTCAAGCCTTTTGCTTCGATTTCTTTTTCTGTGCCGTTGATAGATACTGTAAACATTTCTTTTCCTTTTGTTTGGTTAGGTTTCTCTATGCTAGGGTTGGGGGGTCCAACCTCGTCAATCCATTCATGACCGTTGCTACATCTCATAGCTGTTGTTGTATAGTTAGGATCATTATAGTGATATACACCGTTCTCGTCCCAATATTGAGATCCGCTCATACATGTTCGCGTACACGCTCCTGGGTATACGGTGCTTTTCAATCCTTGCTTCTGACACTCAAAGCATTTCATTTGGTCTCAACTTCCGGTATTTTTGGTGTATACATCCAATACTCTGGCTCTCTAAAGGCTTTTGGTAAACCCCACCGGCCCTCTCTCATCTCGCCGGTTATCTCTTTACAGGGCGTTTGGTAATGTATGACATGCTCGTTGTCGTAAAACACGTACATCCCCCAGGGACCTGCTGTTGCTAAAAACCTATGACCGTCGATCAAGACTACCAAGTCTCCAGCTTTGTCGGGGAGCGCGTCGTTAACGTCTATCCACTCCGCTGTTTGTGTCTTCTCACCACATTCGTCCGACTTATCCAATAGCTCCATTTTCAACTTGTTCTCTTCGCGCAAATCATCCTGAAATTCCTTTATCATGTTTCTCATTTTATCACCGTTATCGTTATTGGATAGAGCGCTTCCACCAGCGCCTTTTTGAACTTAAACATATCAGTCTCATATCCCTTGCAATCTACCCAACGTATGTTTCCGTCTGCCCAGAACTCCACGAAATCTACGACAAACTTCTTGTTTCCTGGCACATGAAACGGACATTGTCGCAGGAAAAATACTATATCACCGTTCGCTTTTAGCCATTTTAGGTGCTTGTAGTGTTTCGCCTCAAGTTTGCTTGCGAACTTCATGCCGTCCGTTTCTGTAGGCGTAGCGTGGTATTTGTGCTTCATCCACTTAATCCAGATTGGCCAAGCAATTTCTTATTGAACAAAGTACTTCTTTTAATTCTTTCTCGTCCTTGCAAGTCATTTTGACGAAACATGTCTCTGAAAACCTTAATTTAATCACCAATCCCTCGTGGGATATAGTATAAACTTTTGACATATCGATGGAATCATTCCCTATCTCTAACCAGCGGCTCATACCTACCTCCGTTTTCCTTCTGCTGCACAGTCTACACTATCCCACTTTTCTTTTGCAACATATTTCGTTACCGCACACCATCCCACAAACTCGTCTCGTTCAAACTCCCAATTTATTTCGATCTCGCCCATACGTGTGATCATTTTGGTTGGATATTCAAACTTCTTCTTCCGCATCTCTTATTTCCTTGATCATTTCTTGTATTGTCTGGATGAGGTGATGATGCGGTTGGTGCACGTAAAGCTGAAAATCTTTGGTATCGACCACCCATTGAAGGCACTGGAGAAGTCCAATTATTTGGTTGCATTTGTCTTGTGTGTCTACATCTGTCATTTTAACCCTCTCTCTTTTTTTTGCGATTTCGTTCCGTAGTAACTTTTCTGCTTTTATTGGCAAGATATGGATTCCATACCACTGCAAGCCTTCAGAGGTATCAAGGGCGGTTTCCCATATTCCACCCCGACACCGGACTCCCGCGCAGAACGGATATTCTTCCTGGACTAGTTTTGTCAATTCCTCGTCAATTGGCGTGGTATCCTGCTGTGCTATTTCTTGTTCAAGCCTATCGTGCTCTCTGGCTTCTCTCTTTTTTCTAATATCCTCTAGGCGGTAATAGTCCAACGCTTTGCTCATTTTAATCCTCTCTGCCGCGTTTTTGTGTCTCACCCATGTCTACCCCTTCCTTTTCTCTGTTGTGGCCTTCAGCGGCCTTTAACCGGCCTTCAGCGCTATTCTGCGGCAGTAGATATATCACTAACCGTGTCTTCCATCTCTGACAGCAACGACTTGAGATATTTAACTCTACTAGGCAAGCATAGAGAAACCTCCATCTTAGTGGCCTCTTCCTGAAACAGCGCTTTTTGTTTTTCAAGTTTGTTATATAGGGTGTTAATCGTGTGTAAATCCATGTTTTTTTCCTTTTTTCACATGATGGCTCGGCGATCTGCGTGTTCCAACGTGAGCGCGTACCCGTTTATCCGTGACAGAATCGCGTTACCAAATCGTTCCGCGAAGGACTCAGCTTTGAGATTCGTGGTCATTATCGTTGGCAGTACTGCCATATCGCGATTATTGAGGATTTGGTAGATAAAATCCATGTAAGCGTCTGTAGGACAGCGTATTCCAACGTCGTCCAGGACCAATAGAGGCGTCTCCGAGAGCGCCACTGTGAAGTGTAAGAGCTCTCTAGGCTGATCGCAGAACGAGCGCCACTGGATGTTTAGGGTGCTCATATTCCAGAATCTTCCCACACCCCTGTGGTTCTGTACATAGCTCGCTAGTATCCAGCAGGCGATATGCGTTTTCCCTGTGCCGTTAGGTCCGCTGATCACCAGAGGCTGCAGAGGGTCACTGGCGTATTTTCCTATAAACGCTCTAGTCCCTGCGTTCTGTTCTACCGTCTGGTTCAGCACGTCGAGATATCTCACTGGAATGCCGATAGACTCTAGGGAGAGCTTGCGTTTGGCCGGGATTCGTGGGGTCCGGCTTGCAAAATAGTTTATGCAATCACCGTTGTTGCACGACCAGGCTATCTCCTTGCGGTCGAGGCCTTTTTGGTAGTTATGTTTTCGTGCCTCTTCGTCGGGGATACCTCCGCGTACGGTGTAGCCCGTTTTTCCTCCGCACCGAGGGCAGATGATGTCTTTCGCTAAGGTGGGTTTGTCTAGCGTGGTGCACTGTCCTGGTCCTGACCACACCGCTGTGTAGAGCTGGCCTACCCTGGGCTCTGGGAAGAGCGCCCGACATTGGTCTTCTGCGGCTTTTGATAAAAACGTCCAACTATCTGGATCTTTCCTTAGCTTTGGTGCATTAAAATTCATGATTTGTTATCCTCTGTGTTACGTTTACGGCTATCATTGATCTCTTTCTTTGTTTTGTACTCGATATTGTCTTTCCTTGACCTATATTGAGCGTCGTATTCGTCCCCCCAGCCCGAGACATTTCGATTCACAGATGGGGGGTTTTTTTTTGCTTTCAGCGCTTTACGATTCCATTGGCGTAGTGTAGCCGCGTGGCACTTGTAGCGCTTGCCTGTTGAAGCTATGTAGTCATTCAGCTCCTCTATGAGCTCGTCTAGGTTGGTAATCTTTTCTTTGAGCTTGTCATGCTGCGCTTGGGTAAGCTTCACCAAACCGTCAGTCCCAAACGAGAGGACAGGAACCACCTGATGCTCGATCGTGCGCACTGGGAATTTTAACGGGATTAAAGTCGATCCAAATGGAACAGGCACCGATTTCAAATGAGAATAAGGAGGATAAACACGCATACGCGCGGACACGCGCTTTTCTTCTTTCCTTTCTTGTTCTTGGTCTTCTGATGAGTCTTCTTCTGAACGAAGAGAAGAAGAAGAGGAAGAAGAAGAGCACTCAGTACTTGTTAATATAGGGCTCTTAAGCAGCGGCGCGTTAAGCAGCGGTGCTTTAACGCACTCTGGTAACATTTTTTGACATTCAGGAAGTGGCATAGGATAAGCATGATAGTGATGCTCCCAATGACCATTTGAACCAGGTTTTTTTTCATAAACGAGATATTCAAGGCCTCTAAGCTCCTTAATAAATCCTTTAATAGCCCTCATTCCACTACCCCTCTTCTCTCCTTCGTATAGCTCGGCTAATTGCTCAGTGTGGATCTTCCAGTTCGCTGGTCTACTGAGGATGTACCATAGCAGCCCCTTCGCTCCCCATGAGAGTCTGGGGTCTTCTGGTGTGCAATTGTAGGTAACGGTGAAGTGGCTTTCTAGGCGTACATTGTGAATGTAAGTAGTCATTTTTTCTCTCCTTTTGAGATTTAGGAGAGCTAACCCTTGCAGTTATGTCATGACCTTGTTATGATGGTGACATAACTGAGGTTGCTCTCGAGGTTGCTCTCGGTTGTTTGTTTTGATCATGGCCTCTTCGGGGCCATTTTCTTTTTCTGCTACCCTAGTCTTCCCTTTCCTTTTCCGCAAGCCTCCACTTTTCCAATGCCTTTTCCGCCAACTTCCAATCGTCCATGATCTTTTCCGTAAACACAGTCTCTAATGTCCAATCACCCAATATTTGTAACATAATGAATTCCATGGCCTCTTCCCATCGCGAATCGATAGGGTTGTATGGACAATAATTTTGAATTATCTCATCTGGTTCTGACTCATACATTACTACAATCAACCGATATCTCGATTTTTCGTAGTCTAAAACGACCTTTCCTTCTCGCATTTCTGCTAATGCCTCTTCAAATTTCATTGCTTCTCCCTTTGGTAGCATTTCACGCAGTCAGGACTGTGTATCATTGCTACTCCATGAGCAGTGCGATACACAACGTATGAATGACCGTTAAAATTTACACTATTCATGCCATGTTTCATGGTTCCTTCTCCAAAACTGATTGAGTCACATCCACCTAATGACACCATTAAACAAATGTGTATAAGTATAATTACAAGCGCATTCTTCATAATTCCTCCGTGGATATTAGATTTATCATGTGCCCTGGATCCATAATCGTCATATGGACTCCTTTGCATTCGCTCATGTGTTTAGAAAAACACGTATGATGCAAGGCGTCACAAAACAGCCCTTTGCATTTCGAACAATTCGTAAACGGTGTTACGCTCGTATCGATCTCTCTAGCACAAACGATGCAGTTTTCCATCAATCCTCCTTCAATATTAAATACTTTAGCCATCTCTCGTACTGAGCATCCTTTGACGTAATGCTGTATGGGAAAGGGACTCTGATATATGCCGCGCCGTTATGGTCCCGAGCGAGCTTGCAGAAATCGGGCGGGATATCGTCTGTGCCGCCAAAGGGGTGAGTCATCCTAGCACGCCGTTCCTCTTGGTCCGTCCCTGGTTTCTGATTCTTCTTCCAGAAGGAGTTTTGCCACTCTTTCCTCTTTCGAGCCTTCTCCAATACAATCTCTCCCTGTTTCTGAAGCATTTTTTCTTGTTGTTTTTCGTAGAAAATATTAAAGCGTCGTATTTCGCGCATTTTTTCCTTCGCTTTGTTTTCCCGCTCCTCCACGATATCCGATACCGGAACTCCTAGGAATGCTGAGCGCAGCGCATCCGCTCTCTTGGGGTGCCGCAGCTTCCTCAGCGCCTTTCGTTCTATCTGTATTATCCTCTCTCCTGTGACATTGAATTTTAGCCCGATGTCCTTAGCACGCATCAGGTCAAAGTAACGGTGTCTCAAGATTTTACGCTCTCTATCGCTAAGGGTCTCTAACTGCTCCTCTACCGCTAGAGCTAGGAGACCCTTGTCTACCTCCTCCCTAGTATCTGTTTCAGCGGGGAGGTTTTCGATCTTGTCTAGAGACACCCAGGGCTCACCGAAATTAGGCGGTAGGTTTTTCATGGTTACAGCTTGTAGTTGAGTCACCTGTCATGTCTATTTGATCTTCTATTTTGTACATGAGTCGTCTATTTGCTATCGATTCTAGAACGTGCTTTGGAGCTTCATAGTCGGGCCATATCGCCTCTACGCGAGATACTACCCCTCGCGTTCCAATCTCTATTCGCATAGCCATTTTGATCGATGCACGTTGTTTTCCTCTAAGTATTCTGTAAACATTAGCCGGGCTGACCCCTACGGCCCGAGCGAATTTGAACGGTGTAATCTTATGAACACATAGCCAGTCTCTGAGTAACATTTTTCCTCCAAATGGTGCGTTTTCCTAGAGATTACCACAGTTTCTCATTTTCTGCATCTTTTTCCTTGCGTCTATTCCTCTTTTGTGACATAGTGGTGTCATCAAAGCGCGAAACCCAAACACGGAGAAACAAAATGACCTATTACGAAACATACCCTCAAATTCCCGAACACATGCGCCAAAGTCTCTGGCGTTATGTAAACGGTTACTACCCTGTAGGTGATTTTTTAACCGCAGTCTTGGTACACGATTTATTTGAAAGCGTTGCTCGCGCCGATGACACAAATGTTAACCTGCTAAAGGACTATGTGATGTTAATTTACAATGAGATGCCAATGGGGTGTCATGGAAGCCCTGAAAAAGTAGATTTGTGGCTTGCTAAGCGCAATGATAATTAACATTTTGTCGTAGTCGATCCAACAAAACCCAAACACGGAGAAACAAAATGGATAGGGATAATAGGTCTGAACACAATGAAATTGAGTGTGATTTGGCTAAAGCAATACAAGATCTTTTTTCTGGTTTCGGTCTTGCCCCACCTTCGATTGAAGATATTTTTGATCAACCATCCAAGGGAAACAACACGGATAAACAACACGGAGAAACAAAATGAATATAGAGCAATGCTTACACCAATTTATTCGCCCTACCAAGATGTGCCCAGTCTGTGACGGCATATATTTTGAGGAGAATCCTAGATGGAGAGTTCCTCACGACGCAGCTGGAACACTTCCACCTGACGATTCCTACGTCTGTTCAGACGAATGCGCCGATGAGTGGTGCGATATCAACTGGGAGTTAATCGAAGAATCTGAAGGGGGAGACAATGAATAAGACAACAAAATTTGACAAGTCAGCAGTTTACACACAGGAACAGGTTAATGTTATCAAGAGGACGATAGCGCCAAATCTGTCAAATGATGAGCTGACAATTTTTATCCATAACTGCATGAGGACAGGACTCGATCCTTTCGCAAAACAGATTTACGCCATCAAACGAAGGAACAAGCATGGGCCTGATTCTATGTGTATACAAACGGGGATCGACGGTTTCCGGCTAATTGCTGAGAGAACAGGTCTATACTCCCCTGGGAAGGATACAGAGTTTTTATACAACGACAAGGGGCATCTCCTAGGTGCTAAGGTCTACGTGAAAAAACAAACCAAAGACGGTACATGGCACGATATCAGCGCCGTGGCTCTCATGGCGGAGTATAATCCGGGGAAAGCTATTTGGAAAACGATGCCTCATGTCATGATTGAGAAGTGCGCTGAGGCTAGAGCCTTGCGAAGGGCCTTCCCTGCTGATTTGAGTGGTATCTATACCACTGATGAGATGGACCAGGCAAACGGCGATACAGAGCCGGAAAAGCCCCCTGACGAGCCTATCATAAGCCCAGTGACTTGGTCTAAGCTAGACGAGTACTTGAATAGCAATGAAGCATTGCGCAATAAGCTCAAAGAGCTATGCCGCGTGCAGGATCTCAGTCAAATAAAAACATCACAGTTAGAGGCAGTTAGGAATTACGCCAGAGCATACAAAGAGGCAAAAAATGACACTACTAAAAAGTAAACTTGGAATTATCAACCTAGATAACGCTCTTAGAATCGATTGCTATGTTGAGAGAGCGAGTTCTCCCAATTGGAAAGTATGTTTAGCAATCGATATGCATAAACAACATCTTTGGACGTTTGAATCTGAGGAAGACGCTCATAGGTTTCGTGATATAATTGACAATAAACTGTTTTGTTCCATAGGAGACGCTAACGGGGTTATTGGTTTGAATATTATTTGTAACGAAGCTGCGGAACAACTAATGGAGGAGACAAAATGATTCCACAAGATCAAAATTCAAAAGAGTGGTTTCAATGGAGGAGGGTCCATATCGGGGCCTCCGATCTCCCTATAATCCTGGGGAAATCTAAGTGGTGCTCCCCCTATCTCCTCTGGCAGCGCAAGCTTGGGTTTGCTCCAGAGCAGGAAGAGAATTGGGCTATGAGGCGCGGTAAAGACAACGAGGCCATGATACTCAGGCGTATTAACGAGGAACGTTGTGCTGATTTCGTTCCCGCCGTTATTGTACACGAGGAATTTGAATGGGCCTCGGCCTCACTAGACGGTTGGGATAAAGAGCTAGATACAATCGTAGAAATCAAATGTCCATGCTTAGCTGACCACCAGCTCGCTGAAAAAGGTTTAATTCCAGAACACTATTTCCCACAACTACAATGGCAAATGTTCATAGCTGATATAACAATGTGTATTTACGTGTCTTGCTACGGGGCTTTCCACTCTGAGGGTGAGCCAGTTACAGTTACCGTTATTAGAGATGATGATTATCTATCAACCGTTGCGCTTCCATCGGCTATGGATTTTCGGCGCTGTCTACTAGAATACAGAGAGCCAGCAAAAATTGAAAGTGACTATACACAGATAACAGACCCAGAATTTGAACAATTTGCTAGAGAATGGAAAGCCGCCCATGAAATGGCCGCGCAATACAAAGAAAAAGAACAGTACTACAAGGACAAACTCGTTGCGTTCACAGATGATGGGAATTGTACTGGAAGCGGATTACGCCTTACAAGAGTGAATCGTCAGGGTGCCATCGAATGGTTAAAGCTCTGGAAAGAAGTTGAGATCACTGATCCAGAGGTAACTGCTAAATACTCTCCTGAGTCGTATCGCAAAGAGCAAATTGGTTTTTGGAAGATAACCACAGATAAATAATTGACAGCCTGGGGGCGTTTTTTCCGTGTCGCTCCTGGGCTATTTTAAACGCACTCTATTTGAGAACTCCCAACTACTACCTAACGTGAAATCAGATATTAGATCGCAATCCCAACCCGTTTCAATACTTTTAACAAATGTTGGTAATGGTGGGGGAATAATCGCTTTGACGGCTCCAACGCCTGCTTTAGTGCACTTCAGGAACTGGATATCTAGCGCCATTGTCCCATCTCGATATATTGTATAACCCATGTAATCCTTTTCAAATTCAGGTGTATAGGTTGCCCCATTGAGAAAAATATGCGACCCTAGATTAGCTCCACATTGTCCCGTGGGCATTTCAAACACACGCTCCTCCTGGAAACACCCTATCCCATCGTCCTTATCGAATTCCACGAATGCCCCTTCATTGCCTTCATCTTTAACGACCCTAACGCTACCGATTGACTCCCGCTTTGGTGTTCTAGACAGGTGTAAATGTGGGTTTTCATCGTATGGGTTAACCACAATATTTACGAATAACGGCATCGGCTTATCCCAAGCTACATTATATGTTGTTCCATGTATTATCCGTTTAAGATGATCCGGCTTAATACATAGTGATTCCTTTATTTTATGTACAACTATATCTGACTTATCTACATTACTTTTTAATACTACGTACCCTGAATGCCAGTTGCTTAACCATTCAGAGTCACCCGTCATTAATCGTAAAACACCATCGATAAGGTGTAATGATAAATTTATTGTGTGACCTGGAGGACCGCCAGCTGGCAGGCGCAGATTTACAAAACCATGGTTATCGACAATGAATTCGCTGATGTCATGTGAAACCATCCCAGCATTTTTAATCTCTGAATATTCCGCTGCACAACCCACCTGTGACGTTACGGTCAGATGTGTGAGGGTTAATCTCTCGGTCCTCATTGGAACTTCTCTACTGCGCGCTATTCCAGCAGAGATTTGCAAATCACCGTTATCACTTGGTGTTACGTGTTTTGGATAGTCTCCATGTGAAAAATCAACGTTGATCTTGCTTACGGATAGACCAGAATTAGCCAATCTGACGTACCCATCGTGGTTAACATCAAAGTGTTTATTGTAAAACGAGCATACACCCATCTGGTGGTCAGCTTCATCTGCTTCTGTCGCACTCGCCACCTGTAACTCAATATCGATCCCGTGTGGGTGATAACTGTGCACCGCTATCGGTAGATTCTTGGCAGTAACTACATTAGTGACAATACCAATCTGACCGTCGCTATCAGGTGTAACAGTTTTTTCTCCTGGCAACGTGCTGTATCCAACATGCAGTGATGTTATACGTGGCCCTACACCTCCCGCTAATTTGACGTGTCCCGATTTGGATACACGGAAATGACCCATATCGAACGAACATACACCAGCTTCTCCCAGATAGAGGGGGTCCTCAAATATAGCTTTCGCTACCTGTATATCAAAATTTAACTTCCCTGGTGCTGATTGCCACGATTTAAAAGCACAGTTACCGCTATTGGGCACAACATTGCAGTCTATCTCTACGTGCCCGTACCCGTCTGGACATACATGCGATTTCTCGTCCGTTACTAGCACTCCTATAGCCGGTCCCTCTGTAGTGTGCATAACGCGCCTCCAGATACCTCCACCTGTATCGTTGAAGCCTATAAGCTGCCAGATTTCCCCTTCATCACAATTATCTGTGCTGAAACCTACGCGCCATTGTGTTAACAGGGGGTAATTGCTATCATGTTCTTGCGGCCTACGTCTCCCTTCAACACATGCTAAAAGCGCCACGGCACTACCATTATACCTGCCTGTCGTCACCGTTTCTAGCGGTAAACCTACATTTCTCATGCTTTTATGACCTTTGTGACTACTTTTCAGGGGGTTTGAACGTGCGGATTGCCATATGGATATCATCATCCGATCCGTTATCTATGATATTTTCAATTTGCACTTGAGCGCTACGGAATTTTATATGGACAGCACGGATCTCGTCTATCTTCGGATTGTCGTTTGTAAAAAGCGCTATCAAAACCTCTTCCATCGAGTAGCAGCGGAATATGCTGAAGGAAGGCTTCAACCTCTCCTTTATGCCATTTTTTACTTCTGGTGTCATATTCTTAGCCTGTGATAGGGTTGGTGACGATTTTCTCAGATTAGTATCACTAAAATGGAATTTATTTGCAATTAACGCATTGGGCAAACCCGGCACCACCACAAGAAGAGGACTAGTCTTCAGCCGATCCTGGCGTGAGATCGACATTCAGGCCGGTGTGATGTTTAATCACCGCCTCACCAAATTCTTCGAAGGGGTTATCATCCGATAGCCCAAACTTATGATTGAACCAAGTGCAGGCCCCTAGAAAGCATGACACGACAATGCCCATGATTAGGGAAACCCTAGTGATGTTCTTCATTTTTTTCCATATTCTCTACTTTTTCAATGCGTTTTTCCAACTTTTTCACGCGTTTGTGATCCTGGTTCCACCTGTCAGCTGTAAAAGCACATACTGCCAGTAAAAACATTATTATAACACCACAATCCCTAAGCATAATTTTCTCCTGTTATGTGCTATTGATTAGTTCAAATTCTTCTGCCGTCAAGCCAAGCTTTTCTCTCAACGCCGTGACTGCTGGGTCTTCTACCTTAACGGGAATTTCTTTTTTTATGAAATAGCCTTCTAGAGCATCCCAACGATCTCCGGAAGATGGGGCGGGATCAAAATATTTATCGTATTTTACGATGCTTGAGCCTTCTGGTGGTTTCCAGTCGGCGCCATCTTCCATAACCGTGCAGTTTTGTACAATGCCGTCTTTGATTATCGCGTATCTTGCCATCCTAAAACTCCCATACGATTACTTGGCCTGCGCCACCATCACCGCCGTCGCCACCAGTTTGACCACTATCGCAGCCACCGCCGCCTCCAGCGGGCTGTGATCCATCTGATGGGGTCGCTCCAGCCGACCCGTTGGCACCATTGCCGCCTTTCACACTAACGCCTCCAGTTCCCCCATCAGTTGAAGAACCACCACCTCCTCCGCCGCCACCCCACTCACTAGCTCCGCCGTTTTGAGCGCCGACACCTGCTCCACCACCAGCGCCACCCCAAACACTTCTATTTCCGGGATTGCCACTAGTGCGAGATGAACCACCACCGCCGCCAAAAGTACTATCACTAGTAGAACCGCCACCTAATGGATCGCCGCCAGAACCTCCAGTGTTGGTGGTGGTGGAGGTTCCGGCGCTAAATATTCCACCACCACCACCACCGGCACCTCCTTCAGAAGCACCACCACCAGCAAAGGCGGTTAATAATGATCCTACAGTCGTTGTCCCGCCAGCTGCGCCGTCGCCATCTGTAGTTACTCTGCCTACACCACCAGCTCCAATAGTAATTGTTTCAGTAGCTCCGACTTCAGAATCTTGAATCCATCTATTGTTATATCCACCTCCTCCACCGCCACCAGCTACATCATTATCTCTAGAACCTCCTCCGCCGCCGCCCCAGGCCTGGAAATAGATAACTGTGGTGTCGGCGTTTTTGGTGAACGTGCCATTACCTGTGAATATTGTGCGTATGGGTGTCATTCCACCAGCAGCAGCAGCCTGCATGGTGGGCAGTGCTCCAGCCCCGTTACTTGTGAGGATCTGTCCTGACGTACCCACGCTGGCTATTGACTGCTGAGCTGCTGTAGACGTTGTTCCCCCGCACAGCACGGCAAATGCGGTGTGGCTCGACCGTGCGGTGCCGCCCTCAGCTACGGCCAGATCCGTTGCCAACGTGAGGGAGTTAATGTTCATATCCCCAGAAGCATCCCATACGTGCTCTGTGGTAGATGACAATTGAATCTCGTCCACAATAGGGGTAGTGCTTAGTGTGTTCCTTGTTCGGGTGATGCGTATTTCAAATCTGCCTGATGCATTCGTAGCCCATCCTGATAAATCCGATGAGTCCCAGTCTATGATGCCGGTATTTCGAAATCCGTTTGTCCCATCTACCGGTCCGAATGCTGTAAAGCCAGCTCCACCTGTAGAAAATTCAAAGGTAGGAGCCACACCACCGCCGGACGCTCCAGTGCCAATAATCACTTCGAGTTCGTCCCAAGTCGTGGAGAAACCAAGGGTAATCGCGTCGTCATCGGCTACGAAGATAGATATATTCCCGGCCCCACCACTTGCTAGCGCCGCTGTGACATCCACCGCGATGTTAAGGATATTGTCCAGATCACCGAATGTTCCGGTCTCTTGCCGAACCGCATCAACCCCGATACCTGTTTTCAGGGCTATAACGGCGTCGGTTCCCTCCGTGGTGGCCTCAACGTCCAGGGCTATAATTTGACCACCTGTGGCCGCTGTCTCGTCAATGTTGACAAGGATACACGCTTCCTCTTCTCCTGCGGCGATAGCACCTGTGATGTAGTCGATATCGATAGCCTTGAAGTCAGAAAATCCCGCTGCATTGGCCGTGATTTCCATAGCGTGAGTGTCGTTTTCTATGGATGTGCGGATGATACCGAGGTGGCCTTGTATCTCCACGTCATGGATGGGGGTAGTAGTCCCTATCCCAAGTCTTTTATTGGTGTTATCCCAAAAGAAATTAGCATTGTCTTGTGTCAGGATAGTGCTGCTAGCGAATACAACCGATCCTTCCGTAAACGAAGCGGAGCCAGTACCTCCGTTTCCCAAAGAAACTGGGGTGTCGAGAACTACAGAAGGAGCACCAGAGACGCCGTCGCCATTTGATACAGTAATCCCCGTTCCACCACCAATCGTCCTGCCCACAAAGAGACCGTTACCGTCAGCAGATACGAAGCCGGTAATCGTCAGGTTGATTGAATTTTGAATTGCCATTTCCTACCTACACTATCGTATAATTTCCCGTCGAATCGACTATTGTGAAATCCGTATTAGCCGTGGTACACACCAACTCCAACGCCGCAAATTGCTCTATAGCTGTAAGGCTCCCACCTGCTCCTGTTGTAGTAGAGCTAGCAGTAATGTGGATCGTTTGCCCAGCATTTTGAGCTATCCGATACAATCCCGCTCCTTTTCCAATCACCTGGATGGATTCACCTAAAGCCGCTGCTCCTGGAAGAGTGCCCGTTACTAGGGCCACATTGTTCATAACATAGCCGTTCTGGACAGCTAGCGATACAGATGTACCTGTCACCTCGTTCCATGTGAAGCCACCTGCTGTGTTTGTAATCGTAATCGACCCGGCTCCTACCGTCACAGATATTCCCGTACCTGATGTGATAGATGCTAACACTGGGTTTAATCCTGTCGATCCTATAGGGATTTGACCGTCCGTCGCCTCTCCTAGACTCTCAATGAGGCCAGACGCTCCTACTAGCATCAAGCCATTCTCTGTAAGAGTAGCCGCTGGAAAGGAGATCTGACCCGCGCTAGTGATGTCTACCAGAGTCGTACCGCTAGAAGGGTCCACGTTGCCAGATGCTGCTGTAGTCAGCTTGAACGTTTGACTATCGTTGTTGTCTATCCCCCACGAGTAACTACGAGCCGTTCCAATCCTGAACTCGTTATACACATCCCCAGCAGAGGTGCCCCCTACCAGCTGACTAATTCTGGTAGAGGAACTCGCTGTATTAACATTATTTTGGAGAAGGATGAATTTAGTGCTTCCTGAGAATGTTGCTGTGGAATCCAGGTTACCATTGTCATCAATGGTGATTGAGGAATTTTGAATTATCTTGCCGGTGGTACCATCGAAACGGGCTATCGCATTATCTGTGCTAGATGCAGGCCCCTGCACGTTACCAATAGATGCGCCTCCCTGGGCTCCTCTAAAAAACTGCGACATGTTAAGCCCTTCTTATGGAATATCCAATTTCGTATATCGTTCCTGCACTCGCTGTACCTCTGACGAACATCTCCCTACCTGCTGGCCATGCAGCCCTCTCGCCTTCCTTATTCGCCTGTACGTCTAATATAAGCGTACCACCAGAAGGGAGGATATCCTGGTCTCTAATCCCGTCATAGCTGATATCGATATCGTTAGTGCTGCTGTTGTACAATTTATACACCGCCATATCTACGGAGAAGCCACCAGCGCTTACGACCTGATACGATCCCGTCAGACTAGCCGTGTTAAATGTGTGCCTGGTATTTGGTACCAATTTATTTGTCGAAGCCATTTTTTATCCTAGGTGAATCGTTCTTGGTAGGGTAGGAGCTTTCACCCCTACCCATGTACTTACTTACGGAGTTGCCTGAAATCCACATTTCCATGTAACAGCATTCACCGCTCCAGCGTCGGCATTGTGGGTCAGCCTTATAAATGGAGCAACCACGTCGGCGTTATCGAATGTGAAGCTCGGAGCCGCGCCCGCCGCAGAGCCTGCAACTTCAAATGTTACCACTCCAGCGGCACTAACAAGTATTTTCACCGTTTGAGCCGCTGCATCTCCGCCCCACGCATCTGTGGTATCTGTCAGGGTTAACCCGCCAGCATTTAACTCGTCAAAGATAGTAGCGTTAGTTGCTGATGTAGTATCATTCATGCCTATGGCGACATAACTATCGTAGGTCGCAAACGTGGCGTTATTAGCTTCTGTTTTCCTAAAACCAACAACATAAGGATCGCTTCCGCTGAGGTCCGCTATAAACATTCGTACTTCCAAGAAAAACGCCAGATCGGTACCTATAGTGAATGCACTTCTTGAATTGTCCCTAGCAGCTCCAAGGTTGTATTCGTACCCCTCCGTTGTCGTTAGGTCTCCTGAGATTAGCAACCCGTTCGCATCCATAACAGGTTTTATCAAAGTTTGGCCAGCTCCGAGAACAAATTGTTCCATCACAAAGCCTTGCTGGCAATACATCAGGTTCAGATCGCCTGTGGCACCTGTAGCCGCTACAGCGGTATTCAGTGCGCTACCCATGATTGGTGACATCTGGAATGTGATGTCATCCCCTGTCCAATCAATAAACTCAGCGTCGATCTCTTTGACAGTTCCAGACATCGTAATATCGCCAGTTCCGGCCGCTAGCGTCAAACTACCCGCTCCCGTCGTCGTCCCGATCACAACGACATCCGCGGTACTAGCTGCCGCTATATTTACAGTTTTAATTCCAGTCCCGCCGCCGGCAATCTCGACCGTCCGGACCCCTGTTCCAGACCCAAATCGACATGTGCCGGTATTAACACCAGTAGAACTTATATCGTAGGTTGTAGCTACGTTGCCCTCTAGGGTGAAGTTGCCAGTTCCGGCCGCTAGCGCTAAACTTCCAGCCCCATCAGACGTACCAATCGTAACGACGTCTGCCGTACTAGCCGCCGCTATATTTACAGTTTTAATTCCAGTCCCGCCGCCTGCTAGCTCAACAGTTCGCGCTCCCGTTCCTGAACCAAATCGACACGTTCCCGTGTTGACTCCTGTTGAACTTATATCGAAAGTGGTGGCTACATCGCCCTCTAAAGTGAAGTTGCCTGTGCCTGCTGCCAACGCCAAACTACCAGCGCCATCAGACGTCCCGATCGTCACCACGTCCGCCGTCGAAGCCGCCGCTATGTTAACCGTCTTGATACCCGTCCCACCACCGGCAAGTTCAACAGTTCGCGCTCCCGTTCCTGAACCAAATCGACAGGTGCCTGTGTTAATTCCTGTTGAGCTTATGTCGTAAGTGCTGGCTACGTTGCCCTCTAGGGTGAAGTTTCCGGTGCCAACTAATAAATCTAAACTTGACGCATCTGTAACCGAGCCAATCGTGACGAGATTACCGATAGCCCCCGTCGATATATTTGTAGTTTTAATTCCCGTTCCGCCGGTCATCAGGTTCAAGGTCTGAGCGCCCGTTCCTGTACCGACTGAAATTGTTCCTGTATCCGCCCCTGAGGTAGAAATTCCATAGGTGGAAGTGTTGGCACCTTCCAAGGTGAAGTTGCCTGTGCCCACAAGTAAATCGAGGGAGGCTCCATCCGTAGACGAGCCAATCGTGACCAGGTGGGCCGCCGCAGAATTTGCAATCCCTACCACGCGGGCCGTGGTACCGACAGCAAGGTTAACGGCGGCTGCATCGTCGTCTGAACCAAGGTTTAATGTTGTTCCAGCTGTTAGGATCGTTGCGCTAGCGTTAGCTGTCAGCAGCCCCGTGAACGTCAACCCGGTAGTAGTGAACGCCCCGTCAGAGTCGATAGAGGCGACTTGAACATCAGCTGTGTCTGTAAACGACACTAGGTTAGTGCCACCCGCATCACCCATCTTCAAGATGATATCCTGACCAGTTACCGCTGTTACCAACAAATCTGTTGCCGCTGCTGTGGTATACAACGCCGATGTGACAGACGTGGCAAGTGTGATAGCCGCATCCATATTGAGGGTTACTGTGCTGCCAGCATTGCTATCGGTTAGGTTTGTTCCCCCATCTATGGTTATGTTCCCTGCTGCTGGGGATAAGCTGTTGATAGTGTCAACGTCTGACGCCCCTGGCGACGCTAGCGCCCAAGTAGCACTTCCAGCAGACACGCTAGTAAGAAAAAACGCTGTGTCACCGGCAGTATTTACCCATACTGTACCTATTCGGTATCGTCGGTCTAGTGTTGTTGGTGCGCGAGCTGTCACAACATTTTTAGGCCTATCTACAGGGTTAACCCCAAGGTACCCATCTGGTGACTGTCCATCTCTGTTAATTGGCATCGGAAAACTCTCCTACGATTTTGGTTTAGACTTCGATTTTTTTCTTGGCTTTTTTCTTTTTCTTCGCTTCTGCTCTTGTTCAAGGCGTTTCAGTAACAACCCCATTTCCACCCTGTTGAGCTTTGCTAGTTTCTTACGAAAGATAGCCATTGACTGTTCTGGCACTATGTGGCTCCTTTCTTGCGCTTCTTCAAGGCCTGCGCCTTCGCTTTTACTCGGCGTTTTGCTTCTTCTTCTCTACCGCCCTTGAATCGCTTGGATTTCCCCGTCGCTTTAGCTTCCTTAACCTCTCTTCCCATTTCCCTATTTGTCTCTAGGATCATCTGAGCTAAAAGCTCATCAGGAAGATCTCTCGCGGCCTCGGATGCTCGCTTCATAGCCTCTACAGATCCACGAGCTTTTCTTACTTCTCGTCCCGCTGCTCTTTCCGAGCCAAATGGTTCGAATAGATCCGATACCATAAACGTCCTATCTGCTTGGCGTATCTGCTGCTCTCCGACGGTAACGTCTTCATCGGCTAACTTTGTGTGAGGAATTTTCTCTTTCTGCTTCCGTATATTCTTAGCAAACGCCGCACCTATGCTGTTTTTCTTGCCCCTGTCCCAGAAACCAAATATATTAGAACCCTCGGTGATAGGTTGAGCCTTCCCACCTGTCAGATCTTCCCAAGTTTGTTTATCAACGCCTTCATAACTGTAAACAGAGCCCGGTACAGCTGTTCCCTCCTGGGGCTTGAATATGATGCGCATCACTCCGGTCTCTGCATCCCACTGGCCACCACGAACATTTGAGGACTTGAGAGCATTGGCTAGTGGTTCTATTCTTCGTTTCTTACCCTTAGATGGGGCTGCAATACCTTCTGGATTAAAAACTTTATGGAAGGCGTCGGCTATGAGGCTTTCGTCATCCTCAGCTACCGTTTTCAATCGAGTGCGAGTCCTTTGAAGGGGAGATTCTAACGCCTGGGGGGTGGCAGGCATCTGCTGTGGTGCCTGTAGGACTCCCGGCGGTTGTCCAAGTTCAACTAGCGCTTGTGCTTCAACAGCTTCCTCTGATGGGATTCCTGGAGCTTGTTCCTGTGGGGCCTGCTGAGCTGGAGCCTGAGCGCGTACGAACTCGTAGGCCTGTTCGATGATCTCCCTAGCTGGACGGTTGTGCTCCGTTTCAAGGTCTTTAAGCCATTGATTGCCATAGAGCTTTTGTAAAGCCAGTTGCATCTGACCAGCTGTTTCAACTTGACCGGCTATCGATTGGAAGATACCTCCTGCTCCTTTCGCTGCTATCGCTTTAAAACTCTCCTCTGGTCCCATTCCTGCTGTTTCCAAGGCCGCTGCTGGGGCTGCGGCTTCTGCTGCCACCTCTTCAACACCCTGAGGTTGTGCAGCCCCTCCAAGGCCCCCAGCTTGTATCGCCGCTAGCAACTTCGGCGCTTGGCTAGCGGCTAGACCAATGCCACCGCCTTTCATGATGCTCTTGAGCCAGTCAGTGAGACTTAGGCTACCGCCTTTTTCTGTATGCTGTTGATACCTCCTGAGGAGATCCCCATAACCCGCAGCTCCTCCGATACCACCGGCTACCGCTCCTATTGGTCCACCTGCTGCGAGACCTCCTAGCGCTCCCGCTCCAGCCGCTAGCAGCCTGTTAGGATCGAGGGTATCACTAAGCAGGTCTCTTTCCTGCTCTGCTCGCGCCTGCTTCACCGATTCCGGCTTGCGCTCGCCCATGATACGTAAAGCACGCTCGTAAGATGGGCCCTGCTTGTCCTTAGTGGGATTAGTGGTATCGAACCCCTGACCTAGGAAATTAATAATCTCGTCAGCAGTATAGCCAAGAGCCAAGGCTTTTTTTATCTTGTCACCCATCTTAGGACTCCAACTGGTGAGGAACTTTAGAACCTCATCAGGGCTGTGACCAAGTATTTTAGCGTTTGCAAACGGGTTCATTTAATCAACGGTCCCAATAGTTCATGGGTTTTCCTACCCTGGAAAAGATCGTAAAGCGATGGTCTTGTATTCTCTGGTAGAAACGCTTCTTCAGCTACTTGATGGTCTTGTAGTTTTAATCCTTGCTCACCCTCACGCATTTGATCTATCACCTGAATCGCTTGATCATCAGACAAACCTTTGTCTCTAACAAGCCGGTCTTTTAGGAGCAGCAATGAATCAGAGGGTTGAAAACTCCCTACCAATGATGGGACAGCTTTGTCTGCCCATTTCGATGCGATTTCTGCTTGAGTAGGAGGAACAACACCAGGAACGAAATCTTTAATAGGCGCTCTAAACTTAGGAATCGCGTTAAAAGCCTTTTCCAATCCAGGACTAAATGGCTGCACAATTGAAGTGGCTTCTTGTCGAGACCAGCCGCCATCCATCATGACGGATTTCAAAAGTGCTCTTTCTTCTGTACCTGTACCAAAAGCACCCAAATGATCTTGCGCCCACTTTTGTGCGCCTTTAGCTCTCCTTTCCTTGTCCCTACGAAACGTTGGTCTATAGAACTTGTCACCAGCTCCAGCGATATCCTCTATTTTTCTCTCTAGCCTACGTCCGGATTCATTCCATAGAGCTTCATCAGATGCATTTTTATTTTTAGGTTTATTTCTCTCGTCTGTGAAATATTTATAAGCAAGTCTGCTCCACTGCTCACCTGGTGGTAATCCCTTCTCTTTAAGAAGTTGGTTTGTTCGGGCCATAACATTCTGAGCTAGTTCCGATTCCAGCTCTCGTCTTCGTGTAAGCTCTTGGGTGCGAGCCTGCTGAGCCTGTATTTGCAGCTCTCTCTGCTTGATAGCCTGACCCCTAGCATCACCAAGAGCTTTAGCCATGCCTTCTGTATCACCTGTTTCGATGAATGGCATTGTGATCGCTGATATCTCTTCACTCGACAAGAGAGGCTCTCTACCCGTTGTTTCACCAAGAAGAGGCATATCTCTCATGCCTGCTGATTCTAGTCCTGCTCCTGCGCCTGGTGCCCCTGAAACGCCAGCGGCTATCCCTTCTGCACCTGGTTGTACACCTTCTCCGACGCCACCCCTAGGAAGCCCTTTTTCACGCAATTCTGCTTGTTTGATTTGAGCTTCTATTGCAGCACCAGAGCGTTTTTCTCTGAGTAGAGCCTCTACCATCTTATCGGAGTGACGGGCCAGCTGAGGAAGACCAACTGTGGCCTTTCCTACCTCTGCTATGATGTCTCCAGCCGTCATATTCTCTAGATCTAGGCCTTTAAGACCTTCTAGAGCCTGCACCCCCAATTGTCTCTGACCCAGCAGCTTGAGGGCGTCACCAACCCCGCCACCAAAGGACTTGCCAATATCCGCACCAGGATCAAACTGAGGTAAAATTTGTACCATATTAGCCTATCCCCATCCCTTTAAGTCCTTGCATGCCCATGTATAGACCGGCCCCTTGACCTATACCAGCCAAAGCACCACCGACAATCCCTTGTGTAGGCTGACGGTATACGTTCTCGAATGTCTGTTGAAATCCTTGGCCCATAAGCCCTTGAAGTTGACTCAATGCGTTCTGTTGAAGGTTGCCCCGCAACGCCGCTAGGTTCTCCGTGAGCTCTCGCCCAGACTGCCCTAGCGTCTGCTGCATAGCCGATGAACTCTGCGACCCATGACTGCCGAGACCAGCAAAGCGCTCCGCTATAGAAGGTATTGTCTCCTGTTCAAACTGTCGTTTGAATGGTGCTTCAAACTTGCCAAAAGCCTCCTCATCTCCGGATAAAATTTGAGTTAACCAATCTAAACCAGCCCCTTGAGCCCCACCAAGATGTGCTATCAGCTGGGAAAACAGATCTTGCTGTTGGCCCGTCTGCGTGCTGATCTGTTCAAAGCCGCCAGGAGTTCCAAAGAGTGATGTCATTATAAGCTCCTAATCAAATATTTAAGCAACATTCTCTACCCATTCCAGTATGACATACGCTTCGCTAAATGCAGAATAGTCTACACCATAGCGCAAGATTACATTTGTCGCGTCTATAGAAAGCTCGATACTGTTCGCCAGCACATCAACGTCTACGAATGGGATAGGAATAGCTGAGGTAATCGTCGTTACACCCGAATCCGTTGCCGTCCCATAAATACGGGTGAATCTGGTATTCTCCGTAGTGGCTATACCATGGCGTTGTGTCTGATTCGCAATCCCACCGCTGAAATCATTTAAACCGCCTGTGAGATTGATAACCGTGCGAGATCCATAACGGAATTTGTTAGCATCGCCAGCCGTGAACCAGGCTTCTCCCGTTATCGTCTCAGATATGTTATCGTTACTCGCGTCTAAAGTAGCATCTTGATACTGGCCGATTCCCCTTGAATTTATGGCCTCAGCGGCTTTTATCAGGTAGTCAGTGAGTATAAGCCGCGCTTCCACCCAATCCTCTGGGATAATGATGTTAGGCGGTAGATAAGAACCGATAGACCCTGGTGGGGAAAACGTCATATCAAGCGACCTCCCTTATCTGACCATATGATAGCTGCATCTATCAAAACATCGCTGTTGACTATCGACGGCGTCGCCATCTGCCTTTCGTTTAGGGTAAGGTTGTATTCAAAAAACTGCGCGTTTGTTGGACAGTAGAACCTATGCCACTCTTTCTTTTTGGGTGCATTGCTAAACGGATCGACTTGTGTAGAAAACACTTGGTTTATGAACGTGTCACCACCCTGGTTTATGGGTGTATCACTATAATCTGTAGTGATCTCACAAGAAATCTCACCCTTTTTCGTTGTATCGGCAAGAAAATCTATATGGCCAAGGAAGTTTTTACTTCCAGCCTCTAGTAGGTTAAACTTTTTAGACTTTGCGCTAAATCCCATCACCCTTGTAAGAGTTCCGCAGCCCATATAGGTACGGGCCTGGACAACCGCCGGCACTAAGAGCGCATCTAAATTTTGAATTTCACCGCCAGCTGTGTAGGCTGTAAAATCACTGGCATCAATATCTATCGTAATTTCATCTCCAACAACAGCGACTACGATACCATTGAGCCCGTCCATCTCCACCATGCCAGCTGATAGATCGTCTATGAGGAAGTGCTGACCTACAGAGAATGTATGACCCGCAGCTGTCACCACAGCTTGAGTGACTACGGTTATATCGGTGATATCTGTTCTTGGTTTTTCTTCTAGATCAATCGTATCATCACCGGATTGCTTAACTACCCTGAATGTACGTCCATTCAGTTCTAATCCACCTGTACCAATAATACCATTGACAACGACCCATTCATCATCCTGGAGATTGTGATCGGTCACAGTGAGACGCACGGCTCCTGTACCACCCACCGCGTTAGAGATGTGCAAACTTTCCTTGTTTGCCGTGTCCTGGTTCAGAATGAGGACGAATCCTTGCTGATTCCCAGCTATGATGCTTGGAAATTGCGATTGCAATCGGGCTGATACCCACGAAAAGTTAGCCTCTTGCCAGGTGGTGCCTGCTAAGTCTGCCCAGGTGATGTCATTGAATCGTTGCCATTGGCCTAAAGTCGTGAAACTGTCGTTGAAAAGAGCCCAAGTGTAATTGTGGTAGTTGAAAACTAGTAACTTGTCAGGAAACTTCGTATTTGTGCTAGCGTCGGGGAATGTCCAATAAACGAGGCGTTCGAAGAAGTCACGCTTACCATGAACGCGTCTAGGTCCGTCATTGTCATTATGTATCTCAAACACTTCATCAGGTATCGATTCATCAATACGCTCTACAGAGTTGCCATTACATGAATTAATAGACTTGTCCCCAACGGCTAAGATGCCGCGATCAAAGGCAACCATTGAGAACGTAGACTCACATCCAAGTTCCCTGTTTATGCGCTCCCAAACGAATGGTAGGATCTCGTTACCTGTGTATCTTAGCACCCAGGTAGATCGCTCGAATCCTACGATAAGCACATCACGGATGAATTCAGCGCTGACTATATGCTCGTTTGTTGGGCAATCGACAAAGCCACCGCGACCTTTAACATCTGAGCGCCATTCTTGCAGAGCTGTAGGTGCCGTGCCAGATGGTACACTAGAAACAGGAGCACCATTCTGTGACCACCTAGCCCTCTGAGCAAACTGTATGGCACCTCCAAGCGAAGCACCTTCAAAAGTGTTCAGCGCTACTAAACGACCCTTATAGGGGATAAGCATGAGGCATTGGTGCATTGCATCAGAACCACCCGTAGTAGGAGCGAACGTATACCAATCTGTTCCGTCATATACACGAATAGGGTCAGCGTTTAGACCGGATTTGAAATTCGTAGCCCAGTAGTATTGACTGTTATCGGCGTTCTGCCAGTAGTTCGTTCCCCAAAAGAACTGAGCATCACTTCCTGACCAGGTAGTCGCTGTTGCAGATGTCAGCTCTTGAAATTGACCAGATGTGTTGTTGAACTGGTATGAGTAGATCGTATCGAAAGCGACGGTTTGCTCTTCGTTTATCGCGTTAAGCTCTCTATTTGGGAGGCCCATTACAGGAATACATGGAAAGTAGCCGTAGTCAGCTTCTACAGATATTCCACCCCCTGGGGTGCCACCTGCCGTAAAAGTAAAATTTACTTCTCCCGTATCATAGTTGACGAACGTTCCGTTTACTGTGCCTGCTGAACTGTAAGCTGTGAATGAAGTGGTGTTTAGCCCCACTGTAACCGTCGTTGCCGCTGTTCCTGTCACCGATACAACGGTATCATTGATCTCCGTCATGCCAACGACACCCTGAATAAACAGCTGGTTGCCGTTTACAAAGGTATGCGTTCCTATCGTTATAACAGCTGATGCCGCCTGGCTAATAGCCGTGATCGTCTGAGGCGCTATGATATCGAAAGCCGTGCCTGCCGTTCGTGTAAAGGTTCCCAGCTGGTTGTCCGTGAACTCCGTATCATTACCACCACCTTGGTCAAACGTCACGATCACGCTACCCTTAGCAAGCGACGCATCGGGCTCATTAGCTCTGAACCCAGTGAGGAAATCTGCCACATTATACTCGTTACCTGCCACCGTAGCAGCCTGCGCCTGAGCTGTCAGATTCCTACGTAACCTCCCCAACAGATCATATCCAGGCCTTCTGCGTACGCGCCCACGCCATAGAAAGATGTTCTCTAGCTTCTGATACGCGTCATCCGATAGGACAAACGCATCCCTGTCTTTGACAAGGCCGCTATCCTGGTAGGTAATAGTCGTAGGAACGTATTTACCCACCTATTGGAATCTCCAACAAATAACACAGGCTCTAGTTAATCCGCTAATTAGTGAGTTGTTTTGATTTCTAAACTCAACTGAAATAGAGGTTGTTGTAACTACATCTCCATAAGTGTTATCTTTTGTTACAGCTCCTACCACTGGGTTAGACGAGTTATCAAATCCGCTAACGCTCCAAAAATAATCATTGTCTGGCAAAGCCGATGTGAAATTCACCACGTACGTTCCAGTTCCACCTGGACGTGAAACGCTTGTGACATTGAGATCAGAACCTTGAATAACGCCCGTTTGATTGAAGTTAACGGCTACCACCGGCAGTAACCCAACAAAGAGACTACCGTCTTTTGTGATCTGATACGCCGTTCCGCTGCTTTGAGGCCGCGCAAAGAGCTCAGGTTCTCCTGAGTCATCCTTGGCATATACGAGATATTCATTTCCCTTAGACTCGGGATCAGCAGCTTGCTCTACAAAGGTCACAAACTTATGCTTGCCCTTGTCGGCTCCAGAATCGTTAAACGCCACATGGTTGACGGCGAATTGCGTGTTCAGCTGGGTGAAGTTCGTATTCAAATCACCTTGGCTGTCCGCTAAATCATCTTCTGGTAATGGTTTGTCTGGATTATATGTCATTATGCCACCGTGTATGCTTGAAATAACATCCTATCGAATCTGCCAACCACAGGACCAGCTGGAGTCACTGTCACTGTATCTGACGCCACGTTGTAACCAAATGCTCTGAATGTCGTCGTCGTGATAACGCTTGAATATGTCGCAGAGTTCATCGGTTGGGCGTTGACAACCCTGTTTGACAATGGAAGGAAATTCCTGTCTATAAAGGCTTGAAACACCCACATGTAATCGTCTGTGGGGAGAGCGTTCGCGAATGTGATAGTCCAGTCTGATGATAATGCTACATTTTGAACTACAGATGTGATGTTGAAGCTCACAGGGACTTTAATCTTGTTGCCATCTGCATCAAGCCTGTCTACCTCGATAATCTCTCCGGTAAGATCAAAAAGGACATGGGCTCTTAAAACCAATCCACCAATGCTTATGCCTCCAGCACTGGTGATCTGATTTACATCCCCTGACGATTCCCTTCGGTAGTAAAGCTCTGTAACATCACTGGTGTCCTTAGAGTAGAGACCTACCTCATTGATCAATGTCGCTGGGTCCGCTGCTTGCTCTGGAAAGGTCGTTTTCTTATGGCCCCCATGTTTTTCTGTGTCAGCCTCTGTTAGCGGTATATGATCGCCAACGTTTTCATTCTCTTGAGGCGGTTTGCCCCAAATATCATTGACCGATTGGTTGTTACCGATAAAATCCTGCTGGCTGATAGATACTATATCCGTAGACAAGGGGACATTAGATTTGTAAACCAACTACTGACCCCCAAATTGTCTGTTCCCAATAGGAAACTGGAGCTGATCGGTGTATATCGTTCTTGTCCTCTCAGGCACCTGTTGCGTAGCTGTACGATAGACTATCTTGGCTTCCTGGTCTTTGAAGGACGGCATAATATTTTTTATGCTTTCGACATCCTGACGGTCTTCCAAAACCTTGATAGCTGCACCTATGGCTATATACTGCCACCACTGCTGTACGTCCGGTGTGTTGGCATCACTATGGTTTGTAGCACTCAAGAGCTGCGTAGGCTTCTGCCAAACGTCTACCACCACACGATAGACTCGATCGGGTACAGGTCGGAGTATGAAGTTGTCTTTGAAGAACAACATAGCCGAGGGTCTATTGGCCTGATACGCGTGGAATCGGACAAGCGTATTTTCCGTGGCCGCTACCGTATTTGGCCATGTGACGCTAACGACTCCTGTAATGTAATTCACCGTTCCGCGGTTTGTTGTGTTATCCGTGCTGTCAATGAGATCGCCAACGTTATTTGCCAAAGCCTGAGGCCTGTCAAATACCGTCTGAGTTGCTCCCGATGTATCTATAACGGAAATAGTCACCTGCCTCTTAAGTACAGGTAGCGCATTCAGCGTTATCGCATAGGGCCCAGTTGTCCCATCTCCTGCTGGTCCCGTCTGTTCAGTACTGAGTTTCGGGTATATACGGAAAAACTCATCCCTGGAATTTGTATAGAATGACTGATAGCCATCTATGTACACAGGTGGTACCACAGCATGAAACAGATCAGTGTCAAAGGCGTACTGATCCTCGTTGGCTACAGTGAAGAACTCAAACTTGTCGTGAAGATTCCAAATCTTGAGGTGAGAGGGGAAATCCTGCTCGTAGAACACATCGATGTATTCCTCTAAGTCTGACTCGCTTAACTGATCCGGTGAGGTAGCACCACTTAGGCGTCGTGCCTTTTTCTTGATGACCGCTAACGTTGAATCTGACATTTCCTACCCCGTTATACTCGTAGCGTTATCCGTAATACCTGTAATATATGTCACCTGCGCCTGAGTAAACGGAGCTGTTACAGGCGTTACATATGTTCCAGAAGCTGTGCTATCAAAGTCTAAAGTAAACTGTGTCGTAGCTGGTACGGTCAAAATACGTGCAGCTATACGATCGATAAGCATCCCATATGCCACAGGTACAAAAACGCGGACGAGCTGGCCCACCACGTAACCATGGTCGTCCGCTGTAGTCACCAGAGCTTGAGAGGCGTTCGTTACTGAAGATAACAAACGACCTCTCGGTTGGAAATTGGAAAGTATAACACTCATTACACGGCGAATTCCGTGGATTCAAAATTCATCCTAGACTTGATCTTGCCCCTTTTATCCGTCTGCGGGTTGCCGTCCTTATCTACGATATGCCGGTGAATTGGATAGCTACAATCCTGGTTGATATGCCTAGCTACAGCCAACGGAACTTCGTAGGTCTCACCATCGTAGAAATGATAGGTCTTCACAGCATCCCATTTGTATTTCCTAAAGCAGAATTTTATGTTACCACCTTCTGGCTCACGACAGCGGAAAATTCCCTTTACAATCTTGCTCTCTTCTTTCCACTTTCGGTAGACCTTATCGTCGTTAGGCGTATCAGCTCTGATCTCTTTAGCGGCATTTTGAATCTTATAGCTTCTAGCCTTTTCAACTTCGGCCATTTCCTCATTATGCTTGCGTAATTCTGCCATTTCCTCTTTCATCTTGTTGACATCGGCCATTAAGGCACGCATTGCTGTCATTTCTTCGATGACAGAGTTTGCTTTGACCTTTGTTGGCCGCCCCCTCTTTCTCTTCGGCTCGGCCAACACTTCAGAGGACCTCGCAACGTTTGCGGGGAGTTCTCCCAGGGTTTCTGGGGGGCTTGCGGGGGATTCGTCTTGCTTGGCCACGGCGTCCAGAATGTTGTCAATAAACGGCTCTGTGGCATCTTTAGACGCCTGCATCAACTCTTCAGAGGACTTGGCCGGATTTTCTTCTTTTTCTCGCTCGACCCTCTTATCTCGTGCATCCAACACTTCTGGATTAAATATACGTAGTGCCGCTTCCTCGGGAAATGGTGTCAGATCTGGTGGTATCTTACTCATATTCTCTCTCTCTCCAATTATTTACTAAACAAAAGGAAGGAGCCTAAGCCCCTTCCTAACAACTTACTCAACGAGTCTGAAACCAGCTGCTATGGCCTCCCAGTAGATAACATCGTTGTTGCTACCTGCGGGACCGTCAGCACCAGCGCCCAGTTGCATGAGAATCTCTGCTGTATTGGTAATAGAACCAGAAAACACAGTAGGAATCTCACCGACAGGAACAATATGAGCAGGGGTGACCCCAAGAGCTGCAACTGCACTCGTCGGAAACGCAAAGGCTGTAAACGCCGTTGAATCAATATTTAAACTAATGGTGTTGTTAGCTGTACTTACCGCTGTGATCTCTCCAATGAGATTGTCGGCTTCAACCATCCCATAGTCAGAAGAGACCTTCACCCTAACCTTTTCACCTATGGACATTCCATGAATGACGGCCAGGGTAACAACCATAGGATCAGCCGCCGTCATAGCCGTGATGCGGTTATTTTCTGGGCTAAAGATAGGGTTGTTTGGCACTCGGCGTACTGTTCCTGCCGTGGCCTGGGTAAATATCGCACCATCTGAGGTGTCCATAAAGGACAATTCAAAAGTGTTAGTAGCTACGCTTCCAATAGTGAAATCATAGCCAGCAATATTCAACATGGTAGTAGTGCTAAAAATGCGCACTCTATCGTTGTTGCTATAACCGTGAGCGTTGGCAGTGACAACAGCTGGATTAGCAGCCGTCACAAATGTTGTAGCCAAAGTCACTGCTGCACCTAGAGTCTGGACAGATTGATCCACACGAGTGAATCCCGCTGTCGTAATAAACTCTAGGTCAATAGCGTTGCTAGCATTCTGCTTCGTCCACATGAATGCTTCACCATCAGCCAACCCCCGACGCCAACTGAATTCTACACCACGACCTGTGCCCTGAGTTGTTGCCGATTGTGTCCTATTCAAGACGTTGAAGCTGTCGAAATCGCTTCTTAATGCGATGTTATGAATGGTTCCATCAGATGTGAAGGAACCGCTAGCTACTAGTTGTTCAGCCATCATATCCTCCTTATAGCGATAGGGTGCATCGTTGGTTTATAATCCAAGCATCGTTGGTAATCCGGGGAACTTCCGCGAATTTGTAACCAACGCTGGCATTCAGAGCTAACGGACCATCGTAAATAGGTGGCCGATAGATAAATTGTGCGCTATAGCCGTCTTGCTCGATGCAACAATAAGCCTCCATTCCTGCCCAAAAACAGTTGAACACCGTTGCACCGTTCAGCGACGCGTTCGGGGTAGTACTGCCAATGGAACTCAATAGCCATCGCGAATTTGAAATTGTTCCCCACTCGGGCCGCAACGCTTGCTGAGGTGCGGGATATTGTGCCTTAGCGATAAAGCCAGTCACACGCTCCAAATCCCCAATTAATTCTGTGGATGCCATCACGAAGTAAGCATCCCGAATCGGAGCAGTTCCAAATTTATCTTCACCCTCTATCGAATCCGAAATTGTGTATGCGTCCGCTCCGGCTAGAGTTCGGATATTTACATCCACGTCGGAACGGGTCTGCTCACTTGGGTTATCTCCGTTGGTACCCCCTACACAATTTATGAACGAAGCTGTACTTCTCAACATATTTCTTGTCAGTTCGTCTTCAGTCTGCCTGAGGCTAACCCCAAGACGCTGAGCGGCTTCGTTTAATACAGGGTCTTGATTCTGTAGAGTGACTTGCTCATTGAGAACGATATATGTGCCGTAGAAGTCCATCCTGGCGTCAATATCAATAGCAGTGAGCTGCTGTGCAGGTGGGTAAATGCCGGAATTCCCCAGTGGTACTGTAGCAGTATTCAATGGGTTATACCGACGTAACCGTAGGTCCGTACCACCATTCCTAGGCATGTTCTTCAACATGGCAGGAATCTTGTGGATCATGTACGGAACGGGCACCGATAACAGCTTATAGCTAAAACTTTGCTGCACCGGTGCGGGTAGGACTGTGGACGTAGTTGGCCCAGTCATATCTTGCTCCTATTTGGAGCAGGATCTTAGCCTTGTCGAGCGCAGGCCGCCATTTCAGCTGCAAGATGGCGTTTCAACTCCGGTGTCAATCCTTCCTCAAAACTTATCGCTTGAGATAAAGGACTATTGGCACCTGCTGAACTTAATGACTTAGGTTGACTAGCGTTGGTTTCGATGCGCTTCTGAGCTTGAGTTTTTTCAGGCTCTGGCGCTTTGAGAAGAAATTGTTGAATATATTCGTAAGCCGCTATAGCTTGCTGTTCCTCGTCGCCAATCAAACTAAGGGCCTTTGCAAGATGGGGCTTAAGTTCCCGCAATTTATTGCAATTTTCCCTAGTTACTACGGCGTTGATGTCGGAATAAAGGCTCTTGAGACGCTGAGGTGCTTCTTCTTTCTTTCGCTTGATTTCTGCTTCTTCTAAGGCGTTTTGAATGGCTAGAGCGGTTTTCTCTTCCTGCTGCTTTGCATTCCTGGCTAGAAGGCGTTGATTCTGCTCATAAGTGAGCCAATCATCGTTAGCGACGTCGGCGAATTCATCAGGCTCCTGTTTAGGAGTAGGTGCACTACGTTTCAAGAGCTCTTCTTGCAGGGCTAGATTCATCTGGCGGGTCTGCTCCGACTCTTGCCGTATTTGCTCATTTTGTTCACGGAGCTTACGGAAGTTCATCGCCTGATCAGTTTCCTGACTCTGGACTTCCGTTTTTTCCGTTTCAACTTGAGCAACACCTAATCCATCAGCGTCAGGAGTGGCGGCCTCCAGATATACGCCCAGATTTTCTGCTTCTGTCATAGGTGGTTCCTTTGGCGTTGCGAACGCCGAGTACAGCATTTGAAATCAACTTTTGATTTCGAGCGAAATATACAGAGAGTAGTATTTTTAGTCTAGAAATATTAGATTGCTGTAGCATCACAAATGAGGTTTCTCATGTTTCAACTGCGTATACCTACTCCCCCTCCTCCCGAGCAGAGAGGATCACAAGAGCACAAGAACGCCTACTGCCGAGAGCTAGGCTGGCGTGAGTACGATAGTGACGGTGACAGCATTCCTGTCACAATCATGGTGGTTGATGCCAGCATAGGATTTAATATATTCCGTTTCGGACAGGATGTCATGCACTTGGGATGGACCATAATGAAAGAAGACGCTATCGACTGGGCTAGCGAGTATTGTAAGAAAGAAATCTCCGCTCACGAACTACGTCAAGCAGAAAGGGACTCATAGCTATTCACGGACATTTTCCTCATTAGGTAGATCTGGTTCCACCATCCAATGGGTGGGATAGAAGTTGTCTCCACTCGAAACCCACTGATCCCTAAGCCAATAGATTATTTCCACCTCTTCTTCCTCTAAATTACATCCGATGATCTTAGTCCCATCCTTCGGCGCTGATTTCATCGTTCTCCATACAGGTCCAATATAGCACGGTCCCTCTAGGGTCAGCTTTGAATTGCCCGTCATTTTTATGCCCATGTCATTCCTCCTTGTCAATTTTCATTCTTATCACCCTTCCCATAGGCACAGCTATTACAAAATGCCGTGTATGCGTTTGAGCCCATAAATACTATATCAGCCCACGCCCCACATTTGCATTTTAATGGATCGTCTAGCTCTACCTGGGCAGTTTCTAGTGGCTCAGCTTCAAGCAAACTAAAATCTATCTGCCAAGCATCAGCTATCACCCTCTCGTCAAACATGACTTTTTCCTGTTCCATCTACGCATCTCTTACACATGGCCCATTCAATCGCTTCGCTATAGATACCATTGAAAAATTCTATCGGTTCCTCTGTGACTAGTGAGCTGTCTCCCTCGCCAACCACTACAACTAGGTCTGTATCGTTTATCACTTCGCCAGATTTCATAATCTTGTCTTTAAACACCAGGAAGCTGTGTCTTGCTAGAAACTCATCCAATTCAGGAACAAACCAGCCTTCGAGAGTTCCGTTGTCTCCTATTCTGATCCATAATCTAGGTTTTAAATTTGTCATCAGAGTGGAACTTCGAGTAATATTTCCGATACAGCGTCTTATCGAGGCATTCGAGCACATAGGACAACAGATGATGCTGCTCTGGGTGAATATCAGCAGGATTAGCAGCCATCCACTTAGCTGTATTCTCGTCTGGGAGCACCCATAAAAAGATTAGATCAGTGGTGTTAGGCTCATATCTCCAAACGGTTTGGTCCCACTGTGGGGTAGGCATGCTCTGTCTAGCGATGAAATAACGGCGTATCACGTTCTCTAAGAGATGCTCTTTCTTATGGTGTATCACTATATACCATGGATCGTGCCATGATTTGTGTGTCGCTACGCACTTATCGATCTCAACAAAATATTCCTTGTCAGCCTCACGCTGGGTATCTATGATTCCCTGTGAGGGGTCTGGGGCTAAGAGACGTTTGAGAACCTCTTCACCCACTGTGACTTTCTTATTCATTGTCATCGTTTTTTTTGTTCTTCCATTCTGGAGGATTCCATCCTGGGAAGGTCTCCAAGATTCTCATCACACGATCGGCAAAGTCATCAGCGGCCAAATCGGGGAACTCTTCCCTATTGAATTCTACTTTACCATGTGGGCTGATCCTCATCAGCCACCCAAACTCACCAGTTATCTCCATTGGCATGAGCGCAAAATTGTCAGCCATGATAGATATTCCTTCACCTCCTATCACTTCACTCATCACTAATATCCTTTTTTGAACTCATCGATTTCGTTATACCAAAATTCACTCCCCACATTCACTCCCAACATTCTCATTTTTAGCATATCACATTAGAAACTGCTCATATCCAACATAACACATTAGCACAAAAAAGCCCTCAAACGCTAGTGAAAAACGCATGAGGGCTAGAAGAAGGAAATTATCTGCGGCCTTTGTGCTTCTTGTCCATCAGATAGTAGGGTACGGTCTTGCCATCGAGATACGATTCAGGGTAGTGATGCTGCTTATGCTCATCCATCGCCTCCTTCATCTCTCCGCTCATCGGCAACATATAGCGTTGGGAAGACATGCCATTATAGGCCATGTAATCCTCATCCATATAGTCGTGTGGCATCTTAGTCTCCTACTTTCCACCGTAGCGTCCACCGCGGTGCTGCATCATCTTCTTATGATTGTTACTAGAAAGCATATCGATGCCCTCACGGGTGTCATTGTAGTCCTCTGGACCATTGTAGTCCGCACGGGGGTACTCACGCATAACCTTCTCTGAAGGCATGTTAGCGTATTCGTGGCTGTACTCACCCTTTTGAGAGGATGGGCTAGCTACACGATTTTTGCCCATCTTGTTTCCATAATGCTTAGGCATTTCTTTACTCCTTGGTAAACAGGATGCTATCCCAGGTTGTTAAACCCCTATCATCATGACCTATCATGATGACCTATCAATATGATAGGTACCATTAGGGAGCGGCTTGACCCCCGCCTAGGTTGCTTAACGCAAATGCTTGCGGTAACTGTGCTTCTTCGCTGCGAGCCGCTGCTTCTGTGCCTACTTCTGTTGGGCTCGTTGAACTGGATACCTTCAGTATCTCTACGATTCGTAAGAGCTGCTCTATCTGAGCCATATCGATTCCTTGAAGCTCTTTGATAGTCTTCGCCATGTTGAGCGTAGCTTCTTGGCGATTCTCTTTGCTCTGTGATAAACGTTCCAAAGCAAGAGCTCGATTCTCTTGAATCCTTGATATTCGCTCGACTCCCAGCCCTTGGTTGGCAACTGCCTTGCCTTGTAAATCTTCGATCTGAGCTCGCAGCACAGCCATTTGTGTTTGCATTTCCATCTGTTGAGCCTGCTGCTGTTGCTGCTCTTGCTCTTCGATATCTTTGATGAGATCCTCTTTATCCTGTATTGTAGCGGCTTTAAGTAATGTTTTTGTAGGTATAGGCAAGCCAAGTTCGTGCAAGTGCAGTAGCTGGACAAACTGCATCTGACGCTGTGTAGCCGTGTTGACACCTTCCTCAATGCGGATATCATAATTGAGCCACATCTTTGTTTTGAACTCGTCAACCGGCTTCTCTCCTAGAATCCTCGCTATCTTACCATACGTATATTTTTGCTGTATTATCTCCACGAATAGCTGACCCAGTTGCCTTGAAGATGAATCGAATTGATCGAATAGCACTTGTAGAGTTGTCAATCCTGCACTTTGCCTAAGCATTTCCAGGACACCAGACCTGTTGTCGTCAGCAGCACCAAGAAGTTCCTCATTAACGCCGCTAATCTGCTGTATCTGTTCCCCTAGTTTATCAGAGATTTCCATGTTCGACTGGTGGACGCTAGCTGATTGAATTTCCCTTATGTCGTTCATATCAGCTTCTTGCTTGAGAGGAATGCCCTTGCCTTGCCCCTCAAGGAAAATATCCCTTGGGTTGACCATAGAGGTAGGCTTGTACACGAAACCACTGTTTACCTGGGATTCTAAGATGTCCAGCTCAATGACTTTCCTTCTGTTGTAGAGGAATTGAGCGTCACGGAGGTTGCGGACAACACCCTGTATTCTCCAAGGGAAATAGGGGATATTCGGCTCGTAATATCCTAGGAATGCAACAAATGGATATCTGTCAATCCCTAGCGGATGGGGCCCATTGTAAGCTGTTAGCCCGTCTACACAAATTATTAGCTTAACAGTTGATACGATCTGATCTTTGACAACGAGATTGGGATACGCACCTAGAAATCTTTTTAGATCCTCATCGCTGCCAGTCCATTCGCGACTAAGGCCAAACTCTGTATCTATGATAAACCTAGCAGGCCGCATATCTCTGTACCAGTACTCGTCATATGAGAGGAGATTGTACATGCCGTAGTTGTACGACTCAGCCATAAACTGGAACTTTCCGTCTCTGTTGCCCCTAGGTCTGATGGAATCGATCCAATCGGCTTGATTATCTGGAAGGAGAGCTTTTATCGCCTGATGTGTTAACCACTGCCTGCGCCAAATAAAATTGCAATCACTGAGATCTGGCTTTCGGAAATATGGATCTATCAAAAACGAGTTGTAAGGCACGTGGTCAAGTTTGATATCCCCCGACTCTGGGTCTCGGTTGTAGTCTATCCACGCGTTCAGGAGGGACATCCCCGTCGTCACGGGACCATGTTCGAACGCCTGAGACTTCATTTCGGAAGCGTTAGCGGCTCGCATCGCGTTAAATAACACTTTTGTCCACTGAGAGCTTGCTTGCTCATCGTCATGCTCTACTGGCTGAGTGATTGTACTCTTACGATTTCGCCGCTCGTAGCCTGTAATCATGTTGCAGATGCGACGGATACGGTTGAAGTAGAATTGCTTTCGCCTGAAGGCCGGGAGGTTACCGTAGTAATCATCCACTAGCGCCTGGTCGCCGACCTTGAATCTGTTGTCTATGTCGGCCTCTGACCAAAAGGACTGGTTTATAGTGATCGCCTGGGCATACGTTTCATCAAGCATCTGCTTAACGGAGCGATCGCCCTCTGTGTAATAGGTGTCGTCCGTTACGTTCTTATATAGGACCATTACCCTTCTCCACATAATTATATTTAGCATCAAGAAACTTATGGAATATATCGCCGTTCTCAAGCTGTAGAGTACCTAATTCAAGATCGCCATCGCACCATATCGTTTCATAAGTCAACTTATGTGATGGGGGTGTTACGCCTTCACCAATTGATATCGGTGCCGTATTCTCTTTCTTACAATCCATAATTCCCTACCGCTGGCATCTGTGGTTGATGAAGCTCTGAATGATTCGTGTTACGGAAAAAGTCTGGTAAATCGGTCTGTACTCCCACCACGTCGGCATAGATTTTATCGAGGTCGTTGCTTGAATACTCCCCGGTAAGCACCGAGCGAAAGTGCGTATAAATCGCGTACCTTTGCCCGTCCATACTGTGATCATGCTCCTTGATAGGCTTATCCTCTCCTCGCATGCCCACTTTTTCGTCCCAGCGATAGGACTGGTACTCGCGAATGGCATTTGTGCAGCACCGGCATATCTTATAGGTGCCGTTAGAGAGCAGCTGCGCAACGAAACGAATGCCGTTGAGCACGTCGTTTTCGGCATCAATAACACCCTGTACCCCCTGACGCATCATTTCTGTCTTGAATGAAAGCGCACTCGGATCAACGTAAAGACATCTTGCTGGCTGATTCTGTACGAATTTGATTAGATCCTCAACATATTCCGTGTCTGTCTTCTGGCGGTTGTGCTTGCGACTATCATAATAGTACTCTCTTTCTAGCCACAGGTTAGGCCACAGCTTGGGGTTGTAGCCTATCAGGTTATACGTCGTTGGGTTAGCAGTCCCGTAGTCCACACCAATCACATAGTATTGGGCTTGCCCAGGGGGAACATCAATCACGTGTTCGTCCTCGTCGAACATATCGTATACGGTGCCCTCTGCGAGCACCCATTCGCCCTCAATATAGCGCTTATACCATAGCCCGGAATACTCTTTTTTTAGATTTGCTACGTAATCTTTACTCAGTGAGGGGTTATCTTCCAGCCTGAATCTAAACACCGACATGTCAAGCTCAGGGTTGTTAAGGAACTCTGCCTTTAGCCAGTGGAACGGGCTGTCTGGGTTGGTTGTACCGAATAACTGAGCGCCGTCTTTGCTGAGGCGACTAAGAAGCATCTTGAAAAAGCCTTGAGGTATCAAAGTCAGCTCGTCTACGTAGGCTATTGCTAGAGTGGACCCATGGATGCGTCTTTGTGCTCGTTCGTCATTAGCTCCTACTATGAATATGGTGCGCCCAAGAATGTTCATCTGGGTAGCTTTGGGTGTCGGTACTGGCGCTCCTATGAGTGCGCAGAGCTCCATGAGTACGTTTCTCTGTATAGCGTCTCTTGAGACCCCTATGATCATTGCTATACCTGCTGGCCCCTCTTTTAGGGCCTGAACGAATCTAATGATTGATATGAAAGATTTGCCTGAACGGACAGCGCCTTCCCAGAAATTGAGGCGCGAATACGATTGTGAGTAGCTCTGAATCTGCTTTTCACTCAGAGCTTTTGTCATTATTTTTCTCTATGTACTCCTTCATGGTATCGACAAGCTCGCTTGCTGTCTCCCTTACCTGGTCATCTCCAGCTCGCTTTGCTCTTTCCTTAGCAGATATCTCATGTTCTACCTGTTCTTTTATATATGTATCTACGTCTTTTAGATACATTGGTATAAATGTTCTCATTGCCCATGTGTCACCGTTTTCGAAAGCAAGTTGAACTATCTTACCACCAAGTATCTCTTTGGCCCTTTTATGGTATACGGTCAACATTGGATGGTGTTCCATTAATCCTAACCACCAGTCATAAGAGCGCTCTTTATCTCTAGTCCATTGAACAAGATGGAATACATGTGGTTGTTTGCAGAATGATATTAAGCTTTCCCCTAAACCTATTAACTCTTGGTTAGTATACAGTTTAGGCATTAGGAATCCTTTTCTGAATATCTTTTAAATATAATTGTGTCACTTGGTTTATTTGGCAACCAAGGGCCTTCTGTATTTGAGTCGTTCAAATATTCTTTGGTTGCTTCTATAAGGGCAGCGAATACTATACATGGGTCTTTGAGTCTTGTTTCTAGTTTTTCCTTTGCTGTTTTCTTGCGACGTTTCAATCCACTCAAGGTAGTCACCGATTATCTGTTTTTGAATTTCCATTCTTTTGCGTTTTTCTGGAGACATATTTTTGTGTGTGAATCTTGTCACTGCATCATTGTACAGGCGCCGCAGCTTTTTCAGACTATCCCCAAGAGGTTCGCTATTCTGTAGGAGATTGCGATCAAACCACTGGATGACTTCAGGAGGACAAGTCATGCGTCTACCTGTAGGGTAATGGGTGCTATCCACTCACTCGATTGTTTAGGCTCGTATGGTAGGTAAACAGATACCCTATCGACGGACCACTGCTGTCTGTCCATATATTTACTCAATTCGGTCTGGTTCACAGGTGTGTAATCCCAGTTTTCGACGCTTAGACATATACTACGTTCTTCAGGCTTATATTTCCACCTGCTATGTACATGACCATGAAAGTGCCAGATCGTGCCATGTCTCATGTTCCCAGGATCATGAAGGAGAACGCAGTCATGACTTCCCACTCTTAGCCACGCCGATTCCAAGACGGCATCAAAGCCTATCGTTCGCATTGCTGTAGGGTTATCATCGTGATTACCACGAATGAGTACCTTTGTGCCGTTGAGCTCTGATAGGATCTCTTTTGTGCGCGCCTTCTTGTGCAGGCTCACATCGCCTAGGTGGTAGACCAGATCGTTAGGCGCTACCTTATCATTCCATTTCTTGATGATATGCTGGTCCATCGTCTCCACATCTGGAAACGGTCTCTTTTCGTATTCTATGATGTTCTCGTGGCCGAAATGCGTGTCTGCTATGAACCAAATCTCAGTCATTTTCTTTCTTTCCATTGCTGCAACAATGTGGATCATGAACCCATTCTTTATTTTTCATTAGATAAATGTGGCCTGATATCTCTCGGGGCCCATTTGCATAGGAGCTTACGAAAAAAAACAAAATAATTATCCCGCATATACTGAGGCATATCATCAGTGCGTAAAAAATTTCTTCTAGGTCGTATCCTATCATTTTTCCCCCTCCATGAGTTCTATCTCTCCCTCGATGCACAGATGCTTACCACACTTGCAAAAAGGCCTAGATATTACCGGGCCGCTTGGCCACCAGTTACCGCTATTGTTATCTCGTCTCCTACCCGTATTCCCGGTTGTACTTTAATCAGTGACTCCTCCTGGGCTTCAGCATTACGTAATTCTAATATCCGTGATTCCGACAGAACCAACGCCGCCTGTGCTTCTCCTATTTTCTCATCTATGGCCGTTAGCAAGTAATGAAAAGGCTTGTCCTCATGCAGACTCATATGCAAGTTTCTAGCACATGCTAGTAGGTTTTTTGCTGCTTTCAGCTCATAGGCTACACTAGCCATCTCTGGTGAGCTCATTATTCCTCCGGGGGTTCTGGTAATGGCATCCATTTTTTTACTGGCCTGAGTTCGTCGGCACACCATCCGGCGTCTTTGTGCCATTGACACACTGTGACAAACCCAGGAAGTCCGTCGGATGGTGATACAGATACAATCACCGGTCTG
>SDBS01000407.1_pt1 | contig 40957 bp, 33 predicted proteins | sample 2277091 | NCBI WGS metagenome assembly SDBS01 (sample SAMN10404972, study PRJNA504765) | marine sediment metagenome | isolation source: marine sediment core GS10_PC15, 163 cmbsf | place: Arctic Ocean: Southern Knipovich Ridge | collected 2010
CACAAAAGAATTCAAAAAGGCTCATATTCATCCCAACATTGAGACCCTGGAAAAAAAAATAAGAGAAGGGGTAAAAAACTTTTTTCTTAAAGGTTTAACCGGCTCTTCCACGGCCATATTCAGTTCAATTTTTACAGACAGGAGCAAGCAGCCCCAATTATTCATCCTGAAAGACAAGGAAACTGCTGCATATTTTTATAATGATCTTTCAAATCTCCTGAATCCGTCCTCTATATATTTCTTCCCATCCTCATATAAAAGATCATTATTATACCAGCAGCCTGACCCGGGAAATATTGTACTCAGAACAGAGGTTCTGAATATTTTAGCAAGTTCAAAGCGTAAGATTATCATCGTAACTCATCCTGAAGCCCTGATTGAAAAGGTTTTAAAGAAAAGTGAACTAAAGAAAAATACACTTCAACTTGTTAAGGGTGAAAAAATCTCAATCACTTTTATTGAGGAAGTATTTGAAGAGTATAAGTTTGAAAGAGTTGATTTTGTTTATGAACCAGGGGAGTATTCAATTAGGGGGAGTATTGTTGATGTTTTTTCATTTTCAAACGAACATCCTTTCAGAATAGATTTTTTTGGCGATGAAGTGGAGTCCATCCGAAGCTTCGATGCAGAAACACAACTTTCACTTCAAACCGTCTCTAAAATTTCAATCCTCCCTGATATTACCAAACTTTCAGGATCTCATTCCTTAGCTTTTCTTGAGATCCTGGATTCTTCCTTCCAAATTTGGATTGATGATCTTGCATTTTCATTGCATACAATTACTAAGCTTCTTGAAGCTTCAAATCAAATCCACGGGCCTGAAGAGCAAGATGAACAAATAATTGAGGAAAAAAAGAGATTGTTCATCAATCATGATACTTTCCTGGAAGGCATTAAGAAATTCACAAGTTTTGAATTTGGAGGACAAAACTTTTTTAAACATTCTGAAACCATATTATTTCAAACATCTCACCAGCCTTCTTTTAACAAAAACTTCGAATTACTCGCCACTACTCTCCTTGAAAATAAAACTTCAGGATATACAAATTATATTATTTCAGAAAATGAAAAGCAGGTGGAACGCCTGCTTGCAATATTTTCAGATATCAACAAAGAAGTAGAATTCATTCCTGTGAATACCAATCTGCATGAAGGCTTTGTTGATCATCATTTGAAAATTTGCTGTTATACCGACCATCAAATATTTGAGCGCTATCACAAATACCGGCTCAGGCAAAATTTCTCCAAAAAACATGCAATAACATTAAAGGAACTTACAGGCTTAATGCCGGGAGATTATGTAGTACATGTTGATCATGGAATTGGGCGCTTTGGAGGATTAGAGAAAATAGAAATTAATGGTAAAATCCAGGAAAGTGTAAGACTTGTATATAAGGATAATGACACCCTTTATGTTAGCATTCATTCTCTTCACAGAATAACAAAATACAAAGGCAAAGACCTGGAAGCTCCTAAAATTTATAAGCTTGGATCGGGTGCCTGGCAAAAGCTGAAACAAAGAACCCGTAAAAAGGTTCAGGATATTGCCCGGGAACTGATCTCTCTTTACGCAAAAAGGAAAGCCATTCATGGTTATGGTTTCAGCCCTGATTCTTACTTGCAACAAGAACTTGAAGCATCCTTCATATATGAAGATACTCCTGATCAACTGGAAACAACCCGGGCCGTAAAAGAGGGTATGGAAGCATCATTCCCAATGGACAGATTGGTTTGTGGAGATGTTGGCTTTGGCAAAACAGAAATTGCGATAAGAGCTGCTTTTAAAGCAGTTACCGACAGCAAACAGGTTGCCCTTCTTGTTCCAACAACTATACTGGCCCTTCAGCATTATAACACATTCAGGAGCCGCTTGCACAATTTCCCCTGCAGAGTGGAATATATCAGTCGCTTTAAAACACCTGCCCAACAAAAATCTATTATCAATGATGTTGCAAATGGAAAAATAGATATCATCATTGGAACTCACAGGCTGGCAAGTAAAGATGTTCATTTTAAGGATCTTGGTTTACTCATAGTAGATGAAGAACAAAAATTTGGAGTTGCACTTAAAGAAAAAATCAGGAAGCTTAAAATTAATGTGGATACGCTCACCTTAACAGCTACTCCAATTCCACGCACATTGCAATTTTCTATGATGGGAGCACGTGACCTTTCCGTTATGAGGACTCCACCACCCAATCGTCATCCCATACTTACTGAGCTTCACCGTTTCAACGAGGAAATTATAAAGGAAGGAATAGAATATGAAATAAATCGCGGAGGGCAGGTGTTTTTTATTCACAACAGGGTAGACAGTATTCTTGAAATCCAAAAACTAATTGGTCGCTTGCTACCAAAAGTTACTACAGCAGTTGTTCATGGACAAATGGAAGGAAAAAAACTGGAAGCCATTATGATGGATTTTATTAGTGGTGAATATGATGTTCTTATTGCTACAACTATAATCGAATCAGGTTTGGATATTCCAAACTCCAACACCATTTTTATAAACAATGCTCAAAATTTTGGTCTGAGTGACCTGCATCAATTAAGGGGTCGTGTTGGCAGGTCTAATAAAAAAGCTTTTTGCTTCCTGTTAGCTCCTCCTCTCCATACATTATCTTCAGAAGCCCGAAGGAGATTAAAAGCCATAGAAGAGTTTTCAGAATTGGGGAGTGGTTTTAATATTGCGCTGCAAGATTTGGATATCAGGGGTGCAGGCAATTTGCTTGGAGCCGAACAAAGTGGGTTTATTGCAGAAATTGGGCTTGAAACTTTTCAAAGAATCCTGGAAGAAGCTGTAACCGAGCTTAAAGAAACCGAGTTCAAGGCAGAATTGGAAAAAGGCAGTGAAAATAGTCCTTTGTCTGAGTCCGGTATATTTATCAAAGAAGTCCATATTGAAACAGATCTTGAATTATTGTTTCCTGAAAACTATGTAGAAAATATCGGAGAACGAATAAGGCTCTATAAAACACTCGATGATACAGATGATCAGCAAGAACTTGAATTATTCAGAAAAAACCTGGAAGACAGGTTTGGACCAATTCCCCCTCCAGCCTCAGAGCTAATGAATATTGTTCCAATGCGAAAACTGGCAAAAGAACTGGGTTTTGAAAAAATTATTCTGAAAAAGGAAATACTAATTCTTCATTTCATCGCAAACCCTGAATCTATTTATTATAAATCCCCATTTTTCGGAAAAGTCATTGCTGAAATTCAAAAAAACCCCGTACAATACAGAATCAAGGAAAGGAATTCAAAATTGATGCTGAATGTTAGTGAAATACATTCCACATCACAAGCCATACAGGTACTTGAGAGCCTGGTTCCCAACAATTAGTAGTCTATAGGTTCTGTTATATTGAATACTCGTCTGACCACTTCAAGTGGTCTGACGAGTGGGGCAATGTTAAACGTCCATTTATTTCTTCAACATCCAACCTTCAATATCAACTTTCAACGTTCAATTCAATAAAGAATCTATTTCTTGCTTTTTGCAGTCTGAATACTTTTGTAAAAAATCTTAATCAATTGTTCAGTTTCATCTAATGCATTCATTAAATCCTTATCATTGTTCTTGAGCAATCCAGTTTTCTCAATAAGCCTAAACCATCTTTTTGTTTCTCTAAGTTCTTTTAAGCAGATACTCATCTTATGCGAAAAATCTTTTTTAGATTCTGCTGCCTGTGCTTCACCATGATTTGGATATGGAGATGTACCTGAACGAATTAATTGACCTGATATATGATTTCCTGTTCGGGTATTTGGTAATTTTTCAACGATTCTTAAGACCAAAATAGTATAATCCAGAAGTCTCTCTTCTAAATCAAATTTGGTGCTTTGCTGTTTCATAATATAATGTAGTTTAATAATTATTATTATTGATTATTGAATGTTGAATGTTGAATGTTGGAAGTTGAATGTTCAATATTCATTTCCAACATCAAATCTTCAAAAATTCTAATATTATCTCTCTATCAAAATCCCGGGTTCCATCGAGGTAAAGAAAATCCTTACGGCCACTTTCCACCCGGCCATATTTCTTGTAACTATCCCATATATGCTCCACATACCACCCGGGGAATGAACCCCAGCGGGTATCCTTCAACTTCCGTTCTCTGAAAACAGCTTCTTCAATATGCACAAATATATTTTTATTAAACTCCACACAAAGCCGGGAGTAATTAAAAATAAGTAGTCCTTCGGCTATGACAATATCATATTCCTTACTGGCCTTATTTACAGCATCCGTAAATTTTCTGAAATCAATTGAAGCAGGACTCTCCCAATCAATTTCATCTTTTATCACAGGAAGTTTGTCTTCATCAAATACGAAATCATCCTGGCAAAGAATGACTAATTTTCTGTCCGGAAATAAATCACTAATGAAATTTGCCAGTTGTGTTTTACCGGCCCTGCTTGCACCACCAATACCTATTTTCATTATCTAGCTGTTTTCAAGCATTTGAATTAAGATCGTTTTTACTTCATGCAAAGAACAGAATTTTATAAATTTGAACCAAAATCATTGGTATAAAGGCAGGAAAAATAGCTAAATACACATTCTTTTATGAATTTGATCATAGACATTGGCAACAGTTTAACAAAGATTGCTTTGTTTAAAGACAAAAAAATCATTTTGTTAAGACAGTACAAGTCAATAAATATTAATGTTTTAGAGGAATTGATGAGGGATTATAATGAAATTCAGCAGGGAATTATATCGAATGTTGGAAAAGAAGACCATAAGATTCATGGCTTCTTAAATGAAAAGCTTAAAAAGCTGGTAATACTTGATGAAAAAACACCCTTGCCTGTTGAAAATCTATATAAATCAAGATCCACTCTTGGCAAAGATCGGATTGCAGCTGCCGTAGGCGGATATTATCTGTTTCCGGGTATGAATGTATTAATCATTGACGCCGGTACTGCCCTGACCTATGAATTTGTAAATTCCAGTGGTCAATATCTGGGAGGGGGGATTTCTCCCGGCTTAAAAATGCGCTTCAGGTCTTTACATGAAAATACCATAAGGCTTCCCCTGGTTGAACCCAAAGAAAAATTCTCATTTCCAGCCAATACAACTGAAAATGCAATTGTTTCGGGAGTGCAATCCGGTATAATTCATGAAATAAACGGAATAATTAATGAGTTCACGATACAATTCAGTCCTCTGAAAATCGTTCTTACCGGTGGAGATTCTATTTTCTTTGAAACAAAACTAAAAAATAGCATCTTTGTGGATTCAAATCTGGTGCTGAGCGGCCTTTACTATATACTTGAATTTAATGTTTAAAATTCTCAAACTATTAATCCTTTTTGTCCTAATCGTATTTCCTGCAAAACAGGGATTTTCACAAAGTGCATTTAATTCGCCCTATTCCAGTTTTGGATTAGGAGACCTTACTTTTAAGGGGTTTAGCAGGAATCGTGGAATGGGAGGGATTTCAATGGGGCTCCGCAGCAATAAATATATTGATTTTTCCAATCCTGCCAGTTATTCTTCCAGAGACTCTTTGTCTATGTTATTTGAATTTGCTTCATCCTTGCAAGCTTCACAAATTGCCACTGAAGAGAAGACCGAGGTACCATGGGATATGAACTTCAGTCACCTTGCTTTTAGTTTTCCTGTAAGTAAAAAAATTGCCATGGGTGCAGGACTGATACCTTATAGTCTTATCAATTATAATTTCATTGACCACATAAGAAGTGGTGATAATGACTATGACCCCAATATTGGGGAACTTGACTATATTTTCAAGGGGGAAGGTGGTTTGAGTCAGATTTTTTTTGGTGCCAGTTACCTGATCACTGAAAATTTATCTGTTGGGGTGAACAGTAATTTTCTTTTTGGGAATATCCTTTCCATACAAACAATTACCTTTCTTGAAGAAGCTTATAGCTTTAACCCAAATATCCGAGAGGAAGATTTAATTTCCGGCTTTAATTTTGATTTTGGACTTCAATATTTCACAGACCTGGGAAATAATTGGAGAATCGTTGCAGGAGGAAAATATACAAATCAAAGCAATATCAATGTCATAACAGAATATTATAAGACCAATATTTTATTTCTCACAGGATCAGCTGCAGTTATTGACACGCTGGACGCTACAATTACCCCAAAAACTAAAAAAGTTTTTCCTTCAAACTATGGTATTGGATTCAGTATAAGTAAAGGAGAAAAATTTCTTTTGGGTATGGACTACAAATCTGTTCGATGGGAAAACTCCACCATACTTAACTCTGACTCCCTGGCAAACAGTAATTCATTTCTATTTGGAATGGAATATACTCCGAGGCCAAGGAATTCTGATGTATATCCATTCAGAATGCATTATCGTTTAGGGGCCTATTATACCAACTCCTATCTCAGGATCCATGGGGATCAAATTAATGACTTTGGCATAACTTTTGGAGTTGGGTTCCCTATAGGGCGTATAGGATCCTCATTTAATATAGCTTTCGATTATGGCCGAAGGGGATCAACCCAGGACAATCTTATACTGGAAAACCATGGAACGATTACTTTTAGCTTAAATTTGTACGACATTTGGTTTAAAAAATTCAAATACAACTAAATAAAACCTATTAAAAATGAAATCTGCAAAAATCACCTTATTAGCAGGAATCTTAATGCTGGCAGTATTTGCCGGCTACTCTCAAAAAGGTTCTGAAGATGGATCAAAGTATGGTCATGGTAAGGATTCACTCAATTGCATAAGAAATTATTCGCTCTATAGTGAATATTATAAACAAAAAAATTTCGAGGATGCTTTACCTTATTGGAGATTGGTTTTTAGAGATTGTCCAAAGGTGAGTAAAAACGTATACCAGCATGGGGCCAATATGTATAAGTTTTATATTATCCAGGCTACCAGAAAGAATAATATTGAGCTGAAGAATACCCTGGTTGATACTCTAATGCAAGTATATGATCAAAGAATTAAATGGTATCCTAAAGACAAAGGGAGGGTTCTGGGTTACAAGGCTGCAGACATCCTTAGATTTAAGAAAAATGATTTGTTTTGTATGAAAAAAGCCTATGCTTTTAGCAGCGAGGCTATGGATATTCGCAAAACCAGTACTCCTAAATCAGTGATCAATACCTATATGTATACAACATTATTCCTTTTTGATAACAATGATATCTCAGATTCCGAAGTTGTTGAAAATTATGCAAAAACTATGGCAATTCTGAATGCCCAGATCGCAAAAAATCCCGATGATGAAGAACTGGATAATTTAATGGTTTCTATCAGCTCGAATTTTGCCAATAGTGGTGCAGCTTCCTGCGAGGGTTTAATTCAACTATTCAGCCCGCAATTCAAGGAAAGTCCTGAGGATATTGATGTTTTAAAAAAGATAACCTACTGGCTTAGAAATACAGGATGTACTGATTCTCAATTATATTTGAAAAGCACCATTGCTTTAAACAAAGTGGAACCCTCAGCTACACTGGCTTATCATATTGCCCAACTGTATGTGAAACGCAGGAATTATCAGGCTGCAGTTCAGTTTTACAAACAGGCTATTAACCAGGAACCGAAAATGGCTACCAAGTCAAAATACCTGGTTGAAATTGGGTACATTACTCAAAGTGAATACGGCGATCTTCCCAGGGCTAAAAATTATGCCCTTGAAGCAATTAAAGCTAACTCCGGATCAGGAAAACCCTATTTGCTTCTCGGCAATATCTATGCTGCAGCTAAAAATTTTGGGCCTGATGATCTGTCGCGTAAGGCTGTATTCTGGGTTTCTGTAGATCAATATAAAAAAGCCAGGCAGATGGACCCCGAACTGGCTTCCATTGCCAATGACCGGATTCAGGCATATTCAAAATATTTTCCAGATACTGAAATGGTTTTCTTTTTTGGATATAAGGTTGGGGATAGCTATACTCTGGGTGGATGGATCAATGAAACGACCACTGTTAGAACTAAGTAATAAAATCAGGCAAAATTAAAAGCCATACTAAAATAGCCGGCAGAAGCATATTAGTTACCATAATTGTAACTACTATGCTTTTTTTGTCTTGTAAAAAAACCAATCTTGAAATTGTTCATGCCCTGACTTTTCAGGACACTGTTCCCTCACTGACTGTTTGGGACCTTGAAACAATTTATACTGATTCTGGCAGAATTAAACTTAAAATTCAGGCTCCCCTGGTTGAGCGATACTCTGAGGATATAAAGAAAAAAATTTATTTTACCCATGGGATCCTGGTACATTTTTATAATAAGGATGGAATAGAAGAATCTTACATGAGTTCCAAATATGCCATTTATCATGAAGAAGATAACTTATGGGAGGCATCTGATAGTGTTGTGGTAGTTAATTCTGAAGGAGAAATCCTGAATACTGAGCTCTTGTTCTGGGATGAAAAAACAGAAAGAATATACTCGTCAAAATTTGTTAAAATCACAACCCTGCATGATATTATTCATGGAGAAGGATTTGAAGCAAATCAGTCTTTTTCTACCTGGAAAATTAAAAAAATGACAGGAACCATCTTTCACAACGATTAAGCTTTACTATAATCACAATTTTATTTTAATTTTACCGGAAACATCCAAAATCCGGGCCAGGCTATATTCTGTTAAAATATGGTAAAGAATGATACAACTACCAGAAAACCTGGAAAATTCCAGAAATTCATGGAATGGATTTGGTTGTTTTTTGCAATCTTAAGTCTTGCAACCTGGATATATTCATTCTTGAAAGAAGAAAAAAATGAGAACAATATGCTCCTGATTATTTCTGGTGTATCTTTCCTGATGTATTTTTTGAGAAGACATCTTGGTAAAAAGCAAAATTCTTGAAAAAACTAGAACAAATAACTGCAGCATTTAGTGATTTTATGTGGGGAACCCCCCTTATCATACTTTTGTTAGGGGGTGGATTCTTCTTCTTAATATACTCAAGGTTCCTTCCATTCAGATATTTTCGTCATGCTATAAATATTATACGTGGCAAATATGATAACCCGGACGAGCCCGGACAAATTAACCATTTTGAGGCTTTTGCCACTGCTCTTTCGGCAACGGTTGGCATGGGGAATGTAAGTGGGGTTGCCGTGGCCATTGCCACTGGCGGGCCTGGGGCAATTTTTTGGATGTGGGTAAGTGCTTTCTTTGGTATTACTACTAAATTTTTTACATGCACACTGGCAGTTATGTATCGTGGCCGGGACAGTACCGGAGCATTGCAGGGAGGCCCAATGTATGTGATCACTGAAGGTTTAGGTAAAAACTGGAAGTTTCTTGCAATCTTATTTTCCCTTGCAGGCATGATCGGAGTTCTTCCCGTATTCCAGGTTAATCAATATACACAAGCCCTTAGGGATATTGTACTTGCCGACCTTGGAATTGCAGGATCTTTTACCACTAATTTAATTACAGGTATTGTTATTACATCCATTGCCTCCCTGGTGATTTTTGGAGGCATAAAAAGAATTGGAATGGTGGCAAGCAAACTGGTTCCATTTATGGCAGTTATTTATGTAATTGCTGTTATGGTAATTCTCTTTACATATTCAAATGAGATCATTCCCGGGTTTAAACTCATTTTTACTGATGCCTTTTCAGGGAAAGCTGTTTTGGGCGGTGCCCTTGGTCAATTAATCATAACCGGGATCAAGAGAGGTTCATTTTCAAATGAAGCTGGCATTGGCACGGCTCCTATGGCTCATGGGGCAGCAAAAACCAGTGAACCCATCCGGGAAGGACTGGTTGCAATGACAGAACCTATAATTGATACAATGATAATCTGCACTATGACTGCACTTGCAATCATAGTAACCGGTGTATGGAAGAATCCGGATTCAAGCGGGATTACTCTTACGCTTCAGGCTTTCGAAGCTGGCATTCCGGGAATTGGAAGTTACGTTTTGATTTTGTGCATCACTTTTTTTGCAATGTCATCTTTATTTGCTTTCCCCTATTATGGTACCAAGTCATTTGGTTTTTTATTTGGTGCTGAAAAACAATATCTCTACAATTATTTCTATATCGCCTCAATCATTCTGGGTGCAACAGCATCATTAAGTGTTATCATCAATCTAATTGATGGAGTATATGCTATAATGGCTATTCCCACCATGATCTCAGCCATACTGTTGTCTCCTAAGGTTAGAAAGGCCGCCCTTGATTACTTTGGGAGGCTCAAGAAAAATGAATAAATTTAATCCCTGAATGTTAATCCATAATATAAACTTACAATGAGCTACTTAATAGCCATTCTCATAAGTTTGCTTTTATCAGCCTTTTTTTCAGGTATGGAAATGGCTTTTGTGGCTTCAAATAAACTCCGCCTGGAATTAAGTAAGAAAAAAGGGGATTTTACTTCGCAAGTTCTTTCGATTTATACTGAAAACCCAGGACAATATATCGTTACCATGTTGATCGGGAACAATATATCCCTGGTTGTTTATGGTATTATTATGGCCATGGTTCTTGAACCCGTGATCAGTACATACACCAGTTCTGATACATCAATCCTGGCCATTCAAACCATTTTATCAACTATGTTAATCCTGGTAGCTGCTGAATTTCTTCCCAAAACAATTTTCAGAATCAATGCAAATGGTCTTTTGAAAATATTCGGTATGCCCGTATTTTTCTTCTACCTCATCTTTTACCCAATCAGTAAATTTACCATATGGCTATCCCGATTCATCCTGAGGGTATTCATGGGAATTAAATTAACTGATAAATCGAATGAACGTGTTTTTGGAAAACCTGATCTTGATCACCTTGTAAATGAAGCTCAGGACGATACAAGCCAGGATCAAGAGGAAAATCCAGACTTTAAAATATTTCAGAATGCCCTGGATTTATCCAGGGTTAAACTCAGGGAATGTATGATTCCGCGAACGGAACTTGTTGCCCTTGAAGAAAAGACAAATGCTGTAGAGTTAAGACAGAATTTCATTGAATCTGGTTTATCAAAAATTTTAATCTTCAGGAAAACAATTGATAATATTATAGGATATGTAAATATGAAGGCCCTTTTCGGAAAGGTTACAAACATTAAACCCCATATCATTCCCTTAGCAATTGTGCCAGAATCAATGCATGCCAATAAGCTCTTAAAAATGTTTGTGGATGAAAAAATGAAAATTGCCCTGGTGGTTGATGAATTTGGAGGAACTTCCGGAATTGTAACAATAGAAGATATCCTGGAAGAAATATTTGGTGAAATTATCGATGAACACGATACGATTGAACTTGTAGAAAAAACTATTCGCCAGGGTGAATATATTTTTTCCGGACGACTTGAAATTGATTACCTGAATGAAAAGTACAAGTTGGATCTTCCTAATAAAGAAGATTTTGAAACCCTGGCCGGACTAATTTTCTACTACTACGAAAGTATGCCTAAACTTAATCAGCATATTGACATTGAGTTATACAGGTGTAAAGTTTTAAAAGTTAGTGAAACCCGAATTGAATTAGTTCAAATAAACATTCTTGATCCCTCCTGAAAAAATTTCTTTCCTTCTTTTCTAAAGTCAAATAACTTTTTGAAAAAAAGAATGAAGAACTTCTTAGATGCTGCATTTTTCTTATATTTGCACCCTGAATTTTTGTTTCAACCAATAACTCATCATCATTCATGGCAACATTACAAACAATAAGGGATAGGGCCGGATTACTCATTGCAATAATTATTGGACTGGCTATTTTCGCCTTTGTGCTCGGAGATTTTCTGGGAGGTGGCAACTCGCAAAATATAGGCCGGAAAAAGAAACTGGAAATTGCTGAAGTAGCTAACAAATCAATCTCTTACTTGGAATATGACCAAAGAATAGCCGATCTTACTGAGATTTACAAACTTTCAGGAAATACCAGTACGGACGAGCAAACATCATTAAGTATACGGCAACAAACCTGGGAACAAATGATCAGAGAGTTTGTCATGTCAAGTGAATATAAAAAACTAGGACTGGCTGTGTGTTCTGAAGAACTTTTTGATTTGATCCAGGGAGATAATCCTCATCAGTATGTTCGTCAATTATTTACGGATCAGCAAACCGGATTTTTTGACAGGGGAGCTTTGATTCGCTTCCTTAAAAATATGGAAAATGACCCTACAGGTAATCAGAAAAAATATTGGATGTTCATGGAAAATCAAATTGACGACGAACAAATGTTTAATAAATACCTTACCCTAATTCAGAAAGGCCTGTACGTAAGTTCTTATCAGGTAATTAAAGGCTTGAATAATAGTAATAAACAGGTTGATTTTAAATATTTAGTTCAGAGGTATTCAAGCATACCAGATTCTATTATCAACATTAAAGAGGATGACTTAAAGAAGTATTATAAAGAGCATGAGGATAACTATCAACAGACTGCATCCAGAAATATTGAGTTTGTAAGCTTTGAAGTAACGCCCTCCAAAGAGGATATAAAAAATGCTGAAGATTGGATTGATGATGTTAAAACTGAATTTGAAACTACCTCCAGTATCCCCCAGTTTGTAAACGCTAACTCTGATCTTCCTTACGATTCCAGAAACTACAAGCAGGGAGAATTACCCGATGTTATCAATGATTTTATGTTTGAGAATGAAGAGGGTGCAAGCTTTGGACCCTATTTTGAAAATGAAAGTTATAAACTGGCCCGCTTAAGTGAAATTAATTATTTTCCGGATTCATTACATGCAAGACATATTTTGATTAGTCCTTCCGCTGAAAGAACACCCGAGGCTGCTTCTCAATTGGCTGATAGCTTAAAAAAAATAATCGTGAATGGAACTGATTTTGCCTTATTGGCTTTAATGAATTCGAATGACCAGGGAAGTGCTCAATTGGGAGGAGACCTGGGATGGTTTATGGAAGGAACCATGGTTAAAGAATTCAATGATGCATGTTTTAAAGGAGAAAAAGGCGAAATAATTTTAGTTGAATCACAGTTTGGCTGGCATATCATTGAAATACTGGATCAGGGCCCAAAAGTAAAAAAAGTGCAGGTTGGAATTATTACCAGAAGCATCCAGCCCAGTACAACAACTTATGAGCTGGCATATTATGAAGCAAGTCGTTTTGCAGGCATGAATGATACTTATGAAAAATTTACAAGCTCTATTGATGAAGATGAAGACTTGACCAAACGAATTGCCAATGATATAAAGGAAAGTGATCGTCAAATTCCAGGACTTGAATCACCCAGGGAGCTAATTCGTTCTATGTATCAGTCAGAAGTAAACAAGATTATTCTTGATTTTAACAAACAAGCTGTTTTTGAACTGGGAGATGTATTTGTAGTTGCTTTTTTAACGGATGTAAAAGAAGAAGGAGTAGCGCCTCTTGACCAGGTAAAAACCGATGTTGAATTCAATGTAAGAAATGCGAAAAAAGCAGAGGTATTAATCCGGGCCCTGGAGGAAAACCTGGCTGAAACATCAAGCCTTGAGGATATTGCAGAAAGCCTTAACACCCGTATTGAAGAGGTAAGTGGAATTAATTTTAATTCCTTTTCTATTCCAGGTGCAGGCATTGAGCCTGCTTTGGTTGGCACGGTTGCAAGTCTTCCTGAGAACATTATTTCCCAGCCTGTAAAAGGCTTGAATGGTGTTTATATAGCAGTTGTCACAAGCATAACTGAAAACACTGATCTGGACGAGACATTCCAAAAGAATTCACTGGTAAGCATTTTCAGGAACAGGGTTAATTTTGAAGTATATAATGCCCTGCTTGAAAATGCCAATGTTGTGGATAGCAGATCGAAGTTTTATTAAGCCATGTTATAAAAAAGCGGGTTAATAATATATAGCGATAATTATCTAAGCCTGCTCAGTCTACATTATCGTGCAGGTAAGAGTTATCTGAACTCAGACGAGTTCCATTATCCTCATCATCCGTTAATGAATATTTAGATACTTTGCTATTTGAAGAGTGAACAGGTTTATGTATTTTCCTGTTTTTTCTAATATAGGCCGGCTGACTTTCCAACTCTTCAATTTCATTTTCCTTATTATCTTCCAGATATCCCTGATTTTTCAGGTAAGCCTGATGCTTTTTAATTTTCATTATCCTCTCAGAAGTTTTTTCATCTTCAAGAGAATCAAAGTCATCCTCTTTATTCCCGACAGAAGAATTTGTTAATTCTGTATTTGAACTTACTTCAAAATCTATGGTTCTTTGATTTGTATTAAACTCATCAATTATATAGGTCCCAAGGTCCTTATCTTTCACTTCAAAGCTGGAATTATGAACAGGAGTGGTGTGCTGAGTGTCCTTGAGAGTTACCCTTCTGGTCTTTATCTTCTCCGTATACAATTCAGGAATTGAACTTGGTTCAAATCCGGTAGCTATAACCGTTACCATAACTTTATCGTCCAAAGATTCATCTTTGCCCGTCCCCCAGATAATCATAACATTGTCTTCTGCTGCTGCGTTAATGAAATCTGTAATTTCCCCTACTTCATCCATACTTATCTCCGATTCGCCCGAAGTGATATTCAACAAAATACTTTTAGCTCCGGTAATATCATTTGAATTCAGTAAGGGTGAAGTTATAGCTATTTCCACAGCCTTCCTGGCCCTGTCTTCTCCGGATGCTTCTCCGGAGCCCATCATAGCAACCCCGGAATTATACATAACCGTTTCAACATCAGCAAAATCAACATTAATATAACTATGGACTGTGATAATTTCAGCAATTCCTTTTGCTGCTTTGGTGAGAACATCATCTGCTTTGGAAAAGGCCTCTGAAATTTTCAAGTCACCATATATTTCTCGTAATTTTTCATTATTTATCACCAGTAAGGAATCCACCTGATCTTTCAGTTCATTGATTCCGTCTATCGCCTGTTGAATCCTTTTTTGTCCTTCAAACCTGAAAGGAATTGTTACGATTGCCACAGTCAGAATTCCCAATTCACGACAAGCTTTAGCAATAACCGGGGCTGCACCGGTACCTGTTCCTCCCCCCATCCCTGCAGTCAGAAATACCATTTTGGTATTTTTCGATAATGTTTCCATAACATCATCCAGGTTTTCCTGGGCAGCTTGTCTTCCAACTTCAGGCTTGTTCCCTGCCCCCCTCCCTTCTGTAATGGATTCACCAATTTGAATTTTTACAGATACCGGGCTGTTCTCAAGAGCCTGTGCATCTGTATTACAAACCATGAAATTTACGTCTTTAATTCCCATTCGAAACATATGATTTACTGCATTACTTCCACCTCCTCCAATTCCCAAAACTTTTATAATTGAGGATTTGTCAACGGGAAGATCAAAATTCATGAGTTCTTCAGCCATAATATTTGAATTTTAAATTAAATACATAATTAAATTTTGATACGGTAAATTCAGCTATTCCATTTTCACATCCTTTTCAGCAAATATTTCTATCAATGTGTTCTTGAACTTATCAAACAGGCTTCTTTTATTTTTTCCTTCTTCTTCAAAAATATTTTCCTCTATAAGGTCAATTGGAATCTCTTCTTTTACTTTTTTCTTATTTTCGTCTGGACTGGAATACTCAAATCCTTTCAATACGAGACCTATGCTGGTAGAATACATAGGCTGATTGATTTCCTCATCCACCTCACCTGCCAGATGAAGATTGGGCAATCCAATACGTACATCCATGCCTGTTCTGAACTTCACCAATTGAGGTAAATGCTTCAATAATGCCCCTCCACCTGTTAAAACAATACCTGCAGATAATTTCTCCAGGAATCCTGAATTCTGTATTTCAAAACTTACTGCATCAATAATCTCCTCCATCCTTGATTGTATAATATATGCCAGGTTCTTAAAAGAAATTTCTTTGGGTTCCCTGCCACTAATTCCCGGAATGGTAACAACCCTGTCAGCTGGTGCTATATCTCCCAGGGCTGATCCATATTGAACCTTCAATGATTCAGCCTGCCTGTTTAATATAGAACAACCTTCTTTTATATCATGAGTCACCACATTTCCTCCAAATGGAATAACTGCTGTATGCCGGATCACATTATCATAATATACTGCCACGTCTGTTGTTCCTCCACCAATATCGACCAGAACAACTCCAGCTTCTTTTTCATCATCGGTTAACACCGCCTCAGATGAAGCAAGAGGCTCTAGAATCAACTCAATGATTTCCAATCCTACCCGGTTTACACACTTCTCAATATTTCTTGCAGAAGCCACCTTGCCTATCACAATATGGAAATTACCTTCCAGCCTTCTCCCTGACATCCCAACAGGATTCTTGACACCGGTTTCATGATCCACAATAAAATTTTGGGGCAATACATGAATGATTTCCTCACCTACATCTATCGGTATATTTCGCATATCCTCAAGTAGCTGACGAATATCCTGCTTTGTAATTTCTCCTTCATCAGAAGTTCTGTTGATATAACCCCTGTTCCTAATACTTTTTATGTGCTGTCCGGCAATACCAACAAAAACTTCAGAGAAAATTACACCAGATTTACTCTGTACATCCTCAATAGTAGATCTGATTGCATTTACTGTTTCTTCGATATTCTGAACAACACCTCTCTTAACTCCTTTTGATGGAGCCTTGCTCAAAGAAAGAACTTCAAGTTTCCCATGCTCGTTCTTTCTGCCAACAATTGACACAATCTTTGTTGTACCTATGTCAATGGCAGCAACTATTTTCTCATTTTTATTCATAATTAAGTGTTTATCCGGTTAAACTAAACTTCTAATAATTTTCTTTTATTAATTATCTTTTTGTGCAAACAATCTGATCTTTATATTTTAAATTTATATTAATGTAATTGTTCCAGCCCTTATTTTTAAAGCCCTGGTTATAGAGCGCATACAATTTGAGAAATTTATCTTCATAACTACTAATATCACCAAACTCAATAATGTGTGCCCCCACCCTGGGAATCAACAGGAATTCCCCGGACTCAGTAAGGTTGATCTGCTCAATTTGGGCTTTCCAAAAATCATCATTGTATATAAAAAGCCCCAGTTGATAAAGCTCAAGGATTTTTTGATATTCCTTATCATCTTTCAACTTTAAAAGATTTTTTCCACTTAGTCTTTCAGTCAGATCCCAACCTGTTGCTACCACAACCCTGGCTGTATAGTACTTGCCCAAAGGCATTATATTAGCATCTTTATCTATGTAATATCCAATTCCCCGTTTGTCCATGACTCTGATAATCGGTTCCTTTTGAGTTATACAAACATTTAACCTGCCGTTTGAATTTTTAAATACCTCTGTTGTTTTCACAAATGGGGTATTTCTAATTTTTTCTTCCAGCTCTTTTGTATTAATTTTTTCCAGTTCACTACCCATAATATTCACCTGATCCTGAATAATTAAATTATAGATATCATTACTTGAAACAAAGTGAATGTAAGAAGAATCCATAATTACAATTTGTAATGAATAACATGGAGACTTACTTACTTTTTCGGTTACCAGACCAAGAACAACAATCAAATAAATCACCAGCCCAAGCCATGTCAATATGTTCAAAACCCTTCTCATTTCAGTTACTTATTTTTCGTGCTTCCAATATTTTCACAATCGGTTCTGTTAGTTCATCAATATCTCCGGCACCCATTGTAATTAATACATCTGTCTGAATTTCCTGTACATAATCCAGAACCTGATCTTTAGTCATTATTGCTTTTCTCCTGATTTTCACTTTATCTAAAATCATTTTTGAAGAAATACCTTCTATTTCTTTTTCCCTCGCAGGATAAATATTCAGAAGAATCAATTCGTCAAAAGCTTCCAGGCTTTTCGCAAAATCTATATACAGGTCCCGGGTTCTTGAAAACAAATGAGGCTGGAATATGCCAGTCAGGTTCTTTCCGGGAAATAATTGTTTAACGGATTGTATAAACGAATCTATCTCCACAGGGTGATGAGCATAATCATCAATATAGGTAAAACCGGGACTCTTAAACCGAATATCGAACCTGCGTTCAATTCCCCGAAAATCAAACAAGGATTTCCGGATTATTTCCTCAGGAATTCCCAAAATCCAGGCCATGGATACAGCGGCAACAGCATTTTCAACATTTATTTTCCCGGGCATTCCCAATCGTAGTCCTTCCACCACAGCTCCGGGGGTCACCACATCGAAATTATAAAACCCTTCATTCAACTCAATATTTTTAGCAAAAAAATCTGTTTCTGAATCAAGTGAATAGCTAAGGATATTTAAATCCCTTAACTGACTTTCTGACAATGGAATATCTATCCCTTTTTTCAGTAAAAGTTTCCCGCCTTTTTTAATTTTTTCAACAAACTGTCCGAATGATTTTAGCAAATTTAAATAGTCCAGATACACATCCAAATGATCAGGATCAATAGAAGTAATAATGGCAGCAAATGGGGATAAATGTAAAAAAGAACGGTCAAACTCATCTGCTTCAACAACTGCCATTTCTCCAGAGCCAAAAAGCATATTGCTGTCATAATTTTTTAAGATCCCACCAATAAAGGCTGTGCAATCATTTTCCGATTGTTTTAAGATATGAGCCAGTAAGGCAGAAACCGTTGTTTTTCCATGAGTTCCAGCCACAGCAATAGTCTTAAGTTGTTCTGATATCAAGCCAAGAACTTCAGAACGTTTAAATATCTGATATTTATTAGCTGTGAAAAACTTCATCCCGGCATGGTCTTTTGATACTGCAGGAGTATAAACTATAAGAGTAGAATCCTTTTGAGCCAGACTTGAAAAAGGAACAGGAATATCTTTCTGATTATCTGTAAAATGCACCTGGCAACCTTCCGCTATCAACTGATCAGTAAGACGGGTTGAAGTACTGTCATAACCGGCCACATCAATCCCCCCCTTAAGGAAATACCTTGCCAATGCACTCATTCCTATGCCTCCAATACCCAGGAAATAGATTCTATGTATATCTTTAAAATTCATTAATCTTTCACTAGTTTTAAAACTTCTTCTGCAATTTTTCCGGCCGAATTCCTGATGGCCATTTTAACTATGTTTTGCGACAGTATCTTTAAAGCCGAATCATCTTTGATCAAATCCAATGCCTTTGGTATAAGCTTTTCAATGGCCTCCGAATCACTTATAAGTTCAGCCGCATTCTGTTCGACAAGAGTACGGGCATTGTGAGTTTGATGATCTTCTGCAACGTTTGGAGAAGGAACCAGTATTGAGGGTTTAGCGCACAAGCATAATTCAGATATGGTTCCTGCCCCGGCCCTTGAAATAACCAGATCAGCAGCAAAATAAGCAAGGTCCATCCTGGTAATAAAGTCATACAAGCGGATATTGCCTGGACGAATAGAATCAACTTCCCTCATTGCCGAATCATGATATAATTTTCCCGATTGCCAGATTATCTGGATGTTTTCTTCTTTTATATCTTCCAGCTTTCGCATAATGGCCATATTGATTGTTCTGGCACCCAAACTCCCTCCCAGGATCAAGAGGGTCTTTTTAGCTCTTTGAAGTTTAAAGTATTCAAGTGCCTCATTCATTTTGTCTCCAATTCCTTCAATATCTTCCCGTACTGGATTCCCTGTAAAAAGGATTTTCTCTTTAGGGAAATACTTATCCATTCCCTGATAGGCTACACATATTTTTGAGGCTCTTTTTGCCAACAATTTGTTGGTGATTCCAGGATATGAATTCTGCTCCTGAATTAAAGTTGGTATACCCTTTTTACCAGCAAGCTGAAGTATTGGGCCACTGGCATATCCTCCAGTCCCAATAACCACCTTTGGCTTAAAGTCTTTAATAATTTTCCTGGCCTTTAGAAGACTTTTTACCAGATTAATCATTACTCTGACATTTTCGAAACTTAATTTTCTTTTAAATCCGCTAACCGGAAGGCCGATTATTTTAAAACCCGCTTCTGGTATTTTTTTCATCTCCATTCTATTTTCAGCACCTACAAACAGGATCTCTGCCTCCGGCTCGAGCTTTATTAAAGCCCGGGCAATAGAAATAGCAGGAAAGACATGTCCACCTGTTCCACCTCCGCTGATAATATATCTTCTATATTGCAGGTTCTGCTTCATTCAATAAATCTTTTTCAATACCACGGCTTACGCTTAAAATAATTCCAAAGGCAATACTTGTGAATAACAAGGATGAGCCGCCCATACTCACAAAAGGAAGTGTTTGCCCGGTTACAGGGAAAAGATTTACTGCAACCGCCATATTGATAAACGCCTGGAAAACAATTAATAAGGTTAAGCCAATCGCCAAAAATGCAGGAAAAGTCCTATTGGCTTTATGAACAAGTGCCCCTCCCCTGTACAATAAAATAAGATAGGCAAGAACCAATGGAATGGCTCCCAGAAATAAACCATATTCTTCAACAATAATTGCAAATATAAAATCTGAATAAGGGTGAGGCAAAAAGTTCCTTTGCGTACTTTTTCCCGGACTTTTTCCAAAAAACCCACCGGAAGCAACCGCAATTTTTGCCTGTTCAACCTGGTAAAATTCATCGGAATTTCCCTCTACGTAATTTTCTATTCTGCTTTTCCAGGTTGCAACACGACCCTCTTTATTAATGAACAAAGCAACACTTATAAAAAGGGAAAGTGCCAATATCCCAATCCCAATAATAGCAGTCAGATATTTAACAGGCACTCTGCCAATAAATAATAAAATTATTGAAGTAGCAAACAATATTAGAGATGTTGACAGATTTGCCGGTAAAATGAGCATACATACCAAAATCATTGGAATAATTAAGGGTTGAAATGCCTCTTTTAAACTTTTTATTTCCTTTTGCTTCAGAGACAATAAGCGAGCCAGGTACATGATCAGGGCAAGTTTTGCAAAATCTGATGTTTGTATGGTAAAACCCAAACCGGGTAAAGTCAGCCATCTGGAAGCCTCATTTATATTTGTTCCTATCATAAGGGTGAGCAATAACAAAGGAACCGATATAAAAAGGAATAACTGCGAAAGCCTTGAATAATATTTATATGGAATCAGGTGGGTAATGAAAATAATAAATATTCCTATTCCCAGAATAACTCCATGCCGAATCAAATAATACGTGGTATTCCCTCCCATATTTTTATAGGCAAGGGTTCCGGTAGAGCTATAAACTGCCAGAATAGAAAAGAAAGTGAGTACTACGATCACCCCCCAGATAATTCGGTCTCCCTTAAATAATTTTCTTACACTCTCTTCCATTCTCAATTCACTTATTTAACCAATGTAAAAGGCTTAATTATAAATTCCTGACAAGTTGTTTGAATTGTCTCCCTCTATCTTCATAATTTTCAAACAGGTCAAAACTTGCACATGCAGGAGATAACAAAACTGTATCTCCTTTCTTACCAATAGAATAAGCTTTCCTGACAGCTTCCTCCATCGATCTTGCTTCTTCAATCTTCAGGGGCATTTCTTTAAATGCACGGATTATTTTTGAATTATCCCTCCCCAGGCAAATCAAGGCTTTAACTTTCCCCCTGATCAATTCCCTCAATGAAGAATAATCATTCCCCTTATCCACCCCACCTAAAATCAAAATAACCTCCCCGGTCATGCTTTCCAGTGCGTACCAGGTTGAATTTACATTTGTAGCCTTGGAATCATTGATAAACATGATTCCATGAACCTTTATTACAGGTTCAAGCCTGTGTTCAACACCTTGAAAATCGCTTAAGCTTTGCCTGATTGTTTCTTTACGAATCCGTAAAACCTGGCCAGCAATACCTGCAGCCATTGAATTGTAGGTATTATGCTTACCTTTAAGTGCTAAATCTGTTAATAACATGGTCATTTCCTGGTTTTTATAATGAAAATATATCTTTTCCTTAACTATATATGCTGTTTGCCCTTCTGCCCTTTTTATAGAAAAAGGCAAGCTGACTACGCTGGGATTAATCTTATCAAGTTCTTTCTTAATAACAGGATCATCATCACAATAAATAAAAAGTTCTTTCTCTGTCTGATTTCTGATAATCCTGAATTTTGAATCAATATAATTCTGCATTTTGTAATCGTAGCGGTCAAGATGATCCGGAGTAATATTCATCAAAACTGCTACATCTGCTTTAAAGTCATACATTCCATCCAGTTGAAAACTACTGAGCTCAAGAACATAGTAATCAACATCTCCCTGTGCTACCTTCATTGCAAAACTCTGACCCACATTCCCTGCCATTGCTACATTTAATCCTGCTTTTTTCATCATATGCCAGATCATATTTGTAGTCGTGGTCTTTCCATTGCTCCCCGTAATGCAAATCATCCTGGCATTTGTAAACCTGCTTGCAAATTCGATCTCAGAAATTACAGGAATGGCCTTATCCCTTAGTTTTTTTAGAATTTCAATATTCTCAGGGATTCCCGGGCTTTTCACCACTTCATTAGCAAGAAGAATTTTTTCTTCTGTATGCTTATTTTCTTCCCATTCAATATTGTTTTCGTCAAAAAGATCTTTATGTCTCTCTGAAATCCTTCCCTGGTCAGACACAAATACTTCAAATCCCTTTTTATGGGCCAAAAATGCGGCTCCGGTTCCACTCTCCCCGGCTCCCAAAACCACAATTTTTTTTCCTGTTCCATTCATTACTATCTGATCTTTAGGGTAACAATTGTAATTATTGCAAGCAAAATTCCTATGATCCAGAACCGTAACACAATTTTAGGCTCGGTGTATCCTTTTTTCTGATAATGATGATGTAGTGGAGCCATTAAAAAAATCCGTTTCCCGATACCGAATCTTTTCCTGGTGTATTTAAAATAGCTTACCTGTAATAAGACTGAGACACTTTCAATAAGGAATATCCCGCACAAAATTGGTATGAGTAATTCTTTACGAATCACTATGGCAAACACTGCAAGAATTCCACCAAGAGCCAAACTTCCGGTATCTCCCATAAAAACCTGAGCCGGATAAGAATTATACCACAAAAAGCCAATAGTTGCCCCTATCAGAGCACTGGCAAAAATCACCAATTCTCCTGTATTCGGGATATACATGATGTTGAGATAGCTGGCATAGATAACATTACCCGAAAGGTAGGCAAGTACCCCGAGAGTTATCCCGCTAATAGCAGTAGTGCCAGCAGCAAGACCATCCAGTCCATCGGTAAGGTTCACACCATTAGAAACTGCTGTCACAATAAAAATAACTGCCAGAACAAATATGATCCATCCCCATTTTTGACTATTTCCTCCTAAAAATTTAACAAGAACTGCGTAATCAAATTCATGATTTTTAACAAAAGGGATGGTAGTTTTTGTAGACTTAACATCAACATATTGTGGCACATCTCCTTCAGTAATTATATGGGTGCCGGATAAATCCGGAATTTGCTCACGTATAACAACATCATCGTTCAGGTATAGCGTCAATCCCACTACCAAACCAAGGATAATCTGTCCCGCAATTTTGAATCGCCCTGCTAATCCTTCTTTATTTTTCTTGAAAATTTTAATATAATCATCAATAAATCCAATCAGCCCCAACCATGCGGTTGTGATCAGCATAAGAATAACATATACATTTTTAAGATCTCCAAACAATAAAACCGGAATAAGAATAGACGCCAGAATGATCACCCCGCCCATAGATGGCGTACCTTCCTTTTTGTATTGCTCCTCCAGTCCCAATTTCCGAACTACTTCACCCGCCTGCTTTTTTTGAAGGAACTGAATGATTCTCTTTCCAAAGAGCATTGAAATTACAAGAGAGGTAATTACCGTTAATGAAGCCCTGAATGAAATATACTGGAACATACCAGCTCCCGGAAAATCGAGGGTTTCAAAATATGTAAACAAGTAATACAACATCTTCTATAAAAATTTAGTTCTTGTGGTTTCTTTTTTAAAATTTATTCTCACCTCTTCCCGGTCATCAAAATGATATCTGTTGCCTGCTACCTCCTGATAAGTTTCATGACCCTTGCCGGCAATCAATATTATATCTCCGGGCTGAGCTATCATACATGCAGATTTAATGGCTGCTCTACGGTCAACAATAGACAGGACATTCTCTTTATGCTCATCCGGAATCCCCTGAATCATATCCCGAATAATTTTCTCCGGATCTTCCCCCCTTGGATTATCAGAAGTTAAAATAAGCTGGTGGCTATTTTCAAATCCTATTCTTGCCATTGCCGGTCTCTTTAATTTATCCCTGTCTCCTCCGGCTCCGATAACCGTAATGAGTTTTGAATCCACCTTTTTAATTCCGCGAATTGTTGACAATACATTCATCAGAGCATCTGGCGTATGAGCATAGTCAACGATAGCCAGTTTCCCATCCACTGATTTTATAGTTTCAAACCTTCCCGGAACTGGTTTTAGCTGGCTTATTGCTGTTAAAATCTCTTCCTTGTTCAATCCCAATAAGCTCGATGCAGCATAGGCTGCCAAAAGATTATACACATTAAAATCCCCGATAAAGGGAACCCAAACATCAACTTTATCAATAGTTAAATAAGTTGCCTCAAAATTTCTCTCTATGATTCTGGCATTGAATTCATTTATTTTTTTCAAGCCATAAGTGCTTACCTTAGCCCTGGAGTTCTGAACCATGATCCTGGCATTGCGATCATCAGAATTTATAAGAGCAAATGAGTCAGCTGGAAGTGCGTCAAATAATTTCTTCTTTGCTTGTATATAATTGTTAAATGTTCCATGATAGTCAAGATGGTCGTGAGTCAAATTGGTATAAATTCCACCTTTAAATGATAATCCTGCTACCCTATCCTGAACCAAAGCATGAGAACTTACCTCTAAAAAAACATGGGAACATCCAGATTCCACCATATTACTCAACAGGCCATGTATACTTATTGCATCAGGTGTTGTATGAGTTGCCTCGGATACTTTTTTATGACTAATAGTATTTATGGTAGAGATTAAGCCTGAAGGAATTCCCAGCGCTTCAAATATTTCATATAAAAAAGTAGCCACAGATGTTTTCCCGTTGGTCCCTGTTACTCCTGTTAACACAAGGTTTCCCGACGGATGTCCATAATAGGCTGAAGCCAGAAGTCCCAGAATTTTTGAGACAGACTTCACTTCAATATAGCTAATATTTTTTTGAATTGAGTCTGGAAGCTGCTCACAAATTATTGCAGAAGCACCGGCTTTAATTGCACCAGGAATAAAATCATGCCCATCCATCTGTGTTCCTTTCATTGCAACAAACAAATCCGCTTTAGATACTTTTCGTGAATCCAGCTGGAGACTGTTTATTTCAATATCAAGGGAACCAAGAAGCTTCCTGGTTTCAATTCCTTCCAATATGTCTGCTAATAGCTTCATTAAATTCTGATTCTATACAAAACTCATCTCCAGACTTATTTGCTGACCAATAACAATAATAGTCCCCGGATTAATCGATTGAGATCGTACTTTCCCCCAGCCTTTCACCTTAACTTTTAGTCCTGCACTCTCAAGCAAATAAACTGCATCTTTCAAACCCATTTCCACAACATTGGGAACCATATTATCATGCACAGTCAGATTTTTAATAACAATAGTTGAATCGGCTGAGGCGGTAATTACCCATTCTCCTCCAGTTCCTATAATGCTCGTTTCATAATCTAATTGCTCAAGAACCAGATTCAGGTCAGAAAGCTTACCATTTTTAGAGTATGGAGCAGCAAAGCCAGACACTTCTGCAAGTTCATCTTCAACTTGCAACTCCATTTTGCTGGCATAAACCTTATCTGCTATTTCTTTAAATACCGGACCCGCAACCAGGTTCCCATAATACACTGAATTCGAGGGTGCATTTACCACAACGATACAGGAATACCTGGGATGATCTGCAGGGAAGTAGCCAACAAATGAAGCTTGATATTGAACTTTAGCTTTATAGCCCATATTTTGATTAGCAATTTGAGCAGTTCCGGTTTTCCCGGCAATTTTATAAAACTCATTTTTTAAATTCTTTGCTGTACCTTTTTCAACTACTCCTTCCAACATTCTTTTTGCATTTCTAATAGTAGCTGCCGAGGCAATGGAAGGATTAAGAACTTCCGTTTTCATCTTCTTAATCAATTTCCCGTGGTATCGAATTTCCTTAACAAATTTTGGTTTTACCATTTTGCCATCATTAGCTATCGAATTATAAAATGTAAGTATCTGCAGAGGAGTCATTCTCACTTCATAGCCATGTGACATCATCGGCAATGAAATTCCAGACCACAAAGGATCGCCGGGATACTTAATTTCCGGGGCTCCTTCTCCTTTAATTTCCACTCCTAGTTTCTGGTTTAATCCCATATTATAAAGCCGGTTAATAAATTCTTTTTCTTTCCCCTGGTAATTTTGCTGAATCAACATGGATACACCCACGTTTGATGAAAGGATGAACACTTCTTCCACTGTAATTGTTCCATAGCCACCTTTATGTGTATCCTTTATCGTCTTGTCGTAAAATCGTACCTGTCCGCTGCCGGTTTTGACAGAATCATCTAACTTGATCAAACCATCTTCAAGGGCTACCATTAAGACAGGAAGCTTAAATGTTGAACCGGGTTCAGTACTTTCTCCAATCGCATAATTGTAACTTTCATGATAGTTTCCATCATTTCCTATCTGCAAGTTGACAATTGCCCTGATTTCGCCCGTTTTCACTTCCATTAAAACTGCTGAACCATGATGAGCATTGTGCCGTTTAAGTTGTTTCAAAAGTGCATGGTGTGCTACGTCCTGAATATTAATATCTATGGTGGTAATGATATCCTGGCCATCCTTTGGATCAATCTCATTCTTATCATTTAATGGCATCCAGACATTCCCGGACAATCTTTGCATCATTCTTACTCCAATTACCCCTTTAAGATAATTCTCATAGGCCCCTTCAATGCCTACTACATTCCCCATATTCCCTTTAGTAGTATAGCCAATTGTTCGTGCAGCCAGTTCCCTGTGAGGTAAAACACGCTTGTTATCCGGCACATAAATAAAACCCCCTTTGTATCTTCCATAGCGAAAAATTGGAAATGTCTTGAGCTTGCTAAGCTCAGCATAGCTAACATTTCGTTTAATCAGGTGATATCTTTCTCCATTTTTTCTCGCCTTTAATAATTCCTTTTTATACTCATTTCCTGATTTATCACTAAAAAGCATGGATAAACTCCTTGAAAGAGCATCAATATTTTTTTCAAAAACCTGATCTGAAAGGGCATTACTTACCAAATCCATTCTTATTTCATAAATGGGCACAGAGGTAGCAAGTAAATTATAATCAGAATCGTATATGTTCCCTCTCTCGGGGAGGATGGTAAAATCCCTGAGTGTTTGTGTTTGTGCTCTGGCAATCCATTTATCTCCCTCAACCAGTTGAATGTAAAGGATTTTTCCAATGACACTCAGTCCTAGTATGAAAAATAAGGCATAAACCAGGCCCACACGCCAAACTATATCTTTTTTTAGAGACACTTAATAAATTTATTTTTCAACAATTAATCTATTCGGTGGCCGCACCGCTTCTTTTAAATCCATCCCTTTTTCTTTTATCAACCTGGATACCTCAGACTGTCTGCTCATATCCATAAGTTCAGCTGCAATTGAAATTGATTTCGCTCTTAATTCTTTGATCTCAGTCTGCATTTTACTTTCCTCCCTTACAATTTTCTCAGCGTGGTATCTGTTTCCAATGTATACCAAAGCCAGAAAAGCCAAAAAAGCCAAAAAAGGCAATTGCCTGGTAACTGCATCGCGGGTTAGAATACTTCCATCAAAAACTTCCTTAAGAATCCCTTTTTTTGATTCCTTAACTTCTTCAATCTGATCAATGAATTCAATTCTATCTTCCATGAATTTTATTTCCTGCGTTCTGCAATTCTCAATTTGGCACTACGTGCCCGTGAATTATTAGCTATCTCAGATGCCTCGGGCAAAATCACTTTCCGGTTCACCGGTATGAATGGAGTATTTTGATTTCCATAAAAATCAGTTTCTAATTTTTTTTCAAAATTTCCGTATTTGATGAAGTTTTTCACCATCCTGTCTTCCAGTGAATGATAAGTAAGCACAACCAATCGTCCCCCTCCTTTAATCACTTCCACCGCTTGTTCCAAAAGCAGCTTTAATCCATGCAGTTCCTTGTTTACCTCAATTCTTACAGCCTGAAAGACCTTTGCCAGATACTTGTAATCATTGTAAGCCGGTGTACATTCCTTTATGGCCTCAACAAAATCCTCTATTCTGCGTAAATCCTTCAATGCCCTTTGTTTGACAATCAGGCGACTTAAACTCCTGGAATTTTTAATCTCACCATATTCTGAAAAAATCCTGGTCAATTCTTTTTCAGAATACGACCCAATCAGATCAAAGGCTGAAAATTCAGCATCGGGGTTCATTCGCATATCCAGTTCTCCTTCAAAACGAAATGAGAAACCACGATCCGCCGAATCAAACTGGTGGGATGAAACTCCAAGATCGGCAATTAAGCCATCTACTTTATCAATGCCCAGAAACTTAAGGTTGTTCCTGAGATAACTGAAATTTTGCCTTACAAACAAAAAACCGGAATCTTCAGGAATATTTTTACCTGCATTGGGATCCTGATCAAATCCAATAAGCCGTCCCCCTTTCAAACTCTTAAGAATTTCCCGGGCATGCCCACCCCCTCCAAAAGTCGCATCAACATAAATCCCTTCCGGATCAATGTTCAATCCATCAACACTCTTCTTTAATAATACTGGTATATGATAGTTGCTCATTCTTCCTGAAGAGGACCACCCATAATTTTTTCTGCCAGACTTGCAAAATCTTCTTCACCCGGGGCATGCTTTTCATAATCCTCTTTTGCCCAAATCTCAATCTTAGAATCCTGTCCGGCAAGTATTACATCCTTACCTCTGCCTAAAAGATCCAACAAACGCCTGGGGATAAGAATACGATTATTGTTATCCAGAACTAATTCAGCTGTTCCCCGGTAAAAATTTCTTAAAAAAAGATTGTGTTCTTTTTTATATGGATTTATATTTGCCCTGATCAACTTATTCTGATGCTCCCATTCTTCAATTGGATAAAGGACAAGACAACTTTCAAAAATATCTTTCTTCACAACAAAGCGATCCTGCCCTTTTACTGGCAATTGCTTTAAAAAGGCAGAAGGAAGTAAAATTCTGCCCTTTGCATCAAGCTTACATGTGTAATCTCCTATAAATACACTCATTTCCTGACCTTTGAAAAAGTAAAAATATAGAAAAATTCCCACTTCAAACCATTTTTACCCATTTTTTCCCACCATGTTCATAACTTTTGAGGGGCTGATGCAAAACAGGGCTTTGAGAATAAATAAAAATCAGATTTCCTGTTATTATAATCTCCTAAGAATTATTTACATTTAAATACTTTTTTCACAAGTCTTCTTTGCACATAATCTGTTTTGCGCCAACAATTCAACCTGCTATGAGTCAGATAGATGTAGATAAGGTACTAAAGGACAAAAATCCTAAACTCTCAAAATTGCTTCCGGGTTTTGTTTTCTCTTACCTGAAAAAAATCATTCATCAGGATGAAATCAATGAGATTCTTAGTCAATACGGACATTTAGGGGGACTTGAATTCGCAAATGCGATTCTGAATTACATGAAGATCTCTTACACCGCAAGAGGAACTGAAAATATTCCTGAGAAAGGAAGGTTTCTTTTTGCTTCAAACCATCCACTGGGAGGGCTGGATGGGATTGTATTTATAGATGCGGTCGGAAAAATATTTCCGGATATCAAGTTCCCCGTAAATGATTTGCTTCTTAATATGAAAAGTTTTGAAGGTTTGTTTCTTCCTGTAAACAAGCACGGAAGACAAGCAAAAGAGTCTGCTCGTTTGATTGAAGAAGCATATGCATCCAATGCCCAGATTTTGTATTTTCCTGCCGGACTTTGCTCAAGAAAACAAGGAGGTGAGATCAAAGACCTGGAATGGAAAAAGAATTTTTTAGTAAAAGTCATAAAGCACAATCGAGATATTATTCCTGTACATTTTAGTGGCAGAAACTCAAATTTCTTTTACAAGCTTGCCAATCTCAGGAAGTTTACAGGTATAAAAGCCAATATTGAGATGCTTTATTTACCGGATGAAATGATTAAGCAAAAGGGGAAAGATCTTGTGATTAGCTTTGGGCCTCCTATACTTCATAAGACCATTGTAGAATCAGACCTGACACCTCAAGAATGGTCTGACAAGCTAAGGAATTTAGTTCACAATATGGTTTAGAAATTATTTAATACATTTTATTTTCTGATATTATTCGTACTTTTGGTAAAATGCTTATCTGATAATGCAAGAAATAATCCCTCAAATTCCAAAACATGAAATAGCGAAGGAGCTTCAATTGGCTCAATTCCTAAGGAAAACCAACTATGGAGGGAACGATGTATTTGTAACAGATTATCATAAAACTCCACAAATTGTAAAAGAAATTGGGAGGTTACGGGAATTAACCTTCAGAAATGCCGGAGGTGGCACAGGAAAAGACTGTGATCTTGATGACTTTGACACTTCTGAACATTCCTATCAACAACTTTTTGTATGGAATCCTGAAAATAAAGAAATAACCGGGGGCTATCGTTTTTATCTGTGCAGCCAGATGCAAAATGATTGTGTTGATTCGTCTAAACTGGCAACTTCCAGGCTTTTTAAATTTTCTGAAAAATTTGAAAAAACCTATTTACCTCACATTATAGAATTGGGAAGATCTTTTGTGCCACCCAGCTTTCAAAAAACAGGAGGATCACGTAAGAGCCTTTTTGCACTTGATAATTTATGGGATGGACTTGGAGCCCTGATTATTAATAATCCCGAAATTCGTTATTTCCTTGGTAAAGTAACCATGTTTACTCACTTCAACCCGGATGCCCGAAACATGATCCTGTATTTCCTGCATAAATATTTTGGGGATCATGAAAATTTACTGGTCCCTTATGAACCTCTACAATTGGATTTGGATAAAAAAAAATTAGACTCCATTTTCACCGGGAATGACCACCGGGAGGACTACAAAATTCTTTCTTCACAGGTACGGAGCCTGGGTGAAAATATTCCTCCTCTCATCAATGCATATATGAACCTTTCTCCCACTATGAAAACTTTTGGAACGGTGATCAACAGGGGTTTCGGGAATGTTGAAGAAACCGGGATTATGGTCTCCTTAACAGATATGTATATTTCAAAAATTAACAGGCACCTTGTCTCTTACTCAAAGAATTATAAACTTCCCATAAAGTAATTAAGGAGTCTTGCACTTGTAAGCCAGGGTGAAACATAGCTAAGCAGAAATCAAGCATTCAATAAGCCCGTTTATTTTTCCCTTCAATAAAATTAATAAAAGAGGTATTTACCACCTTGTTTCCTCCGGGGGTGGGATAATCTCCGGTAAAATACCAGTCACCAAGGCTTTCCGGACAGGCTATGTGCAAATTTTCAACTTTTTGATAAATAATCTGAATTTCCGCATTGATATTACGCGTATGAAGCATACTTGCAATTTCATCTGAGATCTCATTATCACTAAAGGGTGCATAAATATCTTTCACATAGTTTTTTATCTCTTCTTTGGGAAGAGTTTCCTGTGCTTTTGATTTTTGATAAACTATATTGATCAACTCTTCACGTCTCGTTTTTTTCAGAAGACTAATAGCGGCTTTAAAGGCAATGAAATCTGACAGTTTTGCCATATCGATTCCATAACAATCCGGGTATCGTATTTGAGGAGAGGAAGAAACTATTACAATCTTCTTAGGCTCAAGTCTATCAAGGATTCTTATGATACTTTTTTTCAATGTAGTACCCCGAACAATTGAGTCGTCAATTATTACCAGATTGTCCTTCCCTTTTTGAATAGTATCATAAGTGATATCATAAACATGCTCAACCAGGTCATCCCTTCCTTCATCTTCAGCAATAAAAGTTCGTAGTTTTACATCTTTTATGGCAATTTTCTCAACTCTGGGGCGCAGTCCTATAATTCTGTCCAGCTCATCCCAATTACCGCTTGATTTCATCTTTTCAATCTTTTCAATCTTCACTTTATTCAGGTAATCCTCCATTCCTCTTATCATTCCATAGAAAGCAGTTTCAGCAGTATTGGGAATAAAAGAGAAAACCGTATTTCGCAGGTCATGATCCACCAGATGAAGAATCTGTGAAGTTAGCAAGCGGCCCAACTCTTTCCTTTCATTGTAAATATCTCTATCGCTGCCTCGCGAAAAATAGATACGCTCAAACGAACAGGCTTTTTTATCCTGAGGTGTACGAACTTCCTCAATACGTATATCGCCGGATGCTCTTACCACAATTGCTGTTCCATGAGGTAATTCCATAACCGTATCATAAGAGGTATTCATAACCGTTTGAATTACCGGTCGCTCTGAAGCCACTACTACAATTTCGTCATCGTAATAGTAAAATGCCGGTCTTATTCCCCAAGGATCACGAACTACAAAAGCTTCACCATGGCCTAAAAGGCCGGCTATTGCATAACCTCCATCCCATTTATTGCTTGCCCGGTTCAGAACCGAAACAACATTAAGATTTGCCTCAATTAAAGGAGAAATTTCCTTGTTGCTTAATCCCTGATTTTTAAACTTATCAAACAATTTCTGATTCTCCTCATCCAGGAAATGTCCAATATTCTCAAGGATAGTAACGGTATCGGAAAAATCTTTTGGATTTTGGCCAATTTCTATCAATGTCTGGAACAATTCATCCACATTTGTCAGGTTAAAGTTTCCTGCCAGGACAAGGCTTCTTGACCTCCAGTTATTTTCGCGCGTTACCGGATGTACATATTCTATGTTATTCCTGCCAAAAGTACCATATCGTAAATGACCTAAATATATTTCTCCGGCAAAGGGGAGATTCTCTTTTGCCCAATATGGGTCATTCAACAAATCGGCATTTCCGTTTGACAAGGTTTGAAATTCCTCATTGACTTTTCTAAAAACTTCCTGAATTGGATTACTTAAGTTTGATTTGTGTTGGTGAATATATTTTTTCCCGGGGCGTAAGCCTAACTTCAAACTGGCTGCACCTGCTCCATCCTGTCCCCGGTTATGCTGCTTTTCCATTAAAAGATAAAGCTTTTGCAAACCATATCTCCACGATCCATATTTTACCTGGTAGTACTCAAGGGGTTTTAAAAGCCTCACCAGGGCTATTCCACATTCATGCTTTATGGCATCACTCACAATTTGATATTATAAAATTACAACTCTGCAAAACTAATCAATCAAAATTAATTTTTGCAATTACAAAAAAACAGGAGGGATTTATGAATACCCCAATCCTGAAAACTTAAATTATCATGAAATTAGTTTTCTCAGATCAGTCAATTGCAGGAAGGTGAATGGTTTCAATAGGTGTTATGTAGGCATCCGGGAACTGCCTCCTCAACTTCTTATATAAAATCTGGGCTTCTCGTTTGATTCTGAAATCACCAATCCTGACTTTAAAAAATGGGGCTTGATAATCTACATAAGCAGGAATCCCCTGAAAGTTGGAAAGGAATTTCGCTTTAGCCTCGTAGGCATTTTCTCTTGCCTTTCGTCCCGATTCAAAAAATATTTGAATCCTGTAACCATCCATTCCGTTTTTTCTGGCATTCACACTCTTATATCTCTCCAGTAAGTCATCCAGGCTCTCTTCCTGGTACAATTGCAGTACACCTTCCTTTGGGGGATATTTTATTCCTGATGAAAGAGTATCATTTGTTTTATTATATCGCTGCTGACTAAGCACATGAAAAGACAGACCCAAGCATAAAAAAAGAAGAAAAATGCACCTTTTCATTGCTTATTTAAAGTAGGATGGGTGAATACTTAATACAGGAATAGGAGAATGGTTCACCATTTGTTGGGCTGTAGTACTAATATGCATATTTAAGGGAGTCCCCCTCTGGTTGCTCATCATTGCAATAAGTTCCGCCCCAACATGAACCCCATAAGAAGTGGTAAGGTCAGATATATCGCTACCAAACAAATCTTTCTTTACTACCTTAATATTTCTTTTCTCAAGATAATCCTCAATTTGTTTTACATAATTTCCCAGCCGCTTAATAATATCTGCTCTTTGTGTGGTTCTCACGCTCACAACATGCACTTCGGCTTCAAGAGCCACAGCCAAATCGGTAACAAATGGCACTTTTTTGCGGGTTTCTCTCGATGCATCAATAGGCAACACAATTTTATCAATGCTCTTTTTCTTAAAACCATTCCTGACAGTTATCACCGGACAGGGTGCTTTACAAACAACCCTGTAAGAATTACTTCCCAGCCAAAATTCCTCAAAACCAGACACCCCATGTGTACCCATTATTATTATAAAGGCCTTATCCTTAACTGCCTGATCTGCAATGACTCTATATATTTTCCCCACCTTTATCAAATAATCTAATTTACCCCCTCCTTGATATTTGGGTTTATATTGTTCAATCAGATCCTTACAAAAGTCATCCACAGTACTTCCATACTCCTTTTCCTTTCCCCTGATAACAAAAGGATCATCATAATTTTTATCTTTTCTTACATGCACAATCCTGATATTGGCTTTAACTTTATTAGCCATTGCAATTGCATGCTCAAGGGCATTCATTGAATCTTTAGAAAAATCGATAGGAACTAAAATGCTTTTCATTGGTTTAAATTTTAATTTTTAGGCAAAGAGTCATTTATTTGCAATCTGCCAAAACTCTTGATTTTTAAAGAATCTTAAAGCTAATCTATAAAAATACAAAAAAAATACAGAATGCTTAAAAATAATTTAGTTTCTGAAAGCATATCCCAAAATATCAGTATATATGGAAATATGTGAAATCTTAAGTTGATTAATAGTTGTAAAGCAGCAATTTAATTAGCTGAAAATTATCTCAAATCAACTATACCCAGCTCCTCAACTTGAATATTTTTATAAATAAACAAAAATCTTACTCTCAAATTTCCCTTTAGGCTGTATTCAGCAATGTTTTTTTCTGCTATGGAAATAAGGACCATTGTTGTTTTTATTAGACCCTTCAATTCAACCTCAACAGGAAACTTATAGATTTCATTCGAATTCTTTTTTATCAGTACTTTTTCATTATTTGAAATTTTTCCCAGCTCAATACCATTTAACTTCAAATCCAGATCCATACTGGTGAGTTTCAGATTTAGTTTGCCTGGATTTTCAATCGGAATATATAGCTCAAGGTCAAGTCGCCCTTTTTTAATCTGGTTTATTTTTATCTTTTGTATATCTCCCACCTGAACTTCCTGCATCATTGAGCAACTTCCAAAACTCAATATCAACATGACACCCACAAAAAAGGCTTGAAATTTCAATAAGGTCATCTATTATGCATTTTTAAAAATTAAAGCTCCTGCCCCCAAGTCCTGTGAAATAGAGGCAAAGCCCCCCTGTATAACAGAATTTCACAGGGCAAGCGGCGGTAAACCAAGTTTGCGAACCCGGCGAAGCCAATGTGCGTGCAGCTTTCAAAAGAGCCAGCATAAAATCAGGTATAGACATAAACAGCCTACTCATTTTCGAGCAAACTTATAAGCTCATCTGTCATTTTTAGATTATGATAAACATTTTGTACATCATCATCATCTTCAAAATCTTCTACCATTTTCAAGAATTTCATGGCCTCTTCTGGTTCCAGTTCTTTTGTATCATTAGGAATTCTCTGCAATTCTGCATTTTCTGGCTCCAATTTTAACTCTTCCAGTTTTTTCTGAACATTTCCAAAATCTTCGAGCTCTGTGGTAATAATATATACATCATTTTCATCCTCAATGTCTTCGGCTCCTGCATCAATTAGCTCAAGTTCAAACTCGTCAGGATCTATTTCTCCCTTAGGAACTATAAAAACGCCCTTTCTGTCAAACAAAAAACTAAGTGACCCCTTGGTTCCTAATGTTCCGCTCCTCTTTGTAAATATAGACCGGACTACACTTACGGTGCGATTATTATTATCTGTAAGGCATTCTATAAAAACTGCAATTCCCCCCAGGCCATATCCTTCAAAGGTAACTTCCTGAAAATTGACTCCATCACTGGAAGCCTTATTTATAGCCCTGGCGATATTGTCTTTAGGCATATTAACTCCCTTAGAATTTTGAACCGCTAAGCGAAGTCGTGGATTTACATCTTCATCGGGACCACCCTCTTTAACAGCAACTTGAATTTCTTTTACAATTTTGGAAAACAACTTTGATCGCTTTGCATCGGCAGCACCTTTTTTCCTTTTTATTGTTGACCATTTACTATGTCCTGACATAATTAATTTTTTTCGAGAATACTTACGAAACTGAAAATCAAAAATAAGAAATACTTTCAACAAATTTGTGTAAAATTAATTCAGCTAAGACAAGAAAAAAATTTCATTAAATTTATGCCATTCTTTCAATTTGATCAATTAAAACTCAGTATTATGAAGCTTCTTAAGCCCCTTTTTTCCATTATCTTTCTATTTTTATTTATGGATGCAATTTCTCAGCCTCTCTGGATGAGATATCCTTCCATATCTCCCGACGGAAAGGAAATTGTGTTTTCATACAAGGGAGACCTTTATAGGGTTCCTTCTCAGGGAGGAACGGCGATTCCGATAACCATACATAAGGCCTATGATTATTTACCGGTATGGTCTCCGGATGGGAAATATTTAGCTTTTGCATCCAACAGGTATGGTAATTTCGACATTTTTCTGATACCCTCGATAGGGGGACAAGCCAAAAGACTTACATTTTATTCAGGCAATGAATTCCCGAATTCTTTTACTCCTGATGGAAAAGAAGTCCTATTTTCAGCCACAATTAATGACCATGCAAAAAATGTACAATTCCCTTCCGAAATTATTTCAGAGCTTTACAGGGTTCCTGTTCAGGGCGAAAGAGTAGCCCAGATTCTTAGCACACCGGCAGAAGAAGCCAAATATGCCAAAAACGGAGAGATTATTATTTACCAGGACAGAAAAGGATATGAAAACATCTGGAGGAAACATCATAGCTCTTCAGTTACACGCGACATCTGGATGTATGAAACAAACACCGGGAAACACAAGAAACTCAGCACTTTTCGGGGAGAAGATCGCTCTCCGGTATTCGCGGCAAGTCAGCAAGACATTTATTACCTGAGCGAACAATTTGGTTCTTTCAATGTTTGCAAATTAAATTTGGAAAACCCTGAAAAAGTTACACAAATCTCACATTTTGATAAACACCCTGTACGCTTTCTTAGCATTTCAGACAATAATCTGCTTTGTTATGCCTATGATGGTAATATCTATACGCAAATTCCGGGGAAAGAGACACAAAAAGTAAACATTTCACTTAATCTTGATTTTGAAAGCTCAGATGTGGAATTTCTGAAAATGACTTCCGGAGCAACAGAAATGAATCTTTCTCCCAGTGGTAAAGAAATTGCATTTATTGTTCGTGGTGAAGTTTTTGTTACTTCCACTGATTATGAAACAACCAAAAGAATAACAAATACCCCCGAACAAGAAAGATCGGTTAGCTTTAGTCCCGATGGAAGAACGCTGGTCTATGCTTCCGAACGAAACAGTAGCTGGAACCTGTATACTTCAACAATCACCAGAGCTGAAGAAAAATATTTTGCCTCAGCCACCTTGTTAAGTGAAAAAGCCATTCTTGAGATTCCTGCAGAAACTTTTCAACCACATTTTTCTCCGGATGGAAAAGAAATAGCCTACCTGGAGAACCGGACCAGTCTGAAGGTAATTAAGCTGGCAAATAAACAAACAAGGCTTATCCTGGACGGAAAATACAATTACTCTTATTCGGATGGAGACCAATGGTACCAGTGGTCTCCGGATGGAAAGTGGTTCCTGGTTTCTTTTCATCCAAATCATTGGGTAATTGGAGAAGTTGGTCTTATAAGCTCGAACGGAACAGGAGAAGTGGTAAATCTTACCAATAGTGGTTATAGTGACGAACTCCCAAAATGGACGATGGAGGGAAATGCAATGATTTGGTTTACAGACAGAAATGGCCTCCGAAGTCACGGAAGCTGGGGTTCGCATTCAGATGCATATATTATGTTTTTTAATACCAGGGCATACGACAAGTTCAAATTAACAAAAGAAGAATTTGAATTATTGAAAGAAGAGGAAAAGCTTAAGAAGAAAAAAACTAAGGTAAGTTCCAGGAATGAAAAAGAACCGGTTGAAATAGACCTGGGTCAAATAGAAGATCAAATTGCAAGGTTAACTATACATTCCTCCTCCATCGCTGATGCTATCCTCTCTCCCGAGGCAGATAAATTATACTATCTGAGCAGTTTTGAAAAGGCTCATGATTTATGGATGCATGATCTTAAAAAAAATGAGACAAAACTAGTATTGAAGCTGGATGGTAGGGGTGGTTCTATCCAGGCAGATACAGCTTTTAAATATTTATATGTTTTTTCTGACGGAAAGATGATAAAAATTGGGACCAAAGACCATAAGAAAAAGAGCATCAGTTATTCTGCAGAAATGAATCTTAACAAATCGAGGGAACGTGAGTATATGTTTGAACATATCTGGCGTCAGGTTAAAAGGAAATGGTACAATCCGGATCTTCATGGAGTAGATTGGGAGTTTTATAATAAGTCTTACAGCAAATTTTTACCTCACATCAATAACAATTTTGATTTTGCAGAAATGCTGAGCGAAATGCTGGGAGAACTGAATGGGTCTCATACAGGATCCGGTTATCGATACTCCAGTCAAAACGGAGATCAAACAGCAAAACTTGGAGCCCTTTTTGATGACAAATACAATAAGAATGGACTAAATATTTTAGAAATATTTGATAAAAGCCCACTCAAACAGGAAGGTACAAAAATTAAGGCAGGAACCATAATAGAAAAAATTGACGGTGAGATCATTACCAGCGAAAAGAATTACTTTATAATGCTTAACCATAAAGCCGGGAAACCTACCTTACTTGCATTGTATGACCCCAATACAAAAACCCGTTGGGAAGAAACCATCAAGCCAATTAGCATTAGGCAGGAAAATCAACTATTATATGAACGCTGGGTTAAAAACAGACGGGCAGAAACAGAAAAACTATCCAATGGGAGAATTGGATACATTCACGTCAGGGCGATGAACTCAGCAAGTTTCAGGGTGGCCTATTCTGAAATCCTTGGCCGGAATCATGAAAAAGAAGCCATTGTAGTAGATACTCGATTTAATGGAGGAGGCTGGTTACACGATGATCTTGTAAGCTTGTTAAGTGGCGAAAAATATGCAGATTATTACCCGGGAGGACAATATTTTGGCTCAGAACCCATAGCAAAATGGAATAAGCCGTCCATTATCCTGGTAAGTGAAAGTAATTATTCTGATGCTCATGCATTTCCTTATGCATACAGGGCCCTGAATATTGGGAAAATTGTGGGTATGCCAGTTCCCGGAACCATGACCGCCGTTTGGTGGGAAACCCTTCAGGACAAGAGTTTGTATTTTGGGATCCCCCAGGTTGGAACCAAAGACATTAATGGGAATTACCTGGAGAATCAACAGCTTGAGCCTGACTACAAAGTACCTACAGATTATGAAATTGTAATCACCGGTCGTGATCAACAACTCGAAAAGGCTGTAGAAGTAATGCTTAAGGAGTTGGAAGAAGGAAAATAAAAAGCCTGGCTTTTAAAAACCAGGCTTTGTGATAAAATTGGTGTTCTAGAATGCAACCCCAATTACTAAACCTATCCGGAAGCCAAAGCCATTGGCCCCTTGTATTGGGGAATCGATATCATCCGGTGCTTCAAGATTCCTGATATTATAGGCGGGTCCGACAAATACATCAATCAGTATAACTTCCTTTAACAACATTTGTTTCCCAAAATTTAATGCAATACCAAAGGATGTTAATGTTCCTGTTTCATCTAAAACAGGATCTGTAACTGTAAACGTCTGGTAACGGAAACTTGGAGCCAGATATAAACCTGCCGGAGCTGGAGTTTCCTCAGTTAGATAATACCTGTATTCGGGGGTTATTCCCCATCCTTTAAGTGAAGCATCAGTATCTCTATCAGTATATCCGGTATAAAAGAAGCCCAACTGAAAACTCATGTTCTCGTTGATAACCCTTTCATAAAGTATGTGCCCGGTACGAATAATGGGGCTAAAAAGATTTGTTTTAATCGCATTCATCTTTTGTGCCTGAACACTGAAACTGATTAAAATCAATAAGACTGAAAATAATGTGAGTTTTTTCATAGCAATTTAATTTTGTGAAATCAGAATTAATTTATTGAAGTATTTTTAAATATAGAACTAATACTTTACTAAGATACTAAAAATAAACAAGTTCTATGCCATAAATCAAATGCTAAAAAGAAAATCCCACATTAATTCCAAACCGAAATACCAGTCCGTCATAATAATCCATCAGAAAATCAGAAATTTGGGTTTTCGAAGTTACAGAACCAATATTATATCCTCCTCCCAGAAAACCATCAATAATTAACCAATGATTTATATACCGCTGGTAACCAGCAATTAACCCAACACCCATTGAACCGAAAGTCCCGGGTCCGCCACTGCTGCTAATCAATTTTAAGTTTTGATAGCGTCCATAAGGCGCAATGTAAACTCCAGCCGGGGCATTGGAATTAGCTAAATAAATCCTGAACTCTGCTGTTAGTCCCCAACCTTCAACCTCTGTGTCTTGCGGATTATATAATGTGTAAAAACCACCAATTGCAAAACTATTCTGTGAATTAACACGTAATTCATAAAAAATCTCCGGGGTTTTTAAAAATGCATTTACCAGGTTTATTTTAATAACATTCTCTTTCTGAGTAAATCCTTTAATCGTAGAAACACATAAAAAAAAGGATATGATTAGAATAAAACTTTTGTTCATAATTTAATTATTAAATGAATTACTGGCTTAACTTAAGTCTGAATCCAATCAAAGTATAAAAAAAAATGAAGTATTATCAGAAGCCAGAGCCAGGGCTTTCTAAATCAATTACAGGGCTCTGTCTCAATGAGGGCTTTTTTCACAGGAGAGTCGAGTAAATCAATACGCTTAATCAGCTCTTT
>SDBS01000408.1_pt1 | contig 40900 bp, 36 predicted proteins | sample 2277091 | NCBI WGS metagenome assembly SDBS01 (sample SAMN10404972, study PRJNA504765) | marine sediment metagenome | isolation source: marine sediment core GS10_PC15, 163 cmbsf | place: Arctic Ocean: Southern Knipovich Ridge | collected 2010
CGCCCGGCGGACAAAACGTAATCAGATGCGCCTGACCCTCACGTTGAGGAAATCATCCTCGTATTGCTGAATCAGCCCTTCATCAGCGAAGCTGAAGTACCTGTCCTCACCGATTATGATGTGTTCCAGCACCTTCATCTGAAGGACATTGCCGACAAAGACATGTTCATTAGTCTTACGTTTGTCGATTTTGCTGGGGGCGGGGTTGCCGGAGGGGTGGTTGTGGACGAAAATAAAAGCAGCGGTATTATGTTCCATGGCCGTTTCTATAATCTTATGGGGACTGGCATAAAGGCTACCGCTCTCTCCTTCAAAAAGGTCGACGATATCGATTATCCCTTCCCGGCTGTCCAGATAAATGACCTTGGTCACATAGTCACAATTCACAGCCGCCCCGACATGTAAAGCAGCCACCTAAGGTAATCCCGTTTTCCCTGATAATAGGGGTATGAGCTTTTGCGCTCTCAAGGGCATATTCACAATAACAACAGTTGTTTGCCCTTCAGAATAGAGGTGATTTCACCCATATAATCATTGGCATGTTTGCCCGTTCTTAGATATAGTTACTTTATTTCATTTTCTTTCTGATGAAAAATATGAAATAACCTGCTACTGCAATAACGATGAAAATACCAGCTATGGCCCACCAGTTAATTTGCCGGGAAGGCGTCGGTTCCGGGCTGGGTGCCAATGCTGGTGTAACCGCAGCGGGTGCGGGCATCGCCATTTTTTTCTCTTCAGCACTTACTGTAGCTAGTTCTTGAACTACAAACGAGCCGGATAGGCCTTCGATGTCCACAGAATAGGTGCTCGCTGTGCCTGGGATCATGGTGAAGACCACCTTCTGACTCTTACCTGCATCGAGTGTTATCTTCTTTGTTTCTATTTGAACTCCGTCTATTTTCAGGCTTACATCATATGAGCCGCTGAGGCCGCCGGTGTTGATTAAAGTGATACATGGACATCCGCCTATACAGCTATATTAATAGCGACCATTGACCTTCCTCCTTAATAGTCCACATTCTACATTCTTGGGGAATGATTTAATTTGTCTGTACCTAACGGATAGGCTAAAATAAGCCGGTTGATGGCATTATTCACAGGGGCGGGCAAATGGTTGCTGAACGAGGCATTGGGAAGATTATTAGAGAACAGAGAAAGAGTATACCTCTGTCTTTGAATCAACTCTCGAGACTATCAGGTGTATCCGTAGCACATCTGGGCAGGATAGAACAAGGTCTGCGTAAGCCTTCGCCTCGGACGCTGCAAAAGATTGCTAAACCGCTTGGTTTTGATTTAGATGAATTACTTATTATGGCTGGTTTCTTGCTTTCCAAGCGGGCGTCATTTTCAGAGGAGGAGAGAGACAAATTAAGGACTGAGTTGAATACCATTTCAGAACGAGTGATTTCTGACACCAAGCGCATCACAGAGATTGTGAATCGGCTCCTGATGAGTTAGAATCACCTCCCTCTTAATTGTCATAATAACTCTAGTGCGCCCCCCATTTTACAAATTTATATGATGAATTATTAAGGTTTTTAAACCCCTATAAAAAACGTTAATACAATAATGAATAAAATGAATTAGTAGAATCGAACGTAAATTTGGAATTAATTAATGAATAAGGAATTGAACTGGAGAGTTGAATATTATATATATTCTGTGATAGCCCTACTCGATGATATCAAGTAGTTCTGAAAAGCGACCGATTACTGCGTCAGGTTTATATTTTGATTTCCTTTGATAATCTCTCCAAATCTCGTTATATTCAATCACATTCACTCTATATTGTATTGCTTTCAATCCTTGCTTTTTAGCTGCTTCGATATCTTTGATTGGTTCGTCACCAACATATGCTACTGTTTCTGCCACTGCACTGAACTGTTCTAGAATTTTTGCAAACACTCGTGGAGCCGGTTTCTCTACACCGAGAGATTCAGAAGTCCCAACGTACTGAAACAGCGGTTTTATACCCATTCCATTTAAAACTAAACCTAATGCAACAGCCCTATCGTTAGAAAACACCGCGAGTTTCTTGCCTCTAGCCTTTAATTCTTGTAGAGTTCTTTTTACTTCTTGAGTTCTCGGATCTAATGATATAACCTCCCGAAGCCCGATCCGGTATTCACGCAATAATTCAAGCGCCAGTATAGCTGCGATATCTTCCTTTATCCCCAAAGCTCTTAATGCATGTTGAACTATCGGTTCTTCCTGATAGAAATGCCCAATAAAAGGATAGTCTACTATTTTGTTTGACTTTTTCCATTCACTGGCAATTAATGACGGGCTTATAGCAAGACCAAATTTGTGACATATTGTACTAAATCTATCTTTTCGTGACTCAATTACTGATGGAAATGGATCAAGAAGTAATGTATTCCCTTGATCAAAAACTATAATTGCCACCCTTATTTTTACTTGCGATACCATTATTCAGTTTTCAATGTTTATTATTCGGTCTATTTACAAACGCATTGCTCCATTACTGTCATGAATCATCCCAGCTTCGTTTATTAGTTTCTAGATCTGCTCATTCTCTTTAAACCACTCAATAGTCATTTGCAGTCCTTTTTCGAGGGATATCTGTGGCTGCCAGTCGAGTAAAAGTTGTGCTTTGGTGATATCAGGTCGCCTTGTCTTTGGGTCATCCTGCGGCAGTGGCCTGTAAGTGATTGTACTACTGCTGCCGGCGATGCCGATGATTTTTTCGGCTAGTTCCCTGATGGTCATTTCGTGCGGGTTACCCAGGTTTACGGGTTCAATTACATCAGAGAGCATAAGTTTGTGAATAGCCGTGACCAAATCCGAGATATAGCAGAAACTGCGTGTCTGAGAACCGTCTCCAAATATGGTAAGAGGCTCGTTTTTCAAAGCCTGGGTAATAAAGTTGGGGATTACCCGGCCGTCATCTTGCCTCATCCTGGGGCCATAGGTATTGAAAAACCTGGCGATTCTGGTATCAATGCCGTGTTGACGGTGGTATGCCATCGTCAGCGCTTCGGCAAATCTCTTCGCTTCATCGTATACACCCCGGGGACCTATGGGATTGACATTACCCCAGTAATTCTCCTGCTGCGGGTTGATAAGCGCATCGCCGTAGACCTCGGAACTGGAAGCCAGCAGAAGTTTCGCGTTTTTGGCCTTGGCTAATCCGAGAGCGTTGAGGGTGCCAAGGCCACCTGCCTTCATAATTTGTATCGGGAACCGGCCAAAATCGACCGGGCTGGCCGGGCTGGCGAAGTGCAGTATATAATCAACGTTATCTGGAAAATCAATATAGTTGGTGACGTCATGTTCGATAAATGAGAAGCTTTCGTTACCTCTTATATCATCGAGGTTTTTTGAGTTGCCGGTAATAAGGTTGTCCAGACAGGTTACCTGATACCCCTGGGCAAGCAAGAATTCGGCCAGATGTGAACCGACAAAACCGGCTCCACCCGTGATTACGACCTTCACCGCCCTACTCCCCGGTACATAAATCCCAGCCTGTTCATTTCATCAGGTTGAAAAAGGTTCCTGCCATCAATAATAATGGGTTGTCTCAGTAACTCCTTGATTCTTACTAAATCAAGTTTCTTGAACTCATCCCATTCGGTGATGATAACCAGTGCATCGCTTCCCTCAGCTACTTCGTAGGCATCTTTGCAGTATTGAATATCAGGAAATATGGTTCTGGAATTCCCCATCGCCTGGGGGTCGTAGGCTTTTACTTTTACGCCTTCCTGTTGAAGCTGTTTTATTATCTCTATGGCCGGAGCCTCCCTGATATCGTCGGTGTCCGGCTTGAAGGCAAGGCCGAGCAGACCTATGGTCTTGCCGCTTAGATTCCATAATAATTCCTTTGCCTTCTTAATTACCTGATGACGTTGGTATGCATTTATTTCCTCAACGGCTCGCAGCAGCTCGAAATCATAACCAACTTCTTCAGCCATCTTTATAAATGCAGCCACATCCTTTGGAAGACAATACCCGCCATAACCTATTCCAGCATCAAGAAAAGCGCGCCCTATTCTTTTGTCCAAACCCATCCCCTCGGCAACCTTGGTCACATCAGCCCCCACTGCTTCGCAGATGTTGGCTACAGCATTAATGTACGATACTTTCAACGCTAAGAAAGCATTGGAAGCATGCTTGATGAGCTCTGCAGTTTCAATATTAGTTACAATCATGGGAGCGTTGAGCGGCTTGTATAACTCTTTCATTATGTTAGCGGCTCGCTCATTTTCCACACCGATTATAATTCTATCGGGGTGTAGGAAGTCATAAACCGCTTTGCCTTCACGCAGGAATTCTGGATTGGAAATAACATCAAAGTCTTGTTTACAGTGGTTGTTAAGCTCCACCGTCCTTTTAACCCGGCTTCCCGTCTTCACGGGCACGGTACTTTTATCTATTATCGCTCGATAACCATCCATAGCTTCAGCAATGCCTTTGGCAGCCGCTTCCATATATGATAGATTGGCAGCCCCATCCGGTCCCTGTGGCGTTCCAACGCAAATGAAGATCGCCTCTGCCTCTTTCACCCCTTCCTCCACACTAGTAGTAAAAAAAAGCCTGCCATCATCCACATTTCGTTGTACTACCTGTTCTAACTCTGGTTCGTAAAAAGGAATAACACTATTTTGCAGACTTTTGATTTTTTCCGTGTCATCATCCATGCAAATTACCTTATTACCCAAGTCGGCCAGGCAGGCTCCAGTTACCAGACCGATATGCCCAGAGCCAATGATACAGATATTCATCGTGACACCTCCACTAAATAATCTCCTTAGTTTTCTTGGAATTACTATTAAGACTTCAACTCTAACAAAATTCTGACATGATTTCTACTAGCTTAGCCAAAATCAATGGTTTCAATACTGCTGGATATTTGATATCTGACAACCCTGCTTATCTAAAAAACAATACATGTATCTGCTATGCATAACTTCTCATCATCCAATTGTAAAGCCTAGTTATTCCCTCCTCCTTGCTTACCTTTGGCATCCAGCCTAAATCTTTTCTTGCCTTATGTGTGTTACTAATATATATCTTCTGGTCAGCAAGACGCCATGGACTAAAACGCATTTTGGGAGGTTTTATACCGAGCCTTTTTTGCAAGAAATCCAGCATTTCAATAATGGAAAGAGAATTATCTCTACCACCACCAATATTATATACCTGGCCTTGTGTATCACTAATATGCTCCAAAGCTAGATCAAAAGCATCAAGGAGGTCAGTTATAAAGAGGATATCCCTCACTTGTTTACCATCCCCATATATTGTTATCGGCCTGCCTTCCAACGCACATTTTAGAAACCAGGCCACCCATCCTTGGTCTTCTGTAGGATGTTGCCCCATGCCATAAATTGCTGACATTCGAAATATCACAGTTTGAAGGGCAAAGGTACGGGCATAATCCAAGCAATAGGCATCGCCACTTCCTTTAGAGCAGCCATACGGGCCTTCAAAGTCAAGCGGATGATTTTCATCTACACCTTCGAGAAATTTCTCATCAGCGAAGTCCCATTTCTGTTCCTTTTCTACAAGTCTGACAGGCGGGTGAGTTAAGTTCCCATAGACCTTGTTGGTAGAAGTGTAAAACAATATAGGGGGCGAATCGGAATTTCTTATCACCTCTAAAACATTAAGGGTTCCCTCAGAATTGATCTTAAAATCCTCCACAGGGTTCTCAATTGACGTCGTCATGGCTGTCTGGGCAGCAACATGGAATACTATATCAATGCCTTTCATCACTTTGTAAAGTTCATTAGCATTCCTGACGTCTCCAAAGACAAATTTGAAATCCCGATTTTTCTTATATTTGGTCGTTAGATACTCAGCGTTTTTCTTAGTTCCACCTCCAGGTCTTGAGAAATTGTCAAAGGCTGTTACTTGCCTTCCTTGTGACAGGTGATGCTCCACGAGGTTACTTCCAATGAAACCAGCTCCACCTGTTATTAAAACCATCTCCATTGATCAGCTCCTTTGTCCAAAGTAAAACAGATAGTACAAATGTCTAAATATTAAAATCGGGTCTTTTTCAATGCTGCCATGTTAATACTGCAACATTCTTGTGCTTCTAATTACTTCTTTCACACATCTTATTTCGTTAGTATTCTATGTCATTATCGAACAGTACACTAAGGCAAACGAGGACACCTATATCACACACCAGTTCCAAGAATTAGTTTTACATCTTACAGATATATGCACGAGAAGAACTCAGGAATTCCACAGACGCCTGGCTTCAATTTGAAAAGAGCTCCAGCAAATGTATCCGTTGATCTATCCTGACCACCAGCTGTCGTTATATAAAGATCTTCAAGATTTTGCCCACCAAAAGCGAGGCTTGTTACTTTACGAGCTGGAACTTGAACACGTTTATCTTCAATGCCTTCAGGAGAGTATCTGACAATGATGCCACCATCGATTCTGGCTGACCAAATATATCCTTCGGCATCTATCGTCAAACCATCAGCTCTCCCTTCTTGTTCATCTCTTGGAATATCGACAAAAGTACGCTTATTCTTCAGGTCTCCGATATTCTGTTGATAGTCAAATATGTGAATTTTCCACGCGTGGGATTCTGTATAGTATAGCTGCTTATGGTCCAAGGCAAAAGCCATGCCATTAGAGAGTCTGACATTCTCCAGAATCGGCCCAAAGGTACCATCAGTGTTAATTCGGTACAATCTACCCATCCAGTCTTGCATAGATAACGTACCCGCATATACTCTTCCCACTGGGTCGGCAATGGCATCATTGAAGCGCCTTCCTTGTTCATAATCATCATTAATTTGAGTTAATAAGTTGAGTTTACCATTCTTCCAGACTGCAATTTTACCATCAGTCATGAGGAAAAGCAGTGAACCATCTGCCTGTAATGTCATACCACCTACTGGCTCGCCCTCATATATTACTTGATGCTCCTTTTTCGCGGGATTATAAACAAATACAAGACCGCGTAATATATCAAGCCAGTACAATTGCTTCTCTATAGGATGCCATAGTGGTCCTTCACCCAAATGACACTGACAATCAACAGCAATCTCCACTTCCATAATTATTGCCTTAAATAAGGAATCGAGCAGAAGAGTTAAACTTTCTATCTTACGGACAATATATCAAATCTCTACTATGTATAATGATATCATTAGAAATTCCAAGAAATATTACAAACTTCCTTATCTAACCTACCTTTTCGTTTTTAGGCCCCAGAAATAATACCATACCACAAATATGAGTGCCAGTATTGATATTATATAGCTGGCTAAATAGATACGATAGAACTTGGTGTACACAACTTCGCCGCCATCTGGCGATGACTCAAAGGCTGGCATAAAACCGAGGTTCTTTGAGGCTTTCTTGTTATTGTATTCCCAATAATCTGTGTTCATGTCCTGGTTTACAGTAAAAATGAGGTGCCTGTTAGACGTTATGCCAATCTCGTAGTTCACTGGGCTCTTGGCAATAAATTCGATTTCTTCCATCTCATCACCACCATATTCCTTCGCCCCACTATCCAGAATGTATAAATGTCCCATTACATCCTGAGTTTTGCTCAATTCTATATATTCGTCAAGGCTTTGAACATACTCCACGCTGTCAACTGCGTAAACCCTCGCTGTAGAGTGTTCATTTCTAAAAAGTGTTATATAAGGCTTCTGTAGTTCCACCCGTAAATCCTTCTGCTCGTAAAGGAAATCATAAGACTCGTAATCTGCCTCCTTTACCAATATCACATATTTAACATTAAGAGGTGCTAAGAGCTCACCAAGGTTGTTTATGTTTCTGTTCCGTAGTAAAAACTCAACATATTTGCTTATTGGATTGGTGCTTTGGGTGTAGATACCAGGCATCTCAATATTATCTCCTTGAATAACAGGCTTATCGAAAAATGCTCTTGCCGGATTAGCCAGTCTCTTCTCAATGTTGGGAAGCCAGCCGTAGTCCATGTACTGATGCCAAGGCAGGAATAATACGTTGAAATCGTCTTTATCGTCATTCAAGTATTTATTTACCTCATACCATTCTTTAGGGTAATCGGTTACTCTAAGCTGTCCATAAAAGCCGAAGAAGGTGAACGAGTATCCCAGTGGAGTAAGCAATGCTATTATTGTGAGTAGCATCATTGCCAGTTTGAATAACTTTTTTCTCTGGGCTTTCATCGTCTTAGCAAACTCGCCCAATCCTAATCCACCCAGATAAGCGTAAGCAAGACAGAGCAGAGCTACAAACTTGTGGGAATCCCGGAAACCCTTGATAATAGGAATATGTGCCCACAGCCACTCAAATAGAGGTTTAGTTAGGTTAGCAGCAGCCCCCACCGCTAGGAAGAAACTCACCATGCCTATTATTCCGAAAGATATCACTAGCCACCTACTTCTGTTATTGCGGTCAAGATTGCAGATAGATCCATACGCAACCAAGAACAGCAGAAAGAGAAAAAATAACCACCAGAAAGGTAATATGTCTTGCACATGTATATATCCGCCTCTCCAGAATCCATACATTGAGGCAACATCAAACAATATTCTTGAAGTGGCGCCGGGGGCAAATAAAACAAGGTCTGCCTGACCTAGATACTCTGTTCTAATTCCCCCTGCCAGTAGGTCAGGGACCAGCCAGTAGATATTCAGAGCCAGAAATACTCCGGCGCCTATCCCGGAGTATTTGAACGCAGAGATGGTTCTTGGCGGAAGATTGCGCTCCTTGACCACCTTGATTAAAAAGATGATGAAAAATGCCAAGAGGAGCAAGAAAAACTGGTGGGTTGCGAGGGTTCCAACTAAGGTAGAAAGAACTGCTACTTTTATGGCATTTCTCTTATTTCCATTTTCAAGCATGTCTAAAAATGCTTTAATGGCAAACGGTATCAAAGCGTAAGATATTATAAGGGTCCATTGCCCTGCTAAGAATCTAACATAGATGAAGGGATTAATTGTATAAAGTAAACCTGCGAAATATTTTCCGATACCTCTTGATTGCACCAGCCGATGTGCTCCCAAGCCACAGAGGAAGAAGGCTAGAAAAAGGATCACTTTTTGCACAAACCAAGCAGGAACAATTCCGCTACCTAGATCTAACAGCAGAGAATAGGGCAGAAAGCTGGAAAATTGACCTGTTGGTAACCCGTAAAACTGGGCAGTGGAATCCGTGTTTGGAGTGAAGGGCATATCGAGGGTCAAAATATAGCCGGGGAGCAATAGGGGCCCAAGAATGGCTAGGGAAAGTAAGGAGTAAACAAAATAGGGAGCCAAATCACCAATTCTAGTCCTCAATACCTTTATATTCATCTTGATGTCCTAACAATTTTACAAACTCCAGTTGCTTTAGATTATCGTATAATCCCCTATCTACAGTGATAAAGTCCGCTCCTATCTTGTTCGCTAAGGCAACATAAAAAGCTTGTTCTAATGTGATCTTATATCTGAAAGTTAGCTTTATGGCAGCCTCGGTTAGAGCGCTTGTTTGGACAACCTCGACACCTAAGCCTTGTATCGACTGAACTGCAGTGATAACACCACTTTCTGAAATATTAGGGTCGTGCCTCAATGCATCGGCTATATCAAAAAGAGCCAAATCGGGAATGGCAATCTTTATCTCTCCATTCAGTATCCCCCGCCTTATCTCCAGTGCCTTATCGGAGTCCTTATCCTGTATAAGCCACTGAACTAACACTGAGCTGTCTATTACCTTTTTCTCCCTTGGTACCATTTCTTGATCCCTTTCGACTCCTCTCAACCGTATAGACTTATTCCTCATTCCATCCTGAATAGCTTGCGCCTTTATCATCCTTTTTTCCCTTTGCCATTCTGTTATGACAAACGCCTTGTTCACATCCTGCTTTATTGTCGCAAATGATCTCCATACGCGAGTTTTGAGGGAGAAGAGACGGATACTCAATGAGATAATCCTCTCCTGATACCTAACCCCCGGCACCACACCGAGGTTCCGGATAAAAAGAAGAACAACCCCACTAGAAAGGACGCAAAAGGCGTACAGTGCAAACTGATTCGCTAGCGGCACTCTATCTAGACCGAGGGTTATAGCAACCATGACAAGTAAAAGAAGAGCTATTACTATTGCTAACCATGACCATAGACGAAATGCGGCAAGTATTCCTTTTGATAGTATTACTACTCCAATTGCAACTACTCGCAAGAGAATCATTCAATGGCTCCATATCTAGACTTAGGCTATTACCCGATTGGTACAATTAGTGGGCCAAGTTATTCAAACCTATCGCATGGTATTCTATCTTCTTATTATTGCGTAAATGCCCAAGGATTCTCCAGCAATCCAATATCTTAAGCCTTTGTGGCTTGGCCTTTGCATCTATGGCGAAATTATCCACACCAAGCCTCTTAAATTCTTCCCATGGGGTAGCAATTATGCAAAACTCTACACCTTCAAGACACTCCTTCATCGAGTTGGCATACTTGACATTTTCTCCTAAGATCCCCCTCGCGTTTTCCTTTCCTGCAGGATCGTATACGCTTAAACATGCCCCTTCTTCTAACAGAGCTCCAGCTATCTTCATAGAAGCAGATTCCTCAACAATGTCCGTGTTTGGTTTGTAGGTTAAACCCAAGATTGCAATATTTTTATCCTTCACTTCATCGAGTTTTTGTCTTACTAGGTTGATTATTCTATCAATTTGGCCTCTATTTACTTCATCCGCAGCCTCAGAGAGCCTTGCCCGGCATCCGACTTTCTCAGCGACGGACGAGAAGGCCCTGTTGTCTCTGGGGAAGCATGGACCACCATAGGCAAGCCCGCCAGATAAACACTTTCGGCCTATTCTCGAATCGGAACCTAGCACTTGTGCCACCATATCCACATTTCCACCGGGTATACGCTCGCAAATCTCAGCAAGCGTGTTAGCGAAGCTGATTTTCATGGTGACAAATGCATTGAAAGAAATCTTAGCCAATTCCGCATTGTAAATAGTGGTTTTCAATATAGTTTGACCACTACCACAAATCCTCTTGTAGATTTCAGCCAAGATTTTCCCCGATTTAGTGTCGGACTCACCTATAAGAACAACATCAGGATTCAAAAAGTCTCGTATAACGCTACCTAAAGCTATAAATTCGGGATTATAGCACAACCCGAAGTCCACTGCGCATTCCTTCCTAGAGATCTTTTCAATTAGTGGCTTGACTATATTTTCGGTCACGCCAGGCAGAACCGTACTTGTTAGCACCACGAGATGGAAGGTCTTTTTGGATTCAAGCGCTGTGGCTATATTTACTAAAGCAGCTTCAACATATTTGATGGAAAAGCTTCCATCTTCTTCACTTGGTGTAGGGACTACCACAAAGGTAATCTCTGAGTTCTCTACTGCATATTTATAATTATTAGTTGCGGACAGACGGTCATGACACTCTCTTATTAGTTTAGCCAACCCCGGTTCGTAAATAGAGCACCTTCTCTTATTGACCGCTTCTATCGTATCAAGGTTTACGTCAACGCCAATGACTTTATAACCCTTAGAAGCGAAACAAGCCGCCATACAAAGTCCCAATTTACCGATGCCGACGACCGAAATTTTCTGGAGCCTTTGTTTATTCAAGGTTACCCCCCCACTCAGTTTTATACCATTTGATAGTTTCCTTTAAACCTTCTTCTAGTAGGTACCGTGGCTTCCAGTTAAATTTCTGTTTTACCCTGCTTATGTCAGCCCCTTTTCTAGGTTGGCCCTCCAGTTTTGTGGAATCAAACTTGGTAGTTAAACGCTTACCGCTAAGCTTGATGATAAGTTCAATCAATTCCTTTATAGTAACCTCTTCATCTGTGCCTATATTTACGGGGTCCGCCACAGCATATTTTTCAGTTATCAGCATCATGGCAGCAACGACATCTTTCACGTAAACAAAAGAGCGAGTCTGTTTCCCGCTTCCCCAAACTTCAACGGCTCCAGTAGATTCGAAAACTCTTCGAATTAAAGCAGGTATCACATGAGAGGTTTCTGGTTCAAAATTGTCCCGGGGTCCATATATGTTAGCTGGTCGAACAATGGAAATTTTCATTCCATATTCTTGAGCGTAGAACCTAGCCTGAAGTTCTGCAATACGTTTCGCCCATCCGTATCCACTATTAGTTATTTCCGGCTCTCCTTCGAATCCTTCTTCTTCAGGAGTAGGCACTGTAGCATGTCGGCGGTAAACACAAGTAGAGCTGGTACACATAAACCGATCAACCCCAGCAGCTCTTGCTGCTTCCAACATATTTAGGCTGATAGTGGAATTCCTATAGAACATAGTGCCAGGGTGATTAATATTGTACCCGACTCCACTAACCATAGCCGAAAGGTTAAAGACTATTTCTACACCCTTGGTGGCTTTTAAACAGTTCTTCGGTTGAGATAAATCAGCCCGGATAAATTCAATTTCATCGAGAACTGCTCTCAAGTTTCTTGAGGGATAAGTGCGCCCTGCCACCTTCACCTTAGCCCCAGCTTCAATCAGTTGCTCAACCAGATAAGATCCTATAAATCCACCACCACCGGCGACCAAGATATTCCTACCTCGGTAATACGAATTCCCTTCACTTGCTCCGTGCTTGAGGCAACAATTCCTTCCAGTATTCAATGGTTTTCTTAAGCGCCTCCTCTAGACTAACTTTTGGTTCCCATCCTGTGAGTGCTTGAAGCTTGCTTATGTCACAGACTAGTTTTCCGCTTACTTGGGTGCTTTTCTTGACATCGACCCAAGAGACTCCTAACATTTTTGAGATGAGGTCGGCCAACTCTCCAGTGCTGATACCATGACCTCTACCTAGGTTAACAACCTCATTCAAAGCTGCATCAGATTCTACGACTCCTAGGAACGCTTCGACAGCATCATCGACATAGAGGAAATCTCTAATGGGTCGAGGATCCCAAATTTCTATTTGCTTTTGGGTCAGCCCTTGGAACACCAAGGTAGGGATGAGGTAATCTTTACTCTGACCAGGACCAAAGCCGTTGGTATTCCTAATGATGGTAAAGGGAATACCTTGGGTATGGTGATACACTTTAAAGAGGTATTCACACATTATTTTACTGATAGAGTAAGGGTCGCGCCCATCAATGGGATGCTTTTCATCAATTGGCAAGTACTTCGGCTCCCCATAGACCATCATTGAGGATATGCATACGATCCTCTCGACTTTTGAACAAACGGATAACACGTTAGCAGTGCCTTTTACATTAACATCAAAGGCAAGGTTAAAGTCCGTCTGACAAGTCCTCGGATTTGCTATTGCTGCTAGATGAAATACTATCTCGCTGCGCTCCAGGGCACTTTTCAGTGTATCCGGCTCCCTTATATCTGCATTAACGATTTCCAACTCGCGTTCAATCCCTGTTAGTTTTTCCCTTTGACCGATAGTGAAATTATCCAGAGCAATAACCTTGGCTGCTACTCCTAAGAGTCTACGGCATAGGTGACTGCCCAGAAACCCCCCCGCTCCGGTAACACATACAGTCTTATTTTCAATTTTCATTTGTTACTCCTTAATACAAATTCTCGAATATATTCTACCACTGCCTCTCTTTCCTCCTTCCCAATCCCCTGGTGGTTACCAAAAAAGAAAGAGCCGCGTGTAATAATCCTTGCGTTCTCGAGGTCACCCACTTTACGATAATCGAACAGTCTCATAGCAGGCTGCTCATCGATATTTCCTGCCATAATCGGCCTTGTTTCCAGCCCTTTACTCTCCAAGAAGCTAACTAGTTCTTCTCTAGTAAAAGGTGCATCAGTCTTGACCGTTATGGGATAGCCAAACCAAACATGTTTCGTCCCCTTCTTTTCCTCGGGTAGGCATAAGTAATCCGAATATTCTCTCAAGTTATTTGTCCAATAACTAGCATTGTCTCGCCTTGTCTCTATGAACTTATCTAATTTTTTCAATTGATGTATTCCAAAAGCGCCCTGTATCTCGGTCGGCCTAAAGTTATAACCGGTGTTGATGAAGAGAAACCTGTGGTCTATGCCCTGATACTTCTTAGCAATTTCGTCCCTATCTTTAAGGTCACGGACCCAGCCAAAAACTCTTAACATCTTAGCCAGCTCTGAGTATTCCTCTTCATTGCATAGCACTATACCACCTTCTATTGTACTAATATGATGGGTAAAGAAAAAGCTAAAGGTGGCTAGGTGTCCAAAGCTGCCTACCTTTCTCCCATCAAATTCTGCCCCATGAGCTTCGCAAGCATCTTCAATAACAAAAAGATTGTTTTTCTCCGCTATTTCCATAATCCTTTTCATATTGCAAGGGTTCCCCAATAGATGAACTGGCATTATCGCTCTAGTTTTACTCGTAATGGCCCTTTCCACTTCCTCAACATTAATATTAAAAGTATCTAGATCCACATCAACAAGTACCGGTACAGCTCCACAGTTGAGTATTGGAAACACCGTAGTAGCCCACGTAACCGCTGGAGTTATGACTTCATCTCCTGTCTTGATTCGATTTTGCGTTTGAGGATTTGTTAAAACAGACATTGCCAAGAGGTTTGCGCTAGAGCCTGAGTTCACCATGACAGCATGGCGTACTCCTACATAATCAGCAAACAGGGACTCAAATTGCTTCACCTTTTTCCCCATGGTTACCCAAGTGGTTAAAATCGATTCGATTGCTTCATAGGCTTCCTCCCAGCCATATGAAGGGATATTCAACGGTATCCTAGTTTCCCCAGGAATAAACTCCTCCTTCTTGCCTTGGGAAAAATACTCCTTAACTAGCTCGCCAATCTTGTCTTTTATTTCGGTTTTGTTCATATCATAACCTCCTTATGTAAGGTAGAGTTTATCCATATATTAAGAGAAAAGTCAAGCCTTTTTCCCTCCCGTTTTAGTAGGCTCTCCAAAATAGTCTCGCCATGATTCACCGTGCCTATCCTTCAAATAATCTCGAAGAATTTTGATTTTAAACGATCTTTTATACATCATCCTCCGTATATCCTTATCAGATATTATTCTTGATCGTTGAATTTTTACGTGCTCCCGCCATATATTTTTAAAGCTGCGGATATTCCATCCAACAGCCCTGAAGTATGCACTAACAATCCTAAATTTTCTGAGGATCAAGAAAAAGAAAACCTCAGATACTAAAAGAGCTAAATATAAGGGGATCAATCCTATGAGCGTTAAAGTTGAATAATTCTTTAGAAGCATCCTGAAGGTATTTTTCTCAGACATATATCTTCGTTCGCTTCTCCCGAATTTCCCTAACGTAGCTGAGACTCTATGATAAAGAAGGGCCTTTGGTTCAACAACTACCTTATATCCAGCGAGATGCACTCTCCATGAGAGATCAATATCGTCCGCCAAGGTGAAGAAAGTAGGATCATATCCTCCGACCTTATCTAAGACCTCTCGCTTGACTAGCATGGCTCCGCCATGTGCTGCAAAAATCTCTTTGACCTCGTCTACTTGACCGACATCTTCTTCATTGATGCCGCGGTCTGAAGGGAAACCGAAGATATCGACATCTATTCCCACGCTATCAATGACGTTTGTTTTCTGGTTATCAACAGTTAATCTTCTCATCTTGCAGGTACAGATGCCAATATCTGACGACGATTCTGCTGTATCTATCATACGACGGAGGAGAAATGGATCAACCTCCATATCATTGCTTAACCACAGAATGTATTCTCCATTGGCATGAGGAATTCCGATATTGCTTCCTTCAGCAGTACCCAAATTCTGTTGGTTTTCAATTAATTTGAACTGGGGATACTTGCATTTTACGAATATAGCGCTATTATCTGTTGAAGAATTATCTATAATAATAACTTCGTATCTCGGGTAAACAAAGCTTTCAATGGAAGGCAGAAAACGCTCCATCAAATCTTTCCCATTATAGTTAATAATTATCACACTACAGAAAGGGGGCCTTCCCATATTGGGCTATCTCCTTCGAAAGTGCAAACAGCACAAAGTAGAATCAAAAGCATTTCCCAAGACCAACTCTGAAGTATAAGACTGGGCAAACAAATTCGCATTTTTACGATAACTGATCAGTGTCTTGTCGTCCCCCAGCAATTTAACTACAGCATTCACAAGTTCGCATAGATCGTAGTCTATTGTTATACCTGCTCCTCTATTTTCAATCTCAGTTGCTATGGCACAGCTCTTGGTTATGATCGTTGGCAGACCACAAAATGCGTAAAGCTTCGGCTTTCCGGGATCAGCATACGCCGTTGGGTTATCGTTTCCTAAGGTATAGGGCGCTACACCTATCGCACATCGTGACACCATATTAAATAATTCTTCCTCTTCCTTGATGAATCCATGAAAGATGAAGCGATCTGCCAGCCCCACTTCATTAACAAGCCTCTTTAGTTCATCCCAAGGACCACTTCCGATTATTCTAACCTTAGCATTTGGCACCTGTTCAATGATTGAGGGCATGGCATCAACTAACAACTCCAGCCCGTGGAAAGGACCGTAAGTCCCTGCAAATACTATGCTCCATCTTTCGATATCTTTTAAAGGCAAGTACCTCAACGAGCCTGAGCTGAACCCAACTGGAACCAATATTTGTTGATAATGTTCTGGGTGCAAACCAGCAAATCTCTTCCTGGCTTCACTAATGGAAGTAGAAGCGTTCCACACCACATCCGATCCCTTGGCACATACCTTATCACAAAAGACGAACGTTTTGGCAAATAATGTATCAAAGCTAAATCTTAAAGGAGAGGGGAAGTAGTCAATGCTATAATAGATAAAGTGCTCCACGACTTTTAGCTTCTTTACGATGATACCAATAAGGGTGGGAAAACATCCTATACCTATGAAGATGTGAAATCTTCTTCTCAAACGCAATGTCGAATACAAGATTGAAAGAAGGTTAACAATATAGATCAGGACGATTAGTGGACCCATCTTCAGTCTAATACTGGGTATATAGAATTTTTGGACACAGATACCCTGTTCGTAGAAGCGAGCCGTGCTTTTCGAATGAGCGCTGCTAGTTCCAACCACAAGGAGGCTTCTTACCCTCTCTTTCAAATATTTTTCAAGAACTTCCATCCGTCCAGTAAGGAGCTGCCCGGCAATTAGTACATGTAGTTTGTTTAGATTCGGAGTTAGCACTTGTTCTTGCTGCACTTTTTTCATTTGATACGACCTACTACAGTGCGAATAGTCCGAGCCGGATTTTTTGACAAATTGTGGATCAGCCATGCTATTTTGTACCTCAACCCTATCTTTCTAGTAGCCAAACGATCTAAGAATCTCAAGGTATCAGCCACTTTTTGAGGAGAAACGGTATCCGAATAAACAACAAGGCCGCTGGTATTTCTCTCCTTGCTGATTTGGTTGAAATAATCCTCTTCAACCAGATTCTTTTCTCGACAAATGTGATACAGCTCAGCACCAGGATATGGCGTGGCTACAAACGTCTGAAAATAGTCGATCTGGTTGATATTTTTCATAATGAACTTCTTAGTTTGCTCCATTTCGTTCTCAGTCTCCCAAGGAGTTGCTAGCATGAACGTTCCCAATATATGTAATCCAGCTGCTTTAGTAACCTCGATAGCTCGCTGATTGTGGGCAATGCTTGCCCGTTGTTTTTTTAATAAACGCAGGATTCGGTCAGAGCCAGTTTCAAAACCATAATCTACTTGAATACATCCCGCTTGTTTCATCATTTTCAAAAGGTCCAAATCATCCCAGTTAATAAGTTCAGCTCTTGCTTGTACTTCCCATGCAATCTTATCCGCAAGATTCGCTTTAATGATGGCTTGGCAGATAACTTTTACCCGTTCCTTGTTCAGTATAAAAGTATCGTCGGTGAAGAATAGGAATCTCGCCTTATGTTTGGTGACCAATTCATCTATCTCCGCTATCACATATCTAGGGGAAAAATATCTGGTTTTGCGGAATACAATTCCCACAGAACAAAAAGCGCATTTGAACGGACAACCACGGGACGTGTGTATTGTTGCTATTCTGTTACCCCTTAGGCCCCTAATAAGGAGATAGTGAGAAAGATAATGTTCCATATCCAAGAGGTCTCGAGCAGGGTATGGTATCGAATCCATATCCTTGATCTCTACCCTTGGTTCATTACGGACGAACTCGCCATCTTTAATAAAACCAATACCGCGGATCTTTTCGAGGCTGTCGGCAGTTAAATCTCCTGAGAGATAAGAATCTACAATCTCGCAAAAAGTCTGTTCACCCTCTCCTAATATAGCAATATCGAAGCTGCCTCTTTTAAGTGTTATTTCGGGCACTGCGGAAACATGTACTCCCCCTATGACTTGATAGATATCAGGTTGTAGCCGCCTCAATCTCTTTGATATACACACAGCCTCCATGATCTGCGGGCTCAGGGCGGTGAAGCCAACGATTTGTGGGTCAAAAGCCAAGGTTTCGCGCAAGGTATTGTTAGTGCAGTTCCCGTCGACAATCCTCAAATCATACTTATGCTTCCCATACTTCCGCAAATAGGCTGCCAGATATGCAAGCCCTAAAGGAGGATACGGCCCCTCAAGCTTAGGACTAACTAAGCAAATTCTCGCCCCCTTATTCATCCGTCTGCTTCCCTTTTCTTGCCAGCATTTTCAGATTCAGAACTCATTATCTTTCCTTCCGTATTGTTCTACTATTCAGGCATGCTGTTTTCTGGCAATTAAAATAACGTTTTTGGCAAAGCGCCTCTTGGAGAAAAGAAAGAGCAGATTGTCAATCAACCTAATGAGAGTGTGAGTAAATCGCTGTCCTAATCGGATATTGTATACGGACTCGCCACGTAAAGACCCTTGATCCTCACCACTTTTCTTAAAATAGTTAAAGATATCTATTATTACTGGGTCAAAGGGCATTTCGCACTTTTCAATTCTAAAACCTATTCTCTCAAGCGTGGAAATGAGGTTGTTCGCTAGTATATGATGAGGATGGTATGCGCTTAAAGGTGGTACGTAACCCAGCTTAATGAAAGCTAAATCGGTCACCGATTGCGTATAAACCTGGCAGATGAGATAACCTCCCGGTTGGAGTATCCTCCATATTTCTTCGAGAACTTGCTGAGGATTGACGGTATGTTCTAAGGCATTTATCAAAAAACAGAGGTCTGTTTGGTCTTTGCCAATTGGTATGCTTTCACCAACTCCTTTGACTGGAAAAACATCCGTAGTGTTCAGATCTAACCTATAAGAGTCTATTAGAGGGTCAATTGCGACTTTCTGACCTCGCAATGGCAAATAATAAATTAGCCCGTGTGGACCAGAACCAACATCTACTACAGTGGGGCAATTTTGACATAATTGTGCATCTAAATAAGGTAGTAAGCTTGTCCAACGATTGCCGTAAAACGCTGAAAGAGTGGATTTGGGTGTTTGTGAGAGGATCTTGGTCCACCACGACTTCTCCTCTTCTTGCGCCTCACGCCACTTTCTTAGATTAACTGGTTTCAAGTTTCCTCCTGATGTGTATAGGAATAATCTTTTCAGGAATATACTTGATGCTAATGGTCAAAGTAATTACACTTCCTTAGTAGCTTCTATACTACTTCTGTGAACCACTTAGGCTTGAAAATACTGACACAGTACAGAAAATATGATTATAGCTAGCTAATCGAGATAAACCTGTTTACATATGCCATATTCTGCGGTTTGCCTACTATCATTAGTCTACCTGCATAATCTCCAAGTTCCTATTATAAATCCTGTGTGAAGCTCTGGTTATGTTCGTTTTTCAGCCACTACGAACATGCTAGATGACCCTAAAGCCTGGGGCAACAAATGATATGCACATATATATAAATAGTAATTTGCATAACCTATAAGCGTCTTTGGCTTGCCAAGAGTATGATAATACCCTTGTTCTAATATGTTGAGGTTATGGTCCTTCAGTTCCATAAGATAGGCTGCCAATGAATGATAGGTCTCATTTGAAGTCGAGAGGTGCTTATCAAGAAAGTACTTCGGCGTAATTAACCTTAAAAACCTCCCTACTAGTCTCTTGAATTTATGGATTGGATTAGAGCCATTTGGCTCAAGAATTATCATCTTTCCAGGTACTTTCAACCACGTTGAGAGGTTGTCCATAACCTTATCTATTGTGGGGAAATGATGTAGCACTGTCAGGCAGCATATGACATCAAAGGCCATATTTTCAAAACACTGCTGGTCTTCTAAATCTCCTACCACGGCGTGGTAATTGTTTACGCCATAGCTGTTAGCAATTTCTATGCTTTTGGGGGATATATCAATGCCAACTACAGTATTACCAGCCTTGGCTATCATCCTCCCAAATACACCTATACCACAGCCAGCTTCCAAAACTTGGGCCTTCCTTATCACATTCAAGTGGGCAATTTTATATAAATTAATACAATCTCTTTGATTTGCAACCTCATCTTCCCTATATGTACTACTTGCCTTGTTAAAAAAGTGGATTTCTTCTTGTTTATTTTGTTCCTTCCTCGCTGTTCCTACCAACGGTTACCTCCACACTGGATTTTGACAACACGTTACCACATTGTCCTCAACTTTGCTATTAAGGTGCTCCAATTACACCTTAAATAACCCACACAAAATGAAGCTAATAAAACTAGGAAGGAGCCAATCGAAATAAGTGTACCCACGTCTGCAAAGATTTGTGGCCTAAATCGCAAATCGATGTCTACATGCCCAGTTTTGTCGATATACCATTTGTTAGTACCTAGGTCAGATACGGTGTGTCTTGTTACCTCATTGCCATCGATGTAAGCCACCCAAAGGGGATGGAATCTTTCATCCAAGAAGAGGTAGAATGGCGAGGTGGAATCTACGCTTACTCTATATTCTGTAGGTGAGATCATCTCGAATTTATAGTCTTGGACTTGTCGAATTCCCGAAACGGGCGTATCTACAGAGACGTATCTCCATTCAGGGGTCCCCATTAATATCCCATCGTTATTTTGGCCGCTTAAATCTGGTATCGTGCTTTCGTCTGCTCCTTGCATTAACCACCAGCCCACTAATCCTTGATCATTAATCGCGTCACCCGAAATCCCTTTCTGGAATAATTCAATTATCTGCAAATCTGACAAAGGTTCATTATAAACTTGGACGTTGTGCAATAGTCCCTGAAAGAACATATCGGCTCCTGACTTATGGACTGGCCGGGCACCAATAAGAAACGGAGTGTCGGAGACAGACATGTTACCGCTAGTGTTCACGATGCTACTCCGAACAGGAACGCCATTTTGATAGATAGTCCATCGGTGCGAGTCACTCTCATAAACAGCAGTCGCAAAGTACCAATTATTCTCCTCCAGAGTGTAGTGGTGTATGCTATGCCACGGCCCATAGACATAAGTGCCTCCCCCATGACCAATATAATCTTTACCATCAAAGTTGATTGCAAATACGAGGTTGTTATCGGGATCAAGAGCTAGGCCATAGTTATCTTGGTAACTGTTATTTCCTGCCCACTTCATTGCCACACTTTGATTAGTATCAGTAACTCTTGGTTGAACCCAGGCGGTAATTGTCAGTGAGCCGCTGGGAGATAATGACTCAGAATTAGGGATAAACACGTAGTCGTCTCCATCGAAAATAAGCACCGACACGTCCATTCGGTACGAAGCGATGACATCGGGATATAACGGATCACGATTCAATTGGTATAACGTGAAGTATTCATTATCCATTACTTCAATAAATGCGTCACAGTCTGCGAAAGTTTTGAGATAGTTACTGGGGTCAGTCATCATGTCAATGCCCTCTATAGGATAATAATCCTTATGAACTACAATATACTTAATTCCAATGTTAGTCATTTGGTATGCCGCCGCATCACCCATATTTCCATTAACAGCAACCAATATTTGATTTTCTTGTTTATTAGGGACTAGCGAGGTGCCAATAGTCGGCACCGGTGAAAGAAATGCAACCACATCGGGCATATTAGAATCGTGCCACCATGTATATGCAGCATAACCCCCCGAAGGCCAGGGTAAATTCAAGACACGGTCTTCCTTTGACGTATAGCTCGATAGATAAGCCTCTAAATCGTAATAGGCTGATGGTATCTTCGCTGAAGACGCGTGATTGCTAAATATGCGATTGCCCCACACTCCTTCTGTTGGGCCGATCCCTATGAGAACTGGGTATCCGCTGGCGCCTATCACGAGAAATAACGCAATAAACACAAAAATTCGGCTGCCTCTTCTGATTTTGGAGCCGTATCTTTCAAGGAACCTTGATGTGTCAATCCAGAAAAGTAAGCCTTGCGTTGTCGCCCCGATGAGGATCCCATAAAACACCGCCAGGAAAACAAGCCACAGAAGAGGAACATATAATATAGAGAAGCCTGGCATATGACTCCACAGAAATTCATAAATTTTGAAGGTCGAGTCATAGTATGGTGCCATTCCGAAGAATGTTACGATAAGTGCCATTATTGTTACGGGATATAAGTTCCTATTTTTAACGATGAGTAATGATGAATAAGCGTATATAGGTATAAGAAAGAAGATGATAGTGATGAATGGAAGGATGTAGTATGGATGAGTAGGGGAACTTGGATTGGAGGTGGTAAGCCGCATAATCCAGCTTAGACCCGTCCAAAGGTTGGCACTATACTGTGAAAGTAAACTGAAACCGGTGAAACCTGAAGGATAGCCTTCATAGACAGAGGCAATTACATCTTGCTGCATTTGAAAGTATACAAAGGGTAGAATCCAATACATGTGCACAAGTAACATCACAACAAACGAACATGAAATAAATTTGAGGCTTCTGAGGTTAAACAGAGACCTATCAATAAGAAATTTAAAGCCCAGGAGGGGGATGCAGATAATGATCGCCAGATATGAAATGAGAGGCGTTCCACCCATAATTAGCGAGCCTAAGACCACCAGAAAGACATACTTAAACCAGTCCGTCTTGGTATTCAATCCTCGAATCAGCGAACCAAGCACAAGGAGAAAACCGGCTAGTGCAAAATCATACTGTGTGTTTCCCAGGAAAACTGGTGTAAGCATCACGAATACCGATGCTAACACTCCAGCAGGGCGAGAGTACTTTTCAATGAAAAGGGATCTGTAGAGGTAATAGGTAAACCAGCCAATCATTGCGCTGGGAAGCAATAAATACAGCCGATTTAGAAGCCATAGTGGGATATCCAGATATGATGGTAAGGCCACCAAGAATGCTATCGGCCGGTAGGCTAACCAATAATTGGCGGTGGAGCCACTTATCCAAGTATAGTATGAGGCATCCAGATATTTAGAGGGATTCAGCGGAAACAAAATGTCGCCAAAATTAGTATAGCTACCTGGCGTGAGGAAATTTGGATTCCACCATATGGCAAAACTCACGATCACTGGCGCTATGATAGGCAGGTAATTTGGGAAACTCCTGAGCCAGTCAAGTTTCAGCTTTGGCAGAATTGAGCGCAGCCTCGAATCAGTCATACTCGATCACAGATTTCCATGACTTACTCTAAATACACGTTGAAAGTAAGTTTACGTCTTTCACGTGGAGTTTTCAATCCACCACGGGCTCACATAATGAGTGTTTACGACACACTCACTACATATAGGTATTCTATCGAACTCTCCTTTTAAATGTAATGCCCGTATATCTCTCAACTTCTGACCAGTCCAGACTTCCATCACGGATTGCCTGTTGAGGTCTCCGATTACTTCCTGACACTCGTAGTCTTGACAGCAAAGAGCGGCTTTACCATCATATGTGACATATATCGTGGACCAGATATTGTAACATGGAAACTTCAAAATCGGGGTATTTGAGGGGAGGTTATTTTCTATATCACTACCTGGCCAATTAGTGATGTTCATATAGACATTTACGTCGTCAACCAACCGTGAAAATTTCCGAACAAATGAATTTAATTCTCCATCATTTGCCTCAAATTCCTTAAATCTAACCTGAACTATTGGCTTCTCTGAATTGTAATCCTTCTTAAGCTGCGTCAGATTTTTAATATTCCCTACAATTTTATCGAATTCATTGCATGGTTGGTTTTTCCCAACAGTTCTGTGAATTATTCCATAAGTTTCATTTGTTACAGCATCAATGCTAATACCTAGGAAATCCAAATTTGCTTTAATTAATCCTTTTGCAGTCTCTTCATTTAAAAGTATGCCATTGGTAACACAGTGGACAAATCCAATACCTTTGTCTTTTGCAAATCTTACCTTGGATACATAATCCTTATCTATGAGTGGCTCGCCATAACCTTGAATCAGAACACTATTTATCTGTTCTTCGGCACATTGGTTTATAATGTCTTCAAACAAAGACCTTTCAATAGTTCCTATTTTCCTCCTCATTTGTTCGTGGGCACAGAAAATACAAGATATATTACAGCGATTTGTATTCTCAATGATGATAGAGATTGGTCTTGACTCCAATGTTTTTATCTTGTTTCGGACATTGCGCATATACAGTCGAGAGTAGAAAGGATTCCTTGTGAATATTGGGGACTTCAACGAATTGTATAGAATTCTTTTGGCTTTAACGTTTTTTATTACCGCACGCATTAGGATGTTTGACAGTCGCACAATCTTACTCCCATTGAGGACTCAAGAACGATTAGACGGAGTATATACTTTTACCAAACGACTTACCCAGTTTGCCGCGAAGCGTCCAAACACTCTAGGATGTTGAATAATATTCATAATGTTTCGAGGCGTCAGCACTTTTTTGCTGAACATGCTTCTTACGTTCAATAATGAAAAATGTCGTTGGAGGCTTAAGCCTATCCTCAAGAATTCACCTTTGGGGATGTCTTCAGCTAGAAGTAGAAGACTGGATTCGTTCACGCTTTTTAGATCCGTTATGAGTCTCAATTTCGAAAAATCCATGTCTTTGCTCACCATACCTTTGCTAACTGCATAATCCCAGAAAGCTGTATTAGGAAAAGGCACTGCTACTCCAATACCACCACAGTTAAGGTTCGAATTAATAGCAAAATGATGAGTCTGCTTTAAATCGTCCAGTGTTTCTTCTGGAGATCCGAGAATGAAACCTCCGGTTACTATGAAATATTTTCTCAGCATATCAATTGCTCTTCTATTTATTTCACCAGTTGTACCTCTATTTAACTTCCTAAGCATAGTATCAGAACCAGACTCAATACCCATGCTGACTCTAGTTACGTGCATCTCTTTGAAAAGTCTACATATATCTTCAGTTATTAAATTGGGTCTTGCAGCTACACCAAAAGTAATATGCTTGATGTCATGCTCATTATTTTTAATGAGTTGCACTATATCCGCCAGTCTCTTTGGGTTCACACTAAAAAGATCATCCCATATAGTAATATGCACAGCATTATGCTCCTTTACTAAACTGAGAATCTCATTTACAACGTATTCAGGTGAATGAAATCGTATTCTCCCGCCCCAGAATTTAGATGAGGAACAGTAGTTGCATTTGTAAGGACAACCACGTGAGGTCATCATTTGAAGGTATATCCCTCCTACTAATCCCTCTCTGTATGGAATAGGAATCTCATCAATATCCTCAATCAGGTCACTTTTTTCAGTTAAAACCAACTTGTTTCCATTAAAAAAAACGAGTCCCTTTATATTGGAAAGCTGCGATCTATCCATCCCGTAATCATGGACTACTTCTAAGAGTTCTTTTACAATATTCTCACCTTCCCCAATTACTCCAACATCGAATATAGGGTCAAAGGATTCGGGAAGATTGGAAATATGGATTCCGCCTATTATAATCTTAATGGAGGGAATGCTATCTTTAACTTGTCGACAGAATTTGATTGCCATCGGATAGTCTGGGGTAACCGATGATATGCCTATGATATCAGGCTTTTCTTTCTGAATCGTCTCCCACACTTTCCGTTTCAATATTCTTATTTTGATGTCTTTGTACTTAGAGTACTCTTCAAAATAGGATTTAATATACCCCAGTCCGAGCGAGTTATCTCTTGAAAACTCGGAAGATAATACATTACTGATATTGAATAAGAAGAACTTCACATCCATTCACTCCGAATCAAAAATACTCATAAGGGTACTAGTATCATACATCATGGACTCCAATAAGTAGCAAGGATAGGTACAGGAGCAGTTTCGGAGCATAAATCTTTGCTTCTCTGCTAAATTTGAATTCCAACAGCTACTGAAATCGTAGTTGTGATTCCGAATGTTATCAAACGGCTTCACTACCTCGCATAACGAAACATCTCCGTCAGGGAACAATACTGCACTGGTTCTGTAGCCCACACATTTTACCGCTGGTATTCCTTCTTCCACAATCTTCAAATGATACTCTCTAGCCTTTTTGCCCCATCTAGAGGAAAGACCATTTCCTTCAACTCGCGATATTTCCTCGGCGATTTTTTTGCATTCTGTTACCTCGGGTAATCTATTACAGCTGATATCGGGGTCCAACAATACATCTCGCGGCAGACCCAATACGTCGAAACCATCTTGTCGTAGGAAGTGGAAGGAACCGTTAATATTAAGATTTTCCTTCACATACTGATAGAAATTAACAATTACTTTTGAATTATGCTCAGAGATAACGGTGTTCGTAATTACATTAAATCTTCTATTCTTCTTAGATATGGTTCGTAGTTCATCTATTGTTCGAGTTGCATTCTCAAATGAATTTTTAATTTCTCTTATTTCATTATGAACTTCTAAAGGTCCATCAAGCGAGACCTGAACAGTAATATCGATATTAGTGTTATCCAATAAGTGTTTCACCAAATTTGTCGTACGTTCGGGAAAATAACCATTTGTAGCTATTCCTATCGTAGCAATGTTTGCATAATTGTAGAATATCATACATATCTGCGCCAAGTCTTTCCTGAGTAATGGTTCTCCGCCTGTGATCGAGATACTGGAGAGGGTATTTCTCATTGAACTCGCAATTCTTTCTATCTCTTCTAGTTGTAATTCCTGACATGATTTATTCAATTCAGCTCTATAGAAACAGTGCTTGCAATTCATATTACAGCGATTGGTTACGAAATAGAATATATTAGATGGTCCATTCATATCATCTAATTTCTTCCTTCGATAGTTAACATATTGTTCAATTATTGACCGCTTAACAAAAAACGGGAACAAATGGGAAACCCTGAACCAAAATTCTCGTTCTTCTTTTTTCATAAAAATTAGTCGTTTTATAAGCGAAGTAATCAAACCCAAAGGATTGTAATTATGTTGCTTATTCAAGATGATTGCTAGTCTCCACGTACTATGTGTTTTATGAGGCTTTGGCGTTCTCTTCGTAAAGTTAACACTTTAGGCAGATGAAAAAGAAGAAAGAGACAAGAATAAGATAGTGCCAATGTTCGATGCAAACTGTCAGGACGTTTATCTTCCTTGTTCATGCTTCTATTTTGAGTGAATCTATCAAACTTATACTTCAAGAATTTTACAAATTCTATCAGATTATAGTTAACCAGATAGAAAAGTATTGAATTTGTGTACCAGAGTTTATAATAAGTAAAATCATGAGAAGGCCCTGGAATATGATGAAAACTCAGTGCCCGATGGTCTACGATACACTTGAATCCTGATTTTAGAATCTTAAAACCAAGATCGACATCATCATGTATGTATTCAATATAGTCGGTAAATCCATTTACTCTAGCGAATACAGTTCTAGGTATTAGAATGCTTGCGGTATTGACATATTCATCCTCATACATATTATATTTCTCTTTATTCTGTAAGAAATTTCTTTCCACATCTCTGGAAAGAAAAAGCCATTGCTCATCGTTTGATCTGCCTACAATCCCTCCAATTGAACCAACATCTGAATTGTTACTCACGGTGTTGACCATAAAATGCAAGCAATCTGAAGGAATTTCATAAACATCTGAATCCACAAACCATAAAAATTCACCCTTACTTCTCAACGCTCCTTGGTTTCTAGCATAACTAGCACCTAGATTCCTTTCATTCGTAATAGTCAGCCCAATAGACGAATTGTACTCTCTAATTAGTTCTTCAAATTCCTTTATGCCGTTATTAACAATAATTATCTCCGTATTCTTGTATGTTTGTTTTAAGACCTGTTCCAAACAAGTTCTCAATAAATCCTTTCTTTTAGCATGAACAGGTATTATAATAGACACCAAGTCCTTAGTGTAATTCTTAAAACTAATAACACCAAAATTGTGCATGGTAGACGATACAAAATACATGATTGATTCATTACCTCTTATTATTAGATTATTAACTATCTAATAAGACCATTATTCTCCACAATACTTCTTTATTATTTCGTCAAGCTTTAAGGTGTGCTCCTTCCAAGTATTCTTTTTAGCTACTTTCCATGCCTCGCGCCCCATTTCTCTGGCACTCTTTGGGTCAGTTACTATCTTGTCAATATTTTCAATAAAGCTACCCAAATCTCTATCCCTTGGGAATAGTCCATGCACACCATGAGTGAAAAGTTCGGTAACACCTGACCCATCAGGAACTACGATAGGACAACCACAGGCAGCAGCTTCCAGAGATTGCATACCAAATGCTTCTTGGTTAGGATGTACGTGAACCAGAGCTCTAGAGCATAGTTCGATTATGGCTTTTTCATCAAGGGGGCCTAATACCCTTACCCTGTCTGATAATTTACGCTTTGCAACCTCTTCTAAGAAAGAAGTCTTGATAGATTCAGGATACCAGTAGCCAGCGACTACTAGATCAACCTTCCGACTTAATTGAGGTAAAATATCAAGAAAAGTATGCGGAGTATTACCAATGTCCCACCGGTCATAGGTGAGAACGAAGTCTTCTCGTACCTCATTGGGTTCATCAACTGGGAAACAACCCGGATATGCTACCTCTATAACTTTGTCGGTAAGAGGCTTGATGAGATGATGATAAAACTTGCTGAAAGTGATAATCGCTAAAGAGTTCTCGACCACATATTTGTCGAAAGATCGCGCTAGAGGTAGCAGGATCGGCATTATGTGTCCAAGGAAAGTGTGAGAATATATTCTTGGTAGAAGATAATAAGCTGGCTCTGTGCCAATGAAAGCAAAATAGGGTATCTTTCTCCACCTGAGAAGGGATCGGGCCGTCAAACAATTGTATGATATGTGTGCTATGATTACATCCCATTCCCTCTCTTTAGTGACAAATGGGGCAAAGAACGAGTTCGTTATGTGATTTACAGAGAAGAAGGAAAAGCCGGGAAACCTCATGCTAAATCTCTTAATAAAAAAAGGGAAACGATCGGAGAGACAGATTGTAGGAACTTCTGAAAGATGAAAATTGTATGCTTGATCACTTCCTTTCTTAAAAATTATAGCTTCTGATTTATAGCCAAGAGATGCCAAACCTTTGACTGCCTGGCCTACGGTTTTTGGGGAGCTGCCCGACACCAATTCATCTATCATTATTCCAACTTTCAACGGTCGCCTCCTAATTTGGCCGAAATAAGTTGAGAAACATTTTGCGTCCAGCTGCTGTGCCCAATGTAAGGTCAATGTAGACTACTGATTGAGTAAAAGAAGCCACAGGATGATACATCCAGTATAAATTTCTATCCTTTATAGCTTTATAGACGGCATCAGCGAACGAAAACACAGGTACTAGACTATAAATCAGCCACAATAACAGCTTCTTTTTAAAATTCTTGGTAATCAGCCAGTTAAGATTCCGGCTCTCCCGTTCTTGCAGATAATGTTTCAAAAAATTCCGCCTCCATTTTCCCATCCATTCCCGTAAGCTCTTAACAGTATGGTGTACCGTTTCCAGTAGAGGCATGTAAGCTACCTTATTGTAGCCACTCTCAATCATTATTTGAAATACATCGTTGTCAGCTACGAATGTATCCCTCAGTATAATATCCTTAATCAGGCGAAAATCATAGACGAGCCCATTTGCTCCCCACACTAAAGATCGCTCTTCTTCTACGTCAAAGACGTAGAACTTATCCCCCGCTATTTCTTCAACATTATTTTCTTTCACATACGTTTTCAAATTTTGGTTCATGAAGAAAGTGAATGGATCGCTTTGGATCAATTCATAGTATTTATTAATGGAAGGATCATCCTTCCCGGAGATTATTCTCCCCCATGCGGCTGCAATTTCTTTGTTTCTAGTAAAAATATTGTCTACTCTCTGTGCCCAATCGCTTGAGCCAAGTTCATTGTCAGCAGCAAACGCAACAAACAAATCTCCGGTAGCATTCTTAGCAATTATCTTTGCTCCATAATCCGCTAACCTTTTTTCATTATAATAAACCTGAGCTCCGTATTTCTTCGCAATCTCTACCGTATCATCCTCTGAGCCCCCATCTGCAATTATGATTTCGATTCTATCCTGAGGATAATTTTGATTCCTGATGCTTTTCAAGCAATCTGCTAAATTTGTGGCAGCGTTATATGTTGGTATGGAAAAAGTGATTTTGTGCCGCATAATCACCCACCCCTACTTACCACAGAATTCTTTAATATTCTCACATACGTATCCGATCTCGTCATCTCTTATTTCGGGGAACAAAGGAAGCGACAATATTCTATTGGCATATTCTTCCGTGACAGGGAAGCTGCCCTTCTTGTATTTTAAATGCTTATACGCCTGTTGCAAATGGATGGGTATGGGATAATGTATCCCGGTCTCGATGCCCTTGGTACATAAATAATTTTTCAAACCGTCTCTACATGAACACCTGATTACGTATAAATGATACACGCTGTTGGAACTTTTTACTTTGAGTGGCGTCGTTACGTGATCAATATTTCTTAACAACTCGTCATATAGTTCCGCCGATTTGCGCCTCGAATTATTCCAAGAATCCAAGTAACGCAGTTTTACCCGCAGGAGAGTAGCCTGTACCTCATCCAATCTACTATTGTATCCTATAAAATCATGATAATATTTCCTTCTTTGACCATAATTTCTCAGCATCTGTAGTTCCTCAATAATTTCCTTTTTATTTGCGACAATCATACCGGCGTCTCCATATGCACCCAAATTCTTCGATGGATAGAAGCTGAAGCACCCAATATCGCCTAAAGCCCCGGCTTTTTGACCTTCATATTCGGCTCCATGAGCTTGGCAGGAGTCTTCGATGACCTTCAAATCGTACGCTTTTGCTAGTTTTATTATCGGCTTCATATCCGCTGGCTGCCCATACAAGTGAACTGGAATTATTGCCTTTGTTTTAGCACTGATCTTTTCTTCGATTCTGTTAACATCTATGTTATAAGTCGCGGGATCAATATCAACAAAAACAGGTTTGGCACCCCTTCGAGAAATAGCATCAACAGTGGCGATAAACGTGTTTGGAACAGTGATGACTTCATCACCATCCCCTATTCCAAGCGTTTCCAAACTTAATAGCAAAGCATCGGTTCCCGATGCCACGCCAACGGCATACTTCAAGCCGCAATACTGAGCAAACTCCTTCTCAAATAGCTCAACGTTCTCACCGAGGATGAACTGAGTGCCTCGCAGTATTTTTTTCATACTGCTTTCTATTTCACTCTTGATTAAATCATGCTGTCTTTTCAGATCAACAAGAGGTAAATCCATATTCTGACCTTTAAATTTCACGACATCACTCGCCCTCACAGCACCTAAGTTTCGGATCTTTTGCCCTGTTAATATTCAAATTGTTTAGTGCAACTTCAATTGGTATTCCAAGTATATTGAATTTGCCAGCACACTCAAAGTCTGTGTTTTTATCTCCGACGAAGCACATGTCCTTTTTTTTCATCCTAGCCTTATTTTTTATCAGAATTAACCCTTCAGGATTAGGTTTGTGTTTTCTAACATCTTCCTTCCCAACTATCATATCGAAATGCTCTCTTACTCCTAAATACCCTAGGGCGAGTTCGATAACCTTTCGAGTGTTATTAGAGAATACGGCTAAGGTCTTGCCACTCTCTTTCAAATAGCGAATAAGTTCCAATGAACCATCTATCGGGGTCACATTCTTAATATTCTGCACTTCATATTTTTCAATTATTTCATAGGCGCTTTTGATTGCGCTATCTCCCAACTCATGCAATAACCTATCAATTCCCTCATCGACAGGATTGAAGTCTGAATCGAAGTTGTAATGACTTCTAAAATACTGCCGAAGTTCTTCTCTAAGTTGCTCCCAATTGACGTCCAGTTTCACAATTGTCCCGTCTAGGTCAAACACAACGAACTTTATATCCTCAAACACCGCCAGTCCCCTTCCCTTTTTAAGACCGCAGGGGCATCAATATGACGAATCCAATATAACCCCTCTGGTATCGCGTTATATTTGGCTAAGTTCGGTATCGGTTCATTAAAAGCTAATTTCACGTAATAATACGGCATGTTAATTCCCGCTTTTGTGAAAAAATAACTGGTTGTGAAAAACCTTCCAGCATTGATTTCAGTAGGACAAGGCACGCCATCACTATTCTCCTTTAAATCGATACAAAAGATTCCTGTAGCATTTTTGTCAATCGACTTGACACATTCGGTTGCAATCTTGTTGACATCATCCCTATGGATCGTAACTGCTACCACTGGAGTGTTTGTGGTTCCTGAAGGAGCTAGATAAGGATAAATATATTCCAGTCTCGACCTCGCTTGAGAAGTAATCAGCTCTCCATTCTTCCAAAGGCTCTGAAAAGCAATATTCGCACCAGGGAGGTATTCTTGTGCCATGAATTCCCAAGTAATTCCTCTAGACCTCCAATAACCAAGCCAATGTTCAGCGGTTTCTCTATTATATACAATGGTACTTCCCCGGCTACTAAACCCCCTTATTGCTCTTAACCAGTAGGGATAACCCAAGACCTCTCCTGCCCCATCTAGATCCTCTGTCGCATTGATAAATTTTGCTTTCGCTACAGGGATACCATTTTCTTGCCATATGGTTGCACATTTATATTTATCGTGACACGTTTCCACAGTGCTCGGTGGTGGTAGAAAAACCTTTGCTTTAATCTCACCTCTCTTCTCAGTAAGAATTTTTACTTCACCATCAGGTTGTGGGTGGATCATTTCAGCACCCGTTTTCACAATTAGTTCATTAAGCTTATCAATGTAACCCTCATCGGTAAACCTCGGCATTAAATATGCTTCATCAACATTTGGCCATTCCAAGTGATATTTATTGATGTCTGTCCCGATCAAATATATTTTCTCAGGAGCGTCCCGAATTGAATTGATAAAATTTATCCCTGCTGGTCCACCACTGCCAGTCACTATTATTCTTTTCATGATTCCACCGTCACCGCTTTACAATCATTTACCAACGATTCCTGCGCCGCTTCCAATATTCTAACGATCTTCAGTCCTTCTTCTCCATCGCTTAAGGGCTTTTTCCTCTCTTTTATACACTCTAAAAAGTGCAGACACTGATTCTTCAACGGCTCTGTCATCTCGACCTCGGGGATGAGAATATTGCCATCTCTTACCGACAACTGAAACTCACCGTAGTCGGCATGTGATTTCTCTCCAAACATTTGAACACCCTTATCGAATATCCTAAGGGGTTCAGCCTTGTCAACATCATCAAACATGGCCATCCTTTCACTGCCAACAACTTTCACCTCTCTGACCTTACACGGATCAAGCCAACTCACGTGTATGTTGGCGAGTATATTGCCAGGAACAGTGAGTGTGAGAAATACCACGTCCTCAATCCCTTTCCGGAGGTATGATTGTCCTCTTGCCGAGACATCTAGCGGCATTTCTCCAGTTAGGTATAACAACATTGAGATGTCATGTGGTGCCAAATCCCACATAGCGTTGGTGTCTTTTCTTATTGGGCCTAAGCTAGTCCTAGATAAATGGAGATAATAAATATCGCCTAAGTCGCCATTAGAGATATATCCCTTTAGCTTATGAACAGCCGGATTATATTCAAAAGTGTGAGCCACCATTAAAATCCTTTCCTTCTTCTTCGCTAACGCAACCAATTCTTCAGCCTCTTTAGAACTCAAGGTGAATGGCTTTTCAACTAAAGCATCCTTCCCCTGCTCAAGACACGCCTTCGTTAACTTATGATGAGTTGACGCCGGAGTAGATATGACGACAGCATCAACTTCAGGATCGGACAATATATCTTGAAAATTGCTCGTTACCTTAACAAAGCGCTTACTGATTTCCATGTTTTGGAGAACTTGGGTATTAGTATCGCAATAATAGTAAACTTCGGATTCAGGTATACTATCGAAGACTCGACTGTAATTTGGCCCCCAATACCCCATACCGACTATGCCAATCCTTATCATAACCAAACCCTTCCCATCTTCATAATCAAGTAAGTATAGCCTTGATCAGTGCTGCCAGTATAAAAACAAAAGAAGCCTTATATCTGCATCAAGCCTCTTTCTCTAAGTTCTTTCTGAACTTTTTCGGTCCTGTCCTCAGCTACAACAGCATCGGCCCAGCTGACTAATTCCTTCATCCCTTGATCCAAATCGGTTATAGGCTCAAAACCTAATTTCCGTATTTTTGAAATATCCGCGTAACAGTGGCGAATATCCCCAATCCTATATCTGTTCATGATCTTCGTCTCTAACTTCTTGTTATATAATTGGATCATTGTGTTTGCTATATCTATTATTGCAGTTGGTTTGCCTGTCCCAACATTGAACACTTCATAATTTGCCTCAGCTTTTTTCATAACCAAAATATTAGCTCGGACTATGTCTTTTACATTAACGAAATCTCTTGACTGAAGACCATCCTCAAAAATGAGTGGTGGATTGTCATTTTTGATTCTGGAAGAGAAAATAGCAGCGACACCAGTATACGGATTATTCAAGCTTTGTCTGGGACCGTAAACGTTGAAATACCTAAGTGCTACGACCGGAAGCCCATAAGCTCTCCCTATCATCAAACACATCTCCTCTTGGTCTCTCTTTGTTATTGCATAGATTGAAGTAGGAAAGGCTGGTTTATCTTCAGCCGTAGGCATTCGGCAGACCTGTTTCTTACACAGAGGGCACCTCATTTCCCACTCTTTCCCTGCAAGTTGTTCTGTAGCCCTTATCCTGGGATAAACAACACCACAATCCACACAGTGGTAAGCTCCTTCGCCATAGATAGACATTGATGATGCTACAATGAGCTTGCTAACATGATGATTCCCGTTAACCAATAGATCCAAAAGCTTTGCTGTCCCCATTACGTTAATATCAGTATACTTCTCAATCTGATACATTGATTGACCAACACCAACAGCAGCCGCCTGGTGAAAGATGATATCGATCCCGTCGATCGCCTTCTTCAGCATTTCCTCATTCCGCATGTCCCCATAAATATACTCTATCTCTCGATTAATATATTCGGGAACTTTACCTTCGTGAACTTGATATTCAAGATTATCTAGGATTCTAACATCGTGTCCATCTTCTACCAGTCCATCAACAAGATGAGAGCCAATAAACCCACAGCCACCAATTACCAATACTTTCATCTACACTCTCCTTCGATCGAATATATTTTAGTAATAGGATTTCACTACTCCAATGTAGAATGGAAGCATAAGAACAACGGAAACGATGCCGCAGATAAGCATCATGTTAGTGATCTGGTTAATGTCTGAGTGAAAGAAACCTATTAAAACAACCTCCAAAACTGCCACTGCAACAAGGGGATAGCCTATTCTGGTTTCATTCAGTGATAGGAAATAGTTCATTGACAGGAATGAGATGGCAAAAAATAGCATCGCGAGTCCATACTTATAGAGGTAAGGAATTGTAACTAAGTACTTGCTTCCAAAGATAAAGGTGATGATGAATCCGGGAAAGAGCCAGTAAAGCATAACTACGCCTCCAGCTAGAAACAAGGTGAAGAGCATAGCTTTCAGCAACGTCGGACGATGGCCCATTCCTTTCTCAAAAAGCTCTGAAGTCTTGGGAAACATCGCTATTACTATTCCTCCAGGCACGTACAGGGCTATTTTCCCCACAACTGAGAGTGCCGAATAATCCCCGACACTCTCAGGATTCAGATAATGCTTTGCCAAGATGACATCGATGTTTGTCAAGATAGTAAAACAGACAATAGCTAATAACGCCAGTCCGGTATACGAGCGAATATTACCGGTTTCGATTTTTTCATTGCCAGCTCTGGTCAAGTCTCTTAGAAAGAATAGCCCTATGAAGAATATCAGCAAGTTAGCAATTACAAAGGATGATAAGCCACCATAGAGTCCGAATCCAAGATAGACTAAGAGAACAGCAACGGAAAATTTAAAAAGGGCTGCAATGCCACCAGCTAAACCCAAAGGTACAAATCTCTGCAATCCTCGAAGAGTCCCGAGATTTACTGGTATGGCAAAAACAAATACCAAGCTAAAGCCCAGGACAATGATATACCAATTGTTGTCCATTTTTAGAAACCTTGAAATTAGGGGAGTCAGCAAAGCAAGAATCAAAAACAGCGCTACCCCTAGCAGCAATGTTCGTTTAAGGAGGAACCGCCATAAGTAGTTTATCCTCTCCATCTTGTTCCGGGCTTTCTCTTTGGAGACGAAGTTGGTTACCGAGAGGTCAACGGTTTGGCCGAATACCGAGATTATCGTGAGTAGTGATAGAAGACTAATAAGCGCCCCGTATTCTGCCGGTGTTAATAGGCGGCCCATCGAGAGCTGATACAAGTAGTTAAAAAAAGATCCCCCCAACACAAAAGCGACCATAATTGAGCCATGTCGTAACATATCATCGCTTTTTATTCTGTCTCTAAGTATGTTTACTCTATCGATCATTTGTCTTCACTTTCATCTCATTCTACAACTGAGCCTAGCCCAAAACTCCTGTCATGCTTTATGCATTCGCTAATTTAGACATCCCTTAACTATTGAAATTTCTTAAGTGACCAAAGATTGCTTTGAGACCTCGCTTTATGAATCTTAAATCTTCTAAGCTCCTAATTGAGATTAATCTCTTAAGAATATATGTAGGAGTGAAGAAAACCCTGTAAAGTTGCTGACTTGCCTCTCTTATGTCTTCTTCGCTTAGTCCTGTCTTAATCACAGCCTTTCTCATGTCATAATCTTCCCATTCCTGGTTGTAAAGCAGGTCGTTTTCATAACATTGCTTGAAGAGTGGTGTGCCTGGGTAAGGTATTACAATAGTCGCTTGTAACGTATCCGCGTAACCCCTTCGGAATAAGTCCTTAGCTAACTCGATGGTTGTAATTACATCTTCCTTTGTTTCCCAAGGATAGCCGACCATTATCGTCAGGTGGGGTTCAAGCCCCGCCCTTTTTGCCATTTTGCAACCATCTACTATATCATTAATCCTTATTCCTTTATTTATCCGGTCTAAAGTTTCCTGCTTTGCTGATTCTAGGCCAAAAAGTAAATACCTGAAACCAGCTTCTTTCATCAGATGATACTCTTCCTGGTTGAGTGCACCGAATCTCATATTACAGCCGAGTCTTGTTCTCTGATTGTAGCCACGATCAATCATTCCACTGCAAAACCTCTTAAGCCATTTCCCAACCGGAAAGGTCCCGGTATCATCGAAGATCTCCTTGACTTTATACGTATTGATTATCATCCCAATTTCATCTAGTAGGCTCTCTGGTTTCCGCACCCTAAATTGGGGGTATAACGTGGTCCAGGAGCAGAAACTACACTTATGCCACCAGCAATCCCTACCCACCATAGTATAAGTGCCCGGCAATTCTTTATAATTACCATTTTTTTCACTGTAAAGCCACCACTTTGTAAGTTCTCGATCGATAAATGGCAATTCATTTAGATCGTGGCTCAACTCAAATTTGCCACTACTCCTTATTTCTCCATTCTCTAGGTACCAAATACCAGGCTTAAGCTTTTCACCACTACTTAAATAATTGCAAAGATTGAGCAGAAGAAAATCATAATCGCCGCCGGTCAGCACAAAATCAACTTCGCTTTCCTTAAATGACTCTTGAGGAAGCGCTGTAACATGATCTCCCACTAACACTATCTTGGTTAGAGGTATGGTCTTTTTTATCTCATTAATTATCTTCCAATGAGCCTTAATCACAGGGGTCTTTGTTTCGATAACAATAAGACTTGGCTGTTCTCTAATCATTCTTTCTAGATAATTAGAAAGGGTAAGCCCTTCGGCAATACCGTCATCCCAAGAAACATGAAAGCCATTCTCCTTAAGCAATGTCGCAGCGTACGCCGGAATCATCGGGTATATATAAGTAGGATGGCTGAACCATTGGAATTGCCGGTTTTGACTCAATAGTGGCACTCCTTTAGGATTTTCAATTGGAGGATAAGATATGCTAATCTTCATCTACTAAGCCTCACCATGAGTAAACCTTTGATAAACCCGATCCCGTATATAATATGAGTTAAAATTATACCCAAAAGAATTAGTGGGACTAATTTTATATCCTTCGTCTGAAAGCTTGAAAGTAATGCAAGCAATATATAAATTGTAATTAGGAAGATAAATACCACCCTAACAATTGGATTGAAGATAGAAGCCGGAATAGCAAAAAGCATGCATAAACAAAAGAGTGACGGTAGGAAGTAAAATATTTTTAAAGATGTCTGTGGTAATTTCTTAGCAAAATAACCACGATGTACTGAATAATTCCACACTTGTTTCAAGTGAGGTTCAAAAAGCTTCCTCCTATGATGATAAACTAGTACTTTGGGATCATAAATTATCTTCTTGTGCAGCCCTCTAGTAATCTCAAGACAAAGCTTAGTGTCTTCTCCAGGCCAAAAGTGAGTACCGAATTTCCCACATTCTATAAAGTCTGATTTTCTAATCATAAAATTGCAGCTTGGGAAATCATCAACCTCTCTCTTCCTTGATGCCTTATATCTAAATCTAAGAGAGCCGCTACCCAAATAAGATGAAAGAATAACGCCACCCGCTTTTGCCAGCCGACTATCATTTGGCGGAGTTACTCCTGGGCCACAGACTGCCGCGATATTCTCGTCCTCAAAATACTTAATAGCCTCTTTTAGCCATTTTCGGCTTGGATAGGCATCATCATCAATAAAAGCCAGAACCTCTCCTTTGGCATAGTCAACCGAAATATCCCTTTTTTCTGATGGTGCAACAGATCCAGTAGGTATGACGATTATTTCTGCGCAATCTACGTTCGGCTCCGAATCAGGTAATACCAGAACCTCACAATTTGGGTAATCTAGAGACAGGCAGTTTTTAATACATTCCCTAGTGTAGCTATTGATTTCGCAACATGCTATTATTATCGATACTTTTAAACTCATAAGTGATTCACCTTCCGCCATCTAAATGATTCCTGATAGCAGTGAGATTCACTTTGTAAAATCTTATAACTTGTCGTAGTAGTGCAAAATCCTCATTCTATAGAATATAGCTATCGTGTCCACGAACATATACCAAATAGCCTTAAGATTAATATTAGAACTATGGTTGTAGTTTAGCACTACCGGTACTTCTACTATCCTGTAACCTAATTTAATGGCAATTGCTAGATTTTCGACATCAAAAGCGTATCTTTTTGCTAATACTTTGGGGAAAACCTGCTGTAGAACCTTCCGTCGGAACAGCTTGATTCCAACTTGAGTGTCGCTCACACTCAAGTTGAATAAAATCTTTATAAGCAAACTATATCCAATACTTAAAATCCTCCTCGTAAGGGGAAAATGAACCTCTGACATGGGATGTCTTCTAGAGCCAATGACGATATCTGCTTTCGTCCTAATCATTGAATCCAAGAATACATTAATTTGTGAGGACGGTAAATCTGAATCCGCATCTAAGAATAATGTTAAGTCACCTTGAGTGAAACTAAAACCATATTTTATGGCATATCCTTTCCCCATGTTTTTGTCGCATCTAACAACTCGAACAGTCCGATATTTATTAACTAAGGACGAAGCCTTTTCATAAGTCCCGTCTGTGCTGCCATCGTCAATGACAATTATCTCGAATTCTAGCCCATAATCTTCAAGGGTGGTCACTGTTTCATCAATAGAATGAACTATATTCTTCGCCTCGTTATGTGCTGGCATTATTATGGAGATCATATCCCACCACCAAGTAAAAATCACTACTGATGTTAAACACAATGACCTGCCCCCGATAGTTGTACCACTTTCGCAGCAAAAGTAAATAAAAAATTATTAAGTTAGCAACGGTAAAGATATTACCTAAATAGGCCTTCTTTTAAGCTCAGTGTCTCTACTATAGTCAGCCGCTAATATAAGCTGTATAGACTTGACTGTCAACTCAACACGAGTAATTGATTTTTAACTCAACTTAATGAAATTTTACCACTAAGTACTTGACTTTTTACTCAACCACCATTATAATTTAACTCGTATATGAATAATAAGAACCGACAACAATTTGGAGCGAGGCTAAAAGAACTTAGAATCCAAGCAGCCTTGACACAACGACAACTGGCAACAAAAGTTGGTGTTACTCCATCATATGTTAGCAAAATTGAGCATGGCGTATTAGCTGTCCCAAGTGCATCAACTATTTCGAAGATCGCTTCAATCTTAAAAGCAGACGCTAACGAGCTGTTGAGTTTAGCCGGCAAATTTCCGCATGTAATGTCACAGAGGTCAAGAGAACGCACAATATTAGAACTTGGCCCAAAATTAAGGGAATTAAGGGAAAAGTCAGGCTTAAGCCAACTGGAGCTTGCCAGGAAAGCAAATGTTGATCCTAGCTACATAAGCAAACTCGAGAGAGCGAAAATGCCGCCTCCAAGCGGAAAAGTATTGCTCCGGATGGCTAAAACTTTAAGGGCAAATAAGAATGAGTTGATTGCTATATCTGGAAAGGCATCGTATGTGGCAGGGGAAAAGAAAGAGGTGAGTCAGATGTTTGGAGATGTTTATCGGTCGATAAAGAGGAATGTAAGCGTGCCGAACTTGTCACTATTAACCAACAAAGGATGGGTTAGAGTAGCTATATCAGTCCTTTTAGTAGTCAGTATCACCGGTGGGTTATGGCTTGCTTCACCCACACCGGTAGAAGCTGTGACAGTAACGTTCCCATCAACTCCTGCC
>SDBS01000409.1_pt1 | contig 40872 bp, 77 predicted proteins | sample 2277091 | NCBI WGS metagenome assembly SDBS01 (sample SAMN10404972, study PRJNA504765) | marine sediment metagenome | isolation source: marine sediment core GS10_PC15, 163 cmbsf | place: Arctic Ocean: Southern Knipovich Ridge | collected 2010
TGTCTGGCATCATCCCATACCTCTTGATATCTTTGGAATGGTCCTTTCCGTCTTCGGCATTCAATTCTATACAGATAACAACTCTTCCTCCCGGACGCAATACTCGATACATTTCCTTTAGCGACTCCAGAGCCACAGGCTTAGGAAACATTTACCAAGTCAATCAAATGGTCTTGAGAGTGAGAAATATTTATCGGAAGATCAGGGATAGCATGCCTGACGTTTCGGCATGTGAGGCTCTGAGGCGAGCACGAGATACTTATAGGTCTCGTCCGGTCTTGTACACGTTTCCGTTTCGATAAGGGATGATGACTGAGTTCATTTTGCCGGGGGATCTCACGCCAAAGGAAGCGGACAGGTTTGGAAGGATGCTCAAGACTCTTCCATTCTGTTGATGTCCTCTGGTACTGTGTATGAAATGAAGGAGCAGTACGATGGAGCTTACTTTAAGTTGTGGTGATGTTAAGACTGCTAGCAGACATAAAGGGGTTTCTGGGATCAAGTTTATAGACTTGACTGAGAAAGCTCAAATCGTTGTGAGGTTAGTCGGTTCGGGCAGCCTCTCGGATTATGAGGATTCCTATCGCAGACGGATAACAACTGTTAGGATAACTTCCTAAGGAGATGTGCTATGTTGTTAGAGAAGAGGGATTGTGTGGTAGCTGGTGCTACAGCTGAAGTGGCTGATGGTTTTTGTAAGGAAGGGGATACGTGTAAAGAGAGAGGCTGTTCATTTGCTTGGGATGATACGGGTCAGTTTATTCGTAATCGTGTTAAGTGGGCTTTTCGGGATAGGAAGCAGGACGATGGTGTACGGAGCACGCAAGCGTGCAAGTTTAAGGACTTGACTGAGAAAGGATAGGTTCAATTCCTTCCAGGTCTATGTGATTGTGGTGTGTTCCTCTTTGAGGTATCAGTTTCATGTCTAAGAAAGATACAGTAGATTCCCTGCGTAACGAGTTTGATGCTTCTGGTGGGATACCCAAGCTTTCTCAGTGGTTGTTAAAGGAGTCTTGGAAGAATCTGGATCCGTTCAGAATCAGACTTCAGTGTCATGATGGGGAGTTCACTGTTCATGTAGTAGGGAAGACAGGGGATTCTGGTCCTCGTGGTTTCTTTTGTACTTATAGGGTCTTTACAGGTATGAGTGAGCAGTCAGCTATCAGGTTGGCTGAGCAGTTGATTACTGGTCTCCTGGAGCATGCTGGGATGTGCTCTAGGTATTCTGGTGGAGTGTAGATACGTGTATGAATTCAAGATAGGTGATGCTTGTAGTATCTGCAAGAAGAATCGTGCAGATAGGGAGGGGCATATTGTTGAGATACTGAGCGATGGGTGTTATAGAGTCCAGCCTTGTGATGATGGTGGATGGATGATTTTCATGTCATCTGGAGAACAGATTGGTGCTAGTGGTGTTGATGATTTGTTTATAGCTCCAAAGAGTAAGGAGAATTGAGATGGTTTTGGAATTTAATAATCATAGTCGTGCTAGGGTCTGGTATGGCCTTAAGCCGAGGCTTATTGGGTTAATGGCTGTGGACACGAATGGGGATGCAGTTACGCTTGGGATGACTGTCTCGGAAGCTACAGTATTGATTGAGGTTATAAAGCAGGAAATCAAGGAAGATTTAGCTTTTGGAAGAGGGGATAAATGATGTATACTCCAGGACCGTTTAATGAACAGACGGATGTGGAGCCGGCGTGGGAATGGTATCAGAATCATTTTGATCATGTGGATCGTATGGTTGCTAAGTATCCCAAGCTTATGTATCCTCCTAATGGTAGTGATTGTGGTCATCCGTCTCTGTGGAAGCCTGCTCATTGGAAGTGGTTTCTTGATACACATAAGCAGATTACATGAAAGGATAGATGATGGTTAAGCTTCATAAAGTAACAGTGTTTGTAGTCGATACTGGTCATGGTGAGGATCCTGTGGAGGAACTAAAGCATTATTGCTATCATGATGTTCATAGATCTTTCACTGCTAGAGTGACTGAAGTTAAGACGGTCGAGTTTCCTAGAGAATGGGATGATGGAGATCCGTTGAATCAGAAGGATGTTTTGTCTGACAGTACTTTACTTGAAAGTATGGTGAAAGGATAGTAAGATGTCTAGTTGTGTAGAGAATAAGGCTGATCCGAATTGTGAGGCTTGCCATGGAACAGGTTGTTCTTGTGTTAAGAAAGATGGTAGTTGTCCAGGACAGTGTTGTGTCTGTGTTAAACAGGAGGAACCAAAGTCTGATTTAGGTAATTATTTGAACATGATAGACTCTCTTGCAGACCATGATCAAAAAGAGAAAGAAGAGAGAATTGCAGCATGGTCTAAGATTCCTCCTGCGAAAGAAGTAGAGTATACGAGGGATGATCATGTACACAAGATAGGGTTCTGGCGTATTACAGCCGGCTTACTTCGTATTGAGGCTAATGTCAAAGGTGCGTATGATCCCGCACAAGCAACAGGGATTACGGGTAAAGAGGTAGCTGCTATGAGTGAGGCGATGCAGGCACCTTATATAGATGATGTAGGTATATGGGATAAGCATTATGAGTAGAAAGTTTGGACCAAAGACGGCGGATCATCCGAGTGTAGGGAATCCTTGTCCTGTAAGAATGAGATAATTAGTGGGGTGATGTAGTGAAGATGTTTAGTAGATGTCCTAAGCCTTGTATCACATGTGGTGCTTATGGTGGCGGTTGTCTTGCAGGGCATGGTGATGATTTGTGGTCCAGAGCATTGGACGAGCAATTGCAGGAACGATTGATTGAAGCTAAAGGAAGGCTAGTGAAAGTAATAGAAGATGGAGGTGAGTCAGTAAAAGATGTTAAGGCTAACGCTTGGATGATCAAGCGTTACGCAGAAAAAGACATAGCTGCTTTGGAAGCTATACTTGAGGATAGTACTGGTTTCATCTAATATGAAAGGATAGATGATGTTTCTGGTGAAAAATGAGTTTGGTTCTATTTATGAGTGTGATTCAGAGGAACTTGATTTGTCTATGGTATGGGCTGTGAAAGGAGGGATCATCGAAGCTTTTCGATTTCACGAAGGTCACTTTCAGCGGTATGATGGGAGTGGATGGGTGGCAATTAGTAAATGGGTAACAGTTCAGGAAGAGTAGACTATAGGGAATGTGGATTAGCTATCTTCCAATTCTTATGTTGAAGAGTATGGAAAAGGAGAGAGTAGATGAACATGACTAGGAAATATTGTGAGGCTATTAGTAGAGAGATGGGATTTGAAGGTAGGATCAATGGATCTGTTTTGTGGAAGGCTCGTGAAAGGTTGGATCAGGTTGAGAAGCAGCGGAGGCTGATCAGCAAGGCGTTAGCTGCTGAGGTTTACTCACGGTTGTCTTTACATAGATTACAGGCTATAGCTGATGTAAAGTTCAAGCGTAGGCATCCTCTTTCACCTGAGCTTTCGGCGGCGTTACGTTGTCAGCCTGAGTGATGGTAATGATAAAGGAGTCTGATGATGGCTGAAGATGAATTGGTAATTGGAGAGTGTTCTTGTTGTGAGTCAGAAAATGTGAAGGTGAATGAATTTTCTCCTTCAGTTGTATCAAAAACTGAGCAGACTAGATTGCTGTGTAATCTATGTGCTAGTACTATGACTAGCACATTGAGTGATTCTACACGAGGTGAAATGTCCCATGTAGAAATCATGAAAACAATCTGCTTTGTTGGTAATGAGGTGATAAAGCAGATTAGAAGGGATATCTGTTCTGTTGGGAGTAGACTGTCAGAACAGATTAGTGGGTCAGATGATTAACCAATGAAAAACCTTTTTAGAAAGGAAGGAACATGATAGCAACAAGAGAGTTAGAAGCGGCTATGTACAAACATATTACTCCGGTTCTAATGACATTGTTGGAGGTTGGAGAGGACAAGAGTGAACTGCCGGAAAGACGGCAGGCTGCTGGTGTGATCACTGGACTCCTAACGAGTGTCAGATTGTCCATCGTGCGGGCAGGTACACTTTTTAAGGAAACGGAGTTAGACGATCACATTGGAGATGTAGTTAGGGACTAATGAAAGGATAGTATGGAGTTAGAAAATGAGAAAGTATGAGGATGAAGATGTTGAGGTAGTTACTAAAAGGCAGTGTGTTTACTTCTCATGTGATATGTGTGGGGTGGAATCTAAGTGTCCTGCTGCAGAGGCTTTCGACTATGGTAATGTTGGTATTAGTACAGGAGAGTTGAAGTCATCTTATACTATCGACGGGGAGTATGCTGAAGAGGCTCTTGACTTATGTAAGGATTGTGCTGATTCGTTGATAGATCAGATTAGGGGTGGAGTGATAAAGTGTCAGAGGTAGCTCCGGCGTTCGGAGCAGGTTGCTGTGCTTCAATTAATCCCCAGATAGGATGGGGTTAGATAAAGGAGAGTATGATGGATTGTAATTGTGATGGCCCTTGCCAAAGTTCATGTCAGGTTCGCTGTCAGCTTAGTGATCAAAGTGATCAAGCTGATCAAAGTGATCAAGCTGATCAAAGTAATCAAGCTGATCAAAGTGATCAAGCTGATCAAAGTAATCAAGCTGATCAAAGTAATCAAGCTGATCAAAGTAATCAAGCTGATCAGACTGATCAAACTGATTGTGTTGGTGGGGAACATACTACAAAGGAATGTACTTTTAAGAAACCTTCTAACGATCAAAATCCCTTTGAAGGTAACCTGGATTTTATATCAGGAAATAAGTTGATAACTATGTTGTTAAAGAAGCGTGCAGAAATAAAAGTTTTGAGAAACTATCTGCGGGATGATCCTGAAGGACAAATAAAAGTTAATTCAGAAGCCGAGCTTGTCTCGGCAGAGCTTGAATTGGCTGAAATTGATTATCACATTAATTGGGTGCGAGATAAATCGTTGGTACCAAATCCAATGATAATTGTTTAGGTTTCAATGTCTATAGGAGAGTATGATGGCTAAGTTAAAAGCTGGTCCGGATGTGTATAGGGGTATGAAGATTGGCGATCAAGTTTTCAAAGGGGAGGTAGAGGTTACTGGTCCAAAGGTTTTGGCATTGGAGAACAAGACTGTAGTCAAAACAGATGATGGGGGGCTCCTGTTCACTTGGATGGATACTGTTACAGGGGAGAAGTGGGGTATGCAACTGTCTGAGAAGGAGGTTGCAGCTACAACGGAGTGGTTAGCTGTGTCAGTAGTTGCTCCTAATCTTTGTACTGCTGAGGGTGAGATACCTGTTGAAGAGAAAAAGAGCAAGGCTTCTTAAGGAATTTGTTGCTAAGTCAGGAGGTAGTGATGAATAAAACGATGGGTAAGAGTTGGCCTTCCCCTCTTATACCGATTGCTTGGGCTGTTCGCTTTCAGAAGTATAGGGTGGATACAAGAGTATTTGAGCCTGATGGTGATGAGTGTCCCTGCTGCCATCGGAGATATAATGATCTTGATCTTGTGGTCTGCATTAAGTGTGGAACTAGTATGTGTGAGTTCTGTGCTAACATAGTACATCCTGATGAAGTCCAAGTATGGATGTGCCTTAAGTGTGAGGAGAAGGATAGGAAAGAGGGAGAGGACGATGAAGGAAGTTAAGAAGAAGACACATGAACATTTGCTTACTCTCGTTCTTTGGTCTATGCTTCTAGCATGGATAGGATTTGTGAGATGTTGAGGCTGTAGCATCTTTTTGTGGATACATAAAATGAATGATCCTAATGAGTTAGTTGAACGTCTGGGTTTTGATATTAATTGTGCTAAAGCAATTAGGGAAGAGATGGTTGAACTTAGATATCGTCTTGGTATGCTTTGTGATTTGTATGAGTTATCTCCTCTTCAGTTTGCTACTAAGTATGATATTAGGAATGAAGCCGATGTTGCATATATGTCTGATGAGGAAGCTCAGAAGATTGTGCATAGTGCAAGAGTATTTATGGAGTCACGAAGAGGCAGTAAGAAAAAAGAGGGTGATCAATGACACAGGAAAAATTGAATGAAAGGGCAGATGCATGGCAAAAGTATTGGACTTCGCTAATCCCAGGTCAATCTGAGACTTCTAAGGCGTGCTGCAAGCTCTTTGAAAGTGAGCTATATCATGCTTTTATGAATGGATATTCAGATGGAAGGGTAGCTGGATTTAAGGATGGTAGGGATGCTGCCATTGATATAGTATAAGAAAGATTAAGCGAAAAGGAGGTTAATCATGGATGTGTGTAATGAATGTGGTGTAGAAGGTTCATCAGATGTTGTTATCTTAGAGTGTAATTCTTGTGGTGTTGTTTTGTGTGTGGAGTGTGCTGACTATGATGAGAGTATTGGTCCTCCTATTGAGTTTATATGTAATGATTGTCTTGAGAACAACTAGTAGGTTTTCTATAGTCAGTTAGTATGTATATGGAAGGAGATAGATTATGAAAGATTTGAGTATACCTGAAGCTCAAGGTGTGGTAGAGGATATAGCTCATATCAGTAAGAAAGGTTGGTGGCCATTAGAGAAGCCTCCTGAATGGGCAAAGGAACTTGCTAAGGAGCTTGGGGAGGGAAATGGTCCTCCTTGGTCAGATGCAGTTTTGTATCATGCTGCGGTGGCTGTGTGCATGACTCTAGCTAAGCGGGATGTATTGTCTACTGATGAGGTAGTATCTGAATGCAATTCAGCTAATATTGTTGACTTGTTTTTCTATAAAAAAGGGGTATTAACTAAAGAGTCAATTAGGCATGATTTGGTTGAGAAGGAATATTTGGAGCTAGATATTAGGTTTGCTGTTGTGAAGAACTGGTCAAGCGAGACAAGTGGTTATAGGGTATTTCATAAGGTATCACCTAATAGTTGGCGTGAGCTTAAGTAATATGGCTAAACTTGATTTAACTAAAGGTGGATGTTGGTTCTGTTGTGAAGATGAAGAGAACGAAGAACTCATATTCTGTCATGAATTTGATACTTATGTTCATATGGGATGTTTACTTAGGCAGTGTCAGGAAGATCCTGATGATCCTGAAGTAAAGATAATGGCAATAGAATTTGGTATGAATAAGTAATAGTGTGAGGTAGTATGATGGCTACTGTTGAGATATTTACAATAACTACATTTCAACAAGCTGAAGTTGTGTATAATTGTCTTACTAAACTTGATGCTACAGGAATATTTCCTGGTGGCAGTCCTCCTGATTGGGCTCGTAAACTAGCAGATCAGATGCATTGTTCTCCCAGTGATTCTAATGTATTAGTAGTTGCTTGGGAGTGTCTTGCTAGGTTTTATCGTACTCAACTTCATTCCTGTGGTTGTGAGTTAGATTAAAGGGGCCTGTAAAGATTGTATTTTCTGAACTTAAGTGAGGTAGTATAAGGCAATTCAGATGTGCCCTCTAAAGAAGAGACAGAGGCATCCTCCTAATAGACATACACAATGGTTTCATTGTATATGTGGTAAAATGGCTTACTGTTGGGGTAATGGTATTGTCAATGGAAAGGTTCGTGAAATTTACTGGTGTGATCATTGCAACGAAGGACATTATGATAGTCTTAAGTCTGAGATTCCTATTGAAGGTAGGTACAAAGGGTGCCTTTGTGTTTGGATTTATCACAACAGAGTAGTTTGTAAGCAGTCTAGTTGTACTTCTGACTGCGAATTCAAGGAAATTATAAATGAAAATAGTTAAACCGTCAGCAGAGTTGTTGTTCATTACACCTAATGCTGAGCAGCTTATTGAACGGTGTGGTCGTATCTGTTATAAGTCAGAGGATAAGATAACTTCGGATAGTGCAGCTAAGTTTATTAGGATGGTTATAGAAAATGGGCATCATGCAGTTATTGAGCATGCGTATGCTACAATAATCTTTGTGTGTTGTCGCGGCGTGACTCATGAGCAAGTGAGACATAGGATAGCTTCATATTGTCAGGAGAGCACCAGATTTTGTAATTACAGTAAGGATAAGTTTGGTAATGAAATTAGTGTTATTGAGCCTCCTGGATTGGATGAGATTAACAGGTACAGGTGGGAAGAAGTATGTATTCATATTGAGAAGGCTTACATGAAGATGATTGAAGATGGTATACCACCTCAGATAGCTCGGACAGTATTACCTACTTGTCTAAAGACTGAAATAGCGGTGACAGCTAACTTAAGGGAATGGCGTCATATCCTTAATCTTAGGTGGAGAAATGATAGAGCCCATCCACAGATACGGGAGGTTATGGGAATAGCTGCTAAGTTTCTTAACGATCATTGCCCTAATGTATTTCCTAGTAACGAGTACTTGTCATGCTTTATTACATAGACATACTAGCGTTGTTTTTGGTTATTCTTCTTACACCTCATCTTGCTGTAAAGATATGGTGGAAGGTCAAGTTTAGTGTATATACTATGATGCTTCTATCAGTAAGTATTACTTGGCTTCTTGTTAGTAGGGGTGGGTTTTGATAGTGAAAAAGGTTGTATACCATAAAGGTGAACATACACATGTTTTAACATTCAACTCTCAGGACGTATCTAAGTTTCAGGAAGCTTTGTTTTCTATGGTACTGAATAATGATATAGACTTCGATGGTGAGGATATACGAAAGGTGTGTCATCTGTTGGTAGATGATATTGTGGATGAGCAGATAACTGCACTTACCAGGATTATTGAGTTGAGGGATATGGGAAAAGATGGGAGTGGGTGTTCTAAATGCTAACGGTATCAGGTATGAAGAGACGAGCGATGAAGATTTTGGTTACTAAGGGAGAGCATGATATCCAGAGGTTCCGTAGAGCTAATGGATATGGTCAAGGAGCGTACAAAGGATTATGTCAACGATGCCATCATGAGTTTTGGGTAATGAGGAAGGGTACTGATATTTATTTTAATTCTCCTGTTAGTATATGTGTTGGTAGTAAGAGGCTTGTGACTAAACGTGATGTTGAGAGGATGAAAAATGCTGAAAAAGAACCCAAAAAAACTAAAGGGAAAGCTAACGGTAAGTCGAACATTTTGTGGGAAATCAGAAGAGGATCACATAAAGATAAGAATTCAGGATGAGTTGTCTGAGTGTGTAATTGTTGAGGCAGTTATTTCATTCAATTATTTTGCTCAGGCGATAACTGGTTTATCTTGTGCGTCTTGTGATGTTGAGGTTTATGATTCGGAGAATACCGGAAAGAAGCACGAGTATAAAACTGTGATGGTTGACCGGCTTCATTTACCTGGGAGAGAGAGAGCAGAGGAATTTACTGATGAAGAGTTAGGTAACTGTATTGGTGACTTTGAGTATGATGGATGGATAGGGAGTATAGAGGACATGAAGAATAGTCATAATCTTGTGGGGATTAAACGTGATCCTTCTAAAGATTCTAGTAAAGTTAAAACTTGTTCTACATTTCGAGTAGGCTTTCATAGATGGGCAGATGTTGAGGAGAATGAAGATGAGTCAACATGAGATTAGGACTATTACTCCAGTTGTATTAAGATCCTCGATTGATAGGCCTGCGGAGTTTTGTGTAGGAAATCCTTGTGTTGTGTGTAGTAGGGATAATCCTGACTGTATGATACTCGAACATCCAGGAGACTTTGTACATTACATTGTTACTATAGGGAAGCGAGATCTGCTTAGAATGCATGAGGTTGTAAGACTTTCTAAGTGTAGTGAACTTAGATACATTAAAGGATTTGAGCCTGAATCATTTCATGTCGCTTCCATACAAGAGGTTTCATATGTGTTAATAGCAGTAGTGAGTTTGAAGGGTACCAGCCTGTTTAATAGATGTCTTAGGTTGGTAGATGTTGAGGAGAATAAAGATGAGTAAAGATGATATTAGTACTATCACTCCGGTTGTGTTAGGGCTTTCATATGATAGACCTGCTGTATTGTGTGGTGGGAATCCTTGTGTTGTGTGTGGTAGAGATAATCCTATCAATATGACAATCAAACATCTAGCGGACTATGTGTGTTATACTGTTATTATAGAGAAGAAAGATCTACTTAGTTTGTATGAGGATGTGAAATTGTCTAAGTGTAGTGAGTTGGTGTTTGTTTGTGGGTTTGAGCCTGAGTTTTTTCGTGTAGTAGAGATACGGAATCATTCATATAAGTTGACAACGCTTGTTGAGTCTTCAGACAAAAACTAAGTAGAGGTTAGTCTGTGCTGTCGGTACCTGTTCTAACAATTCTGACTGCAAGTCTGTTTGTAGACATGCAAGAGCCTGCTGTTCTTGTACTTTCCATTACCTACAGTTTTTATGTGGTTCGTCTTTGTACGTTGTTCTCGATATATGAGGATGGGTTCTCCCTGGCAAGAGTAGATGCTACTATCTTGCCAGGGGGTCTGTGAGTAGAACTATCTTTCAACCGGCCTGTTAAATGCTATGCTGTAGGTTGGCCGGGATATAAAACTAAAAGGTCGGAAGGTGTGTTCACTAATTGTCAGTGTAAGACAGAAACCCATCACACTAAAACATGTGAATCCTTCCGGCCTTTGTTTCGTGTTTTTTTCTGGGTGTTGTTCGATAATACGGTAGAGGATATTAGCTATGCAGCCGGGTGAGAGAAACCGAATTAACACCATAGTAGTAGGACTGTTTTGTGTTTTGTGGTCAGCTTTATTTGCATTAGGTATAGCGTGTTTTCTTATTCTTGTTCTAAGTTCTGTTTCATTTGTCATATGTAAGGTGTCTGGTCATGGATAAAAATCTTAGTGATGCAATGGATATTACTACTAAGAATCTTGGTAAGTTGGATGTATGTAAAGGTCCACATAATTTTGTGGCTTTGGGTGATGATGAGTTTGCAAAGGTTACAATGTACGGAGTGCAAAGGTGTGATTGATGGGATGCATGCTATCTGGTATAATCGTGGATTAGTAGATGGAAGGTATGCTGAGAGGGTAGCTAACGATTGGCCTTTGGAAGATGAATAGGAAACTATGATAGCAATAGACTTAGCTATAGATCATTTGTTAGTTGAATCATCTGTTGTCTATTATCATGGTTCACAATTGGTTTTTCCGGTTGGGACGATACTACAGCCACAACAGGAAGGTTATGTATATGAAGAGCCAAAGGTAGAGGCTATTGTAGAGAGGTTTCGTCCTGCTAATAAGATCAGTCGTTTTGAGTCTGTTTTTATGGTTGACAATCCTTCTCTAGTTGACTTTGCGGGAGGATATGATGACAATATCTATGTTGTTGATCCTATAGGGCAAGTAGATAGGTCTGATCTTGCTTGGTACACAGATATATCAGTGTATTTGGATGTCTCAATTGAAGAACAAAAACAGTGGTCGTTGAACTATTGGGATGGTGTTCCTTATAAGAAGCCTGCAAATAGTTTATGGGAGTATCGAGCTAGGACAGCTAAAATTATTAAGGAAATAGGTTGGTCGTAAATATGTTGTCTTCTGTTGACTTAGCTATAGACCTTCTGTTAGAAACAGGAGTCATCGATCAGGCTATCGATCTATTTGGATTAACAGATGATCCTCGTGAGGCTGGTTATATTCTGCCTGATGGACGTATGCTGGATTTTAGTGGTAAGAATCAGGGAGGGCAACCGGGAGTCAGGGCACTCGATCATAGAGATGTTAATGCTATAATGTCTGCGGGTGGTACTGAGGGAATGAATGAATTTATGAGGAGTACAGGAGCTATCAGGTTTCATCTTATAGACGGTGATATAGCTGCTTCTACAATAGCTCGTATGACTGATATTCAGATGAAGACTTTAGCTGCTTTATCGAGAGTAGGATCTTTCTTGTTGTTTGATTTTTACAGCGGTTCTGGTACAAGTGTTAAGTATGATATTGAGATAGATCCTATAAATTCTAAAACAGATGTATACAAAGCATTGGTGAAAGCTAATGAGCAGTTGGGGTAATAATGGAATCTTTAGTTAGTGATTCTATATGTGATTCATATTCTAGAGATGTTAGAGCTACTGCATTTTGTGGTGATCGCTTAGATCTTTTGAGGCAGATTCCGAATGGTGAAGTTCAATTGATTGTGACTTCTCCTCCTTATAATATAGGTAAGGAGTATGAAATTAAGTTGTCTATGGATGAGTATGTTAGACAACAGGAAGAGACGGTATCTGCTTGTTGTGCTTGTTTGTCGGATAATGGATCTTTGTGCTATCAGGTAGGTAATTGTCTTATAGATAATAAAGAGATAATTCCATTGGATATTTTGCTTTATCAAATATGTTTACGGAATGGATTGAAGTTACGTAACAGGATAATTTGGAAGTATGATCATGGTCTTCATTCTAAAACTAGATTTAGTGGTAGGTATGAAGTTGTTTTATGGTTTACAAAGAATGACGATTTTGTTTTTAATTTAGATTCAGTTCGTGTTCCACAAAAGTATCCGAATAAGAAATCTTATAAGGGGTCGAGTAAAGGCAAACCTTCTTGTAATCCTAAAGGAAAAAATCCATCTGATGTATGGGATATACCAAGAGTAAGCAGTAGTCATTGTGAGAAGACTGCTCATCCGTGTCAATTTCCAATAGAGCTTGTGGAGAGGTTGGTTTTATCAATGACTAATGTTGGAGATTTGGTAGTTGATCCTTATATGGGTGTGGGTTCTTCTATTTGTGCTGCTGTTCTTAGGGATAGGAGAGGGGCTGGGTCTGATTTAATTTCTGAGTATGTAGATATAGCTAAGGAGAGAATTGGACTTGCGTTGAGTAAGAAACTAAAGACTAGACCAATGGATAAGATGATAGAGATATATTGAAATGTGTAGTTTTGTTGACTTAGCTATAGATCATCTGTTAGAGACAAGTGAGACTCTTGGTTCAATTGTCAAGCGTTGGGAAGATCGAGTTCCTGATATCCTTCTTTTTGTTCAAGAGACTGATTATAAGATTTTATTGACTACATTAATCATTCCGCGTGGCCAAAGGAAGCAGGGTATAGGAAGTCAGATTATGGTTGATTTGACTGCTTATGCTGATAAGGTTGGAAAGAGGTTAGAGGTAAGTCCAGGTGAGAAAGATCCTTATTATGGTACAACTTCTAGGGGTAGGTTGACAAAGTTCTATCGGAGGTTTGGATTTGTACCAAACAAAGGTAGGTCTAAAGATTACAGGACTAGTAGTACAATGCTACGGGAACCTGTTGTTGGAGTATAGTCAGTGTCTTCTGTTGACTTAGCTATAGACGTGCTTTTGGGTGAGAGTAGTGGAATCAACTATTTTGATATAGGACATAGTATAGGTTCAATTATGTGGGGGATTGGACATGATGGTAAGTTTTATGAGACAGAACCTAAAGGTTCTGCTGGAGTAGGTGATGATGAGTTTAGTCATCCAGTATTGTTTTCTAAGTCTATGGTTATAAAAGGTAGAGTAGATCCATCTAAAAAGATTGGAACTATCTTTATTGTTCATGATGTTTCTCGTCGAGTAAAACTCAAAGCTATGGATACGGTGGTTGATAAGTATCCTGGAATAAAGTTCTATGTGTTTGATTGGGATGACATCTCATCTCAGGGTAAATCTTTATCAGATTACTATCAGTCTCTTGGAGTATAGTCAGTGTCTTTGAATGAGTTAGGGGGAAGTTCACCAGTACAGAAGATATAGACATTTGGTAGGTAAGGAAAGGTGTTGATATGGATAATCTAGTAGAGAAAGCAGTTGACAGTCTGTTAAGTGAGTTTCCTTATTACCAGACACAGCCTCAGCAACAGCAAATACAGCCACAACAAACTCAGACTCAACAAGCTCAACCACAACCAGTACAACAAACACAGGCGGGTTCTACTGATATCATATGGCATGTAAGTTATCAAGGTAAATGGTATGGACCATACAATGTATCTGGGGTATCTTCTTTTGCAGTACGGATAGGGTTAAATGGGAATGCTTCGGTAGCTAGACTTGGGGATAAGCAATCAATGCTTGCAAGTCAGATACCTGGTATAGTTTTTTAGTTAGGAATAGATGTGATTGAAATAGTAGAACAGCAGTTGGTAGTTGACTCTTCACAGAAACGTATCTGTGATATAATACTAATGAAAGGTGATTGTCTTGATAGAATGAAAGATATTTCTGATGAGTCTGTTAATCTTGTGTTAGCTGATCCTCCTTATGGCATTACTCAGTGTAAGTGGGATAATGAAATACCTTTAGAACCATTATGGAAGCAGTTGAAAAGGGTCATTAAGTTTAACGGTATGGTGATAATGACAGCTAGTCAGCCATTTGGCTCTGTGTTAGTAATGAGTAATCTGAGTATGTTTAAGCATGAATGGATTTGGGAGAAAAATAGAGGCAGTAATTTTGGAAATGTTGTTAGAGAGCCAATGAAAGAGCATGAGACAATTTTGTGTTTTAGTACAAAAGGATGGACTTACAATAGACAAATGCAAGAGCGAAAAGGTGGGGGTAAGTCTCTTGTGGGAAAAATGGTGCCTCATCATTGTAGTGAAAAGTTCAAGAGTACAGGTGAATTTAAGGGATATAAAAAGGAGCTTTCTGAGCTACGAGTTCCTTCTAGTGTCCAGAAATTTATTTGTGAGGTAGGTCTTCATCCTACTCAGAAGCCAGTAACTTTAATGGAGTATCTTATTAAGACATATACTAATGAGGGAGATACTGTACTGGATTTCTGTATGGGTTCTGGAACTACTGGGGTAGCTTGTATCAATCTTAGAAGAAACTTCATTGGAATTGAATTAGATGATCAGTGCTATGAGGTAGCTAAGAATAGGATTAGAGGAGTTATTGCAGATGCAGAGGATACAGATGTGTCTGATGTAGAGTTTGTATCTACTATGGAGTAAGGAAGGTTATAGTTTTTTAGTTAAGGATAGTTATGAGTGGGAATGAAAAAACAGAGAAGATACTACAGGCTTGTAAGGTAGCATCTATAGCTATTGTAAGAAGGCATGGTATTACTAGAAACTTAGAGGATATGATAGATGAAGTCTATCAATATTGTTTTTTAGAACTATGGAGTAAGTACAGAAATAAAGATATTCCTAGTAATGGGTTCTTGAATAAAGAGGCTAAATGGAGGGCTATGGATTGCTTTCGTGAAAGTGCTCCAATAACTAGGTCAGCTTATTCTAGGTTAACACTATGGGAGTGTTCTAGTTGTGGATATAAGACGAATAAACTAAAGCATTATAAGAAAAGACCAAAGGGAGTGTCTGCTGTACAGTGTGTTTGTGGTAAGCGTATAGTATGGGAAAGTACGTCTCCAAAAACTATTTGCATATCATGTATGGAAGATGATTCTTATAATAGGGGTGCAATTGACTTTGATGATGGTTCTAATGAACTTGCTCATGTAGATGATAAGCTTGATATTGCTGATATGCTTAGGTATATTCCATTGAGGAATAGAAGAGTGGTAATGAAAAGTTATTTAGAGGAAATGACTTTATTGAAGATAGGAGTTGAGGAAGGAAGAACTGAGTCAAGAATGGCTCAACTTCGTGCGGAAGGATTAGGTATGATACAAGATCTTTTTGAGTCCTATCGAGAGGCAGTATGATGTCTGTTGAATCTGCTGTAGATTATTTGGTAAGCGAATCATCTGGTATTCCTATTGATAGGGAGCAGATAGCTTCTGTTGTAGATAAGATTGTTAAATCATTGTACAGTGGGTTTAATAATGCAGAGTATTTGGATACTTTGATAGGTGATGTGGGACTAACCATTACTCATGATGTAATTCATATAAATGATGCTGCTGGCAAACCGATTCGATTGAGTATAGATGTACGGTCAGAAGAATCTTTTGAGGGGACATTGCTAGCTGGTGCCCACTTTAGTTATAAGCGTTATGGGGTATCAGAGTTCTCGTTTGTTGTTGTGATTAGTCTTAATGGTTTATTGACTTGGAGAAATCTTTTTAAGAATGAGAATGTTCTCAAGAGGAGTTTGACTGCATCTATATCACATGAGGTTACTCATGCTTCTGATCCATTTATAACCAGAGATATCAAGTCAGGTTCTTTGAGTAAGAAGGCTACGGCTTCTCAAAATGAGATAGAGTATTTCAATGATCCATATGAGGTTAGGGCTTATATCACATCTATTAAGGAAGAGCTTATATTATTTAAGGGTGAATATGCAAGTGATGGTATTAGGGATATTATAAGGGATAAGTTTGTTGACTTTGCTGAATGGTTAAAAACGACTTCTAATGTTTATGATCACATAGAGAAGTTCTGGACACCAGAGAACAAGAAGTATGTCCTTTCAAAGATATACGAGTATATATTTGGAAAGGTGTAACATGTATAGGCCTGTGAAGTTTGAGGAAATGGATTCGGTTGATGAGGATTTAGTAAGGATAAATGGAAATCCTGTAGCCTATTTGGGGGATGAGTATGGGGGCAGAGTTGTTATTGTTATAGATGATCATTGTTATGTAGTGCTTATAAGGAAAGGTTTTGAGTGGTGTAAGACTTATCACTTGTTTTCAGAAGTAGTGGAGGCACTTAAATTTTTGCCTAAACTGAGGTTACCGTGATGTCTGAGTGGTTGTTTGATGAGATAGTTTCTAGGGTGTTGTCTGATCTTAGAAGTAATGATCTGTCTATAGCTATTGTAACTAGTAAAGATCAGCGAGAAGGCTTGAGAGATGCTATTCTTGCTGAATATAGTGAAGAGTATATTCAGGATCATACTCATATGGAGGCGGTTAATAAGGATACTGGGAATGATGAGAGCTTTCCTGCATTGTTTATAGCTATTGTGTCATGTGCTATAGGCAAGCGTAAATTTTGTTGTACTAGAAGTATTCCTATTCATCATGGAACTGAGATGTTGTTTGATAGATTGACTGAGACTGGGGTTTTGGGATGAGGTACATTCCTTTGTTTATGAAGAAGGTCATATGGGCTTTACAGTATATGAAGATTATTGTGAAGCATAAGTGGTTTGTATTGATTATAGGATGGAAACTAGATGTTCCTTTGTATCGTTTACTGAAGCATGATTTATCTAAGTTTAAGTGGATCGAAATCTGGGGATATGGGCGACAATTCTGTGGAGATCAATCAGATCCATTAGGATTTGCTGAGGCTTGGTTACATCATCAGAATGTTAATGATCACCACTGGGAATATTGGATTCCGAGGAGTGCTCATACTCGTGGAGATTTCCATGATAATGCCCCAATGCTTATGCCTGAATCTGCTATGATGGAGATGCTAGCAGATTGGTTTGCGGCTGGACGGACCTACCGAGGCAGGTGGCCAGATCCTAGAATGTGGAATTGGTATAACGAGCATTTTCATAAGATGCATCTAAATATGTCTACAAGGGCTAAGATAGAAGGTATTATTGTAAGAATGAAGCATAATTCAAAGTGGTGGCCAGCTAGGGAAATATTGAAAGGTCAGTGATAAAGTGCATGAATCTGTTGTGCATTGTAAGAAAGATAGTTATGATGTTTATGTAGGGCGACCGTCGAAATGGGGTAATCCATTTCAGATAGGACGGGATGGAAGTAGAGAAGAGGTCATAAACAAGTATCGTGTATGGTTATTGGATCAGCCGAAGCTTGTTGCTGAGGCTCGTCAGGAACTCAGAGGAAAGATACTGGGTTGTTGGTGTGCTCCTAAGCAGTGCCATGCTGATGTACTAGTGGAAGTGGCTAATATAGTTACATAGGAGGTTATGTGAAATGCCCAAGTTTTCAGAACATGAGTTAGATATAGTTTGGGAGTGGTATGAAAGACACGCCGAAGGTATTGATAAATCAATAGGAGGAGTACCTAATCCTATGTATTCTCCTGCTGATTGTAATGCAGCTTCACCTGGATTGTGGAAAACGTCCCATTGGAGATGGTTTCTTCAACACTATAAACGGATAGAAAGCCCTAAATTAATTACTACAGAACAGCAACATGAAATACTGAAACGTATTGTTGCACATGTGAAGAACAGTTGTATGGAGGATTATTGTTGTATTTGTGATGGTATAATTGTTAAAGTGATTGGTTTTAATCCAAACTCAGATACTGTTTGGGATACGAAGCAAGATGATACTTCTTGTAAGGATTCTGTAGCTATGGTTGAAAGGTTGCAAAAGGATGGGTTAACTTTATTAGGGATAATTGAAAGAATGCGATCTGAAATTGAACGTATGCAGAAGGAATAGAAATGATAGAAGGTAAAGATCTATCGTTTACACAGATACCTGATAAGGTATTCGGTGCTGTTAAGTATCATATCCCAGGAGACTGGGGTACACATGATATACAGCACTATGGTCCATCTTCAGGCAGTATTCCTGAATCTGTTATAAAGATACGTGGGGTAGATGCTAAGTACAATAACTCGTGGGAATTAGTTATCTGGTATAAGATGGATGTAACTAAGATGACTGATCAGTGGGATACTGAGATAGGTGCTGATTGGTTGAGCTTCGGTTGTTCTGTATGGAAGTATAGTGGTGAGCGTCCTTTACTTGTAGGTGGTCCAACACGTAGGAGGATTGGTGTTCCTTCATACAAGGATATGGTATTCAAGACTCCTAATCAGATAGTCCAGTATGTTAAGTTGATAATAGATAGTAGTAGTGGTCCTGATTCAGGTGAAGGTGAACCTAAGCCAGAGGCTCCTACTCTTCCTAGGATAAGTAGACCTCAGCCATCATTAGTAACTGCTTCTGTTGATTGTGCTATAGATAGTTTGATTGTTGAGGATGAGGATACTAACTATTTTGGTATTGGTCACCGTAGTGCTAGTAGGGATACTATACTTTGGCAATGGATGAAAGGTAAAATAGATAGTATATCCGTAGCAGAAGTAAAGAAGCGAAAAGGGTATATAGATTCAGGAGAATCATATGTCAGTCATTATGAAGCATTTGGTAATGTTGATCCATTTGTAAGTGGAAGAGTTGATTTGAAAACTTTGGTAGGATCAATTTCTGTCTCATCGCGTGCTGAAGATCATTTTGTACGTAAAGCTCTTGATGAATTAGTTGCTGAGTTTCCTGGTGTTAGATTTATTGTTTATGCGTATGGTCCTGATAATAGTGTATCATTATCAAAGTACTATCAAACTCTTGGTGAGTCTGCTATAGATAGTTTGTTGGAAGGTCCATATTATACAGATATAGGTCATTATATAGAGTTAAAGGATGATGCTGTTGTTTTGTGGAAGTGGGAGAATGGTAGTATTAAGGCAAGGACTAGGAGTGAGGTACGAGATGATGTGGATGTTGATTTCCGTAGGGAGGTAACTCATACTGATGCCTTCGATGGTCCATTTATGATTTACGGTAGAGTAGATTTAGGAAAGATGGAAGGGTCAATATACATAAGACCTAATGTTGTTGATGGTTCTATAGTTAAACGAGCTATAAATGAGTTGGTTGATAAGTTTTCGGGTGTTAGATTTTCTGTGTTTACTTCTGGATTGGGAGGAAATGCTGTTGGAGCACCATTATCAAAGTACTATCAAACGCTAGGTGAGTCTGATTTGTATGAGTGGTCTACTTATATTAGCATAGGTCATGGTGAGGATATCGAAGATGCTGTTGTGTTGTGGGTATGGGATGGAAGTGGTATATCAACTAAATCAATGAAGGATGTAAAGCGAGAGTATAGTGATATAGAATTTCCAGGTCATGCTGTTGTTATTGGTTGGGAAGACAGAATGTATGGTAGGGTTGATTTAGCTAAAAAGATAGGATCGATAGCTTTTATTAGTTCTCCTAAAGATCAGGAGATTGTAAGTGCTATAAATGCCTTGATAGGTAAATTTCCTGGTATTCAGTTTTTTGTTTATGATAAAGATAGAGCCGATCTTTATGGGGCACCATTATCAAAGTACTATCAAACGCTAGGTGAGTCTGATTTGTATGAGTGGGAATCTTATTTGGATGTAGGTCATGGTAGAGATGCTATTTTGTGGGTATGGAATGGTAGTGAAATAGAGTCTATGTCTACAGAAGAAGCTGAGCGTATATATAAAGGGGAGGATTCTTTAAGTCACCACCATATATTTCCTGGAGGTTATTCTGCGTTGGGGAGAGTTGATTTAGAAAAGATGGTTGGTTCAATTTATATAAAGGATCCTAATACTAATAATGTGAATAGTGTAAGTGATAAGGAAATGATTGATATTATCGATGCATTGATTTATGAGTTTTCTGGTGTGAGGTTCTTAGTTTTTGATGAAACTAGAGTAGATGTTTATGGAGCACCATTATCAAAGTACTATCAAACGCTAGGTGAGTCATCTTCAAAGGATATTGTTGAGGGTAAAGATGTTCCTAGTGATCAGGCTAACTGGCATTTCTTCAAAGCGGCTGAGTTAACGATAGGTGGTGAATGGTATTCTTCTGAGAGTTTTGTTTCTAGGGATTCTGGTTATAGGGCTATATCAGGTAGGTCTAAATACTATGCCTATAATGTAATTCATGATAGTGATTTTTTTGCAGTCGATTTTTCATGGGCACTAAAGCAAGTTAAGAATCTGAAGGGTGGGGAATTTTATGATAGTGAGTTTGGGGATAATAACTTTGTATGTTCTGCTGCGGTTAAGGGAGGAGCTTCTTACGGTGGAGCCGGGAGATTAGTATCTAGTTATGATCTGGCAACTCCTTTGGAAGCGGTGCAATGGGTACATGATGCTATGAAGGAATTGTCCAGTGATTCTGATGATGATCCAGGGGATGAGAAGCCAGAGGTAGATCCTACACCAGAGCCTAGTGTAGGTGTACCAGTCCCATCTTTAATAGGAGAAAAAGACATGGATGTTGATAAAGTCATAGACCGTTTGGTTAGCGAGGGTTTACCTGTTGAAGGAGATCCCATTGACACAGATCTTGAAATAGATCCTACGGTAATTGATAAAGTGAAAGGGACGATGACACATCTTAATGTTCCTGAACTACTTATAGTAGGTGTAAAAGGAGCGAAGTATCGAGGGGTCTATTTGGGTAAGGTAATGCTAAGGGGAGAGTACATAGGACATATAGCTGTAGCGAAAACTCTTGAGTTTGGCTATGATTCTGAGCATTATCATACTATACCTGAAGATCTTATTATTCCATTAGAGCCGCTGGCTAAGAAGACTTTTCCGATGTTTTCTTTAGATTAGAGTAGTAATGAACATTTGCGTTGACAGGGCTGTCGATTTTCTTATAGAGGGATTACCTTATAGTTCCTTGTATCATGGTACAAACAAGAAACTTGACCGTTTTGATTTGCTGTATGCTGGTACTCGTGATTGGGGGGATTATGGCGTTGGGGTGTATTTAAGTTCCTCACCAGAATTAGCTGCAATGTATGCTGATGATGCTGTAGTGAAGGGTGGAGGTGAACCTTGGGTGCATGTAGTTAAGTCTAATCTACGGAACATAGCTAGCTTTGATGATCTAACTACTGTTTGTAAAGAAGTTACAGGACACGAATATTGTCCTCCGCATGGTAGAGATGAGGAAGAGGCACGAGAGATTACAAGGCGTATGATGGCTAAGGGTTTTGATTCAGTTCAGATAGACAAGCAGTTTGTGGTGTACGATCCTTCGTTATTAAAGATTACTAGAGTAGTTGATCCTAAGGCAGCGAGTTATTTACCTTGAGTAATTTGATTGGAGTATATGATGAAAGTTAAGAAAATTCTGTTTCAACGTCATTATTCAGGGTATGTTTATCGGAGAGAATTGGTTGAGTTCCCAGCGGGAGCAGGTAGGAGGATAGAGAGGGTAAGCTGCTATACTCCGAATGGTGATTGGATTGGTAATGCTAGAGAGGCTCGTTTTCTTTGTGTTAAGAGAGGGTTAACATACATTCAGAAGACAGACCCATCCCATTGTATATGTTCAATTGGGTTTGATTCTAAAAAGAAGCAATGGGTAGGTTGGAGTCATCGAGCTATCTGTTCTTTTGGTATAGGTGATAGGATCTTTGAAGAACGGTATGGTAATGATAAGACACTGTTTGTTCGTCATGGTAGAAAGAAGATTAAGACTATGGAGGATGCGAAGCTAGCTGCTTCAAGATTTGCTGAGAGTGTGAGTTGATGCTTTGGTGGATTGATATTAAGTATGCTTGTTTTGGAATTGTCTCCAAAGATCATGTTGTAGTTCAGGCTGCTCCGATTGCTAGATGGATGGTGGGAAAGAGGATTGATGAAGTTCTTTTTTGGGTTAAGAAGAAAGCGGGTATAGCTATTGAGGTTGATGGATTATCCACATCCTCTGATGGGATCAGACAGGATCAGTTTATATAAGATCAAATAAAAGATTGTTGTGATTGAATGAATACAATGAATGCTTCTAAGATAGTGGATTTGTTGTCTACTCGGCATGAGAAGGATGTGTTCATATCCGAATTAGGTATACGAGATACCGGAAAGGTGATGGATAGTTGGGCTCTTATCCGGCACTATCCAATGTCTTGTGTTGGTTATGAGATAAAGGTTAGCCGTCAGGATTTTGCTAATGATGAGAAGTGGAGAGGTTACCTGCCTTTCTGCAATAGATTTTACTTTGTCTGTCCATCTAAGCTGATATTGCCTGAGGAGCTTCCTGAGGATACGGGGCTACTTTGGGTAGCTTCAACTGGTTCAAGGCTCTATAGGAAGAAGCTAGCCCCTTTCAGGGACATTCAGATCAGTACGGAGTTCTGGATGTCCATCATGTTCAACAAGATGACGGTATCTTATCAGATAGAAACGCTTGCTGGTAAGAGTCGGGAAGATTACTGGAGGAATTGGCTTGCTGAGAAGAAAGAGAAGAATGTATTGGGATGGAACGTAGGTAGGCGAATTCGGGAGTTGGTGACAGAGCGTATAGACAAAGTTGATGTTGAGAACAGAAAACTTAAGAAGGATATTGAGAAGCTAGAGGAAGTTAAAAGAATTCTAGATGAGCTTGGCATTAGTCCGAGTTCATGGTATATTACTAAGACTGATATCAAAGATCGAGTAGCAGAATTTCTATCCTGTATTCCTAGAGGATTGGATGATAGTATAGTCAATTTGGTTGAACAAATGAAACGAGTCCTAGATGGGATTCGTAAATGCAAATCTAGTTTAGATGAAAAGCAATCAGAGAGTCAGGGATTAGGATGATAATAATTGGATGAGTTTGCTGTCTTCAGTGCATTAGTGATTGTGTGAAGTGTCTAGTGAGTATATTATGGTATTAGTTATGGTGTTTGTACAGGTATATATACATGGCATTTCCAGTAAACTTAGATAGCTTTGGCTCGGTTGTAACTAGAGAAACAATTCAGCCTGAACATCTGAACTTACTTCGTAGGGCTGTAGAGGCTCTTGAAGCATCGGTAGGGATTACGGGTAGTACTGATACTAATTCTCTAAGGTACTTAAGTCAACATCCAAATATAGTGGATTTTATGCACTTGACTCCATTGGCTGCTCCTCCTGGAACACCAGTTGATGGGGATGTTTATGTTGGTATAGATAATCATATGTATTGTTATATGAATACTGCTTGGAGACGGTTAGACAATTAGATTAAGGTGGTTTATGAATAGAATTTGTTGTGGTGATAGAGTAAAAGTAGTGGGTGTAAGTGGTGTTCATGATACTTCTTTTGATATTAACCTTGTGGGCTTAATTGGACATGTTATGCATATAAATCATCTTGGTATTTGTGATGTAGAATTCGATGATGGTACTTGGGCCAAGTTGTGGTCGGGTATAGATATTGTAAAGCACAAACCAAAGAAAGACAAAGTAAGGAGTTCATCATGGGCAGTAAGAAGATCGAAAGTGTGATTGATAAGCTAGTTTGTGGGTGCAAGGGTAAAGATAAGAAGGAGAAAAAGAAGAAAGTGGTTGAGTCAGGTTTTATTGATTTTATGGTTGGTAATGCTAATAATGCACGCATATTTTATCCAGATGGTCGTGTTGTGGAGTATATTAGTGATGCTTTGGCATTGGATGCTTACCATAGTTTGGGAAGAGGTGTTCGGGCAGCCTTTCGTGCTAGGGGTGATTCTTCCCCAGTTTATAGTTATGATTTTGTAGATGAGGGTTTTGGATGCAAAGGTAAGAAAAAGAAGAAGGTTGCTGAAGCTTTACGTGGTGTTCCATTATATAAAGAAGCACTCAAGCAGGCTGAGAGGATTGGAGCAGGTAGGGCTGAGGGTTATGGTTTGTTAGCACAGACAATAAAGTCGCTTAGTCTTTTTCATGCTATTAACCCAGAGGAAGCTTATAAAGGAGCGGTTGTACAAGGTTTAACTGCGAAAGAAGTTAAAAATCTGCCTTCTGTGGAATTAGGGGATCTAATGTTTATTGGTATGGGAGAATCAAAGAAGATTAAAGAAGCATTCATGGAGCCTGAGATAGTTCAGGGTACTTGGTATGAGATTGACGGACCTGCTGGTATTGCGTTCTATAATGTAGATATTCTTGGGCCTATTTCTGAGATTGAAGATGAGTATGAACCCGATGAGACTGGTGCTGCTCCTAAGCTAGGTGATATGATTGATTGGGAAGAAATGGAAACTCCAGCAGGACTACTCGACTATATCGAAAATCCTGAGGTCTGGAACATTACTAAGCGTGAAGGTTATGGGGCTCGTATGAGTGCTCCTGGTTATTTGGATTCCACCGATTGGTCGGTATATGATACTGAAGAGGAAGCTGAGGAAGAGCTTAAGGATATGTATAGTGATGAAGAAGGGAATTTCTAATGAGATTATGTGCTATTCAGTGTTTTGTGGCTAAAGATTTGTTTGGTGGTTATGCAGCGTTTGTGGTTCCTGATAATCCTCAAAGGCCTTATGATCCTTTGAGACTAGCTCATAGTAGTGGAGAACATGTTTCAGGTGTAACTAAAGGTACTTATATTAGAGAAAGTACTAGGGAGAAAGTAGAAGCTAAGTTAGTTTCTCTTGAAATTGCTCCACTAAGTAGGAGTGAAGTTAAGGAGATTATGGCTAGGATGTGGAGTAGAATGGCTCACGGGGTTGTAGGGAACAAACGATGAATTGGGATCAATTTCAATGTGAAGTATATGAGTGGAGTGTAGATAACTTTGGTGATCAATCTTATATTAATCCTTTGTTAGGAATAATAGAGGAAATAGGAGAATACTGGGAAACGTATGAGAACGGTGATGTAGAAGATCGTAAAGATGCTATAGCTGATTGTCTCGTTTTTATGGCTGACTTCACTGCTAGAAAAGAAATTAAGATGAGTTTGGTTATACAGTGTGCAGATGAATGGAATAGTCAAAGTTTCGCTTCTGCTTCTGTTCAATCAATTATCCTTGTTGGCAGATTGTGTCATTATGTGTTGAAGGATAATCAGGGAATTAGGTCTGATGGTGTTACACAAGATCATCTGATTACATGTTTAGGTGATGTAGTTCATTATTGTAAGAGTAGGTCTTCATTAGTGTTGTATGATGAATTACTTGAACAGATAGTGCTTCCTGTGTGGAATAAGGTTAAGAAACGGGATTGGAAGAAGAATACACAGGATGGTATTATCACTTAGGGAGCTTTCATATGGCATTCTCGTTTAGACCAGTTAACTTACTCAAATCTCTGTTTGGTTATGGAACTGGAGCAGAGCCAGGAGTAATAGATCCAACTAAGATAGATCCTATTGTCAAGGATGGGATGTTTGGGGCGGCTTACACTAAGTCAATGGAGCTTAAGACAGATCGGACAGGGCTATACAATGAAATGGATCAGATGGATTCTGATGATATTGTTGAGTCAGTATTAGATCTAGTTACCGAGGATTGTTCTCAACAGGATTTGGCTACCAACAAAACATTGTGGGTAGAATCAGAAAACAAACGGATTATTCAGATAGGGAATGATCTGCTAGATGATCTACAGACTGAAGATGAGATCTTTTCTGTTACTAGATCTATGGTTAAATATGGTGATGCTTTTTATGCTTTAGTGCAAGAGAAGAAAGATGACAAGACTCCTGGTCCAGTTAAACTAATGAAGTATCATCCTCCCTCAACAGTATTTAGACACCAAGATGAGAATACTAGGTTGATTGGGTTCAATCAAGGAGCCGATAAAGATGAGGATAATATGGTGGCTCCTTGGTCGATGTTGCACTTTAGATTGTTGGGCAAGAAAGGATCTAATATACAGTATGCTCAGGATGGGTATGGGTATGCTTACTTGGCTCCAGCCCGTAGGGTGTATCGTCGTTGGAAGATGATGGAGGATGCTCTTGCTATCTATAGAATCAAGAGGTGTCCCGATAGATTTAAGTTTGGGATACTGGGGATGGATGCTTTGGCCCCTGAGGAGAGGGCATCGGTATTCAATCATATTCGTATGGGACTACGAAAGAAAATGTTAATTAACCCTGATACAGGAGAGGTGAGATCAGAAGTAGATCCCATGACAATTGATGAAGATTATTTTTATGACCCTGAAGCTGTACAAATAGATAAGATTGAGGGAACAAAAACAGTTGGTCATGTTCTTGATGTAGAGTATATGCGTAAGAGGTTCTTCAGTTGTATTAAGGTGCCGCCAGATTACCTTGGTTTTAGTGATGCTAAAGGTGGTCTTTTAGCTGCATCTCCTTTGTGCTTTGTTGGTAGTACTAAAATATCATTGGCAGATGGTAGAGAAAGGACTATGCTCGAATTGTTGGAGGAGTTTGGGGAGGATGATAAGTTTTGGGTGTATAGTTGTGAGTTACCAAATAGGAGAATAAGACCAGGACTTGCTTATGGTGTTAGGAAGACAGGAGAAAAAACAGAAACAGTTATTGTAGAGTTAGATAATGGAGAAGAGGTAACATGTACACCTGATCATCCTTTCTTGCTTTCTTCTGGTGAGTACATTCATGCGTCGGACTTAAAGTCTGATGATCCTTTGGTTGCTTTATACAAAGGGGTTTCCGATAAGCATTGGAATAATATAACTGAAAAGGAAGAGAAGGGAAAGATACGGAGGGTTGTAAGTGTTTGTGAAGGTCCAAGAGAAGATGTATATGACTTTACGGTTGATAAGTATCATAACTTTGCTTTGTCAGCCGGGGTGTTTGTTCATAACAGTCACCAAGACGTACAATTTAGCCGACAATGCAAACGTATAAAGAGATCTGTTTCCTTAGGCTATCTTAGACTTATACAGATACATCTATGTTGGAATGGTATAGATCCCTCTGTACCTGATAATGAATTTACTATAGGGAGTGTTCCAGTAAGCTATTTGGATGAGATTCAACGTGCTCAGTTGTATGAGATAAAGGCCAAGGTGCTTGCTATTATGGAGGATATAGGAACGGCTCTTGGTTTTGATCGGGAGGAGTTTTTGCCTTATCTGATTCAGGTTGCGGGGTTACCTAAATCTCTACTTGATATAGGGAAAGATCAGGGAAAGGGTGTAACAATTACTGGGGAGTTATTGGATTCAAAGAAGCTTGTTGAGATTAAAAAGATGTTTGAGTCCACCACGTTGCGACAGGATTTTATGGGTAGGTTAACAGAAGCTCTCAAGGAATCGTTGGGTGATGGTAGACCTGTTCATAGAGTTGAGAGTAGACGGAATATGACATGGCTTCAGCCTGTTCCGGTTAGTAGTAGTGGTAGTGTGGAGTCAACTAGGTTACTTGAACATTGGTTAAAGAAAGAGAAACTAGTATTACCCAAAAAGAAATGAGGTTAAGATGGTGACTACAACAGAAACTCGGTCGGAATGTAATCATAAGTACAAGACGGTTGAGGAAGAGAAGGATAAGCATGGGCGTATTCTGGTGATGTGTGAGATTTGTGGTACTTCTCGTTATATTACTAATCCTAATTTGAATGAAGGTAAGAGTGATAAGCCGTTGTTAATGGAGTAGTCAGTATATTACCTTCTCGCGGATCAGGAAGGACACGTTCGGATGATTGACTGGTCATGGCTGATAACGGCGTTGACGATCCTGGCTGGAATTTGGCTGGTGGTCGGGCTTGCTTACTTGTGGCGATCGTGGTGCGATCGAAAGGATTATCGGCGGTATCGCCAGTCACGACTGGCAGAGACCCGGCGGTATTGGCGGGCCGAGTTTGCAAAAGCTGGTCTTGACATCACCGGTCTCCCGATGGTGCTTCCGATTGGTCCGATTCCGCCCCCGCCCCGGCGGACTGGTGGCCGGGAGTTTGAGCGACGACATCGACACCTTTTTGAATTGCGTCTCGGTACCCCCTGGAAACGATCGGGCCAGGGCTACTCCGTTTTCAAGAACTGTAGGTTTCGGCAGGGCGATCCCCATGCCGGTGTCGTATATCGCCCCGAGGATTCGTTTCCATGAAAGGCCAGGCATGATTCTGAAACGACTACTACCATACGTTGTGTTTGTTCGGGAGGAGGACGAGTGGATGGTGAACTCTCAACACTGGTTTAGTGATGCGGCGTGGAAAGAGGTGGCCAAATTGATGGACGAGGGCTTCAGTGCCTCCGTCTATCGATGCTCGTCGGGGCCATCGACGACTCGGCCGACAGGCATATATAACGTGGTGAAGGGGGTAGACGCATGATTCTGATGGGTGGTGGTGATTTGGTGAGGTGTATCTGATGAAGTATGTAGCAAGTGTTGTTATAGTACTTGATCTTGTGTTAGTTGCTGTTTGCTTGGTTTTTGCTGCAGCATCTATTATTCGTCAATGGCCCTCTCATTTACTGCTAGGATCACTAGTGGCAGCAGCCTTCGTTGGCTTGAACTATTGGTATGCGTCTAAGTATTATGACAATGCAAAGGATAGATATGAGTGATGTGGTTTCAATCAAGCGAGGTAGGTATTCTACTCCTGTAGGAGAGTTGATAGTAGATACTGATTCTAGTGGTACAAAGTTAACGGTTTCTGTGAAGGGATTTACTGGTGATGTATCTTGGAGGTTTAATTCGGGAGGAATCTTTTCTACTATAGAGGTAGATACTAAGGATGTATCTGCTCCTGTTACGACTTCTCCGTTAGGTGGCACAATTATTGTGTGTAAGCATATAACTCCAGAATATACTGGTAAGGTGCATGCTAGGAAGCTTCCTAATAATTCACCTATAATTGTTTGTCCTGAATGTAGTACTATTGATTTGAGTGATAACACATCTGTAAGAATACTAGACAAGGAGATTTGGGAGAACATGGTTTCTCCTTGTGTATCTATGGAGCCAATTAACAAAGGAGATAGTAATGAAAAAGTGGATCCAGTTTATTAGTAGTAGAACTGTCTGGGTATCTATAGCTGGGATACTTGGTGTCATATCTAATGATGTGTTTGGATATGACATTGCACAGGGTACAATTGATAAGGCTTTAATGTTCCTCGGAGCTATCATTTTGTGGCTGTTGGTAGGTGATGTAGGGAAGTTTGCTGCGGTGGCTAAAGGTAAGGTGCCTTTTGCTAGTTAAGTAAAGTAAAGCCAATCCAGGGGCAGTGGTCAAATAGTTCCAGACGCAGGCCACACATGACCACTGCCCTGTTTTTGATTTATGAGAGCTATAGATCTTTTATTTGAGTTGCAGGAGAATGGGGATCTTCCTTGGTCTTTAGAACAGAAGCCCCCTAAGGGTGCTGTCCCGAGTAGGAGTGAGTGTCGTAGATGGCTAGAGAAAAGATCGGTGCTTATCAATGGTCGTCGTCCGCTGCCTTATGAGACTATAGAAGGACCGATTAAAGAGTTAGTATTCTTTCCTAAGTCGAAAAGTATTAATACTTTTCTTAGTGATGTATCGTTGTCTCCTTTGGCTATAAGGAAGATGGATAGATAAGTTTTCTTTAGAATGAGGTGTATGATGGAATCCTTTAATACTTTCAGTACTCGTGTGGCAGGTGTATCGTTTCGTCAGGATGCTATGGAGAATGTAGTGGTAGGTCATCAGATTATTCTGAAGCCAGAGCCAGATAATAAGTATGATCCAAATGCAGTAGCAGTTTGTTTGGGTATTACTGAGGAGCAGATTGGTTATATCCCTAAGGACAAAGCTCCAAGTGTAAAGAAGTTGATTGAAGAATGTGTGGTAGTTGGATGTACAGTAGCCTCTGTTGGTAGGGCGGGGCCAAGAAAGCCATTGGGATGTGTTATAGATATTGAGCTTTCTGAGTAGCAGTGAGTGGAGTAGCGGAGGCTCTTTTGTATAGCCTCCGTTATTTTTTGACATGGATGTCTCAGTAGTACCTATTTCTGATCTTCATAAGAAAGGATGCCTTTATTGTAGGTTGTTGTTTGGTTTGGAGTACCGTCGTTTCTATTCTGATAATGATGATGATTCATTTCTTATAATAGAGAATACTAAAACTCTGTCTCCTATTCTAATTTTACGTAGACATAATATACCTCAAGATATGTCTGACATTTCACGTGTTTATATGGAGATGAACAGTCTGTGTTTTAGTCTGTTTGGTGATAATTATTATCTGAAACCTGATTGTGATTATACTCATTTTGCTATTCTAAGCTACAAGATATATAGACAAAAGGAGAAAGTCGATATCCTTCGATAATCAGATGTAGGCTTGTTTTCTCTTTCGGAGGATTTGTATGCTATAGATCTCTAATCGCCATTTCGGTTAAGCCGGGGTGGATCATTGTTATTGAGAATTTTGGTTTTGATTTTGGAGATCTATAATGGACCCCGGAAAAACTAGTCGTGCTTTCATTCACTCGCCTCTCTTAGCAAACGCTTGGGTTGTTTGCTTTCAGAAAGAGGACTTTGTTGGTAATCCTGCTTTCCAGTATAGTAGGGTTACTTTTCATATCGGTAATGATCCTACTAGCCAGGGTGATGCTTATATCTGTATACGAGAATCAGCTACAGGTATAGCTGGTAGTTGGGTAAACAGATGGTTTGATAAGGCTCCTGTGCATCCTGGTGGCAATAGGATGATTGACTGGTTCCATGTGCAGCCATATGTACAGGTGATCGCCTATGGACAGCCGGTTCTTAATTATCCTATTACTGGTGTGATGGGTAATGGTACTGGTAAGTTGGCGTTTACGATCACTGATCCGGAAGATCAGGTTCTACCTAACTTTAATCAAACGATTGGTATGGCATGTCATACTTGGTGTGAGATTGACTGCGAAACGGGCCACGAGACAACGGATTGGAGCTAACTTTTAATTCTATACTTAGGAGAGTGTTTATTCCTCTCCTAAGTATAGATTTTTGTGAGTAATTTAATATGAATGATTCAGCAGTTATCTATGCTTTGGTTGATCCAAGAATCAGTGACAAAGTAAAGAGAGTCAGATATATAGGCAAGAGTAGGTCTATTAGTCATCGCTTGAGTGAGCATAGATACCAGGCTAAGAAAGGTACTAATACGTATCTGTATCATTGGTTTAATAAGCTTTTGAAAGAAGGTGTTGAGCCTGTTCTTGTTGTACTTAGGCATGTTAAGAAAAGCTGGTCGGCTAATTGGGAGAAGGCTTATATACAGACTTACACTACGTGGGGAGCTAAGTTAGTTAATCTTACTGATGGTGGGGATGGTACTTTTGGTCATGTTATGAGTGAGGAGACTAAGGCTAAGATATCTGAAGCTAATAAGGGTCGTAAGTTTACTGAGGAGCAACGTGAGAGGATGGGTGCTCCGAAGAAGGGTAGGAAGTTTAGTGTTGAACATAAGGCGAATTTAAGTGTTGCTGGTACTGGTAGGCCAGTTTCTCAGAAGACTAGAGAAAAGATTCGTGAGGCAAACAAGGGGTTTAAGATGACTCCTGAGCAGCGAGCTAAGTATGATGCTGCTATGAAGAAGACAAGGACCAACAAAGGAGATGAGAAAAGATTAACATCTGTGAAGGCGAAGAGGAATCGGTTGAACGAAATGGTAGCGTTGAATCCACAGTGGACTGAGGAAGAGAAAAAGGCAGAGGAACATAGGGTTCTTGGGTTATGCAAAGACTAACTCCTACAGTAGCAAGTGCTCTTCTTAAGAATGAGGTAGATGAATCTGTAATAGATATATCTAGGGTATCTCTTGATCCTAGTGTATTTGATCAGTATGGAGATAGCTTTAAGCTAAAGAAAGAGGTAGCTGATTTTATTAAGGAACAGGCTACTAGATTTTCTGTGTACGGGGTAGTTAAGAATGCCTATATCATTGGTAGTATACTTTCCTTTCAGTGGTTAGGTAAATCAGATATAGATGTTAATGTTGTTCTTAATGCTCATAATAAGAATGCGTTTGAGGAGGCTGTGAGCAAAGCTATATCTATGACTGATGCTCTTATCCTTCCTGGAACAAGCCATCCGGTCAATCTATATATAGTTAAAGATGATTCAGATAATCTTGATAAAGCGGATGGTGTATATGATATTGGTAATGATAGGTGGATAAAAGGTCCATATAGTCTGTCTGTTGATGTTACTGGGTACATGGATGAGTTTACAAAGTTCGTTAAGAAGATTGACGTTGAGAAAGGGGAACTGACTAGGGATCTTATTGACTATACGAGGCTTAGCAGACTGTCTGGTAAGGATCTGAAGGGGATAGAGCGGTTGGTACGGGAGAAGGCTTCTGAGATTGAGGATGATGCCAGGAGACTGTCCAGGGACTATGAGGTGATTCATGGACTTCGTAAGGTTGGATTCAATATGGAGTTTACTCCTGAGCAAGCTAAGGAGATGCTATCTAAGAATCTAATGCCCGCTAACATCATTTACAAATTGCTTGAACGCTATCATTATACAAAATTGCTACAAGCTATTCGTAAGTTGATGCGAGAGACAGATGGTAAGATTGATGAGCCATCAGAGATAATGCAACTTGCAAAGATAGTTGGTGTTAAAGAAGCAAGAGCAAAGAAGCCAAGTTACTATGATGTTGGGTTTGGGAAAAAAGGAATTATACAATGCTATATTCATACAGGTAAGGAATTGTTGGTTAAAGAAGTAGATGTAGGGTCTGGTTTAGATCATGTTGATTTTTGGCCTGATTTGTTGTTTAATTTTGTACGTGGTAGAGTAGAAGGTGATATTGGTAGTATTATCTTTCCTGTTCTCAAACTTCTTTCTGTACATCAGCAGGCTAAGATTATTGATGATATAGTAGATCGTTTTTCTGGTATACGGTTTATTGTTCATCCTTATTCTGGTGAATCTGCACCTTTGCAGAAGTACTATGCTAGTTTGTTTGAATCGAAAGGAGAGAATTCAATGGAAGATATAGAGTATGATAAACTGGTTAGCTCTAATTCGATTGAAGCTGATATTGAGGCAGCTATAGATGAGATGACTGGAACCGGGGCTGTAGCTTCTGTAGATCGTCCTATAGGTACACACGTTAAGTATGGAAAGTGTACTGATAAGGATAAACGTAAAAGTAAGAAGAAAAGGTAAGGAGATACAGTAATGGCTAGTCTAGCATAAAGGACGGGACGCTTATCGAGACGAGGAGTTCCGGTCGCCACCGGAGTAAGGCACTAGCTCTCGAAGGACAAATGGCATTGGAGGTGTAGTAATATGGCCACGACTACAATAACAGATTGGGCGGGGTTGCTTCTTGCTGTTAGTACAGGCAGTGAGGGAGATACCATCCTTATCAATAGTGCTACCCTGGTTTCTGGTGGCGGTGGAAATCTAACTCTCAGTGAGTCATTCAATATCGAACTACATTCCTCCAAAACTCAGTGCGTCATTGACCTGTCTGGTGGGGATACGATTACCATTACCGCCGGCACTCACAACTGGACCGGTCGAATCGTTTTGGATAAAGGAAATCATGCCACTGATTGTCTGATCGTTACTGCTTCGGCGGGTGATGTGGTTCTGAACTTTACTGATATTCATGCCTTGGATGCTGGAGCAGGAAGCAATGGGTTTGGTTTAACTTCGGGAGCTAACTCCATTGCCACAACCTTCGTAAAATGTACTGCCGAGGGGGCAGGCAATGATGGTTGGAATATCAATAAGACTGGAGCGGGGGCTTGTTCTTGCATCTTGAAGATGTGTGAAGGCACCACAAACGACGACGAGGATGTGTCTCCTCATAACGGGGCTTCTTTAACTTGTTATGGGGGGAGGTTTGGCAGACTTGCTTCTAATGTCAGCACTTCGGTGGTTATCTGTTACAACACAGAATTCTACTGTGACGACAACAGGTCTCCTATCGGTGTTGCGGATAATAATGTGGCCTTGTTTTTTGATTGTATTGTCACACAGGCTAGTGCTGCTGCAACGGCTGCTGCCATGAACCTTGACGGCACGTCAACTTGGTATAACTGTACATATAACCATACCGGAGATGATTACTTTGCAGAAGGTAACGGCACATTTGAAATGTGGGATTGCACTCTCAATCTGACTGCTGTCAATACTACGTTTTTAATACGCTTAAGTACATCTGCTCAGGCAACTCTCAGACGATGTAAGTTTAACACCAAGAATCAAACTGCTACTACGAAGTTGACCGTTATTTCATGCCATGCTGACGCTGCATTGTTAGACCTAGAGGGATGTGAGTTTATTCAAGGGGTACCTGCGGATGCGGTTAGTAACGTAGTTGTTGGCTGTGATGGCTTTAAGGGAGCTCTTTCTGTTAAGAACTGTACTTTCTTTGGACAAGAGAGTAACGCTGTAAATGGTGGGCATGACCGGTTGATAGATACTAGAGGATTGGGTGCTGCGGGGGGAACTGTCACAATATCAAGAAACATCTTTTATGATGCACAGTTTGGAGTTTGGGGGACTGCTGAAGCTGATTACAATCCTACTAATAGTGGGGACAACCAGTTTCATAACTGCACAAACAGAATTTGGTACGGGGGTGTGGACGCCTACGCGGCAGGGAATGAAAATGGGGATGCTGATCCTCTCTTTGTGCGTCCTACCACCCCTCGCGATCTAAGCCTGCAGTCACACAGCCCGGCGGCAGCCGTGTCTAGTGTAGCGGCTTTTCAGATCGAGCCTTTCTTTGTAGCTTACACCAATATGACAGGCATAATACCGGGAACGACGTTAGCCAGTGGGAACGGGGAGAGGGTGCGATTGGCGGGATCTGATCTCGGAGCGTATGCCAATAGAGGCGAGTCCGCCGCCAGGGCTATCTTGACTTTGGAAGAGTATGTGAGTCAGAGAGAATCAGGTAGTGGTAGAGGGGTTATACAGGGAATACTTTAAGGTGGTAGCTTCTAAGGATAAATGTAAGAAAGGTAAGTTGTGAGATTTTCTTGTACATATGCTATATCATCTTCTACTGTATATGTTTTTGTACAGCGAGTAGCTGATAGTCTCTATTATAGACCAGCTACCACAGATTTTGAAGCATGGATTGCTGAGGCTGCTCATCGGTCATTGCTCACAGAGGATGGTACGTTTGATGGGTTGTACGCAGTTAATATAACAGCTAATGCTAATTGGGTTGATGGTACTTATCGTGCTCTCTATTATGTTGATAGTATCTCTGATGTTAATTTGATTGGGGAGAATACGTTCTTTGTACGAAGACAACAAGTAACAGATGAGGGAGAAGTCTACGATATTGTTAAGAGAACAGTAGGTTTGGGTAAGGAAAACGAGTTTATTGATAATGTAGTTTATTCTGGAGGAAATATGACATCATGTCGCATACGTGTATATGCTACTTATCCATTTGATACTAGTGTTGATACTCCTTTGGCTACCTATCTGACTACTATTACATATAGTGGTACGAATTTGACTTCATGGAAGAATGAGAGGCAATAGTATGTCTAGCGAACAGCCTTCATCGGATTTTGAGATAACTCCAGAGCCTCCTCCTAAAAAGGACCAGAGGTTTAAGGACTTTGATATAGATTTGAAAATGCTTAAAGCCCGTTTGCAAACACTATTGTTTGTTATTCGGAATACCAATATAATTACAATTCGATCTGGTGATGCATTTGTTTTTGGGAAGCTTAAAAATGCTGAACGGGTGTTAGCTGAAAAGCAAGCATTAGAAACACTTTCAACTGATATGCAGTCTATACTAGATAAGATTGGTGATCTTGCTAGTATAGTACCAGAGGTATAAGATGCCGTTTGCTGAGTTCTATGTTGGTAAGAAGTTTGCTGCTAGTGATGATAATGGTGGCGGTCCTAGATTTACTTTAGTTGATGGTAGTCCTGTTGATTCTGCAGTTAATTGTAGTGTTGACGGTACAGGTCTTATAATTACAAATAATGCAGGTAACTGGACTGATGTGGCGATAGATGATTGGATTATATGGGATGTTAATAATATTCTTCTGAATGGTCAAGAGTGGAGAAGAATAACAGCACTTCCTGCTGCAAATCAAATAACAGTACATGCTGTTGTTAATGGTGGAGGTGCTGGTGGTCCAAATGTTGAAGTGATTGTAGGTGGACAATGGAGTACAATAGATCATTCATTAGGTAATACAGTGGGCACAGATTGTGAGGTAACTCCTGTTTCTAGGAATGATGCAGGTGACTATCCTAAAGTAAATATTCAAGGTGGTTTTGCTCCTGGGGTTAATGATTATATTGAGAATCTTAAAGTTAATACTAGTGGACCAGGAGTATACTATCAGGGATACGAGGTAGTTCCTGGTGATGGTTGCCCAAATGGATTGAGGCCAGTTGTTCGGTCTGCTGCTGCTGTTGATTTGCTTGATTTGAATATGAATGATAAGCGTGTTTTTGTGGATATCCATCTTAAACAAGTACATGATAGTAATCTTCTGGATAGTTTTTTCTTTCCTACTAGTGAACTGAATTTCTTTTCACGTTGTTTGTTTGAGTGGAATGCAAGTACAGCAGGTACAAGGTATATTTTGAGTGCGAATGTATTTGGTTCTCATTTTAGTGATTGTGAATTTTCGATGAACAATGCTGGGGTAGGTACTATTACGATAGCATCCACTATGAATCGAATGGTTAGGTGTTATTTTCATGGAGGTGATCATGTAACTTATGGTAACTGTTATTTTTTAGGATCTATTGTAGTGTTCTGTGTTTCTGTTGATAGTGTGAATGGTTGTGGATTATATCTAACTGCAGGAAGTAAAGCTTTCAATTGTATAGCATACAATAATGCAGGAGTAGGATTTAGCTCTTCGCATCCTAGTTGTATGGTTAACAATTCAATAGCAATGAATAATGGTACATTTGGTTTTTCATCGCCTGAAGGTTTGAAGTGGAGTAACAATTGTGCGTTTGGAAATACAATTGTTGATTATATTGGTGTTGGTGGTATTACTAATCGGTTTCCAAACTGTTTTACGGCTGATCCTATGTTTCGTAATGCGGGGGCTGGTGATTTTAGATTGAACGCAGGTAGTCCTTGTATAGGTGCAGCGATGCTATTGTTACCGTTCTCAGATGATATTGATGAAGCAATTAGCAGATTGGATATAGGAGTGTTTCAGACAGGGGTTGTTGTAGGAACACCTTTGAAGACACAAGACTGATGGCGATAATAGGAACATATACAGAGTTCTATGTTAGCAAAGAACCAGGAGCCAACGATGACAATGGTGGTGGTCCTAGGTTTACTGCTAATGGTAGTCCTGTTGACTCTTCAGTTAATTGTAGTGTTGACGGTACAGGTCTTATAATTACAAATAATGCAGGTAACTGGACTGATGTAGCGATAGATGATTGGATTATATGGGATATCAATGATTTGTTGGGCAATGGACGAGAGTGGAGAAGAATAACAGCACTTCCTGCTGCAAATCAAATAACAGTGAATGCAGTTGTAAATGGAGGAGGTGCTGGTGGCCCAAATGTTAAAGTGATTGTAGGTGGGCATTGGTTGACTATAAATCATGCATTAGGGCGTACATTAGGCACAGATTGTGGTGTGAGTATGGTGTCTGTAAATAGTCTAAGCCATATTCCTAGAATCAATGTGAAAGGGTATGCACCTGGAGTGAATGATTATAGTTGGATGGAGCCTTCTTTGACTGGAACTAGTCCTATTATCATATCCATTGAAGGTTATGAAATAGAGGCTGGTGATGGTTGTCCAAATAAAATAAGGCCAGTGCTTAGTGATACTGATGTGATAATTTTTGATACTGCTCACTATTATTCATTTGATTTAATAGATATCTATGGGGATGGTAATACTGATGTGATTAGATCTACAGGTGGTTTAGAAGAGTTTCATGTATTTACTAATTGTCGAATTACTAAAACTGGAAATGCTGCAGGTAAGCAATTTGTGACCTCAGATATAGGAAGATCACTATTCTTGGGATGTGAATTTTTGATGGCAGGTACAGGGACAGTCAGAACAGATATGTATGGAGGTAATGTCCTGTTCGGATGTCGATTAGAAGGTGGGACTGACGGTGTTTGGGGTAACTTAAAACTCGAAGCTAGTATGATGTTGTTTACTATTAGCTCTGGCAGTAGTGATACTTTTGGGGTGTTTTTAGAAGATAATTCATTTGTATCTAATTGTGTTAGCTACAATAATAGTGGTCCGGGATATTATAGTATGTATCTAGCTACTGTGGTTGAGAATAGTATCTCTTTAGACAATACGTTTAATGAATTCTTTACTACATATGAAGCCCTTTCATGGCCTAACAATTGTGGATTCGGTGCTGCAATTCCGTTTGGTGGAGATAATGAATATCCAAATAGCATTGAAGCAGATCCTCGTATGTATGATCCAGCTAACGATAACTTTCAGTTAGGTCCGAATAGTCCTTGTATTGATAGAGCGGTTCCAGGAGTATTTCCGTTCATGACAGCTATATCAGATTCGATTGGAAAGCTAGATATAGGGCCTTTTCAGTCACGAAGGCGAGTTAAAGCAGTTAGTCCTGTGGTGAGGGAATAATAGGACAAGTGAATAAGTAGACAGGTTCTAATCGGTTATAGGATAGGTGGATAGGTAGGCATAAGAAAAGTTATGGCAATAACTTAAATTGGTAGTGGTAGTGGTGTGATGGGAGTGATGTGAGTTGTGGTGTGATGATTGGATTATGACAGAAACAAACACTAGCTATAGGAGTAAAAGATATGTCAGTAATAGGAAATCAAGTTGTTATCAAGTATCAGGCTTGGAATAATGTTCTAAATGCTGGGCAAATTGGAGATGCAGCAAATCATACATTGCGTCTTATTGCAGGAGACTCTGAGTCAACTCCATCAGGTACTCCTGTGGAGGTAGATGCTGTTAATCTTCCTGGGATGTATAGGATTACTATAACAGCAGCAGAGAACTTAGGGAGTATTATGACACTTGGAGGAATATCATCTTCCGCGAATGTAACTATAACTCCTGTGAGTTGGGCGAATGATGTTGCTGTTGGAGGTCTTTGTATTGGTGTTAATGTTGGTGTTGAAGTCGGTTTAGGGGCTAGTGTTACTCAGGAATGTTCTTAAGTCCCGAAGAATATTATTTAGTATAGGGTGTGTATTGCATGGCAGCTACTAATATACATAAATTAACAGACAAGTATATTACAAGTAGGAAACTATCAGATGCCAAGGAGTTGTTTGATAGTAAACAAAGAACATACTCTGGTAATATGAGACGAATATCGTTCTGGGGATTAGGCTCTCTTTCAGAAACAGAACGATATGCGGTTTTGGAAACAGGGTTTTTTGATCTTCTTTTTACTACTTCAGTAGGCCCTGAATCATGGGATGTTGATACTGGAGCAGGAGTAATTACTCTTCGTGCTTATGCAGTAAGCAGACCACAGTTAAAAATACTTCTCAATCCATCTTTCCCTCGCACGACAATATGGTATGCAGAAGCTACAGTCGATGGTTATTATGATCCTGATGTATGGTATAACGCTGATGGAAGTCATATTGGTGATACTGGAGCACCTCCTCCAGGTGAAACTCCAATGTTCAATAATGCTGCATGGGATTTTCAAGATAATCTTGGTGCTCCTATTGCTGCACATTATACAGCCAAAGATGGTTCGATATACTGGTGGGCATTGCCAGTTCTTCCAGAAACAAAGGATGCATGGGCTGATATGCAAGAAGTACATTGGACCAATGCGTCGTTTCAAGCGAATGCTACGCTTAGTTTAATTCAAGCAGCAGGACTTCGTTTAACTGGTCTTATTCTAGATTTTGAGGATGTTCCATACAACCTATTTACGTCCAAATTATGGGAAGATGCAACAGTTGAAGTGCCAACGACACTTAGAGATTTATACCAAGCAGATCCAAGATATGTCTATGATGCTGGCAATCCCGATGAACTTTATTATAGTTATCTTTCTTCTATGTTTGATATAAGAGTTAATAAACTGGTATCTTTATGTGTGGCTGATGGTGAAAATTTAGATAGTGATTACATTGATCTTTTTGACATTTCCCCTTCCAGAATTCCTTATTTTGACTGGAGTCTTGATTGGCATAAAATAAACGGGCGTAGAAAAAGCACCTTTTCATGTTATCCATATGGCACAGGCACTCCTAATGGTATACAAGATGCGATCGGCAAATCGGGATGGAGATTCTGGGATCACAAAGATGTCGATTCTACAATACAAAATGCCCAAGGATGGATTGCTTCTTCCTTAAGTGTGATAGGAGCCAACGATAATCCAATAGGTAATGCAGTTAGCGTTGCTCATGTTATTGGAGCCACAAAAATTCTGTTGGCTATGGGCTGTACTAGTTTAATAGTGTATGACGGGTCGGGAGCAGCTAGCCACCACTTCTATAGCGTGGCAATTGGTTATAATGAAATGCAGTCATATCATGATATCATTAAAAATGGAACAACTATTATTCCTGATAATAGAAAATTATATGATGGTAAAGATACTCTGTTTTACGAATTAGGTGATGATGATGCTTTCGTCACATGTCGAGTATACAGAAAAAAACTAATTTTTGTAGGATTTTCAACTGATGATTGGGAAAAAGTATGTATTCTTACAAACCCTATTAATGGAGAACCCATAGTGGTAAAATTATCTCCTTATGGTTATGTCACTTGTTATGATGCTGCAAAAGATGTAGAGCCAGATATTACTCCTCCTGTAGGTCTTCGTATTGGTATTAATGTCGGTGTTGAAGTTGGTTTAGATCA
>SDBS01000410.1_pt1 | contig 40861 bp, 47 predicted proteins | sample 2277091 | NCBI WGS metagenome assembly SDBS01 (sample SAMN10404972, study PRJNA504765) | marine sediment metagenome | isolation source: marine sediment core GS10_PC15, 163 cmbsf | place: Arctic Ocean: Southern Knipovich Ridge | collected 2010
AATCGTCTGGCCTGTGATAAAACTGGTCGGGCGAGCGGGATTTGAACCCGCGACCTCTAGACCCCCAGTCTAGCGCGCTAACCAAACTGCGCCACCGCCCGTTCCATATCAACATATGACATATCTGCACAGATATGTCATATACAACCTTATTACATCAATCGAACAGATTGATACTTAGTATGACATTACTATCTTTTACCAAGAACACCAGTGATGCATTATTTGTTTCTGGATCATCAAAATCCCAGTATTCCTCTTTGAGATCAGCCATGACAATGATCACTCCCGGTCTGTTCTCTTTTATTTGACTCTTGAATCCTTCTTTTGTCGTTTGACGCCAATCATCAACATTTGAGTCCCATCTATCATCGTCCAGCACTTCTTTTTCTTTGACGATGCGATAGTTTTCGTGCATACCGACCAGGCCTTTTCTCTCTTCATCGCTCATGCCTAGCCATTCTTTGGCTGATGATATTGCTTCAGTCTCTTGCTTGCTTAGCTTGTTATTGCTTGATCCACTTGTCCCTTTTCCTGATTGACCCTCTTCATTGAAGGCCACATATATCAAACCTCCGATAATCGCTATGGAAATGATAATCAATATACCGATTCCCATATAGTGCTTACCGGACATTGATTTCTTTATGTCTTTATACTTTGACCTGTTCTTTATCGGATCTGTCCTTACCATCTAATCCTTTCGCCATATCTTTGACCTACAAATACAATCACAATAATATCATATCCAAACCAGTCTTTAGCACATTAATAACCATAGAACAATAGTATATAGACAAAGAAACAGCCTATTCCCGCATTCCCAGAAATACGAGAATAGACTGGTCGCTACCATACTTGCCCATACTTTTGTCCGGGTTCTTACCTACTATGCTTTTGTTATATCTTATCTATCTACTTTGTCTTCCGCTTATTCAGATGCACCCTCTTCACAATAATACATCCCTGACAACCTGTAATCATTTTGAACAGGGCATTCTCCACATATACATCCCACCCTGGTCATTTCACACGTAGTCTTGCCTCTTGCGCAGAACAGTCCTTCCTTTTTCTCTTTCATGCAATCGTTGTGCGTTGGACAGTTCATACAAATACACTTCATCAGATTTTCTTTAGTGTCCGGTGCTGCCATTTTAGTTCCTCCCTTCACATTTGAAGTACAGACCTTGCTCTATCTCGCTTTTACTCTGAATATGCTCCCACTTGGTATTTTGCTCGCTCCGTCTTTCTCTCCATGGAGATCCGTAAAGTATAATCCATCCGGACAGAAGACCATTCCGCAAGGACTGGCCGGTCCGTCGCCAATATATGTGACAAACTCATCGTATACTTTAACCGCCGAATTATCGTCAGAGAGCTTTATCCGCACGATCTTTTTGCCCTTAATAGCCCTCCCCTTTGCATATGCAGCGCCAAACAAGCCAACGAATAGATCATCATCAAACTCGTCCGGGAATTGACCGTCTTGCATAAAACCAATGGCAGTCGGTGCTTGTGGGAAACCCCACCAGAAGATCGAGTTTCTCGTCATCGTTTCCGGCCAGCCATAGTTCTTGCCTGCTTCTATTTTGGCGATCCTGTCATCACGCTCCGGGCCGTTGTCTGAAATATATAATGACTCGTCACTCTTTCGCCATGTTGCTCCGAACGGATTCCTTAGACCCTTTGCATATATCAAGCTTCCTGAAGTGGGGTTATTGTCAGGAACCGATCCGTCAGAATTCATGCGTAGGACCTTCCCCCTCAGATCATTATCATCTTGAGCTACCTTTGAATCGATCATCCCATCCCCGACATTGACGTATAATTTTCCATCATAACCTCTCGTTACAGCCTGAACTTGATGAGCTGCTTTAACTGAGGGAATATTATCAATAATCGTGTTGCTGGATTCCATCTTTAGTCCGTTGCTGCTGGATGTTCTGATCACTTTTGCTTTAGTTTCTTTTCCATCCTCATAGACCATCGACAGAAAAAGATCACCTGTTTCGGGTTCTACACAGATACCAATTAATCCTGACTCCCCTGTTCCCGGAAATCTATAATCAGGCTGGTAGTTTAAGAGGTTCTCGGCATAAGTATGAACAGTCCAATCACTGGTAATAACCTTTACCTGTCCATAAAGTTCTGCTACATAGACAAGGGGAGTCTTATCCTCATCCTTAGGATTATGCACGAAAGCCATGTTTACCGGCAGGTCAAACCCGGTAGCCACCTGTTCGATCTCAAAACCCGGAAATACCCACCATTGTTCAGCAGTCATCATTATCCCTCCCATCATTGTTATTGTGCCAGTAATACTACCACTAGCCTTCCACCTTGTCACTATACCTCTGGTCTTGGATTATTCCATTGTTTTCAATCTATGGTTTCTATTCAATAGTCTTTGGTTTTTGGCTCCCTCTACTGTAGAATAACCTTATGAATTCTCGAGCTTTCACAATTGACCGGTATAGAATACTTGCTATGATTCTCGTTCTTCTTTTGTGCAGCCAGTTTTTAACAGGATGCGTTAACACCGCTAAGAAATCAGAAGGAAAACTCCGGATCGTAACTACTTTCCTGGTAATGTATATATTCACTAAGAATGTTGCCGGTGATACTGCGGAAATAGAAAACCTTGTTCCACCGGGTGCCGGTGTTCACGACTATCAGTTTACGCCTTCAGATGTTAAGAATGTCAGCCAGGCTGATATAGTGATCATAAACGGCCTTGGTGCCGAAAAATGGCTTTATTCTCTCCTGAAAAGCGAGTCCATCCAGGATACAGAAATAGTCGATACGAGCAGAGGTGTATCTACTCTTAATGCATCTGGTGATACTGCTGTTCAGTCCACATCGGAGACCGATTCTAATACAGGCCTTGAAACTGACCCCGGAGATGCCGATATTCATATCTGGCTGGATCCCATCCGCGTTAAAAAACAGGTTGAAAATATCCGTGACGGATTATCTGACATCGATCCTGCCAATGCTGAAGTGTACAAAAAGAACGCTTCGGAATTCATAGAAAAAATTGAAAAACTCGATTCCGACATAAAAAGCGAAGTAGCTGAATTTAAGACCAAAGAATTCATTGCCTATCATTCAGCATTTGTCTATTTTAATAATAGGTATAGCCTGGACCAGATCGCCGCTATTGAGCCGTTCCCCGGGAAACAGCCCAGCCCTAAACACCTGACCGACATAGCCGAACTGGTCGAGGAGAAAGATATTGATGTCATGTTTACAGAACCACAGTACTCTTCTAAAATAGTCAACTCTCTGGCTGATGACCTCGATGTAAAGGTCGAGATCCTTGATCCGATTGAAACTGGTAAACTTGAACCAGGTTATTGGGAAACAGTTATGAGGAATAATCTTGCCACACTAAGCGAGGCTCTTAAATAGTATGCCTTTAGTCGAAACAAAAGACCTCACAATCAAATTCGGAGATAATGTTGTTTTAAACGACATAAGTTTTCGTATCGACCAAGAAGATATTATGGCTATCATCGGTCCAAATGGTGCCGGTAAGACCGTCTTGATAAAAGCAATATTGGGTCTTATTAAACCCACTTCCGGAAAAATCATTATCAAGGAAAGCCTAAGGATCGGCTATGCGCCTCAGGTTCTCGATTTTGACCGTAGTTTTCCACTGACAGTCGAAGAGTTCATGCTTATGCAATCCGGAAGCAGGCTCATACTACCCGGTCAAGCAACAAAAACGAAGATATCAGAAATACTCGAAGAAGTCGGAGCTTTAGACTTGTTGAAAAACAAAATGGGACGTCTATCCGGTGGTCAACTACAAAGAGTCTTGATTGCATCCAGCCTGGCAGCTGATCCAGATATCGTCTTTCTTGATGAGCCGTCATCCGGTGTTGATATAGGCGGCGAACAGACAATATACCACCTCCTGGACGAACTACACAAAACCCGGCACCTTGCACTTGTCATCGTCTCACACGATATTGATTTCGTTTATCGCTCTGCTAACCGGGTGCTTTGTCTTAACAAACAAAATTTATGCTTCGGTGTGCCGGAAGAAGCTTTAACTGCCGATGTCCTAAACAAAGTATTTAAAGAAATGGTGGCTCCATATCACCACAAGGAGCACGATCATGCTTGAATTCCTTCAGTATTCTTTCATGCAAAGAGCCCTCGTCTCAGGCGTTTTGATCAGCACAGTCGGCGCCTTACTGGGTACATTTGTTATACTCCGCCGGTTGACCTTCTTTTCCGATGCTATCTCCCATTCCGCTCTGGCCGGAATAGCCCTGGGATTACTTTTCGGACTGAATCCCTTTGCATCAGCTGTGATCTTTTGTATACTAGCTGCACTTTTGGTCAAACGGTTAAGAGAACTCACCGACCTACCTGAAGATGTTCTTTTAGGTGTTTTATTCGCCTCTGCAACCGCTGTCGGGGTCTTGATAATCGGACTCTTAAAGGGGATGCGTGTCGACTTGTTTCAGTTTCTGTTCGGTGATATCCTGGCGGTCGGAACAATCGACATCGTGTTTTCCGCTTTATTGGGATTGATCGTTGTTGTTGCCTTGTTCCTATTCTTAGAGAAAATTCTGGGGGTCTCCTTTAATCCGGATCTGGCCATGGTAAGTCAGGAAAGGATCCGTCTATATGACTATCTGTTTATGATCCTCTTGGCATCAACAATCGCTGCCAGCATCAGAATCGTCGGAGTAATACTGGTCAGCTCATTGATCATCGTTCCTGCCACTGTCGCCAGAAATCTAGCCGGAAGCTTTAAACAAATGCTTCTTATTTCCGTGATCGTCGGTATTATTAGTGCTGTTGGCGGTCTGGTATCATCCTATTATCTTAATACCCCGTCTGGCCCCACCATTGTCATCTGGGCAATGGCTTTCTTCATCCTCTCAGTTATTTTTAGACAACGTTGATCAAACCTGAGAGATAAAATCCGAAATCCGTTACAGAAAAGTTGTTTTCTTAACCAGTGATTGAGATACGGGTCTAATCAGCGAATTCTTGAGTAAACATTGATCCATACATACCCGCGCTGACAATCCCGATTCCAATACGCTTGAAATCAGGATCAAGTATTGCCTTGCGTTTGTTTGGATCATTCATAAAACCCCGATGAGCAATATTTTCTTCCGGCGCCAGGGCAAGATTCTCTCCGTAATCGTCAAAAATAACACCTGCATTGGCAATGCGCTTAGCGACCTCGACTCTTTTCGAAGAATCAGTCGCGTAGTAGTCCTTGTCCCACATATTGCTAGAATTTGATCTGGCCACTTTCCTAAGCAAACGATCCATTTCCAGCGGATCCAAATCATTTTCTTTTCTTGTTTCGTTTATCAGATCAAGCATAGTCTTCTCGGCTGATATATCGATTTCCCGATCGACCGAAGCCTCCGACAATGAAAGCTTCTTTATCGACGGATCTGTCGAGCTTATTGCCAAGAACGCCAATAGATCATCCGGCGAATGCCCGATCAGACGCGTTTCAATATTCATTGCCAGAAACCCTGAGTATCTAAACAATTGACCACCGATATTTGAATCGACTATATCGGTCTGCAAAGAATCACTAAACGGTAAAGCGACCAGGATAGACAGCAGCAAAGAGACCATAGCTACGGCCAGAACGAAAGCCTGCAGAATACAAAGGGTCCGGTTCATCCAGTACCGAGAATAGCCCTTAAAACGGTCTTCATAGCGTCGTACAGTCAAACGAAAGAAAGCGTAATATCCTACCTGGAACAACATAAAAGAAAAAACAAAGCTAGCTATATTAGCCGGACTCCTGAATACGTCAAAGTAAGTGATCAGAATGTTTGACAAAAAGGGGTAGACAAAAAAAGCTAGAAGCAAAGTGACGATAAATCCGATAATCTCAGATAGGCGGATGATGAGGCTTTTTGTTGTACTTGTAGCTACATAAACAGCTATAAGAAGCACTGCGACTATATCGATCCAGTTAAAACCATACATAGGCTCTCCTGACGACGATGAAACTTGCCATTATTATACACAAGCGAAGAAAAAGAGCACTGAAAAGCAAAAAATATTTCATACAAGACTTCACCGATGATAAGAAAGCAACGAAAAGTTAGTTGAATATCTACCTCTGACCACTGATTGTCAGCTAACGGATGGTGGTCTTGCTCACTTCCGGTTGCTTGCTAAATTGGCCTTGACACTCCTTTTTACATATGATAATTTTAAATGGTCATAATACGAACATATGTTTGGGTTGGAGGCTACATGGTAACAGAAATCGGCGAGCAAATAGAGGTTGATGCGATCTTCAATAGCGGACAGCTGAACCCGGTCAGTTTTATTTGGCATAATCGCACCTATAAGATAAAAAAGATAAATGGACAATATCAAGATTATGTCGGCCGGTACCAACGCTTCTACTATGCAGTCGATATCGGGACCAGCGATGTCTTCGAGATATCCTTCAGCACAGAAGACATGCTCTGGGAACTCCTACGCATACATAACAACTAACTTGGCAACCAGTTGCCAGTAATCAGTAACCGGTCATTTTTGAGCTTATGATCTAAAAGATATATAACCCGGCAAATAAATAATATCTCAAAACAGATAAATCATCAGGAGCACCAGAATAAAGCACACTGTAGTTTTGCAACTTTAAAAACACAATAATATCAACCAGACTTCATAAAAACCCTGTGACCTGGAACACCCCCATGCTCAAGAGCATGGGGGTGCGAAAAACAGCAGTTAAACCGCTTGCTTCGTCAAGCAAAACAACCACTAACGACTGCTTCCTGATTGCTGCTTCCTGGACACTGACTACTGATAACCGGTTGTTGGGTCGCGAAGTCTGATGCCGCGAGGTGAGACTGTGCCTATACATATTGATATGGATGCATATTTTGCTTCCATAGAGCAACGGGATTTCCCCGTATATAGAAAGAAACCGCTTGTCGTCTGCCATACCAATGACGCCAGCTCGGTAAAAGGAATAGTCTCTACCTCCTCATATGAGGCCAGAAAATACGGTGTACGAGCTGCCATGTCTGTTCTGGAGGCAAAACACCTTTGTCCCCGGGGCATCTTTATAAGAGGAAATTATCAGAAATACCTGTACAACACCAAGAAAATCCACAAGATATGCTTGCGCTTCTCCGATATGGTAGAGATCTTTTCCGTAGATGAGTTTTTCATCGATGTAAACCGGAGCGCTCATCTTTTCTCTGGCGAACTTAAAATCGGACTTAAGCTTCAAAACATGATCGAAGAAGAACTCGGACTTTCTTCCTCGGTTGGTATAGGACCAAACAAATTGGTTGCCAAAATGGCTTCCGAGTTTAAAAAGCCCCGGGGGATCACCATTATCGAAGAAGACGATCTCCCCGACACCTTCTCCCCCCTCCCCGTCGACAAACTGTTCGGCGTGGGAAGAAAGATGAAAAAACACCTGGAGATCCTGGGCATAAACACTATCGGAGATCTGGCCAATACGCCGGAGGAAATCTTAAAAAAGAGATTTGGAGTCATCGGAGTCGCTTTGCATCAAGCCGCCATGGGAAGGGATTTCAGCCCCGTCCACAATTCATTCGACTTAAGAGAAGCTGTCAAATCATTCGGCCACAGTTCAGCGCTGGGAAAAGGGGTCTCTGACATCAAAGAATTAAGCCGGATAACACTCGGCCTCACAGAAGGGATCACCAGAAGAATGAGAGAAGATAGGTATGTCGGACGGACTATAACAGCAAAACTCCACCTTGCCCGTCTCTTTAGCATTTCCCGCAGCAAGAGTGTGAAGAGCTTCTCCCATCTTACCTCAGATATTTTTCCGATAGCCAAAGCCCTCCTTGAAAAGGAACAGGCCTTGATCGAGCGCTATCCGGTCACCACAATCGGCATCAGCGTAAACAATCTCATCGACATAAAAAAAAGCCACCAGCTCTCTATCTTTGACCTTCTGGCAGATAGACCCAATCAGCTTGCCCTGACCACGGATTCCATCAAAAACAAATTTGGTGAAAAATCGATTTTTAGAGCCTCTCTTTTGGATTGGAAAAGAAGATATCACAGCGTTCCGCGTTTAGACATAACCAGGTGACCTCAGCCGGCCGTACGATACTAGCGCTCAAGAACTGAAGCTCTATGACGATGATCATCATCAGCTTAGTAGCTTCTATGGCACTGTTGCTCTATTGCACTGCTTGCAAATTGCCAGTTGCTAATTACGATTCACGGATTGCGGATTGCGGATCCATATTTGATATTTAATAGTTAATATTTACATGTATCGGTTATATGACTCCCTGGTTCTTCAGGATATCTTTAAGCATCCCGGCGTTTCTTACACCATAGTCTTGAAAACAGTTATTAAACATAACAAACGTACTATCCGTACTGCGGAAAACATCGGCCATCGAGATGGATAGCTCGCCCAGTTCCTCCCCTGAATACAGATAAGCAAATCGTTCAGCTGGAGATATACCCTTTTTATACCATGCGTCTTTGTTCCGTCCGTGAAGCCTTATATATCCTATCTTTGAAGTTGCCTTCATTATTCCCGGCATTGTCGAACCTGAATCAAACTGAGGCTCATCTACGCTCGTGTATATCAAGTCCTTGTCTTTCAAGAAATCCATTACTTCTTCCACATGATCATCGTCAACCCAGCTTGGATTGCGGAATTCAACTGCTAGATGGTAGTCGGGCATTTTATGTCTGCATTTTTCGATGTACGAAAGATTGTCCTGGCTATACTTAAACCACGGTGGGTACTGAAACAGTACTGTTCCTAGCTTTCCGGCATTGTGAGCAGGCCTCATAGCGCTTTCAAACATCTTAAAAGAAAGATCCAAGACATCGGGGTCAGCCATTTTGTATGAAAAATATGGTTTATCCAAAAGTTTTGGTTCAATAAGCATCTTAACTGCTTTTGGTAAACGCTTAGAGTCTACAGAATGCTGTGTCATCAGTCCGAAAGCTTTATAATGCAGCATGAAATCGTCCGGAGTCCGTTCGGTATGAAGCATTACCATTCTTTCCGACGGAAGAGCATAATAGGTCGAGTCCACTTCAACTGTATTAAAACGACCGGCATAAAACTTTAATCTCTCTTCTGCCGTCATCTTTATCCTAGGATAAAAAGACTCGTTCCCAGTCAGCGTTGGATCTGTCCAACCACATGATCCTACATAAATCGAATTCACATAGTTCACCTTTTACTTACTTATGCGTAGCGTGTAACTTTTCCGCTTCTATATCAGAGAGAACTGACTTCAAGAATTTCTCTTCTGCCTGTTCAGAATAGAACTCATTCTGTTTTTTAAACCATCCCTCAATTCCATTTTCCAAACCAGTATCTTTTATCAGTTGTTTTACAATATTAGCATGTTCTCTAACTTCTTCAGCTGTCTCATCAGCTAATACTTCGTTTCTGCTTTGTTTAGCCCTGCTGTAGTTTTTTACAATCGATGTGAATTTCTGGAAATCTGATATAACCACTAGCGTGTCATCTATAAAACCTGTGCCAATTACTTCAGATAGACCGCTCAATGTCGTTGAACTTCTGGCTAGTGATTCTTCAATCTCATTCAGCATATCCATAGCCTGATCATATTGTTGATTTTCAATTGCACTATATACATCATTTAGTTTATTTAGCGAGAAAAATATCTCACTAAAGGCACTTGAGATTTCAGAAAAATGTTCTATTTCTTTTTCTAATACTTGAACCCCTTCTTTCGTCTCTAGATATGCCGAAACGAGTTCATTATTACGCAATGTCAGATTATAGATATAGTCTTCATACCACCGTGGTGTCTTAAGATTCTTGGCTTCTCTCAATAGTTTCGTTGACTTCTGTATATCCGAGATTTCTTTTTCAATTTCGGCTTTCAACTCTTCTGCTTTATTTGCGATGCTCTGCAACTCTTCCTGGCTAATTTCATCATTAATCGAATATAGACCATCAACTCCCTGTCTAACACCTTCAAAATCACTTGATGATGCTTTGTAATGTTTGTTCGCTTTCTTCGTTAAGTCATCAGCCTCGGCAATCCCTGAGTGCGACCGATTTGAGACAAAGAACCAAACTAACAAGCCGCCAATAGATGCTGCAATTATCAATGCAATCAAAACTGCTGTTTTTCCCCAACTTTTTCTTTTTAACATGCCTCTCCCTGCACCATTTTCCCTATTACTAATTTATTCTATCACCATTCATACAATCAAAAACTTCATAATAATCACAGCAACTATTTAGTCTAGCGCTGTGCTATTTGATTCTCCCGCTTTAGCAGTTATTTTTATCTATTTGTTATGATCCTATTATTTCTATATGCATAATAATTTCTATTGGGTCTATAGCATGAGTCGAAACCTATTTAGCGTTGTGGGAAGTACTCATAAAAGAGCTCTATTAATCGATTTCATCTCTTGTATCCTTTTGCCTCGTTTTCCTTTCGATTTCGATGCTCTTTTCCACCTTCTTCTCCAGATCCTTTACAAACTCAAGCTCCGCTTTATGTTTAGAAATAGGCCTTTCAAATAGCGCCTGAACATAGTATGGCGCACTCTTTGCTTTCTTTTTCCTGGCTTTTTCTATATATCTAATACGTGCGCTTATCTTTTTCTGTCTTGACTTAAGACATGCTTTTGACTCTTCCGCGGATAATGCCAAAATGTTTGCTATTCCGAGATCCAGCTCACTTTTTCTTTCCCTTGGCTCGCTCAATAAGCTGGCCACTGTGTCTTTCAGTAATTCTTTTCCCTTCCTGGTTATCCGGTACTCCTTGACAAATCTGTTATTATACACATATGAACCGCTGCTCAGCAGATCTCTTTTTTCCAATCCTCGTAAAACTGAATATATGGATGAAAAAGCAATGTTTGTCCATTCTCTTATACCCCGCCCGTCGATTATCTTATCCAATTCATATCCATATCGGGGACTCTCATCCAGCAATCCGAGAACTACTACTTCATTGTCTTTTAATAGTTTTTTATTTGATGATCGAACCATAACATCTACTCCTAATACTATATTATTATAATATTATATTAATAGAGCATTGGGCGAGTCAACAACCATTAATTAGATTATCTTTTTTTAGTCAGTGAAGTATGGTCGGAAAATTTGGGCTGGTAGTTAAAAAACTTTTTAAACCTACTCCGATGCCTTTCTTATTCCCCGCTAATCTTTCCCGTTAAACGATACCACATCAATAGAACAATACCCTTGAACAGGCGCTTGCCTTTCAACAATGAGTATACTTTACCGGTTGAATCGCCGGGTTTCTGGGCAATCAGATCAACAAATGACGCTGACACCTTCTGTGGAGTAGTCCCGATAGCTTTCATAACATATGGCAGATCGTGTTCTACTTTTTCCCTCAATCTATCCGATCTGACATCATTTAATAGATCAGTTTCGACCATACCCGGCAAAACAGCATTTATCGATATATTCCCCGTTTTATATTCTTTGGCCAGGCTTTTTGTCAGTGAAACAACGCCTGTTTTTGTGGCTGCATAGACACTTGTATAGGGCGAAGCTTCCCCTCGTCCTCCCTTTCCGCTTAGATTGAGGATGATGCCTCCGTTTTTCATAAAATAAGGCAGGACCACACGACATGCTTGAAAAACACTGGTCAGATTTATATCAACAACACTCTTTATCTCATTCGGGCTCATTTCGTCAAGGAAACGATATCCTCCTGATATACCTGCGTTATTGATCCAGACGTCCAGTTTGTTCCATTTTTCAATCGTTTCCTTAAGGAGCTTCTCAAGGTCTTCTGTTTTTGAGACATCGCAAACAGCACCAGAAACACTATATCCCGCAGATCTAAGTTGGTCTACTACATCATCAACCGCTTCTTTTTTCCGTGATGAAACGACAACGTTTGCTCCTTCTTCTGCACATATTTGAGCAACCGCTCTTCCGATTCCACGAGTAGATCCGGTTATGACGACAACTTTATCAGTCAATCGCATTTAGCTTCCTGCCTTCCTTTTAAGACTAGCGCTTTTACACCATTCAACGTAACTATTAATCCTTTTCTTTTATCACTTTGTATTTAGTTGTATTCTTACCTGCTTTTTTGGCTTTATATAGTAAAACATCTGCCTGCTTGATTAGATCATCTGCTCCACCTTTGATATCAATATATGTAGCTACGCCAATACTATATGTCACCGGCCAATTGTTTTTATCGGCAATCTCTTTCAGATCATTTCTGATCTTTTCAAAAACCACCCTAGCTCCCTTTTCGGCTGTATTGGGCAGAAGAACAGCAAATTCGTCTCCACCCATCCGTCCGGCAAAGTCAACTTCCCGAATGCTCCCTTGAAGTGCATGTGCCACACTTCGTAAAAACCTATCCCCTACATCATGTCCATGCTGATCATTGATGGCTTTGAAGTTATCAACATCCATCATGGCTATTGTTAACGGCTCCCCGTACCTCTCGGCCCGCATTACCTCCATCTTCGTTAGTTCTATAAAATAGCGGCCGTTGGGAATACCTGTATTGTAATCAGTTCTAGCCAAACTCTTTTCACGATCCAACATATCTTTGAAAGCTGACAAAAGAAAGGTTGCTATTAGGAATATTGTTAGTTCGGCAAATACATTCCAGTAAGCAACCGGTGACTCGATCTGGGGATGTCCAAGTAATCCGATTCTTGAATGACCGAATAATATATTAGCAGCAAACCAGGTCATCGCCGCCGCTACAGAGGCAGATATCCCAGCCCATCTGCCGACAAGCCATGTTGCCGCTAGAATAGCTACAAGATAGAAGAGCGACAAAGACAAATCGGGTCCGGTTAAAAAATCAATGATCCCGAGCGCCACTGTCGCTAGAAATACGACTAGGCTTAAGACAACTGTCCGAAAGTTTATATTAGCTTCTGCTTTATTCATTTTCGGCTTTCTCTTGAGCGGAGATCGTCTAAACGTTTTTGAACACTATCGCTTTCAAGCTCACGGATCGCATCCGATGCAATCCACTTTGCACTTTTTGAGTCGATCTTTTTTATCTTATACGCAGCTTCAAGAGCTTTTTTATTTAAAAACATGTTGCGTTTACCGATCTGTCTCAATGCCCAGTTTGCAGCCTTTTTTACCATATTTCGTTCATCAATCGACTCACCGGCTACTAACGGCAATAATGTTATAAACATTTCGTCTTTTGCTTTCTTGTCAGCAACTGCCATTCGGGCCATCAGCACAAACCCAGCTCGCTTTACAAACTCTTCTTCCCGAGCACTCCATTCGACTGCTTTTTCGTAAGCATGGGGCGTCTTTTGAAAAAGGTTTGCGCAAACCTGATCACAGACATCCCATGAATCAAAACCCAGAACCCATGCTTCCATCTGCGCTTCATCTACCAGCGTGGGATCATCGATCATACCGGCTAGCATCCTAGCCTCATGTATTCCTGATCTCCACAGTGAGCGTGCCATCGCATGATCAGTTCCGACCTCTTTGGCCAGTGCCCTCAAGTCCGGAATCGAAACTCCTAATACGTTTTTCGGATTTATTCCATACCTGGCCATACCGGCTATAGCTTCCGGTCTCGATAGCATTTTTAACTTCTTGATCACATCTTTATAATCCATAACTAGAATATTATCACATCGTTTTTATTTATATAAAACCATTACTTTATAAATGTAGAAGTCTTATCTTTGAATCTTGTTCTTGGGCTGGTTGAATAAAGATGTGATAAATAGAAAAAGAGCGGGTGGGCGCTCCGACCCGCTCTTTACCTATTTGCTCTGATGAATGTCTAAGCTTATTTAGCTTGTATTCTAATTAAACCAACATGATATGAACGTTCAATGAATGAAATGTGAATTTCTATTGATGTTTTTTGGCTGGTTATTCCGATTATTTCACGATTGAGGATGCATTTTGATCAAACGGATTTGTTCTAACTGCCAATGAGAACAAGTATTGGTAATTATCTTTTAGGTACCGCATATATGCAATCCATTCATAAACAAGAAGACTGTAAGCTCTTTTGGCATCGTTTACCAGATGTTCAACATCGGTAAGCGGTAGACCTGACATGTCTCTCCTACTAGCAAGCTCCTCTGTCAGATGAAACACTGCCCTCATCAGCTCAGTAAAAGTCTCGTGTTCCAATAGATTCGGATTCTCTAATAAGCGAAGCAGAAAATCGCTTTTCTTTTCAAGAAATTGTTTAAGTTTTTTTAGATCCTCTATCTTCATGTCCAGGTTGAAACTGTGATCTTTTAGATCTTCCGTTATCTTTTCAAAATACTCATCTGGCCAATCACTCCTTAGCAAGAGATCCTTCCTTAGTTCCTTGATCTCCGTATCGTAATCAGACAAGAAAGCTAACAAGTATGTTCCAACCTGGCTAAAAAAGACGCCAATAATCATGTTTAGTTTCTGCAGAAATATCTTTTTTTCCCGATACCCTAACAACTGATGGATGATCAAGGTCACCAACAGCACTTCAAGTGGTATAAACGCAAGATCACCCAGACCATATATAAAAATGTGGTGTGCGTCTTTAAAGACGATATAATGAGCCAGATAAAGCAATATGGTCATGACGATCAAAATCAGACCTAAAAACAATTGCCATCTGTTCTTTTTCACTTCTTAAGCTTCCCTTCTTTTTAACGTTTTATCTATTATACAAATAGTCAGATAAAGACATATGTCCATTCGCATCCGTTATTATTAAGCATCTTTACGTGTATTTGTTTAAGTCTTGGATATATTTGCTGCTTCCTTTTCTTCATCTGATGTTGCAGGACTATCTATTTCACTTGGTGATTCTTTCCCAGCAATCTTGTTTGTAGCTTCCAGTTTTTCACTCAAACGATCAAGCCTTCTTTCGGCATCATTGAATTTCTTGTCTGCATTCGTAATATGACTGCCCAAAACATCAAAATCAGTCGCAAAACGTTCGAAATCTCCCTGTAACCTGGAGAGATGATCCATTATATCTTCAGCATGATGCTCAATTTGAAGCCCTCTTAAACCCAGAAGGATCACCTGTAGATATGCATATATCGTATTTGGTGAGACAGGTATTACGCGCTTTTTTAGAGCATAATCTGATATTTTCTGGTTTTCATCTTTAGCAATTATCTCATAGTAAATATTTTCAGCCGGTATATACATCAACGCAAAATCATAAGTTCCTTCATCTGGTAGTATGTATTTACTAGCGATCGTATCTATGTGTCTTTTCACATCTTTGGTAAAATCCTTTTTATACTTAGCACTTTGGTCTTCATCTTTCTCATCCATAAACTTGCGAAAATTCTCCAGAGGAAACTTTGCGTCGATCGGTATCAGCCGTTCCCCAACACAGATGACAGCATCAACCGCTTCACCATTCTTAAAACGGTGTTGAAACTCGCAACATGTGGGCATTAGTTGTCTTAGAAGCTCGGCTAAGAATACTTCACCTAGTAGACCTCTTAGTTTTGGGGGCTGCATTATATCTTGAAGACTAGCAATATCCTTGCCAATTGAGTATATCTGCTTGCTTGCCTCCCCCATCTCGCCCAGCCCCTTCTGAACATCACCTAGTACTTGCGAGGTTCCATCCAGGCGCTCTCCGATCTGTCCCGTTGTTTTAAGAAGTTGTTTGTTCACCTCGTTAAGCTGGCTGTTCACCTGGTTTCGCAATAGATCATTTTGCTTCTGCATCCAGTAGACCAATATACTCACAAAGATTATAACCGCCAGAGCACTCACGCTAGTTATCAATATAGCTATCTCCATATAATCCACTCTCCTTAAGAACTACCCTAAAAACACTAATTTGCACACCTAGCAAACAAATGTTCCCTTTAGTTTAGCATATTTTTATGGTTTGCCGATATATATACGGTTACACTATAGTGTGATGTATTTGATGATGATACTGGGAAGCGAGCGTCGGCTTTAGATGAGTCTTACACGAATGCTTCATAATAAGGAACAGGGCTTTTCAATAATTGAGCTAATGACCGTTATGGTCATCATCAGCCTTCTGGCCGCTATAACGATTTCTACTTTTATCAATGTTCGATACCGCAGTTACGACGCCGAAGCCAAGTCAAATATAAGGAATGCCGTTGACGCTGCCCAGACATATTATACCGGCAACAATGGCATGTATACCGATATGGATGCAGTCGCTTTGGCTGATATCTTCCATGGCATTACCTTTAAGAACGGGTCTGTATCAACAGACAATGACGTCTACATATCAAATGTGACTGCTACAACATTCATAGTCACTTGTCGTAGTCAAAGCGGAGAGACGTTTATTGCGTCGGCTAACGGCCGGATCACATCATTAAGCTTCTAGATAAGACTTGCATACGGTCTGAATATTGATAGTTTGGGTAAAATATTAGTAGAGAGAATATATCAACTGTTGCCAAAGCATGCGATAAAAATGCTTGTGCCTGTTTATGGCACTGTTGCTCTACTGCCCTATTTCATCAGCTTAATAACTTATATGGCTCTATGGCACTGCCCTGCTGCTCTACTGCTAGCTTTTATTTACTTACCGGGAATTACCACTTCTCATACCTTACAATATCTTCAAGGTTTCTTCTCTTGGTCAATCTAATTCCAGATTCTTCAGTTAGCTTCTTGAGATTTTTCCTCTCTATAGGATAACCCAGCGGTGTTATAGCAACGATCTTGTGGCTCGGTGGCACATCCAGAATAGACCTTATTTTCCCCTCATCAAAAACCCCCACCCAGCAAGTACCAAGACCCAGATCAGCAGCACGTAGAATAAGATGCTCCAATGCAATCGATACATCAACGATAAAATAAGGAACTCCATATCTATTGCCACTGGCAGAATAGTCTCCACAGGCAACAATAAGAACCGGCGCACTTGATGCCCAAGTATTGCCACAAAGTGCCCCGGTCTGCACTAAATGTCTTATCTTCTCGCGACTCTTTATGACGATAAAATCCCAACACTGCAGATTCTTCCAAGATGGTGCTAACCGTGCCGCTTCCAGAACCTGTTCTATCTTCTCTTGCTCAACCTCTTTATCATAATACCTTCGGACACTCTTGCGTAACTTCACGACATCCATAAAATCCATTATTCCGCCTCCCCTTTATGAAGCAATCATTTAACCGCATCTACATTTCGGATCTTTTATTCTTTATTGATGAAACAACTCTACAAGATAATACCCACTCCCATGCTTAGAAATATAAGAGTGGGCCCACTCTTAAGAACAGTACTCGCCATCAAAATACATCTTCCTCATATCATATCGAAGCTTTATACCACGATGCTACCTACGAATCATACATTCCAACTACGAACTTCCTATTTCTGTACTGGGCATATTCCCCCTTGCCTCTTCTAGTAACTCATTGCCCATATCTTCAATGCCGAAATCAAATTCACTTATCTTCCAGCTTCCTTGTTCTTTTACTAGTTTGAACATAACATTTGTTTTCTTCCCATCTTTATTCTCAACAACACCTGTAACTGTAGACGTTTCGTTGTATATCTTTACTTCCCCAAATGTATGGCTTTTACTGTCATATATGCTCAGATTTGCTTTTATATGCCCTACAAAATTACTAAAGGGCATTTCCTTTTTAAGTGAAACCGATAAGTATTCATATGACGCTTCGTAGTTCTTGCTTCTAGCTTCTTTTAGATGCTCTCCGACAACATTCGCCGGTTCTCGCACTGACCCAAAGAATCCGTAACTCAGCAGTCCGCACAAGAAAACAATGCCGATAATAATAAAAGCAATTATCACAACAAGACAACCACAACCACCAAGAACCAGAAGCATTAACCCTGTGTTATCTTTCTTTCTATCCTCGTGTATGATAATAGAAACCTCAACGCCTAGATAGACTATTCGAGCAATCTCTTTTCACCCGAGAGCGCCTGAATATCCGAGATATTTTGACTTGCTTCCAGGCAACCGATATAACGGTTTTCTTTATCCCTTAGAGCATAATATTCGATCATGACCTTATTCTTTTCCCCATTCTCGCCTATAGGGATATCGATCCAAAAACGTGCCTTATCCCGCTTTCCCTCTTTCATCTCTGCTAAAATACGCTCTACTTTATCCAGGCTTTTTGATGGATGACAGTCTCTGACATTCCGGCCCAACACCGCTTCTGAACGTTTGAAGATCCTTGTGACATTTTTATTCCAGGCCAGCACCTTATCATCCTTATCTAGAACAGAAAACTCAATCGGTATCGTTTCTAAAACAGCCTCGGCTATATCGCCAGTTAGCTCACCTATCACTCTTTTTCCCCTTTCTATTCAAATAACCAATTTCAAACATGTCTTGACAACCCTAAAACAGTTATTTTGACAAATAGTCTAATACCTTTTTTCTTTCCTTGTCATCTAACCGGGCACCTCTGCCGATCATCTTATCAATTGTGCTGTCCCAACCCTTTCGGTCAAAAGATGCTTCTTTTACCAATTCTATGCTGTGACATGTCGTGCACCTTGACTCTACCAGCTCTTTGCCGGAAACCTTCTTCTCCTCTTCATTGCCATTCGAACACCCGGTTAACAAGATTATCAACAATATAGACACTAAGATGATGCTCTTTTTCACACGTTTCTACCTCCTTGTATTTCCGTAATCCACTTTTAATGATCCATGTCTTTTCTTTATCACAACAATATAATGATTAATAAAGCTCAGCTTAACATTTAGTTTTAAGAATACGAGGTCTATTCATCCCAAGAATGCTGTTTCAACCGGTCGTTCAATCGCTTATGCTCACTCCTGGTTAAGAAACCACTCTTAGCTGCTTCTTTTAGTATCCACTTGCTATCTCTGCATTCAATTCCTGATCCAAGTAGATTTGCATACGCTTTCTTGTCATCCGTTAAGAATATATACCCTCTTGACAAAGCAAGAGCTGCACTATTAAGCTCTCCGGAATCCAGCATATGAGAATGCTTCCCCAACATCTTGCGGCAATCATCGTCTTCTTCCCAGAGAAGCTCTACTTTAAGAAATCCCCTGTCAAAATCAGTAAGTATCTTCTCACGACAACCATCATCGGCAATATATTTCACTTCGTACTTCACTTCTTCAACCGCTCTAATACCATTGCGGAATAGCTTGTATAAGCAGTCTTCCCTCTCAAGACGACAATAGAAGTTGAGCAATGTACATGCATCTATGACATATGACTTTCTGGTCACCAATATCCCCTTTGAGTGCTCTAATCGACATATTTCATACTAGTTGTTTTCTATTATTGTATCAGATTATATTCATGCGATTATTTAGTCAATTACTGTTTGACGAGGATTTTTTATATACGAGGGATTTTCGGAGCTTAAGATTCAATCAAACACCTTAGATTGCCAGATCTATATAGCCATAGTTGGATGATGCTGGATCAAAATCATCTATCTTAAGCTTTAATCCTGTTGCATCCTGCGAAACATCAAAAACGACATAACCATCCAGTGATTTTCCCGGACCGGCCTCTTGATAGAAAATCGCCTCTTTGCCGGCAAACGCTAGCGCTGCTTGGCCATCTACACTTCTCTTGAACTCTCTTTTTCTCGAGTCAATTATCGTAAACTGTCGCGTGTAGACCTGTCTTGCTTGAGATTCACCCGAGTTGGCCTGGATCCTTAATAACACAAAGACCCCTTCAGGTATGCTCGGCTCCCTTTCCGGTTCGACGATCATATCGACCTTGTTAGCTTCAAGTACTTTCCAATTAACAGTCCCAACTGTCAGACCCTCGCCTACACTAACAACATCCACCTTTTTATTCTGGGCTTTTACCTGCGGCCCTATAAATTTTGACGGTTCAGCCGTCGGACTCTGGACAAACAGAAATAGTGGAAGAATGACAAGCGCCATTATTATGAGCGATGACGCCGCAATAATAGCTTTTACTTTCCACGACATGATACCCTCCATCAAACCCTATGATTTTAGAAAACTAGCTATACTGCTTGTTATATATTTCACACACACTCTGTCAGAACTACTTTGCCTGTATGCCCTTGTTTAAAAAGAGGTGTCGTTCTTGCGCTTTATCTAAACTGCCATAAATAAAATAATTTTGCGTATGCCTTATTTTGGAAGATTATTTTCTCTAGGTTGAACCCTTTATCTATGCACATCTGCTTTCTCCAAACTTAAGAATTTGGCAATTCACGTTCAGGAAAGCTTATATTCTCATGCCTATAACAGTATCGATAAACTCAAAGAAAGTCAAGCGTAGAGCCACATTCTACAAACTCCAAACCATAAAGTTTGATCTAAATGCAGCACTGCAGCTATGCTAATCTATTGCTCTACTTCACTATCCATCATCAGCTCAATAACGACGATTCGCGGTTCGCGGACCGCGAACTACGATTTACGGACTATAGCACTGCTGCTCTATTGCTCTACTACTCTAGGACAAGAACAGTCATTACGAGGAGCACTAATTTATTGGTGCGACGTGGTAATCTACCGCTCTTGGTGGTACATTGATGGTCCTATGCAGCTCACATTTACAGACTTCAGCTCTCCCGCTCAATATATCATCAGCTGAAAAACTTCTATGGCACTATGGTTCTATGGCACTGCTGCTCTATTGCTCTACTTCACTATCCATCTTCAGCTTGAAAACGTTCTGGTCACTGGTTACAGGTAACGGATTACTGTCTATTGTGAATACACTCCTGTTACAGAAGCTGATTCTAGTATATTCCCGTCTATTGCCTTTATAAACTTATCTAGTGTTGTATTTGCCTCAATAGTAACCGTTTCATTGTCCAGAGCATAGATCGTTGTCTCGTAGTCATGATCCCCCGTACCACCTGGTGGCTGGGGACCTCCATACCCGGGAAAACCAAAGGTATTATTAAGCTCCTTTGCCGGGGAAGGCATATCTCCGCCTCCAGACGCTCCTTCCGGCAAAGATGTTGCTGATTCCGGAATGTCAATAACCAGCCAATGAACCCAGTTGTCAGCAACAGTATGCCTGTCAACCATGGCAATAGCGAAAGATTTGGTTCCCTCGGGAGAGTTTTCCCATGTAAGTGGAATAGAGACATTCTCACCACCTGGAACACCGACATTGGCATACTTGTCAGGTATTCTTTGACCATCCTCATAATCAGTTTCTACCCTAAACACGCTCTCCTCACCTCCAGACTCAACCTCCGACCTACTGGTGGATTTCTCCGTTTTCTCCTGTGCGCAGCCAAAACACAATCCAAGCATCAGACTTATGATTATGCCGACTAAAAAAAACACCTTTCAATAACTGCTTCATCCTCCTCACCTCACAATAAGCAGATCCCTTGTCTTCAGCACGTTATCACCAAATATCATTAGCCTAATGACAACGATTTGCGGTTTACAGACTATGGCACTGCTGCTCCATTGCTCTACTTCACTATCAATCATCAGCTTGAAAGCGTGCTGGTCGCTGGTTACAGGTAACGGGTTACTGATATGCTTCAGATCTTCAGCACACATATCCTTATATTGCAGAGTATAAACAACTATTTTCCTTTATCTCCTGGCTTCAGTCTCTACCTACCCTTCATAAGTTCCCGGGCAATCTCCCAGTCAAAAGAAGTCGTGATCTTCAAGTTGCGCTCGTTCCCCTGAACAACCTTCACTTGTTTTCCTAATCTTAATATAAGCTCCCAAGTGCTATGAGCTTCAAACCCATCTTCACCTGCCTTCTTATATGCTTCGATAAGAAGACTGCGTTTATACGCCTGGGGAGTCTGAGATAGCCTCGTGACCTCTCTAGGCACCGACTCGACAATATAACTGCCTTTACTGCAACCAATCGTATTGTTATTATTGATAAATGCAGACGCCGCTCCATGTTTAATTGCAGCTTCTGCAACGTCGATAAACATCCTCTTATCAGCAAAAGGACGATTTCCATCATGAATCAATATGATATCACTGGTTGTTTTTTCAATAAGCTTACCGATCGTTGCCTGGCGAGTACTCCCACCTTCAGCAATATCAACTCGACCTTTTAGAGTTGATCCGATCTGCTCAGCATGTTCGGCAGGTACTCCGACGACGATCTTTCCAACAACCCCTTCAAGTGTTTTAACGACATGTTCCAGCATAGTCTGGCCATCGATCTTAAGAAGTGCCTTCGGCCCCAGGCCAAGTCTTCGCCCCTCCCCAGTCGCCGGCACAACCGCGTCTACATTTGTCATATACTCTTCTTTTTGATTGCTCATATATTTCCTATCGGACAAATAACGTTTGATCCTACAATCGCCCTTTGTAGTAAGCATTACTTATTCCCTCTTGATACGCCTCAAGTGCTTGAGGAGATGAGTTTATTCTCAGATCAGCCCAGTCACCGGTCTGCTCCGTCTCAAATCTCTCATTATAGACGATGGCTATTCTTAACTTTTTATACTTCGTTATCAATGTAGCCAGTGCATCTTTGTACCAGGCAGCTTTCAGCTCCGGATTCCCCCCTTCCCTGACACCCCACTCAGCCAGCATAAATGGTTTATTCGGAAAGCTTTGCGTCATCTTCTCATATATTGGATCCATCAATGCCTCAAATGACTGCCAGGTATCATCAGAGTATGACGCTCCATAGAGACTTATACCGACCCAATCAACATACTTGTCACCTGGATAGTAGTTTTCGATCGCATTCCAATCCTCTTCCGGGAAAGACTGCCAGTTTGGTTGAAATAACCATATACAGTTTTCAACATTTATTTCTCTAAAAAGTCGTACTATGTGACGGTAGGCTTCGACATATCTTTCCGGACCATCCGGCTTCTCCTGATCTTCAAATAGATTCGTCTTTCGCCCACCCTGAAAAATACCTGACCAGGGGAACCAATCACCATTCATCTCTACAGCAAACGTTATCATTACCGGTTTTCCATATGATCTTATTTCATGAGCCCATCTTTTTAAGAAATCATCAAAATCACCATTTATAATCTTCTGAAGTGAGTAGTCTGCCTGATACTCAAAGGGCTCCCAATATGGTTCACCCCATGGCATCATCCGCAGCAGTGGAATTGAGCCGTGATCACCAATCTCATTTAATTGCTTTTTAGATACGCTCTCTTCTCCCCAGAAATTCGAAAAAGGGACAATGACCACTGATTTTCCTGATAGCTTTTCAAAATCCTTGACAGTCTCCATGTCTACACTGTCTTCCATTGACCCCCAACCGGGAAATACACCCATATAGCAACAATCTTCTTTGGGAAAGATCTTCTTTGAATCGACTTCTTGTTTAAATCCGCTTTCACTTCTGTCCGCTTCTCCGCAACCGCTTACCAAAACCAATAAGAACATGATCGATATCAAAGCTAGCACCAGATATCTGGATTTTCTCGAAATCCTCACATGCACTCCCCACACAAACATACGGGCCAATATCAAAGCTCCTTAGAAATATTGAGCTGATGCTAACGTGTTAGCGTCTAATCCCAAACTTATCAATAAAAAAGAGACCTGTACATAAAACACTGTTAGAATACACTTCACACAGCTGTCCAAATCCCTAGATGCGCAACTAATCCCTGTCAGTTTCTATAAATAATGTTTCTTCAGTATATCGGAGATTTCGTACAGGTCTTCGGCGGTATGTTTTGTCTCTTCGCTTATATCATCGTTATTTCGTATAGCAAAAGACAAACCGCTTTTCTTGAACAGCGGTATGTCGGAATATGTGTCCCCAACTGTCATGATCTCGCTTTCTTTTATGTTTCGCCTATCTCTTACTTCTAGCAGCACGGCATCCTTTTTATCCGCCGGTACTTTTACTCTTACCTCACCAGTGAGCCTCCCCACATAGTCTGTCATAAGTTTATTTGTATAATATTCATCTACGTCTAAAATACTCGCCACTCTATCTGCCAAAACATCTAGCCCCGAAGATATAATAATAGCCATACTGCCGGTGTCTTTTACTAGCTTCACCAGCGATCCTGCCCCTTGTGTGATCTGTATACAATCCACAATATTCCGGATCCTTTGAATATGAAGACCTTGCCATTCAACCGCATCTCTCTGAGCAAACTGTTCGTACGTGATCTCGTTGTTGACCCATTGCTCAAGATGTTTTTCACCTCTGTTTTTCCACGTGCCAAGAGCTTTATGAATATACTCCCAGACGCTATGGTGATTTGTCAGGGTTCCGTCCAGATCAAACACCGCTAGTTTTATCATAAGAGTCCTTCTTCATTCTAAAATTGTGATAATCAATAGATCAGATCAAAACCAATTCCTAATTTAGTGTAACTAAAAACCAAGAGTGTCTTTGATCTTATCTATAATATGAATATAAATCCGATCATCCTTCCCTTCAAACTCTTTAAAAAGACCATCGGCACGTTTTTTATTAATATCCGGTGTATTGCTAATAACAACTATTCTGCACCTATTGAAGCCATTCTTTTCGCGTTCTTTTTTCCCTTCCTTTAATAGTCTTGGGATGAGATTATCAAACGTATCTGCATTGTCTATTTCAACTATACAAACAAGGAGCCGGCCACCTATATTTATTCTATCCCGAAGTTTTATTCCCTGTATAAGCTCATATGCCTTCTTGTCCTCGATAAACTCAAATACTTCTTCCGGACATTGACAACCCAGTGTTTCCTGAACAAACCCCTTAATTGCTTGCTTCTTATCCATTAATCCGCCTCCCTCTTCTGACTATCGACCTTAAGTCTGCAACTAGTAACTTTTAATTAGCATCCGCGCAAAGCATAAACGTACAACCGGTCATTCATTGCCTGTCCCGATCTGCATCGGGGCGAGGAACAAAGCGACGAAGGATTCCCTTCACGCCTCTACGCCAAGGTTTTATTTTTAATATTTGATCTTTAAGATTTAATATTAAAACGCAACCTTGCATATCCTAGTCCCAAGTCCTAGCAATACTTCCGATCTTCCGCACTATTCATCATCAACTTGAAAACGGACTGATCACTGGTCACTGGTATCTGATCACTGACTGCTGACTCTCTTCCGTACTACAGATCATCATCTTAATAACTTCTACGGCACTGTGGTTCTATGGCTCTATGGCACTGCTGCTCTGTTGCTCTCCTGCACTATGAATCATCAAATTAAAAACGCACTAGTTTCTGGTCACTGGTAACTGGTTACTGATTTGCTTCCGCTCTTCAGCACTGGCTAGCATCCTACACTTCCTGCGGTTCCCCAAAAAGCTTCTTCCTTGCCTTGTCCTCCTCTTCGGCTGCCTTTGCTTTTTCATCGTATGTGTATTCAAGTTCTTGCAAGATCTCGTTTTTCCACTCTTCAGACAGCTTATCACTAGCGTCCAAGTACATCTCCAATCCGACCTCACCGTTGGCATATTCAATAGTCAGATTATTCTGTTTTCTTCTGAACTCTAAGATGGTGCTAAGTGAGACGAAGTATTCCTTATCCGCCTTGAGCCGTGTCCTCGCTTTCTTTACCAGATCTTCCGCATCAGTCCGTTGCGCATCATCAACAAACATCTTTGACATTGCTTCAGTTTCCGCCAGTATCTTCTCAAGAGAAGCCCACTTTGCATCCGTTTGCCTTACTGCACCATTTAGTTGATTCAATATACTATCTACTTCTTGCGCACTTTTACCGACAACTTCTGGCTTAGCCGCTTTTAGAAAAACTGTCTCGGTCTCATTCACCGCTTCTACATAATCTCCCTCTAGTCTCAAAAACTCCTGTTCAGCATCGTATATAGCACTATCTCGCGCTTCTTTGTACCTCTCATAGACAACCTTGAACTCATTCATGGGTTTTTCTTTTACAACACGCAAATAGTAATAGATACTACCCGTAGTTACGGCTGAGAATATGAGGAAAAATAGAATCAGCGATAGACTTATGACTAATCTCTTTTTTCTTTGCATTTTTCGCGCCCGAACTGCATTTCTCTCCACTGGATTCACTGCCTTATGGTTTCAGTTCGTTTAATAACTAATGATGTATTAAAAAGGATTTAAATGGGGTTTTGAAGGATTCCCAGCATAATCGGATAATCGGTGTCTCCACCTACAAAGGCGACTACTACCTCATCTCCAACTTCTAGACCTGCACTATCTTTACCTTTCCGGTTCTTGCCGAAAGAAACAATATCAGCCCATAAAGTTGCACTTCCTCCTGCTATTGCTGGAACCGTTATCCCGACTCTTCCTTGATCTTTCGGGTCTTTTAAATCGATAATAACCGCCCGCATAACACCACATATCCGTTGCTTTTCACTGCTATCGCCTTCTCGCATTCTTTTACTCATTCACGACCTCCCTTTATTTGGTCGCTATGACCACTTAGTAGTTTAACACGAGCTGCCTTGTTCCAGGTTCTTTATAGGCGGTATGCTTCCTTCCGTTTTGCTTCGACAAACCAAAACAAAACCATCAACACTCTTTGCTATTATGCATACTTTTTCTTCGTCACCTTGCTCTGGAGGACCATCTTTATAGTGGATCCCTGCCTATTAGTCTGCCCTTAATATCCCGGCACCATTCCATGACAAGTAACCGCCGTGTTCATTCCCATACGCTAACGCAGACATTCCTCCATCTAACCTGCTTTTTTTGTTATAATCGGCGCCACAATACCGACAAACCCTAGTCTCCGCTTTGATCTCCTCGGCGCATATGGCGCATTTCTTCATCTGATCATCTAGATCCAGCACAGCAGCTTTCTTTAATCTAGATTTTGTCGTCTTCACAACATACACCTATATTAATGATTCCTTGAATACTCGATGTTACATTAAGTTAAATGTACCAAAAAACCAGCAATAATGTAAGGCTAACCTTTACATTGAGGGCTCGTAATCTCCTTAACATGCTAGCTATTCATAAGGATCAAGTGTATCAAACCAGCGGATCGATCTAACACAGATTGCTAGTGACAACGCTTACTCTGCTACAATAGACTATTATGATTTCTGAAAAACTGTCTTCAGTGGTTTTGGCCACAGACCTTGTAAAAACCTATGATAAACTTTTAGCTGTAGATCATGTCAATTTCTCTATCCGACCAGGTGAATGCTTCGGTCTTCTCGGACCAAATGGGGCAGGTAAGACAACTACTATCAAAATGATATACGGTATGCTTCCTCTATCCGGAGGTTCACTCACAGTTTTAAATCTGGACATCAACAAGCATCCTCGTAAAGTTAAATCAGCCATTGGGGTCGTCCCTGAAGAAATCAATCTCGATATCGACCTGGATGTCACCGAGAACCTGGAGATCTATGCCAACTATTTCAATATGCCCAAGCAAAAAGCTGCCGATGCAGCAAGAGATCTGCTTCAGTTTTTGGGAATGAAAGCTAAAAAGTCTTCCGCCATCGATGAGCTTTCCAACGGCATGAAACGGCGACTTCTCTTGGCTAGAGCATTAATAAACAATCCGAGCCTCCTTATTCTTGATGAACCGACAACCGGCCTCGATCCACAGATGAGGCGGGTTATCTGGGATAAACTAAAAATTCTTAAAGAAGCCGGGATGACTCAAATACTAACAACACATTATATGACCGAAGCGAGCCTTTTGTGTGATCGGCTGGCTATTATGGACTACGGTCAAATAGTCGATGCTGGTCAACCTTCTGAACTCATCTCAAAATACAATGTTGAAAATCTTGAAGAGGTTTTTCTGAAACTTACCGGAAGAAAGCTGGTCCACGAATGAGCATTCTAACTATTATCCGTAATATTTCGGCAACCGGTGCGTACCGAATGTGGCAGCGCAATTTCAAGGTATATCGAAAGCTATTCTGGGTTTCGATGGCACCAACACTCATCGAACCCTTCATCTACCTGGTGAGTCTGGGAATCGGTTTGGGACTGCTTGTTCAAAGGGTAGGAGGATTGTCTTATCTGCAGTTCATCGCCCCCGGACTTGTCGCATCGACGGCCATGTTCGGTGCATCATATGAATGTACATATAACAGTTTTATAAGAATGAAATTCTTGAAGACTTATGATGCCATTTTGGCTACACCATTAAACATCGAAGAGATCATCCTCGGCGAGATATTCTGGGGTGCCACTCGTAGCACCATTGCGTCAACAAGCTTTCTCCTTGTGATCTGGGCATTTGGACTTGTCGATTCACCATTGGCCCTTTTTCTGCCGCCCTTGCTGTTCTTCGCCGGAATATTGTTTGGAGTGATCGGGATGATATTCACCGGTCTTGTCTCCAACATAGCCTTGTTTAACTATTACTTCACAATCGTGATAACGCCGTTGTTTCTTTTCTCAGGTATATTTTTTCCTGTTCAAAACATGCCCCGCTGGGCACAGATCATGGCTTCATATACGCCACTCTTCCATGTTGTGCGTGCTTCACGAAGCCTTATTCTGGGGCGACTTGATAGTACGATTATCATCGACGTCATGTATATTGTGCTTGTTTCGTCATTCCTGGCTCTTCTCCCTATCTATCTAATGAAACGCAAAGTTATAAAATAACTTTATCCTTTTTGGCTTATATTAGAAAAGGTTCCATGGCCTAGACCATGGAACATGATTCTACTCGTTAATATTCTTCTTGCTATATTAGATAATTTGAAAGCTTGCCTTTAATAAATCTGGTTTTTATTCATTCAGCGTCTCATTTATTGCAGATTCCATAGATTCGGCATCATACCAGGTCTGTGCTTTTATGACCTTTTTGTCTTTTCCGATCAGATATGCGAGGTTCGGCGCCGGCCCAAACTCGTTCCAGACTTTATTATCCATCCCGTCTATGATCACAGGCACCTTTGTACCGTCATCAGAGATAAAAAGTTTCGCTAGGACTTCTCTCTCCTCATACGTTTCAGGTTGCTTGATCTTATTCCCGTCTTTATCAATGCTGTTGCTCGATGTCCACTCACTATCGGAATATGGAGATTTTGAGCCGTATGGGTGTGGTTCGATTATATAGACAATAACGAAACTGACTTGGTCTTTATACTTAGCATACAGTTCGTCTGTGGCTGCCACCTGCCGCCTGAATGGAGGTCAGGTATAAGATCCGAACTCTACAAGTACCGGTTTCTCTTTTACAAGATCATATAAAGAGACTTCTTTGCCATCGGGTGTCTTTAGTTTTATATCGGAAACCATGTCGCCCGGTTCATAGGCAATCTCCGTTCCGGTAACAGCGTCCCTGACTTTTTCAACCGTGCCACTGCATCCTGCAAAGACCAGAAAGATAAGAGTAGTTATAATATAAAAACTGACCGAGATAACAAAATACTTCTTCAATCTCTTTCCCTAAAGTTGTTTTCTTCTGCCGAGCTCTGCCGGTCATTTGAACTGGTTTTTCTAGATTTTTTAACCTTCATCTGTTTTACTGCCTGTTGCCGCAACCACCGCAACATCCGATATCGAACTGTCCTTTAACCAGTAGTAGCTTCCTAAAAATATCAGAAAGTATCCTAGTCCGTAAAATAAAAGTACTATATTTGAGAAAGCATTCTCAACAGAATAGATTCCACCGGCTGCCAGAAAACTATAAAAGAGATCTGATAAAATAAAACATATAAGACCAATTCCCAACGACACCTGCCACTTTCTCCGAATTTCTGATTCCAGTTCGCTAAATGCCAGAATTATCCCCATGATGATTGCTACGTCAAGTATCACATACAAGGAATACAGACTCTTGTTCACTGTATTGGCTTTAAATGTGTACTGATACAGAGGATCGAGTAACACAAACCAGATTGAAACGGCTGCTACTGCTAGCAACCCAAACCACATTGCCAAGAACTTGATCATCGAGGCAATACGCTCACCGGAAAACCTTTTGGATTCTCTTATTATCAACGAGATTGCTACAAAAAGAAGAAAATACGCCGTGATGTAGAATATTTCGCAGTATATAGGCCTGTCCGGACCTGACATACCCAGAAACATCTGACAGTAGCTTATACCTATATCAGCACTAATCCATAAAGCAAGACCCAGCGCAAGAATCGCCCACAACCACTTTGCCGGTCGCTTTGTTCTACACGATACATAAACCACCGAAACCATCGCTATAACTACCGGAATAAAGAAAATAGTATTTCTGATAATCTCTTTAGCTAGGGTTGATATGTCTAGCATGGAGCTTCCCAGATATATCAATCCCAACACAACAAAACCTATCCAAAAATACGTGGTCAAACTACCTTTTCCAGCTATTGTCTTCGGCCATCCGATAGTTACTGAACCGCCATCTGATTCTATGGAACTCTGTTTTCCTCGATCAGTCTCGTTCACTTTCTTCTCCCAGGTCTTAGCTTAAACTCTCTTAGATCTTCTTTGCATCTCTCTTATGCTCCACCATTTTCCAAACAAACATCTTTGCTAGACCCTATAATTGAGATTATTCTTCCACACTTCATCTGAAACATCATCCTGTAAATTGCCCTTGTAGCCAAGATATCAACGACGCCTCCATAAATCATGCTAAGTATAGCCTTAAACCATATAGCTATGACTTCTTGATGCTCTTTGCGACACACCAGCCAACCTCCTATTTACTATTTACTTTTCCGGTCATGCCTAACTTTACTACTTGTTTCTCACTGTTGGTGCTTTTTCCTTAGTTTCTTCTTTTTGTTATAGTCCTCTAAAATTGCCACCGAATCCAAAAAGTCCTATGGCCAATCCACCTACTGCCACTGCACCTATGGCCACTCCTCCTACGGCAACTATACCGAGCGCGAAGCCTCCGATAGCAATCGCACCAATAGAAACACCCCCTAAGCTAGCCATGAGTCCGATACTTAGACCACCGATTGACAAAAAACCAAAAGCAAGACCACCTATTGAAAATATCCCCAGCGCTATCATGCCAATTGCAATCCATCCTTTAGCTATCAGACCTATAGCAATCCTGTTTTGAGCTATTAGACCAATATTTATCCAACCTTCTTGCGCGATACATAAAGAACCGCCCTGTCGCCTTCCCAGACCAATATGATAGATAGGCTTTCCATTCCATTGATCTTCGCTTATCTTCTCGTAGTACATCTCCTGTCCTTTTCTCTGGCTTCGCTTGTACACTTCATGTACATGAAAATCCCGGTGTGTTTATTCTTCAATCTCTGGTGCTGAGTGTGTTCTCTCGAGATCCTCCGCATCTGGTTTACTTGAAGTATCATCTGTATCTTCTGCATCTTGATCGCTCGAGTTTTTTTCTTTTCCTTCTGCTAATTCCGTCTCTAATCCTTTTATTTCTTTCTTCAGAAAGATTGACTGTTTTATCAGTGTCTCCCTCTCATTCTCAAAATACGCTCGCTGAACTTCATAAACCGTGATGCTGGCGAAAAGTGTTGTCAGCACAAATGTAACCATTACAGCCATTGCTGCCCAGAATCCCTTCGACGCCCTTTTCGTCTCCCCTGTCTTTTCTTCTGCCATTCACCGCACCTTTTCATTTATGAATCATTCTACGGACCTTTTTCAACATAAGTATATTACAGACAGAGATGCACGGGAAACCCGTTCTTTCGATCACCATAATGTTTTAGCCAGGCCAGCTCATAATTTTTATTCTAGTTATTGGATAAACGGGAGGGTCTTTGTGGTTTCTTTACGCTCTATTGAATATTTCTCATGTTATTACTGGCAGGAGTTTCTTTTTTATCAAATCTATACTAGATCAGGCGCAATAATCCACTTCAATCGCCATACACCGTCATGGTGTCTGTCTATACAAATAATCGCACCATATCGAAACTGAACTATCTTTGAATCCTCATCTCCACTAAGAAGAATCGCCGATAAATTGTCCATAAACGGAAGGTGGCCTATCAACATCAAGTCTTCTTCCCTCTCAGATATTCTTGCGACCCATTGTTTGACATTATCTGTCGGGCCCAGATTAGGATCCGATTTCGCTTCTACTATCACATCGAGAATACTGGCAATTGATTGCGCTGTTTGCTTTGTTCTCAGTTTTTCACTATGCAGGATTTTAACCGGTCGCACATGAAGCACATTAGCTAGATTCGCCACATCTTCGACTTCTGCCAAACCCTTCGCAGTAAGAGGTCGATTCGAATCCTCTACCTTTGGCTTAGCTTCACCATGCTGACCTAAATATAGTTTCACTTATCCTCCGACTGATACTATTACCAAGAAAAGATCTATTTCTGCCTTCTGGCAGACACACGAGTAGTTTTCCTAGTTTGAACGAGAAGTATAAGCCCTTTTTGGCTAACTTCAACTAAACCTGACTACCTCTAATCACAAACCTAGTTCCGTATTCTTCTTCTGTCAAAGCAACGGTCTTATTATCAACTAGATCGGCTTGTAGCGCTGCTTGCTGCATATCTTCCCAGACAAAATCCAAACCTTTTGCCTGTGCATATTTCTTCTTTGGGATAACACCCCATATAGCACCATTTTGTACTATACGTCTTGCCAACTCATTAAAGATGATTGCTAATTCAGCCTTCTCTCTTGGCCAAAAGAAGATGATATTAAATAACCCTTCGCCTAGTTCTTCTGTGAACTGAACGTTTTCCGGGGACACTTCCTTAATCGACAATTCGATATCCGGTTTAGGATTTACAAAACAAATATTGTATCCCAACTCTATGTCTAGTCTTTCTGCTAAACCCGATGTGCTAGTAATATTATTATCCATAACACCGGTCTCCTTTTTCGATTTTCAAAACTAATCGCAGATTACCATTTTCTATAAGTCTTCGGTTAGAGACAGTCCAACTAAAAGTATACAACTAAACAATGATGCTGCCATTTTCTAAAAGCATTCGGTCTATGGCCGCCATCAGTGATTGTTCTCTAGAGAACTCTTCTACGTATATTCACTAAGTCTTTATTGTGTATGCTATAAGCGTAGCCATATCAATAAGTTGCCGGTGCTTAGACTTTTCTTACGATCCTCGACTTGCCACTACGTATTTCAGTTTCTCTTTGGTATTCGTCTCTCCAGTTCCACCACTTCAAGAGCTCAGGATCATGCTCCTCATTCGACGCAAAATAGACTGCGCTTTTTAACATATACAACATAGACCTGTCGACCATTCTTCCTTCCTGCTCGCACATCCGGTCATATAGATCCTCGGGATCTTTTCCCTTCAAATCCTTAATCGTATCAATGCCTAGAAGCCATAGATCTTCGGCAATCAAGGGACCGACTCTCGGAATTGTCCTAAACTCTTCAAGTGCTGCTTCTCTCATGACCTCTTCTTCTTCCCTTGTCATTTTTTCAGTTTTGTCATCTTCTATCTTGTCAGTCACTCCCCATCCTCCTTTCTACTTCACTATGACTGTAAAAATTTCTTCACCAACTGGTTCGTAGCCCTTCTCCCATTCCTTGACTGATCTTAGCATGATTTTCGTCTCACCCTGTCCAACAGCCCGGAACGTCCACATCTCATATCCATCATTTTTGCTAGTGACAGACGGATCCAGTTGAAATTCCTTGTCTACAAACTCAACGATCTTCTCGTTCAGAGGTTCATCCAGCTTCCATTTGTAGCCGGCTTCATCGTTACAATCTACTACTACTCTAAATCGCTCGCCTTGACCGACTTGTAGAGTCTTTTCTACTCTGGCGCGACCGATTGGTTTCCTTCCACATCCGACAGCGCCTATTATCATTAATAATACCAAGCACAATGTAATGATTATCTTGCTGTATTTGCTCACCAACTGCTATTCCTTTATTATACTACGCATTGATTCGGACTTCACTTTTTACTGTATTCTTTCCATAATAAGCAACTAGATTAAATATACGCCTCATTAATGTATATGCGCAAACACTTAAAGTACAAATTTCTGCTAAATAAGAATGTTTCCATTTATTGTAACAGCTTGTTATAAAAATGGACTCTCCAGTCTGGCGGTGCCTCCTTCTTTATTGTCCCTTGCTTCTTACAATCAACCCTATTATTTATTAAATATATAATAAATTAGAGTATTTTGCAAAGACCACAGCTTTAAAGGCCTGGTAATTGTTACGATATCCGGATTCAAGTATCTGTAACTGTTGCATCCGCTTTCTTGTTCCGGGCACAATCACGAGACTCTATTAACCTCAACACATCTGCACAGATATGTTGAGTAATATATGTTAATCTAATCCTACTAAGTTTTTCATTTATCATAATGGAGCCAATATGATCTTGATGCTTCTTCAAAATGTGGCAAATAGCTCTAATCCGGTGTCGGATGCTTTTGCCGCCATTATCGCTTTGTTCTTTATCTTTTTTTCACTATGTATTATTCTGGTGAGCTCAATTATTATGATCGTCATGTGGTTAGTGATGGGGCTCGTCATTCTCCTTTTATTCATAGGAATGATTTTTTGGGCCGTAATGCTTATTGATTGTGTTCAACGTGATGATGAAGATTTTCCTAAAAACATAGATAATCCCAAGACGACCTGGATCATAATCCTAGTGGCTACATTTATCACAGGTTTAGCTTGGCTGGGCGCGTTCATTTACTACTTGATGGTTAAGAAAGAAAGGCAAAAGCCAACTTTTGACAAGAAGGAATAAAGAGATCAACAATCATATTGTTCCTACTCTCTGTTGTTTGGTTGGGTGATTTAACTCTGAAGCATGAACCTAAACAACCAACAGGTTATTTCGAAAGTTGCATGTTATACTATGTATATTAAACATTAGGAGGCACTGTTTTGGAACAAAAGAAAAACGATGAATCACTTCAAAAGCGAAACCAAATAATTGGTGTGCTTGTTGTAGTAGTTGCAGTTCTTGCACTTGTTGTTGCTGCTGTAGTAATGGGTAATCTCTCAAGCTCAGAGCCAGTCGCGGACAGCCCCGTCACAGAAACCGAATCGACCGGTGGCGGCTCCCAAGAGAGCGTCATAGAGATTAGTGAGGACTTAAGCTTTAAGCAGATTTCCGAAAATACTGGCATGCCGGTCAAGATGCTTGCTCAGAACTTCGAAATAGATGAATCAGATTTCGATAAACCGATCTCTGAAATAAAGGACAAGTATAACCTCAAAGTCGAAGATATCCAGAAGTTCATTGACGCGTTTACTGGTATGTAGCCATCCTGTTGACCACGATCCGCAGCCTGAAAAACAGTAACCAGGATGTCTAGTCACGGTTCAGAATCCTGACAACACCTTTGTTGCCATCTACTTCTATCATTTGCCCGTTCTTTATAACCTTTGTTGCTGAACCGACATTGACGACTGCCGGTATTCCATATTCACGGGCAATAATACTTCCGTGGCTCAACATACCGCCCATATCCATAACAATGGCCTTAGCCGGTGTAAAATAAGGTGTCCATCCCGGATCTGTAAACGGAGCAACCAATATCTCGCCGGATCTTACTCTCGTATCGTTGTCTGTGCGCAATATGACTCTGGCCGGCCCTTTAACCAAACCAGGGCTGACTGCCAGGCCACTCAGACTCTCGACATCTTCATCTAGTCTTTCAGGAGTATATGCTTTTAGATCAAAATCTCCCACAATCACCGGCGGTGGTATTATCTCTAAATTGTTCTCATACTCACAACGTCTCTTCCTGACAATTTCGTTGGTTCGGAACTTGTTCATCTCACCTGGGAAACTATCGATCTCACCAAGCTTAAGAAAGAAGATGTCATCAACGCTTTTCAGATAGCCTTGCTCAGCCATCCTACTCCCAAGTTCAAGAAGAACACCCCTGACTATAGCGATATACCGGACAAATCCATTCTTTATGTTCTCTCTGGCCACACTGCCATGCATGGCTCTTGTATAGTAGAATTTGAACAGTTTCTTCCTGACCGGATTCTTGAGGTCACACAAACACCTGGCAGCTAGAGCTTCCCTTTCTTTTATCCGTTCATGATAATTTCTTAGTGGATCTATCGTTCCTATCTCTTTTAAGTAAGCGCGAACCATATTGAGAATATAATCCGGATCCTCAGACCACCTTGAGTTGTATAACTCGATCTCCCCACGGGTATGATGACCGTATTTCGAAATAAACTCATCCCACTTCTCGAGGTATTCAAGCCCACCATGGGTCTTACTTAATTCCACGCTGACCACATCAAATCCAGCATCTTTCTCGACAACCTTCCGGATTGTAAGATTATCATAAGCATCCCCAGCCAGTTGCCATAGGGCAAGTCCGGCTTCAGCTGATTCCATACCGCCGACACCCGAGATCAACCGGTTTGCATATGTACTATGCTCATCACCGAACCACTTACCGCATGCCTTGTTCAGCATACTAAAATAGACCATTCCGGCACCTTCGTAAGCAATCCCGTCTACCGCTACATCCTGAATTGCAATAATTGATGAATCAAGACATTCTACAAGTTCATCGTCCGGCAAACTATCTAGATCCTTTTTGGCTAATCTTTCCGTAGTGCGTTCAAAATCGCTTATGAAATCTAATGACCTCTTGTATGAGTGTCTCATAAACCAGTAGATATATCCCGGCAGCCTGATGGCCATCTTGGCAAAACTGACTTTGAAGTCCGGTATATCCTCATCACGAAGTTGATACTTGTCCATGTCAAAGCTTACACCCTGATGTCCTCCGAGGAAGCTTCCTATTTCTTTATCCTTCAAACCTGGCGTTTTCCGTACTGCACCTATCATTACGTTCAAATTAAAATACGCTCTTCCGGCTATCTGCTCAAACATCTTCTCGTCGCCAATATCAATTCCAGTATGACCAAAAAGACCTTCGAATAGAAGATCGGCCAGGGCCATGATAAATGACCATGTCACGGGAGTCATAACATCAGGAAGCACTTCTCCGGTATTCACATTGCTCCACAATTCTCGTCGTTTGGTTTTTTCTGGTTTTTCGTCATGAGACTGTGTGTTATTCTCCTTCTTAAAAGTAGTTATTGGTCTTGATTGGATTATATAGGCTTCTCCGCGATGTACTGCCCATTCAATATCTTGGGGTTCACCGAATATACCTTCGGCCTCAAGGGCGATCTTGGCCAGCTTTTGAGCCATTTCTTTATCGAAGCTCGGCTGACTAACTCTGTCCTTATCGATCTTTTCTTCTCCAACCGTGCGATTCTCTGCTTTGTTCTCTAACTGCGAGATCTCAACTCTTTTTTCGGCTATCTTAAAATCGATAACACTCATATCACGCTTATCTAGTATTACCTGGTCAGGAGTAACTTTTCCTGATACAAGTGCTTCACCGAGACCAAAAACCGACTCGATCAGTATCTGGTTGCTATCTAAAGTAACCGGATTAGCTGTAAAAATAACGCCGGCTGCTTCTGCCGGCACCATAGTCTGAACGATAACAGACATTTCCGCTTTCCCCTGGTCAAAAACATTCCTCTCCCTGTATTCAAATGCTCTGTCTGTCCACAAAGATGCCCAGCAGTGCTTTATATGCTTCAGACACTCATCGAGGCTAGATACAAAATAAGTACCGTGCTGTCCGGCAAATGAATGTCCGGGAAGATCCTCAGCTGTGCCCGAGGAACGCACTGCCACCTGTCTACTTCCCATATTCTGATATTGCCTTTTGACTTCATCTATAAGAGAGCCCGATAAAGAGATATCTCTTATCTCCTCGCGAAGCTCTTTTAACAATTCTTTCTTTATGGACTCGTCGCCTTTAACGTTGGCGATAAGCTCCTCTAGTCTTTTTTCTAAACCGGAATTCCTTATATGCTTACGGTATACACTTGCTTTAACGCTGAATCCTTCCGGCACCGGAAGACCGGCATTTAGCATGACTGCCAGATTCAAAGCCTTTGCCCCTACCTGCGCTTTGTCTGCCTCTTTAATATCAGTTAGTTTGATCGTGTTTCTTTTATTGTTCATTCTCTCCTGCTCCATTTGCTTATCAATACATATAGAATACTATCAAATCTGTTTAGCTACTATGACATTTTATCGGCAATGTTGCATACATACTGCAGTAATTGTGTTAATCATCGTCTTCAAGCTTAGTTTATCTCCTAAGTCTAGAAAACACGTGTTTTCCCTTGTAACACCTTGAAACAATCTCCTTTTTCTGGTATAGTGCTCTCAGGAAATCCATGTTTTTAAAGACTCTGCTTGTAAAATAATATTTAATACTAAGTTTACTAATAATGGGGTGAAGTAAGTGAAAGGAAGCACAAGCTATCTGCGCGTTGTCCTTCCTTTTATCTTGATTGTGACATTGCTCTTTATTCTTAATCCGGTTTCAGTCTTGGGTTCTAATGGTGATCAGTTTTCTGATTGCTCAGGGTATCATGTCGAATCTTTGCAACATTTTTATGTAGAACCTGTAAACATATGGGATTCCTGTAGCTATTGTCATTCAAATCTTCTATTTGGTACTTGCGATATTGGAACCGTCCCTTCGGATTACGGATTCTATAAAACATTTCCCCCCATACTAGATGCTCCCATAGTCCATTCAAAACACTCCGGAGCAAACGATAGGCAGCCTCAACCAGCTTGCGGGCCTTGCCATGCCCAGGTAGATTGCACAAGTTGTCACCCTTCCGTATCACACGAAGGACATGCCGCCGGAACACCTGAAGCACAACCAAAAACTCTTAACGTAACCAATGGTTTCTTCCTTTATGACCAGAGCTTTACTTGTGCCGGTACAAAATGCCACGACACCTTACAAAACACCGGCAGTGATAAAAGCCATGTTTGGAATATCGACCAGTTGACATCTTTGTCCAGCTTAATCCCTGTTGGCGACAACCCAAGAGGGCAGGCTGTCAACACATCTACCCAGAAGATCTATGTAGCCAATTCAGCCAGCAGCACCGTCTCGGTAATCGATGGAAACCAGGCCAATCCTACCTTCAACACAGTTATCGCTACCATCCTGGTAGGAGCAAGACCATACGATATAACAGTCGATGAATTATTAAACACTGTCTATGTGACTAATCCAGGCGATGGGACTGTTTCAGTTATCGAAGGATTCTCCGATATGGTCGTTGATACTATCATGACCGGTGGAACTCCCCGTGAAATCAAGTTTGACCAGATGAATAACTATGTATATATCAACGATTATGCCGGCGACAAGGTTTTTGTCCTAGATGCTTTAGCCGGAGGCCAAATTGCTTATACAATTCCTATTCCAACAGACAAGGTCCGCCCGACAGGTCTGGCTGTAAACATTCCAAACAATGAGATCTATGTCGGATATAACAACCCCGACCTATACCAATACTCAGTCGGTATTATTGATCCTTTAGCCGGAGGTTTCATAGATGAGATAAGCATACCCGGAGTCATCGGTGATATGACGGTCAACGAAGTGACCAATACACTCTATATCTCCTCCGGATTCGAACTAACCGTTGTCGACCTGACATTCAGACAAGTTCTAACAACAGTTCCTCTCGGATTCGATCCTTTTGGTGAATCAAGCTTGACATATGATTTAAACCAAAACACGATCTATGTCATAACCGCAGGCTCAGACGGAACCAGCACCTTGTATTCAATAGACGGGGCTACCTACAACTTTGTATCGATGAACATCGTCGGAAGATACTCCCGCGACATAGTCTCAAATATGTCCGGCTACTTATACATAAGTTCCGGCTCGTCTACCCTTGTCCCTGATCCCAAACCAACCTGTATGAGCTGTCATACGAATGCGCAGATCACAGAGCATGAATCATTGCATGATCCCAATCCGTTTATGACCGGCTCGATCTGTGAAGCATGCCATGTCGACAACTTATCACAAGAACATGAACTAAGAAATGAATCCTGTGATAGCTGTCATCTGGGCAACGGACCCAACTACGGAGCCACCGCTCTCCAGGTGATCGAAGACTACAAGAATGTGATTGACCCGGTATACGCTGATAAGGCCGGTTGTCAGGATTGTCACCCGACGGCAACCGCCACCAAAGGAGATCCGTCATCATATGCCAACCAGGACCATATCGACCTGCATCTGCCCGATCCGACATTGGTCGACACCGTCTGTGACAGCTGCCATATAAACAACCTGGCAAACGACCATGTCAACTATATAGATCCTGAAACCGGCTTACCCTATGACTGCTTTACCTGTCATGGTCCGGATGCACCACAGTATGCGCAAGACGCTATATTGCTATATGTCCTGACCCAACAGAAAGCCGGATGCCCTGACTGTCATGAGGGGGTAGCAGAAGACCTAAGCACCTACACCGGACATATCGACAAACATCAATCAACTGAACCTACACCGGACTGCCTTGGAGCCGGTTGCCATACAAGCGACAACCTGGTCTACGAACATGAAGTGGAAGAACTTGGCTGCCTTGATTGTCATAAATATGCGGGAACTAAACTCGACCCTGTGCGAGTTGCCGGCGCAATATCATCGCATGATACCAACTGCAGCTCTTGCCATGATCTTCACGGCGCCATGGAAGAGGTCCATGATGCTACCAATATTGGTACGACCTACAGAGATTATCTCTGCATAAACTGCCACGATACCTATTTGATCTTCGAACACGATGAGAAGAGTTCCAGCTCAACATCTGACAATGGCTGTTCGACATGCCATCCACAACCGAGAGGATCATTTGACACATGGGATAAATCCTGTTCCCAAGGAGAATGTCACACGACGGCTGTAGGACCGGGAAGTGTCCACACCCAAGATGCTTTGAAACATACTTCCTCATCAGATTGTAGTGATTGTCACAACTCAGATGTAAGTGTTGTTCACGAATCGATTATTGCGGGTAATGGATCTTCCAGTTGTGGGATAAGTGGATCCAATGGTGGATGCCATGTATCAACTAATACAGTGCCAAATACGACAGCATGTGAGACGTGTCATCCGGACAAAGCACCTGACCACTTCAAAGCAGACTGCAATCTATGCCATAAAGACAAGACTTATCAAAAAACAGGTTTACACAAAACACA
>SDBS01000411.1_pt1:0-5000 | contig 40859 bp, 30 predicted proteins | sample 2277091 | NCBI WGS metagenome assembly SDBS01 (sample SAMN10404972, study PRJNA504765) | marine sediment metagenome | isolation source: marine sediment core GS10_PC15, 163 cmbsf | place: Arctic Ocean: Southern Knipovich Ridge | collected 2010
CATTCTCGTAATCTCGTTTCTTATTTTCGGTCCTGTGTCTTATGATTGAAAATGGTGGAGGCGGTGGGAATCGAACCCACGTCCAAAGGTAACAAACTAATAGCTACTACATGCTTTTCCCGGATTTTTATTTCGTCTTAAGAGACTCCTCCGAACAGGATTCTCCAGAGACATAACCCCTGAAATCTCATTCTTCTGACCGGGGTATATCAAAAAGAACCAGTCCGTCAATCTGTCATCTTTTCCATACTCGACAGACAAAATGTGGAAAGATGTTTGCTGACTTATGCAGCAAATGCAACTTGGCTTACGCCAATTAGTTTTTTGCCACTTTTTACGAGGTTGTGGCACCTCGGCATGCAACCATTAGACTGTTTACCCCTGTCGAGACCATTCGCCCCCGATTTTCAATTCTTAAGCCCTGATTTCGACTTTAATAAATATAACAAAAAAACAGTAAAAAGTCAAGTCTTTTTTGGCTTTCGATAACTCCACTACTCTGAGATTTACGTTGTCTGCAAACTGGTTTTTCAAATCCTCTTTTCCACTTGAAATCCATCCTGTTGAGTGTAAGTCATCACATGTCAGCAACGAAGATTATTTTAATGGGAATACTGAATAGAGATTCTAAACATGGTGTGAGATTATTGAACATAAGTTATATTATTAAAGATTCTTCCTTTAGCTAAGTTTCTAAAAGACAAAACTTATTTTTCTCTTCCAATGGCACAGATTTTGATAACAAATAGTATAAAGCTATTTAATGAGATTGATTAGTCAAACACTCAAGATTCTTAAAAAGAAAGCCACATTTTTTACTTGACAAGAAATTCATATTTCTGTATAATAGTCGTGTTAGCAAACAACACACATTTTTTACTTGACAAAAGATTTAAGTTTTTATATAATAATCCTAATAAAACTACTAAGAATCTAAAAAAAATAAGAGTCTTATTATATAAGACTCTAAAGGTAAAAGGAGGTATTAAATGAAAAGATTCTCTTTAGGTCTTTTTTCACTTATCATTTTAGTCGCTCTATGTAGCTCATTAAATGCAGAATTCAACAAAACCAGTACTCTTATCGATATTCCAACAGCATATATCCTTCCTTCAAATACATGGAGCTTTAGCACCAATGGCTCCGTCGCCATAACGAGTACACCCGATAATATCTGGGAAAAGAACCCCAGAGATATGGATGTAACTGTGTCTTATGGTATTGGAGGAAGAGCAGAGGCTGCTATTACTATGTATACTGTTAAAGACTATGTACTGGATTTAGCTTTTCTCTTGACAACAGAAACGAGCCGCGTACCAGCTATTGCTATTGGTGTCCAGAATATCTCATATTCGAAATATATATGTGAGGTTGGACGTGGAGATGAAATAACGGATGAAGAAGGAGATCATATTGAAGACCAGATAAACGGTTGGGGCGATGATAACCAATATGAAACAACATACCAAAGAAATAGCGAGCAGTTTTCTGCTTTCTTAGTAGTAAGTAAATCTATAGGTGACTTCGCTAACTTTCACCTCGGAGTGGGAAGAGGAAAATTTGTTGGGTACGGTCCACGAAGCAAGTATTTCAATTCAGATATGTTTACTGATAGTGTAAATGTACAGGATCATGCAGTCGGTATAATCTGGGGTGCAGCATTTGATCTCTATCGGGGATTCGGACCTATGGTAGATTTCGATGGAAGAGACTTGAATGCTGGCTTGCAGTATAAATCCCAATATTTCAGGATATGCATGGCAGCAGTAAAAATTGAACAGAGCATTCCTGGAACACGGGAACTCCATTCAAGAGTTGCTTTCGGTACACAGTTATATTTTGAACCACAACCCAAACAACTTGGCCAACTTGCTGGCAAGGTCTGGGATATCGAAACTGCAGAACCTCTCGCAGCAGTCATCTCATTCCCTGATAAGAAACTCAATGACCTCATGACCACTGAAGGAACAGGAAGTTACGGAAAAATGACACTTCCCCCGGGAGTATATGTAGTAAGAGCTTCAGCTCCGGGTTATTACTGGAAACAAAAGAAAGTGAGCATTGAAGACGGTAGAACGACAATATGTAACTTTGCTCTGCAAAAGAAAGGCGGAGTCATAAAGGGTCATGTTTACGATGCAAAAACAAAAGAGCCTGTTCAAGCAACCATATCTGTTGTTAATACCAGTACAAACCAAGAGGTAGCCGAAGTTTTAACCGTAGCTAAAGGTGCTTACAAAGTGACATTGCCAAAAGGAACGTACATGCTCAAGCTTACCCCCGGCATAAAAGGATACATCTACCAGGAATCTAGACCCATCCCACTTGCAGATGGGCAAACTGTTATCCAGGATTTTCCACTCCTGAAGAAGGCGATGAAATTTGTCTTCCACAATATTCTATTTGATTTTGACAAAGCAACGTTACGTCCAGAATCCTATCCTGTCCTTGATACGATCGCTCTTATAATGATTCAGAATCCCACCATATATACCGAGCTGAGTGGTCACACAGATTCCAGAGGTTCAAACAGCTATAACCAGCGTTTAAGTCAAAGAAGAGTTGAAGCAGCAAGAAGTTATATTCTACAGAAGTGGAACATACCTTCGGTAAGAATGTCAGCAAGGGGCTATGGTGAAGAAGTGCATATCATCCCAAATGCAAAAACAGAAGAGGAACATCAGCTGAATAGAAGAGTTGAATTTAAGATACTGAGGGGCGAGTAGCTCTTCGAGCATGGTGCGTGTTAACCACGCACCATGTAAATCCCCGATGAGGAAAAAAAGGAAAGGGAAAAGCAAATGAACAAGAAATCTCTTGTTTCAGGAATAATAATAGTTCTCATTTTTTCTCTGATTGGATTTTACTCCATCAGAAAAACCAGTCCTGCACCGCAAAAAGTAGATACCCAGGGGATGGATGTCTGGAAACAATCCTTAAGCTCTCTAACTGCAAACATAGCACACTCCTCTATCGATTATGTGATTGAAGGCGATCATTTTGCACTTGGAATGTACGTATCTGACATAAAGAATAAGATCAATGGTTTTGACTATCTTATCATTATTGATAAAGATAAGAAAATCCTCGAACACCCAGATACCACCCAGGTTCTCAAGGATTACAAACCGGAAGGATTGCAACCCCTTGGAAGCAAGAATAGCTTAATACAGCAAATCAACAAAGGTGGAAAAGAAATCTATGATGTCGCAGCACCAATAATGCTTGAGGACATAAGACTTGGAGAAATCCATCTCGGATTAAAGAATCCATGGAAAGAGATACCAAAAGTAACAGTACCTGCTGGTAGCGCTTTACCTAAAATATTGCTTTTCGTAGCTGCATTTATAGGAATAGTTATCTCTATATTCGGAGCTCGTGGAGCATCCCCTGCAATAGTTGAGACAACTGTTCCGATTATCTCAGAAGCAGAGCTCAAAGGTCTTAGAAATGACAAATCAGAACTCGAATCCAATGTTAAAAAACTCAAACAACAAATTAACGATATATCAAAAAGTAAAGCCGTACCCACAGAAGATGAAAACGAAATGAGCAAACGAATTGCTACGTTGCGAATGATAGAGACAAAACTCCTAAAAGGCATTGACGCAAAGAAAGCGGAAATCAATAGAATTGAAGAACAAAAGCAAACAATTTCTTCTTCTATATCTTCAACAGAAACCAAAGAATTAAAAGAGCAACTCGATTTGAGAATTAAGGAGATTGGCGACTTAAAAACCCAACTCGAAGAAATGAGACAACAAGGAGTACCAGAAGCTGCTACTCAAGGAGCTCCTTCAAGTGATATAGACGAGATAAAAAAAGATGAACTCGAACTCACTCAGCGAATAGTAAAAAAACGAAGGGAAGAAATAACTCTGTCGCAGAGAGTTGAAACCAAAAGAAAAGAGGAACTTGCACTCGAGAGAAAGATTGAAGCAATGAGGAAAAAACTTACCGAGATGGGAGCTTAATCCTCAGCTCTAAGTTGCTTAAAATCCAAAACAACACAGTCGATGCATGACTCATCGGCTTATATCCCAAAGTTCTTATATTTTCGTTCTATTCCAACCATTCTTCCTTTAAGATTTTGCTGTACTCCAGGGGAATTAAAGACAAATTCACGGGAATATTAAAGTAGAATAATAAGGATAGAAATTTAGATGATAAACCAGGAACTGGCAGAAATTTTCTGTCTACTTGCGGATGCAATTGAATTCAAAGGAGGAAACCAATTTAAGATAACCGCGTATAGAAAGGCGTCCAGAATAATAAAAGACCTCTCTTGCGACCTTAAAGAATTCAGTGAAGAGAAATCACTGACTGAGATCTCGGGAATCGGTGAAGGAATAGCAAAAAAGATAAAAGAATACATTGAGACTGGTAAAGTATCAAAATTAGATGAAGAGACCAAGGACATTCCCAAAGGTATCTTTGAAATGATGAAAATACCTTACCTGGGTCCGAAGACTTTAAAATTAGCACATGAAGAACTGAACATTGATGCCCTCGCTCAATTAAAAAAAGCAATGGATAATGGTAGCCTTGAAAAATTACCGAGAATGGGCAAGAAGAAAGTAGAGAGGCTCAAAGGAGCAATAAACCTTTTCGAGAAATCAGAGATAGGAAAGAAACGATTCGTTATCGGAGATGTATACCCAGCCATAGAGGAGATTATCTCAGAATTAAGCAAAACTGCGAAAAATGTAACACCTTGTGGTTCCTACAGAAGAATGATGGAGACGGTTGGCGATATAGACCTATTGGCAGTTAGTGGCAATGGGGGAAAAGTAACTAACTTCTTCATAAACCTGCCATTTGTGAGTAAGGTCTTAAGCGTTGGTCCTACAAAAGCAACAGTCGTCCTGAAAAGCCATAACATTCAAGTTGATCTTAGAGTAGTTAAACCGAACTCCTTCGGTGCTTGTTTACAGTATTTTACAGGTTCAAAAGCACACAATATTAAATTGAGAACAATTGCAAAAGCAAAAGGATTGAAA
>SDBS01000411.1_pt1:10000-40859 | contig 40859 bp, 30 predicted proteins | sample 2277091 | NCBI WGS metagenome assembly SDBS01 (sample SAMN10404972, study PRJNA504765) | marine sediment metagenome | isolation source: marine sediment core GS10_PC15, 163 cmbsf | place: Arctic Ocean: Southern Knipovich Ridge | collected 2010
ATTTCTCTGCCTCACGGGTTATCTCACCAGCAAGCACAAGAACAAATATATTGTTTTCTTCCCCAAATAGTAAAATCCTGTGAACAGCTTTACCATACTGAGTTTGATTATCCAATCTCCCCTCACCTGTAATAATTAAATCTGCATCCTTCACCCTATCCCTGAAACCAGTAAACTCAAAGAAAAGATCAATACCATCCCGTATCTCAGCATTCAGAATTCCATAAAGACCAGCAGCAATCCCTCCAGCTGCTCCCCCTCCCCTTACAGATGTAACATCCTTTCTAAAGTTTTTGTTAATAACATCACCCACATTCTTCACTGCGTTCTCCATAAAAAGAATATCTTTATCAAGGAGTCCTTTCTGTTTGCCATATATAGAAACAGCATCCTCATTACCCACAAGCAGGTTTCTTACATCTGCAGCAATAATAAGTTTAACATTTTTGAACTCTTTAACAACACCACTCGTATCAATTTCTTTTATCCTTGCGAGTGCCTTACCCCCATACCCAACCTCTTTACCAAACTTATCAAGGAATCTTACTCCAAGTGCCTGCATACATCCAACTCCCATATCTATTGTTGCACTCCCACCAACCCCAAGAATGATTTTCCTAACGCCCAACCCTACAAGAACCCTTATCAATTCTCCTGTTCCATAGGATGTTGTTTCCAATGGGTCCTTCTCGTTCTCATTTAAGAGAGCAAGACCAGATGCCTTTGCCATCTCAATAATACCGACACCATTCTTGAGCAACCCACAGACTGTTTCCCTTTTCCTTCCCCGGGGTCCAGTAACAACAACATCAATAAACTCCCCACCACAACTGAAGAGCAAGGATTCGAGAAAACCATCTCCCCCATCTGACAAGGGGAATTGGGTTATGTCCGCTTGAGGATATTCCTCTCTAATGCCGTTTATTATTGAAATGCAAGCATCAACAACGCCAATCGAACCCTTGAATGAGGTGGGTGAAACAACAACTCTCATCTATTTGGTCTCTTTAGTTTTTCTTGTTTCTTTTGTCTATTTAGTATGTTTAGTTTCTGATTTGTTATATTTCACTTCTACAATCCACCTTACTTCAGCTCTATCGTTCCCTTATCAGTTCCAGTATTAAGGGCAAGGTCTGTTACTTTAACAACAATGGTGTACTCCCCCTTTTCTTTCTCTTTCACAGTAATAAGAAATTTCTCCTTTTTGCTGTCAAATATACCATCTTCAGGGAGCACAATCTTCCATTCCTCTCCATTTACAGAATAGAAAGCAGATTTCAGAATAGAAATCTCATCTTTAGAAGTTACTTTAACTTCAATATTCTTTCCCTTTACCTTCATTGAACTTACTTCGACTGACGGGGGAGTATTATCAATGGCAAAAGGTTCAGAAACAAATTCAGATTCGAGTGCACGAGTTGCGGGATTATCCCTTTCATCGCTTACAGTAACCTTAACAGAATACTTGCCATCCGGGAAAGCAGTCTCATCCCAGATGAATGCAGGTATATTAATGTCCTTCTTCAGTTCCTTCCATTCCTTCTCTTTTTCACCCCTGTAGAAGAAACTAAAGGTAAGCGAATCACCATCAGGATCGTATGCCTCCCAGTATGCACACCTTTTCCCCTTCTCAAGCCCATAAAGAGTCAGCGGGAGATCATACCCAAGGTTTATAAAGAAATCTTTTTGTTTCTCTGATAATAAAGTAACTGAGCCAAAGAAGGAATTGACATCTTCAGATGCACTAACTCCAACAGGGCAAACAATCAGTTTCTTAATAGTTGGTGATTTGTTCTGAGGAAGATAAGAGATTGAGAACTCCTTCAAAAGTGGAGAGTTACGGCTACCAAAAGCTACTAACTCACATTTTATCTGAGCAAAACGTGACGGAGGAAGGTTTATTTCTCCGCCCTTTTTCATTCTCTTCCAATCAGACCAATCCTCATCAGGATCTTCCTTATTTCCTACCCTTAGCCATAAAGAAAATGATGTACCTTCAGGTGTATTGACATCCCAGTCAATTCTTCCAAAGTTGGATTTCCCTTCTGTATCAAAAACATCTGTTGTTATACTTCCCCTCTTTGAAATGTCTGGTCCCATCTTTATAACATTTCCAATATTCCCTGTAAGAATGAAGAAGGAATTTTTCCTTATTCCTTTGACTATGTTAAGAACAGGTGAGTTTTCAAATCGGTTTAGCTGCCCTATCCGTCCATTATTATCTACCAAGTATATTCTCCCATTTTCTGTTCCTATCATAACTGTCCCGTCCTTATATTCTGAAATAGAGTATATTGGCGGTGTCGGACATTCTATTAAAGATGTAACGGTCTTCTTCTCTATATTGAATTTATAAAGTACACTCTTTTCCATCTTCGTATCATCCTGGATATCATTAACACCACTAAAAAAGGACATATATGGAGGGGCCGCTAAAGTGGAAGGTTTAGTAACTGTTGTAAAAAATATCATGTTTCCAATTCCAATTATAGAATGGACCTCATTCTCTTTTGAATCGTAAAGGACCATCCCTTTATTTTTTCTTACTACCTCAATGAATAATCCGTTTGGTTCTGTACCTACATACATCCTATCCTTGTATATATAAAGACTAACTATGTGACTCTCCTTTGTAGTATAATATAAATCACCTTTTCCCTGTGACGAAATCTTGAATAACTTTCCACCATCACCTGTTGCAGCATAGAGCATTCCTTTTTTGTCAAAAAGCAACTTCCAAATATACTTTTCACCTGAATTAAAGAACTCCTCCACCTTTCCATTCTTTGATAATCTATGTATAATACCAGAAGGGCTCTCACCGATATAGATATTACCATTTACATCTACAGCAAGTGCGAATATTTCCGTGCCCTTTTCAGAAGTAAAAACCGTAGAAATATGGTTAGCAGGAGAAATCTTAAAAACCTTCCCTTCGTTTCCACTCGAGACATAGAGGTTTCCTTTACTATCATACACGCAATCCCATAGAAAAATTTCTGTTGACTGAAAAACCGTATCTATAGCAGGAGAAAGAGAGACGAAACCTTTATTATCAATTATGACATTTTCGACCTTCGCTTTATTTAAGTCCTTTATACCTTTCCACCTCTGTAGTTTTGAAACTGAAGAAGACAAACTAACAACACAACATGAAAGGAAAATTAGTAGTAATATTACTCTTTTCATTAAACCTCCTCAATCAACAATTTTCAATGTAATAAGATTGCTTCCTGAAACGAGAAAATCACACTCTCTTTCAATCCTCGTGACAATACCTCCCCTTGTAAATCTCCCCTCCCCCAGATCTTGAGAGTCTCCCATAAGATGAAGGATGGACGAAGGAAGCGAACCAAGTTCATAGCCGCTAACGATCATACCTGTTCTGTAAGATAGGAGCAAACAGTAAAGAACATTATTTCTTGGAACATCTCTTAGTAGTTCGAGAAACTGCCCGGGTCTTTCTGTTATGTATCTATTCGATGCTCTTTCCAACTCAAGATTCAGCAGACCCCCAGCACCGACAATAGCTATTTTCACAATCGAATCAGAATATGTCTCTGGAATTTTTACAGTGAATTTTTCTTTTAATACCTTTCCTTTCATCCCTTTAAGGAAAACAGTTAGATCCACCTCCCCACCTCTTCTAACTGTGAATTTCCCTGGCTTTACAGTCCCTATCACAGCTATCCTTTCTTCCTCGATCACATTCGTTTTTATGCTTATTTCTTTTATCTTAATCCGTTCAAACCTATCCTCAAGAATTAATCTGAGAACATCAGAAATGTTATTCATACTTTGCCCCAATGCATTCTCTCCTGAGAAGAAGTTTTTGAGTTTTATGTCTCCGTATTTTTCCAGCTTGAGATTTAGTTCCAAAGAGAGCGTAAGACTTCCAGAGCGTCGCCCCTGCACAATGATTGAATTTGCTAATACTGTACCCGCAAGAAATGGTGTAAGCTGCTTACTATCAATAAGATTAAAATGAAATACATTCTTCTCTTTCCTCTTTGTCACTTCAACATTCAGAGGTATCGTTTTGGCTTTTTCCCCTATTACTCCATATATTGCATCCCTTCTGTCCTGTAGAATAGCTCCAACCTCTTTTTCAATACTTGAAATTTTGAATGAGCTAATCTGACTTGCCATAATTGCATAAACATAAGATGTTGTCATTGGAATGGAAACTGTTCCTGAAAAGAAAAGGGGATGCCCGAAAGCAAAAACATCCTTTCCTTCTATATATGTAACTGTCCCTATTGCACCAATTGAAGCATCCCCACTTACAAAACTCGCTGCAACCCCAGAACCGACAAAAAGTGAGTCCACCGCATCACCTTTCCCTGATGCACCTCCACCCAAAACAACACTAAAACCCCTTTCTTCAAAAAAGTTATTAATGTCCTTAATGAGCCAACCATCAAATCCTGATATAAATAAAGGCGTTCGTATCCTTGTAAGGGTAACTCCTGTATAAGGAGACATCCTTCCTGCACCCCTGATTTCAATTTCTGGTTCCTCGCCCATCTCCTCTGTAGTGTCTAATTTTGTCGCAAGGATTTCATCTATTGGAGTAATCCCTGTTATCGGTTCAATAGAAAACGACCAGCCATATGCAGCTGCACCGATAATTTTTCCATTTATGAAGATGGGACTTCCACTCATACCTGCAATGATACCTGTCTTTTCAAGCCCTGCACCACTCAATCGAGCAATAATAAGTTTCCGCCCCGGTCCCACATTTTCAAGAACTCCAAGGATTTCGACATCGAAAGTATCGAGTAAGTTCCCCCCAAATACTGAGATACCATAACCTTTCATGCCTGCTTTTACTGAATCTACCGGCATAATTTCATAAGAGAAAAGAGTAATTGGTAAAATAAGAAAAATTAAAAAAGTTATCTTTTTCACATAGCCTCCTTGATTTATCCGAGTTCCTAGTAATTGATGCAATCCTATCCAAAATTCAAATAAAAGTATAGAAAAACTTAACTGCGGATTTTTGGTTTAATGTAGAAACAAAAGTGTAGATATAGGATTATAGTAGCCTACCAGGCATCGTTCCATCTTTTAAGGGTCGGAAAAAGCTTCTTTAGCTTCTCTTTTGCATCATCTTCTGGAATACCAGTATCTTCTTCCATCTTCCTGGCTGACCTATCAATCAGCTCTTCCATCTGAATAGTAGGTTCAAGGAATTCACCTTCGTCGTAACATCTATTGCAATAATCCCAGTTGTATGTTTCATCGGGGTTTATACCGTACTTACCATCTTCAATAGGTAAACCACAGCTTTGACAATTTGTTGATGGTCCTTCAAACATTTTTCCTCCTATTTATTTATTCATTGGTTAATTTAGCAAAAATAAACCCATTTGTCAAATAGTTTTACAGTTAGAGGAAAATAGGGAGACTATTTCTTCTTAGAATATCTCCAAAAAATAACTTGACATTTTAGTAGTATGGTTTTATAAGATTAAGAAACTTGAAGACATCAAAAGAACGATGTCGAATTACGTTTAATAATACACAATAATAATTTATCGTCTTACCAGGAGGTTACTATGGCAGAAAAAATTACCTTATCTGCAATAAAAGCAGACGTGGGTGGTTTCGTTGGACATTCCTCGATGCATCCAGCTTTAATGGAGAAAGCAGAGGAATTGCTTGAAAACGTAAAGAATCAGGGGATGTTAGTTGATTTTCATGTAACACACTGCGGTGATGATCTGGAACTTATTATGACACACAAGAAGGGAACTGAGAGCGTTGAAATACACAAATTAGCATGGGATACATTTGTTGAATGCACAGAGGTCGCAAAGGAATTAAAACTCTATGGAGCAGGTCAGGACCTCCTTACTGATGCCTTTTCTGGAAATATAAAAGGAATGGGACCTGGATGTGCAGAGATGGAAATTGTCGAAAGAAAAAGCGAACCCATCGTCATCTTTATGGCTGACAAGACGTCACCTGGAGCATGGAATTATCCTTTTTATAAGATTTTCGCAGACCCTTTCAATACAGCTGGTCTCGTGATAGACCCAAAGATGCATGATGGTTTTATCTTTGAAGTGCTTGACGTTTTTAAGAACAGGGAGATCACATTCAAATGCCCTGAAGAGCTCTACGATCTGCTGATTCTCATTGGTGCGACTGAACACTATATAATAAAAAATATCTACAGAAAAAGCGACAATGAGATTGCTGCAACCTCCTCTACTCAGAAATTGAATCTATTGGCTGGGAAGTATGTGGGAAAAGATGACCCTGTTATGATAGTCAGATCTCAGAGTGGATTTCCAGCACTTGGGGAGGTCATCGAACCTTTTTCTTTCCCACACATAGTTGCAGGTTGGATGAGGGGTTCACACCACGGTCCTCTTATGCCTGTCAGTTTTGAGGATGCCAATCCAACACGTTTTGACGGACCACCCAGGGTTATTGCTGCTGGATTCCAACTCTCAAATGGAAGACTGATTGGACCACAGGATCTCTTCGCTGACCCGAGTTATGATAATGCACGATGGCTTGCTCTTGATATGGCTGACTATATGAGAAGGCATGGCCCTTTTGAACCACACAGGTTACCTCTCGATGAAATGGAATATACTACATTCCCTCAGGTAATGGAAAAATTAAAAGGAAGATTCAAGAAAATAGGTTAATTTTTTCGCAGTAACACAAAGATTGGGGTAAGAATTCTCACCTTACCCCAATCTTCTATTTATCGAATCAAAAGAAGTTTTCCTGTTAAATTGGTTTCGTCCACCTCTAAGTAATAGAAATAGACACCACCTGGTAGAAGATCACCAACATCATTCTTGCCAAACCACTTTAGACAGTGATTACCCTTGCATTGGTGTCCATCGACCATTGTTTTCACCAATCTGCCACTGGCATTATATATGCTTAGCTTGACATAGCTTTCGCTTTCAAGGGAGTATCTAAATGTAACATGCTCTGAAAACGGACTTGGATGATGTGAAAAAGAACTCTTTGTAGATGTTGGGTTTTCCTCAATTCCAGTATAGAAATTTGTAAGTCGTTCAATGAACAAAGCATTTGTATAATTTGGGTTTGTCTCTTCTGGATAGCTGAGAATATGGGTTATTAGTCCGTAGTTTTCAGCGAAGAAGTCGTATATAATATGGGTCGTTGTGTCAAAAGTGACAGGAATATCATCGATAAGCATTTTTATTATAATTGTATCAAAATCACATATGCGTAAACACTCGAATGCTCCATAGGGAATTGTAACTGTTCCATAGGCATCAATAACCTCTGTGCCATAATTATCAGTTCTGATTGTAACATGTGAATCAATTACCATTGAATATCCAGAATGGTAGCTACGGCTTGATCCAAAAACCAACGCCAAAGGAGTTGAATCTACAGGTTCAAAGCGTTGAAAAAGTATAACAGGGAACATAAAAACTAATCCGAGTCCGCTTGCAAAGTTCTGGGTAAGTTCATTATAGGAATACATTGTGTCACTATCCTGATATATCATATGTACCAAATTTGCATTCGGAAATGAATCGGGAAAAGGTGTGGATGACTTAGAGACTATTATCACATCAGTATCATCTGGTCCCATTGGCTGAGTAGTGAAATTCCAGGTCTGTGGACCTCCTGTAGACCCGAGATTGACAGTTATTGTATCCTTACCATTGTGTATCCAATGAGTACCAATATCTTGAGGTATTTCAGTCCAATCAATTTGAATTTGTCCATATGAAGGTACAACAGAAGCTAAAACAATGGTTATAAGTATCAAACTAAAGAGTTTCATCTTTCCTCCTTGTTTTATTAGTAATTAAATTTTTGCAATTTTTTCCCATTTAGCTGGTTTTTACTTTTTTCAATATATCAAAACTACTATATTATGTCAAGGTAATTTATTATTAGATTACCATATAATTTCTTAATTTTTTCTTGACAGGGAATACGATTTATGATATATAAAAGAAAATGTGAATTTCTTCACAAGAAAGGAGGAACAATGGCAAGTGTTGGCAATTATGATCTTCCGGACGAACTTTATTACCATGGAGAACATGCATGGGTAAAAAAAGAGGATGACGGTAACGTAAGGATTGGCATGAACCAGATGTGGGCAGCAACAGCTGGAGACATAACCTACATTGACCTTCCATTCGAAGGGGATGAAGTAAACCAGGGTGATACATGTGGAAAGCTACAGTCCGCAAAATGGATTGCCAAGCTTATAGCACCAGTCAGCGGAGAGATCATTAAGGTTAATGAAGAGCTTGAGGATGATTCAACGAAGATCAACCAGGATCCCTACGGAGATGGTTGGATACTCATACTAAAACCATCAAATCTTGACGCAGATCTTGGAAATCTTTACTTCGGTGACAAAGTAATTCCCTGGATGGAAGCTGAAATCAAGAAATCTGAGGAACTAAAGAAATAGTAAGATAGCAAAACAAAGAGAAACCACTTCTAATGATTACCACAAAAGACATTACAATACTTACAGGTATTGTAGGTAAAGAAAGAATTTCCGCTGAGGAGAGCGAACTTTTCTGCTATTCAAGAGACCTCGGTAACTCCATTCCAGACGAGCTTCTCAAGGCTTATGGAATGATAGGTGCTGAGGTCGTTGTTCTACCAAAAACTACAGAAGAAGTCTCAGCAATCCTTGAATATGCATATGAAAATGATATTCCTGTCACAACAAGGGGTGGTGGTTCATGGGCACTTGGGGGTGTTCTACCAATGGATGGTGGTATAGTTATTGATATGTGCAGAATTAACAAAATAAAAACTATCAATAATGAAGATGGTTATGTAGAGGTTGATGCAGGAATAACCTGGAAAAAGCTTATGGATAGCCTGAAATATCTCAATCTTATGGTTGGTAGCCATCCGTCAAGCTCTGTTTCTGCCACCATTGGTGGTTTTATTGCAACAGGTGGTGGTGCAGGAACAGGTGTTCCCAAATATGGAACTGTTGGTGATCAGATTATATCACTAAAAGTGGTACTATCAAATGGTGAAATTGTTCAAACGAATCCCTGGGATTCCTGGCTCTTTGCAGGTTCAGAGGGAACGCTTGGTATTGTAACGGAAGCTACATTAAAGGTCTTCCCATTAACCGATGAGAAACATTACCTTTACTACTTTGATTCCCTTGAGTCAGGAACAGAAGCATTACAGAAACTTGCTGATTTGGAACCGTATCACCTGAGTTTTCTCGATAGGGGTTTCCTTAGCTTGCTTAATCAGGCGGGAGAACATTTCCTTGAGAGAGAGTTAGCTGTATCAGTAGGAATAACTGGAACTGAAGAAGAACTAAAGATCAAAGATGAAAAAATCCAGAGTATTTGTTCAGCTGGACAATCACAGCCTGAATGGGTTGCACGTGATGAATTTGAAAACAGATTCAGGATTGGCCTCGCTTTCAAATGCCTTGGTCCCAGTCTCTTTGTACAGGAAATACGTGTACCAGTCAGATTTCTTAAGAATGTTCTTGAAGATATTTCTAAATTTCTTAAAGGTTTAACATGGGGCATAGAAAGCCTGGGAAGTGATGCAGGGTCAATTGTGTTATCAGTGATGATACTCGGAGATGAAAGAGAAGAAATCAAATACCTTCAAACCTTTTCTCTCTGTTCCAGTTTTGCATCACTGGCGAAAAAATACTGTGGAGCAGTTTATGGCATAGGACTTCACAATGCTGTTAATATGGGCTGGATACATAACGAAGGTCTTAATGTGATGAGGAATCTAAGGCTTTTACTTGATAAGCATAACATTCTCAATCCAGGGAAGACAACAGCCCCAAGGATTCCAGGGTTTTTTGTTGCTATGTTTATGTTCATGATGAAGACGGTCCCTTTTCTTGTCCGTTTCATACTTGACACTATGAAGTACATACCAACAGGCTTTTTGAGATTTGTTTTTAAGATTGTTGGGGGAAACATAAAATGACAGAACAGGAAATCATAGAACAGGTATATATCTGCGCAAGCTGCGGATACTGTCGTTTTGGATGTCCTATCTACAATGAAAAAGGTTTTGAATCCCTGACGGTTCGTGGAAGGATGCAAATTCTTAAAAAGATAATCGAAGGGAAGATGAAACTCACAAAACCAATCATTGAATCTATGTACATGTGTGCTCAGTGTCAGAACTGTAATATTAGATGCCCTACTGGCATCGATTTCGTGAAGATCTCTGAAGCAATCAGGGAAACACTCATGAAAGAAAAACTTGCTCCGGAAGTTCAGCAAATACTCAGTGAGAATTTAGCAAAAGACAGTAACCCCTTCAGGGAACCACTCTCAGAAAGAGGTTCATGGCTACCAAGCAATTTTCCACAGGGTAAAAAAAGTGAGAACCTTTATTTTGTCGGATGTACAGGTTCGTATTCGCTTAACAGAATACCCAAGTCAATCATGAGAGTCCTTGACAGCATAGGTTTCGACTACACCCTTCTCGGCTCGGAAGAAAGATGCTGTGGAAGCCCCATTCTAAGAGTTGGTGATAGAGAAACTGCTATAAAAACTATCGAAAGAAATGTGGAGCAATTTAAAAAACTGGGGGTCAAGACAGTTATTACATCTTGTGCTGGATGCCATACTACTCTCCTTCACCATTATCCCCCTGAATTCAAATATGTGCATTTCACACAGCTTTTTGCAAAGCTAATTAAGGAAGACGTTTTAGTTTTTGAAAAAGAGCTCAATGAAAAGGTTATCTATTTTGATGGCTGTGACCTGGGAAGACACGCTGGTATTTATGAAGAACCACGTGAAATACTCAGAGCAATACCCGGTGTGGAGCTTGTTGAGTTTCAATACAACCGCGAAGAAGCAGAGTGCTGCGGGGGTCCGATCCTTGGTGCTGATGCTGATCTTGCCAGAAAGATCGGGTCTACAAGGGTTCAGGAAGCAATTAACAGAGGTGCAACACTTCTCGTAACAGCTTGCCCTACCTGCCTTTTGAATTTTAAAGAAGGGGCAAGAATTGCGGGTCTACAGTTGCAAATGCAGGACCTTGCGTTACTTCTTCCCAAATATGTTAAAGCAAAGAAAAAGGAGTAAATAACAGAGATTTAGAAATGAGTAGAATAAAAAGGATAATAAATAACTTATATAAGATACCTGGTGATGCAACCCTGCAAGATATCTATCAAGAATTACCAGACAAACAACTGCCCGTAGAACCCCTTAGTATGAACCAGTCTATTCAAGACTTCATTCTTGAAGGTGGAACAGGCTTCAATTCACTCAAAAGAGGTCGTTTGGGGAGAACAATCTGCGAGATTAAGGCAGAATATGATGAAAAAACTTTTAAGTATGGATTACCTTTCACAACCTTATTCGCTGCAGGTTATCCTCTGCAGAGAATAATAGAAGGATCAAGAAATAATAATTTTATAAAGAAATTTGATAAAATTGACTATATATCTATCCCTCTAAAGGAAAAGGAAGAGTTAAAGGTATTATGGAAGAAATCAGAGTATGAAACTCTCACTATTCATCCTTCTGCTTTAAATGAGTTTTATCTTAATAGCTACAGTGCAAAGATCTTAGGGCTTAAAGATAAAGGATTCTGTGTTACCCTTCCGAAGGATTATGAATCAACAATGAAAGGTTGGGAATCTTTAGATGAAACGATCTGGGATAACCGTTTCCTTATTGATAAAATAGGTGAGGATAAAAAAATAATGAAGATTGCTACCCAGAAAAGTACTGTAGAAGATATTTTCGAGAAATTCTCAGGAACAATAAAAGATGTAAAGAAGTCGGTTTTCTTTGCACTATTCTGTAACCTTGTTGTTCTTGTTGTAATTTCTGGTGATGCTGATGAGCTCGATTCTTTTTGGGAAGAGATAAAGGATCTTAAACTCACATATAGATTGACGTAGGTCTTTTATGAAAAGTTCAAACCTGCAAACATTACTAACAGACGCATCAAATAGATGGATGGGACATGGCGGTCAAACAACAAAAGGACCGTATAAGCCTATCGATAGATTAATTGGTGCATTTGAAATGACAAGACCTCTTCTGGCAACAATGGGACCACCACTTGCAGGAGCAGGAGCAGTTTTATCCATTGGATTAATTCCATCAATTCCAAAAATAATAATCGGTTCTTTTATCGTCTTAATTGCAACATTTGGCATACATACATTCAACGATTGGGTCGATAGGGAACGTGATAAAAAAGCTTGGCCAGCGAGAGCTATTCCAACAGAAAGAGTGCGTCCAGGGATAGCATTCGGGTTATCCATTTCTTACTTCATTATCTCCCTTGCTTTAACATTTTTCTTTATCAATATAACAACCTCCGTTATCCTTCTTATTGCTCTTTCTTTGGGTATCCTTTACACTATGCATTTCAGAGACAGAATAGGGTACCTCTCGCTTCCCTTTATCATCGGTCTTTTTCCAATTGGAGGATGGGCTGCGTTCTCTCCAGAAACCCTCTTCAGAAGCCCTCTTCCCTGGATTCTCTATGCAATGACATGGCTATGGCAAGGGGGTCACATTATGGTACACTCAGCTGGTCACCCCGTGAAGGTGGTAGATGGAAAGAGAACTACGGAGATAAAGGGCTTCTTTTTTCCTACCACACCCCATCTTGCTGCTATACTTGGCCTTATTTTCCTAATTCTAACATTCTGTCTTAGTATTTCTCTTTTCTTTTTCTCTCCCCTCAGATATGTGTTCCTTGCAATATCAGTACTATCCGGTGTTTACGTTATAATCCCGAGTGTCATACTCCTGCAGGACCCTGAGAATAAGAAAAAATCATTGGCTGCATTCAATGGTGCTTCCAAGTATTTGACAATACTCAGTTCTGGGATAATAATGGATATTTTCATTCAAACTGTTGCGCATGAATACTTGCTTGAAGCCTTTGCTTTCCTAAGACTACATCTCGGACTATGGTTGTGGCCTATTCTCTTCGCAGGAATTGCCACAATTATTGGACTTTTCTTTGTGGCCATTTTCATTTTAGACCTTCTTGTTAGATATTTCATTGGGAAAAGAGATTATACGGTTAACAAATCATTAATGAGAGGATAGAGATACGATGTTCTTATTTGATAGGAAACCAAGCATCTTTAAAAAACATAGAGCTCTGTTTATCTGGGGTATTATTATCCTTCTTGTCATTCTAATCGTTCTCATTGTTGTCTTTGCTATACTGCCTTTTATCCTTGTTGGAGGATATGTAAGTTTCACTATAACAGAATCACCTGGATTCTGCGGAGGTATCTGCCATAATATGAAACCCTATGTTGAATCCTATTATAATTCTTCACATGATGGGATACTATGTGCAGAATGCCATAATGAACCTGGTTTTGTGGGTTTCTTTAAGGGAACTATCGTGGGAGCGGTAAAGGAAAACATTCTCTATATAAGTGGAAACTATGGAAAAGAGCCAATAGTCTGCGACCTCTCTGGGAGAAGCTGTCTCAGGGAAGAATGTCATAAGATTGAAAGACTGAACGAAAAAGAATTCATATACGAAGGGATCACTTTTTCTCACAGCATTCACAATAGGGAAATGCCTAAAAACATAAAACTGAAATGTACATCCTGCCACGCATCAGATTCATTGGTTCATATGAAACTTGATATTAAAACATGCTATCTATGTCATACAAATGATATCATATCGAAGGAGGAACCAGATAGGTGTCTTGACTGCCATTCAGAGAAAATAGAAAAAATCGAAGGTTTTGACCACTCTAAAATTCTAAAGGATAAAACCCCCTGTTTTAACTGCCATAAGCCTGCTCATGAAAGGAAAGAGGTAGACCAGGGAAGATGTGACTTATGCCATCATTCAGACACAAAGGAAATGAAAAAATACACAATGAACAAACTCCATAAGGTACACACATTTGACCATACAGTGGATTGTGATATGTGTCACACAGAAGTCATCCATAGTTACAAAGCTGCCTTCAGTGAAAACTGTCTTGACTGTCATAAAGAGATAAAAACACTAAGAACAACAAAATATCATGGTCGTTCATTTCCACACCTTATTCACACATCCAAATATGTCGCGAAATGTGAAAACTGTCATTCAAAAAAGAAAGAGACGCATGGAAAATTATTGATAGGTGATGCCAGTTGTAGAAAATGCCACCATACTCAAAAGAAAATCAAATGTTCAAAATGCCACTCTATACCAAATAGAATTCAGAATGCATTATCAATAGCAGGGCTTAAAGGTGTTGAAGGATATAAAACAAATACGATTGACTGCAAAGCCTGTCATAAAAAACTAACAGAGTCAAGTTCGCTCGAGAAAATAAAGTCACAATGTGTTTCCTGTCATGAAGAGGGATACGACGAGTTTGTTGGCGAATGGCAAGCATCAACAATAGAGATGATAAATGAGATTGAGAAAAAGATCAAAGGAGCAAAACCAGGAAAGAATAAAAAGGCTAATGACCTTTTAGATGAATCAAAGAAGCTACTATATTATGTTAAAGCAGATGGAAGTAAAGGTATCCATAATCCCGATTATGTTGATGAAATTCTGAAAACAGCGAAGAAAAAAACAAATGAAGCACTGAAATTAATAGAGGGTAACGAATGACCCTGCAAGAAATTTACAAGGTAGTTAATAAAGAAATCGGATTTGTAGATACAAAGATCAAAAATACTATTCCTCAAAAAGCTGACCTTTTCAGGGATGCCTGTTCGCAGATACTAAATGGGAGAAGTAAACGAATACGACCTGCTCTCGTCTTACTATGCTCAAAACTTCTTAATCTCCAAGGGATGAGGATTATCAACCTTGCCACAGCTGTCGAGCTTTTCCATTCAGCAACCCTTGTTCACGACGATATTATTGACGCTTCAAGTCTGAGAAGGGGAGCAAAGACAATAAATGTAGCATTTGGAATAAACTCAGCCATACTTGTGGCTGATTATCTATATCTCAATGGTGCACTCCTGTTGAACGGAGTTTTTAATGGAAATCCACACTTAAACAAAAAACTTTCAAAAATCATTCTTTCGACAGCCAATAAGATGTTCAGCGGAGAACTTCACCAGCTATTGAAGAACTCCGAATCTATCTCAAAGAAAGAATATCTGAATATTATTTCACAAAAAACAGCATCGTTCTTTTCAGCCTGCTGCACCATACCAGCCCTCTTCACAAATTCAAACAGCTTGCAGAAGAGGGCATTACTACTGTACGGTAGAAATCTTGGTCTTGCCTTTCAAATAATGGATGATATTCTCGATATCACAGGTGATGAGAGAAAATTTGGAAAAAGAAGAGGTAGTGACATAAGAGAAGGTTTCTTTACCCTACCTGCCATCCATTTTTATGAAAACGCAACATTTGAAGAAAGAAATAAATTGATTGAACTACTAACAAAGAAGAAAAAGAATCTGAGTAAGATTATCAATCTGATTAATAGATATAACTCCCTGGCATATGCAAAAACAGTTGCAAAATCGTACAGCAGAAAGGCAATAAATAGCATCCGTTCATTCCCTGAATCCGAAGCAAAGAGGTCTCTCGTTGCCTTATGTGATTTTGTAGTAGAAAGAGATCATTGAAATATGAATAAGCAAAGACAAGAAAACACAAACTGTAACCATTGGGGTCGCAGGAAATCTGGTTTTTCTTTGATTTAGAGAAAGGAGAAACAATGAGTAAGATAATGTTAACTATCGGAACACTATTCTTTATTCTCTCTGTAGTCTCTTTTTGTTTAACAGTCTGGCTTTTGTGGAATAATTTTTCCTTCTGGAAGTTAATTGCAGACCTGATTGCAACAAGTGTTGGTGTATTCTGGGGTATTGTAATCGTACTACTTTCGAAAAAATTTGGACATTAAAAATAGCCAATACTGAGATTGAAATCAAACAGGGCGATATACTCTTACTTATTAGGTGTACACCCACACAAAAGAAGATGTGCTGAATCTTAGATTTTTGCAATGTAGCCGCAACCTTTAGGTTGCGTAAATTATAGTAATTCATGGGCTTATATTCGCAGACTAATCCTTCGACTCATCCCTTCCACAGGCTCAAGACAAGAGTCAGCACCTATTAAGATAGAAATTTCATTCCCGAAACACCTAAAGAAAAATAGTTGATTTTTCATCCTTATTATGTTAAGAGGGAACATGCAAAAAAGACGTAACCTCACAGAAGGAAGTATTGTAAAGAATATACTGTACCTTGCACTACCTACCATCGCATCAAGTGTCTTATGGGATCTGTTTAATATTGTGGATATGATTTTTGTAGGTAAGCTGGGACCCTCTGCCATCGCTGCAGTTTCCATGTGTGGAATAATGATGGGAATTATATTCACTGTGGCAATTGGAATTACAACAGGATCCGTTGCCCTTATTTCCAGATCCATTGGTGCAAAGGATTACAGAATGGTAGACAAAGTAGTTGTTCAGACAATATTCCTTGCAGTCTCAGCATCGGTAATTATGGGAACTGGAGGTTACTTTCTTGCCTCTCCTGCAATACGTCTGCTTGGTGCAAAAGGAGATGTGGTCTTCTTGGGAACACAGTACTTTAGGATAATCTCTGTTGGTTCCTCTACAATATTTATTACGTTTGCTCTGACTTCAGCCTTGCGAGGTGTGGGTGATGCAGTAACACCAATGAAGGTGTTGGCACTGTCAACATTCCTGAATATAATACTTGATCCCTTATTAATCTTTGGACTCTGGGTTTTTCCAAAAATGGGAGTTGCTGGCTCAGCATTAGCTACAGTCATTGCCAGAGGTATAGGAATGTTGCTTCTTATCAACATATTTCTTAAAGGACACTCATATTTCCACATTAAGTTGAAAGACTTAAACCTTGACATCGGTACGATGTGGAGAATTGTAAAGATAGGTTTCTTTGGTTCTCTTCAGGTACTTTTGAGACATGTTTCTATGCTCGTGCTACTTAGGATTGTTGCATTTCATGGAACTATTACTATTGCTGCATACGGAATATGCATGCGATTAAGATTGGCAACAATGATGCCAGGATTTGGACTCTCACAGGCATCTGCAGTGCTTGTAGGACAAAACCTTGGAGCAAAAAAACCAAAAAGGGCAGCTCAGAGTGCTTGGGTAACTGTTGGTTTGTACGAAATCCTAATGGTAGTTTTCGCAGTTGTTCTCTCTCTATTTGCACCTTCTATTATTAAAGCATTTAACACAGACCCAGAGGTGGTCAGGATCGGAGGACAATTCTTACGGATTATCGCTTTAACTCTCGTCTTCATTGCTCTTTCCTTAGTCATAGGTAGATGCTTCAACGGGGCTGGTGATACATTTTCTCCCATGGTTATCACCGGTTTCTCACTCCTGTTATTTCAAATCCCCTTGACTATATTCCTTTCGATAAAGTTCGGGATACCTGGAATCTGGTACGGCATAGCCCTTTCTGATATTATTCAGGGTGGAATAATGTCGGGCTGGTTCCTGAGAGGAAAATGGAAGGAGAAGAAGATCTAAGCACTAATATGACAGAGGATACTGGCTAAACGACCGAAGACCGTTGACGGCAGACCGCAGGCAGGCAATGGAAGAGGGACGATGGACGCAAAGGATAAACCCCATTAGAAAATTCTTTTCTAACGGGGCAGGGGATAAAGTCCTTCGACAAGCTCAGGACTGCAGGACAAGAAACGGTAGACAACAGATGACAGAAAGACAACACTAGAAATTACCATTTTTGATTTGACAGGATATGATAAGTTTAGTATAAATAAGTATGTTAGAAATTGACATTTTAAGACGAAAAGAAAAAAGAAGACGGAAGATTTCTCTAATTCTTTCTTTATTTATCCCCGGGCTCGGACAGTTAATGAGAAAAAGGATTGCATCAGGTCTATTCTTTTTTTTGGTTTTTTTCTTAATGGTGTGGCTTCTCATTGATTTATGGCAGCTAAACCTTGGACTTCTCGGAACCTTTGCTGGATTCTTCATATTCTATTGTCTAAACATTTTAGACGCGTATAAGGGACCCTCAATTAACACCGCTCCATGTGAGAGAAAATGTCCTGTTGGTATCAACATACCATACTATATTGCTCTCACAAAACAAGGCATGTTTGATGGTGCCCTCAAAATAATAATGGATAGAATACCTCTGCCCTCTGCTTGTGGCAGAATATGTAACCATCCATGTGAGACAGTCTGCACACTGAGACAAAAGGAAAACTCTATTGCTATCGAAACACTTAAACGGGCTGCAAGTGACTTTGGTTCTTATGAATCATTTCAAATAACTGAGCCAACAAAGAAAGGCAAAACAGTTGGAATTATCGGTGGGGGGCCCGCAGGTCTAAGTGCTGCATATTTTCTTTCGAGAAAAGATTATCCTGTCACTATCTATGAGAAGGAAGAAGAACCCGGTGGCTTGCTTATTTATGGCATTCCTGAGTTTAGATTGCCAAAGGATGTTGTTCAAAGGGAGATTAACTTTATTCGAAAGATGGGTGTAACAATAAAAACAGCTCAAACAATTGGCAAAGACATTTCACTTTCAACCTTGCAAGAAAAACATTCTGCACTTATAATTTCAGCAGGTAGTTCAAAAAGTCGAGGCATTGATATCCCGGGCAAAGAATTAAAAGGTATTTATAAAGCCATAGATATTCTGAATGAAACGAACAAGGGAAATCCAAGAAAGCTCAGTGGGAGGGTTGCAGTAATTGGTGGTGGGAATTCAGCTTTCGATGCAGCAAGGTGTGCTATTAGGTGTGGTGCAAATGAGGCAACTGTTTACTACAGAAGGAATCAAAAAGAGATACCGGGAAACATCGAGGAGATAGAAATGGCATCACGCGAAGGAGTAAGGATTGAATATCTGGTTACTCCGCTTGAGTTCACAGGAAAAGATAAAGTCCAAGCAATTGACTTCATAAAGACAGAGCTTATCAAACAAGACAAGAAGGACAGGTCGAGAATACGATTAATTGAAGGAACAAAGTTTAGCGTTCCAGTGAACACGGTAATTGTTGCCACAGGACAGGTTCCGGATTTCTCGTATCTATCCCCGAATATAAAACAAAAGATCGTCACACACAATACCATTATTGTCAACAATTTAACAATGGAAACCCCGATAGCTGGCATATTTGCAGTTGGAGATATTACTGATGGGGAAAAGACAGTAGTAGATGCAATTGAGATGGGTAGAAAGGCTGCCCAGGGCGTGGACTATTATATAAGAAAAGTGGGTAAAATTAGAAGGATATTTGAGAGACTAAGCGAGTTTGATTACGAACCTCCATATAAAATTATAAGGAAGAGAAACCTCAAAGAAAATAGAGTGGAACAAAATTTACTTGATAAAGAGAATGCAGTAACCTCATTCTTTGAAGTAGAGTTAGGATTTACAGAAGAAGAGGCAAAAAAGGAGGCGTCACGCTGCCTGCACTGTAACAGGAGATATTCGTAGAGAGAATATTGGGATTAAAGATTTAAGATGGAAGATGAACAAACCGCTGACAGTGGACGAAAAAATAAAAAACGAGACTGGAAACACCGACTGTTGATATAGAAAATACGCAGGCTAAAGCCTGCGGCTACTTTTCTACGCAAAAACAAAAGGGCGAGGAGAACCTCGCCCTTAATCTTCTTACCTGAAAAGAGGGAACCTAACACCTCCATGTACAAAGATAGGCGTGTTGGAATCTGATGTACCATCATAACTTGTTGAAACGAAATCAAGACCACCTTCAACAAAGAGGCCAAAGTTACCACGCATCTGACCACCAGCACCAAGGTGAACCGCAAGATTGGACGAAGAAACTGCATTGGAGTAGTTATAGAAATTCAATCCTCCGAAAGCGTAAGGGATGAAAGCCATAGGTACCTGCCAGTAATACATGATGTCACCACCAAATCCTGTAGCAATATTAATAGTGGTGCTTCCTTCCGGCATGTTTACTCTCAAGAAAGTTACCCTGAACAAAAATGGAGTTACAATCGGAAGTATGGCGTCTCCTCCAATTATAAAATACCTGGATTCGTCCAACAATTCCTCCATTCCACCGTAGAGACTTAAAGTTAGAGGCGACCACTTCGTTCTAGCTCTTCCCCTCTTTGCAAATAAAGGTAAAGCAAGTAGAATAATTAGCAAAACGATTACTAAAATCCGCATCTTTCTCATAGAATCACCTCCTTTCTTCAATTTTTAATAGTCTACTCTCTAAGATTATAAAAGTCAAGAAAAAAAATCAATGGGGGTCAGGTCTCAACATTTAACATAGTCTATTCTTGAATACTTCAAAAGATGCATTTTCTATCTACTAATCTTTTTCTTGACTCTATTTTAATCTATTAAATGACTTCTTATGTTAAATGTTGAGACCTGACCCCGACGTCAGTTTTTGATAGCGGATCTTACCTGAAATGAAATCTCTGATCTCCTTCTCTCGATATATAACAAGATAATCCCATTTATCGGTATCCTTCTTTTCCAGATATTCACTCAGGCTAACCCTAACAAGCAAAGGAAAAATCTTTTTGGTTATCTCTTTCCTCTTCGCAATACTAGTTCCAGTAAAGACTTTCCTATCTGCGAGTTTAAGCAATGAGTACAAATCACCTTCTTGATCTATCTCAAAATCAAGGTTTTGCAGGTGACTTCGTAATCTTTCAAGTTCGAGAAGGTTATAGAAGAAAACCTGTCTCAGCGACTCTTTTGAAACCTCCCTTTCTTGAATTATTTCCTGTATCTCCGGTTTTACAATATCAAATTTAATCATAATTGGGTTTTGTCATAATGATGGTTGTATTCGGGGAATGGGTACTGTGTAAATGGGTAGATAGGAAACTTATCAACTCACTCGCAAATATGTTCATAATTATATTAACTGTCCTTCTTCCCCTTTAAATGCTTTATAAAGTTCAGTGTCATTTTACGCAGTATCTCTATTTCATTTAACAATTTTTCAACAATAGAACCATATCCTAAATTCTTTGATATTATAACCTGTGTCTCAAGTTCTGACAAAGAACCCAAAGATATATAAATGAAACGAATATACTCATACACACATATACCCATATACTCACCTACTCATACACCCATCTACTCATATACCCATCACAGGTAAATGGGTTCGAGTTTGTCGAGTGGTGGAACCTCGCCTCTTCTAATTTTTGAAAGCCCAATCAGTGCAACAACAACAGGGTCTGGGTGTGTTAGCATTCTTTTTTCAAAACGAGCTCGCTTACCACATCTCATAATTATCTCATCTTTATATTCTAACGCTCCATTTCCAACAAAGAGAATATCATTTTCAGGCAGGAGATTAAGTAGTTCTTCTATTCTAATACAGCTTTGTTCTATAACTGTTTCTTCTCTATAATTTTTAATTCGTTCATAGCGTGGAGATTCACGCAGACTAATCCTTCGATTTCTCTCAGGACAGGAACCTGCGGCTACAGAGCTGAAACGATACAAAGCACAGAACACCTTTTCTTTCTTTGTTTTGAGGATTGGGCATACATATTTTTTTGAATCTTCGAACTCGTAAGCAATGGAATAAAGGGTTTCTACGGGAACCACAGGTTTCCCTGTTACTAAACCAATACCCTTTAGAAAGGCAAGCCCAACTCTTATGCCAGTAAAAGACCCGGGACCTATGGAAATGGTATAACCATCTATGTCTTTTGTTGTTAAATTGTTCTCATTTAAGATTCTTTCATAGTATTCAAGAAATTCCTCTGAATTAAATCCTTTGTCCTTAATGATAATCCTGTTTAGTGTTTTTTCTCCCTGAATTAACCCTAAACAGAGACTACTTGTGGTTGTATCAAGACCAACTACTTTCACTCTACCCTCTCTTGAATGTGAAGAATCTCGGGTTTAACAAGTTCAACTTAAGCCTACTTTCACTCTCCGTCCTTCAAAACATTCTGTTTCAAACTCTAATCCCTAAATCTGAATGACGAATAAAATTCAAAAAACAAAATATAAAATTTGATTGGCATCATTCATTGCTGTTTAGGACTTCGTCATTTCTTAGTCATTCGGGCTTCGGATTTCTTCATTTTGCTACTATTTGCCTTATTCTCTTCCCGTCATCATTCTCAGTATGTGATATCTGAATCTCTCTCTCATCTTCATTGCGAATCTTCATAACTACTTCAAAGCGTGATTCGGGCAGGAGACCTTCTATTCTATCAGCCCATTCTAAAAGAACAATACCTGAATTATAGAGAAAATCATCATAGCCGGTATTTATCAACTCTTCTTTCTTCCTCAACCTGTAGAAATCAAAATGGTAAACCATATATTTAGCCTTATATATTCTCAAGTAAACAAAACTTGGGCTTTTTACCCCCTTATCTATTCCAAACCCTTTACATATCCCCTTTATCATCGTTGTTTTCCCGCTACCAAGTTCTCCGAAAAACGCAACAAGATCACCGCGTTTTAACATCTTTGAAAAATTCTCACCAAGTTCAAGTGTCTCCTTAGCACTTTTTGTTAGATAAATTTTCTTCATCTTAACATAAATTGTCTGTTTTTTGCTTTATCCTTTGCCATTCCTCCCACCTACTTCTTGCCCCATACTCTTTACTGTTTGCTTAGCTGTCTGCTGTCAGCGGTTTACTTCATCTTCCATCTTATATCTTCCATCTTCCATCCCAATCATCTGTTCATATTACTTTCTGGTCCATCACCTGCCTGCGGTCTGCCGTCAACGGTCTTCGGTCGTTTAGCCAGCATCCTCTGTCATCTGTTCGCTTCATAGAGCATCTTTATTCCATAGAACGTTAGGTCTTTGTCCACGATTATTTCTCTAAACTTTTCTTTGGCAAAATTCACGAGACCACCTGTCCCGATTATCTTAATATCTTCTCTAACTTGCTTTTTTGCAAGACTCAAGATCTCCTTGAATTGTCCTGAGAATGTGTAATAGAATCCCGAAACGAGTGATTCCTCAGTATTATGTCCAAGGAATGTTCCAGGAGACTTCAACGGAATCTCAGGCAATAAACCAGTATTCTGAATAAGGAAATCAATGCAACTTTTAATACCAGGTGCAATAATCCCACCATCAAAGGTTCCATCATCAAGAACAATGTTGTATGTTGTTGCAGTCCCAAAATCTATAACAAGAAGAGGAGGACTGTACTTCCTGTAAGCTGCAACAGCATTGGCAAGCCTGTCACCTCCCAGTTCTTCAACCTTATAATTAATCGTTAACACTTTATCTTTGGCTTCACACACATCAAAGTACCTTATTCCCAATTCAAGTGATATTGAGATTATTTCTCTGGTTATTTCAGGTACAACGGAAGAAAAAGCAATAGCATCTTCCTTCACATCTCCAAATATTTCTCTCCCTATGAATTTCTTTTCAAAACAACTTCGAGTATCAAAAACTGACTTTTTTTCAATTTTATTCTTATTGAAAAGAGCAACCTTTACCTTTGAGTTTCCTACATCTATAATAAACATATTTATACTTCTCCGTAACCATAACTAATCCAGCATAGTCTTCTGGTCCATTTGATTCTATCAATAACTCTCATTTCTAACCTGATTAAAAACTGAACAAGTCTTCTGATTTGTGGGAAGAGAACATATAGGGGAATTAGAAGGACAGTAAAAAGATAGTACTCTCTATGCCAGAGGTGTCTGAAGAAAAATCTGTACGATTGAACCTCTTTGTAGGTTAAATAGTCTACTGTTGTAAACCTACCAGGAGAAACAATGAACCTGTATATCCAGAGAAAAATATTGTCCTGCATTGGTTCAATCCAGAAGAATTTTCCTCCTTTCCGCAAGACTCTTTTAATCTCCACTAGAACCTTTTTGTGGTTAAGATGTAACATTACTGTTCTTAAAAAAACAACATCAAAGCTATTCTTCTTGAATCCCATCTCGTTCGCATCCATCTGAATCTTTTGGAATTTTTTCAGCTTCTTTAACCCTTTGAGTGAGATGTCGATAGAAGTCACCTCTCCACCAATTCTACTGAAATAATACTTATCCTTCGTATCTCCCAAGCCAACTACAAGTATTCTTTTCTTCCCAAAACTCGAAAGTTTGCTAAAAATATCTTCATTTATGATTTTAAGGAAATCGTAATATCTATCAAACCATCTTATTTGTTCTTCACCCCAGTAAAGGTTAAAAAAATCCCTAACCTCCAAGTGCATCTCCCTTTTTCAACTGAAAATACTCTGCAAATCCTCGAGGAGTGAAGCACTTTTCTTCTATCTCAATCTGTGTAATTCTATAACAACCGCTCCCTGTTCTTACATCTAAGGAGTCTTTATTAATACTAATTATTGATCCAGGAAATTCATCATTTTCATAATCCCTTTCTTGCCCCTTCCATATCAGGCATTTCTTGTCGTTCAAAACAAAGAAGGCGCCAGGGAAAGGACGAGTAAGAGCTCTCACAAAGTTAGATATTTTCACACTTTCCCACTTCCAATCAATCTTTCCCATTGATGGAGTTCTCTTATTGAAATATGTTGCCTTGCTTTCATCCTGTTGAGTTGAACTCAGATTTTGCTGATGAAGTCCTGTAATAATCTCTGCAAGGAGTTCTGCACCGCAGGAAGCAATCTTCTTTGTGAGAGAAAGCCCTGTCTCATCACTTTGTATCTTTATACTTTCTTGAGAAATGATAGGACCTGCATCAACCTTCTCTGTCATATAGTGAAATGTAATACCTGTCTCTTTATCTCCATTTATGATTGCCCAATTTACAGGTGCTCTTCCCCTGTAAGCAGGGAGTAAGGAACCATGGAGGTTTATGCATCCATGAAGTGGAATTGAAAGTAACTCTCTACCAAAAATCATTCTAAAGTAAAAGGAAAATATAACATCCGGATTGAACGAAGAGATTACTTCAATAAAACTTTCTTCCTGAATATTCTCAGGTCTAAGCAAAGGAATGTTGTGTTTATGAGCAAGTTCGCTGACACTGCTGAACCAGATATTCTCATTCTCCTTGTCCTCATGAGTAACTACAAATCTGATATCTTCTCCCATCTTGATCAGTTTGTCAAGACAGGTGTATCCAACTTCAGAATATGCAAAGACACCGATTCGCAACCCTTTCTTAAATCCAAATTTTTCTTTTACAATATATCTGGGACTTTTATTTACCTCCTTATAAATTCTTCCGACATATTCACCAATCAAACCTACTGCTATAAGTAATACACCGAAGAAAACAAACAGGAAAGCAAAGAGAGTGAAAACACCTTCAACCTCTGGACCGATAAGAAACCTTCTCAGAAAAATAATTACACCAAGGGCAAAACCCACAAAAGAAAGAAGGATACCAAAAAAACTTATTATATGAATAGGATAAAGTGATATATCTGTTATCATATCGAAGTACAGCTTTAGAAGTTTCCTTATGCCATACTTTGATTTTCCTTTCAACCTGTTCCTGTGTTCAATGTCAATTTCACAAAAACTACCACCTATCAGTGTAGCAAATGTGGGGATATATACAGATTTACTGCCTAACTCCATAACCTTTTCCACAACCCATCTTCTGTAACCTCTAAGCATGCAACCAAAATCAGTAAACCCTTGAGTAGAAACCTTTCCGAGCTTTGTGAAGTGACATATTGTAAAGTGTGTTAATAAGGAAAGAAACCTTCTCACGAGACTATCCCTTCGCAACCTTCTCCTGCATCCAACGACATCAAAACCTGCTTCGAGTTTCGCATAGATCAGAGGTAAAACATCGGGATTATCCTGCATATCCGCATCAATTGTAATTACATATTCACCTTTCGAATTCTCAAATCCTGCAATGCAGGCATTATGTTGACCAACATTACTTGAAAGCTTCAAACCCTTTGCTTCCTCAAATTTTCTCGAGAGATTCTCTATCACAGTCCAACTTTTATCACTACTCCCATCATCTACAAACAATACTTCAAAAGAGATATTTCGTCTGTTTAAGGTATCCTTGATTGCCTTAAAAAGGTCTTCTATGGAACCTTCTTCATTAAAAACTGGAACTACTATTGTAACCATTCTGCTCATTTGTGTCATCTCGATTATTTAGTTAACTATGTTATTTTAACATATTTATCTTATTTTCTCAATCATTTTCTTTGCCTCAAGAAAATCAGGTTGAATCCGTAATGCTTCTTTAAACTCTTCTTCTGCTTTAACAACATCCCCCTCTTCCAGGTAAATCATTCCAAGATTGTAATGAGCTGCAGCGAAATCTCTATCAAGGTAAATTGCACTCTGAAGATGTTCTCGAGCAGCTCTTAGATCTCCCAGTGCAATGTAAGCCACAGCAAGGTTATAGTATGAGACAGCACTATTGTCCATTAGCTCTATTGCCTTTCTATAGAAAACGATTGCCCTCTCAAACCTTTTTTGCTTTATGTTTACAAGTCCCAGTAGGGAAAGAATCTTCTTGTCGTTTTTCTTCAGCCGATTTGCCTTCTCTAAAAAGGCCTCTGCAGAATCATACTTTTCAACCTTGACATACAACCGACCAACATTGACATAGGCTTCCGCAAACCTTGGCATTCTCTCTATTGCTTGTCTCTCATATAAAATCGCATCCTTCGCTTTTCCTTCTTTCTCAAGAAGCACAGCAAGGTTGTGGTAAGTTTTTGCCTCCAGTGGATTAATCCTTATTTCCGTTTGATATTCTTCTTCCGCTCCTTTAGGATCATCTTTCATATAGTAAACTGCTCCGAGATTCAGGTGTAGTCGCGGAAAATAGAAATCTGATTTTATGCCCTTTTTGTAATATTCCTCTGCCTTATCAAGTTCGCCTCTATTCAGAAAAACATTACCAAGATTGTAAAATTCAAGAGCATTATTTTCCATCGAGATTCTGTAAGGGTCATAATTTGAAAGGAAAAGAAAAGGCATAAAGGAAATAAACCATATAAATATTTTCCTCTTCTCTCTTACACTCATTAAAATCCAATAGATTGAATAAGCAGAGAAAGGAATAATAAATGTCAAAAGAGGCATCCTATATCTTGAGGAGACAAAAAATATTACAACAGAGAATCCACACGATATTATTATAAGATAGGGAAGTAAGAATCTCCTCGTTTTCAGTGACAGAAGAATTCCAGATAATGCAAGGGATATAACTATTGAAGAAGGAAAAGCGAAATATAGTCTTTTTGATCCAGAAATAAATAACAAGAATCTCATTATAGAGGAATCCTTCACATACCGGTATATGTTCTGATTATTGCTGATCTCTTTTCCATTCAACAAAAGGTAGCTCTTCCGAATAAAAAGAAGTAATGAACGAAATGGATAGTCTCCGATAAACCCAAGCCCTTTCATCAACCAGAAGTGGGAAACCTCAGAAGGTTTCAGTTCCCGCTCAAGTTCAATTTCAGCAATGGAGTATTCATCCCAATCATTTCCATACGCTGGTAAAACAGCACTAACCCCATCACTTTCAAGATTATTACCGATATAGAAGTTTATACCACCAGAGTAGTTCACCATGACAATATCTTTACCAATGATGTAGTTTCTTATTCCTGTAAATGAAAGTAATATCAATACTCCAACAAGAAAGACTAACGAAGATTTGACCTTTGTAAGCAATGTTGTCTTTAGTAAATAAATGCATGCTATGATAACGGGAATTAACATTAAAAGGTTCGGACGTACCAGAACTGCAAGCGATAACACAAAACCAGCAATAAACCACATCCATATTCTTTTATCAACAATCAACAAAAGATAAAAAAATGTGAGTGATAGAAGTACAGCTAATGAAGTCCCAAGTATCTCACCTGAGAAGTAGATAAGGGGTCCAAAAATAGAGCCTATTATTGCTGCAATCAGACCAACTGCATTATTAAACAGTTTTTTTCCAATCAGGAACAAAACGAATATTGATATTCCATCGAAAAGAATATTAAGTAATCTTGGTATGAGGAGATTGTACCCTGCAGCTTTGTAGAAAAGAGCCAGAATATAAGGATAAAGGGGCGCCTTAAAGAAAACCTCTTTCCCAATAACATCGCCACGAGCTATCTCAAAAGCCCATTTATCGAAGAATTGCGGGTCCCCAAAGGGTGAATAAAAAAATGGACTTTTCCTTATCTCAATGATATAGATCAATCGTAATAAGACCCCTGCAACTACGATGAACAGGACATAAAGCTTTGGATTCAGTTTTTTCATTACACAAAATCTAACAGATAAGTATAAAAAAGTCAATATCTTCTTTTTGAGGTCTCTCAAAAACTACTCAGAGACCTCCAATATTCGATACATGAAATCAGTGTAAATCTACGGTTTCTAACTCAAAAAAATCTTAACTTTTTTACTTGACATATCTGCTATTCTATTTTATAATGACCAAAACTTAGAAGGAGGCATAATGACCAAAAAGGTGATATCATTTATATTCGTTTCTTTTCTTGTACTTCTTATGTTTACGGTCTGTACAAAAAAACCCCCTATAAAAGTAATCGACAACATAGCACCAAAGACATATCTCTGTAATGTTCCACTCCAGGTTGATACTACTACCTATGACAGTACAACATATATATACCATGCAAGGGTATTGTTCTGGTACGGAACTGATGAGGATGGAATCGTTACACGATTTGACTGGGCAATAGACGATACTTCATACAATGATAATATACCTGGTTCCGGGTGGCATTCCCTCTATATGGACTCAACACTTGCGACACAGGATACTATTGCATTTGCAGCACCTCTGCCTGACACCATTTACTCGCATACATTCTACGTCAGGGCAGTTGATAACAAAGACCTTCCAGATGCCACACCAGCAAGTAGGGTTTTCAACACGAGCAATATTACACCTAATACAAGATTTGTTTCAACCCCTAAGGACAGCTCACAACGTTTCATACTCTCTGATACAACAGCTAATTGGAAAGGAATAAATTTTGAGTGGACAGCAATAGATAGCGATGAGGTATTCCCCTGTCAGTTCCAGTACATCTGGTCAGATGTAATGCCTGCCTTTGACGATCCAGGATGGTCTGACCCTTTCAGCGAGGAATCGTACTATTTTACAGGTCAAAATGCACCTATGGATGAAGGTTATCATACCCTCTACATAAGGGCTTTTGATGATGCAGGTGCAGTTGACCCATCCCTTTCTGATACTACTATCTTCATAACAGAAATTGATACAACAGTAACTCCACCTGATACAACATGGGATACTACAGTCTATAACCAGTGGGTTACTATCTATTTTGTAACACCAGAAATAGCTGAAAACCCAAATTACAGAAAAATCTTATGGATTAACTTTGCTACGTCGGCCGCAAATTGGATGTGTATAAAACCATTCTATCATACAATTCTCGAGGATTCTCTACAAATGTCATTTGATTCGCTTGATTATGGTTTTGAACCAGTTGACCATAGAATGTTTGGAGGCTACTCTACGATTATGTGGTCAAAAGACGATGCGACATCATGGCCAGAGTTTCCTCTGGATTCACTTAAGGACCTCATTGCTGACTATCTTCATGTAGGTGGAAGAATCATATTCGCAGGTTCAAAGATACTGAATATGGGACAAGAGTTCGCTGAGAAAACCTCATTTGCGGTAAGGAAATCCTTCCCGTTCACAGAGCTCCACATCAGTCAGTATATCAATATTGGTGTAGGCTCATTGGAGGATACGATACTTCCGCCCGCTCCATCTGATACAGCATTTTTTAGCCAAGAGGGTCAGTATCCACACCTTTCACTCAACAACAACACAACATATCCCGATGCTGCGTGGTGGCAACTTGTCGGCGGATGGCTTATAATCGAGGTTCTATCGCTTGATCTATGGGGAGATTATGGAGGCGATCTTAACATCATGTATACAATGAACCATTATCAAAACCATGCAGATTACGAGAGACAACCCTGTGCAACCAGATACACATATGAAGGTAAGACAACTCCTGCATTCTTCTACTTTGGATTTCCTCTTGCATACATGGAATATGGAAAAGCCACACAACTCTTAAGGAATGTATTTACAGAACTTAAAGAAATTCCTTAAGTTAAATGTCAATACACTAAAAGGGCAGACACTTTTGTCTGCCCTTTTTTATTCCACCACTGCGTTTCTTAATCACCTGTTGTTATCAGTCTTGTTTAAAAAGATGAAGGGAAGGGTCATAAATGACCCTTCCCTTCATTCTCGAACTCTGTTGTATCTATCAGTGAATAATAATCGCTTTTCTTGTCTCTTTGTACGAACCCGCTGTTAGAGTATAAAGATAGATACCTGCTGGAACTACCTTATCATTCAAATCCTTCCCATTCCAGACAACAAAGTATGAACCACCACCAGGCATTCCCTCTGCAAGGGTTTTGACCAATCTTCCAGATATGTCATATACCTTCAGTGAAATCCGTGTATTGTTCGGAGTGGTAAAACGAATCATTGTATTACCATTGACAGGATTTGGATGGTTCTGATACAGTCTGGCTGACGAAGGTGTGAAAATGGGCTTTGATTCCTCGACACCAGGAACTGTATCTTCAAAAACAGTATCCTTATGGCAGTAATAAATATCTGCAGGTGGAACTGCTGAATTCATCTGACACCACATAATACCAGGGCCCTGTTCTCCAGGATCATCAACCTCGGTACTGTGATAGATATCATATGTCATATGAGGATAGATTGCATTAATTGTGGACTGCCACGGAATGTTGCTTACCTTTCCACCGTACATTGAAGTATCAACATTAACAGAGGCATAATGAGCATTGAATGGCATGTATGCACTATTCGTGTCAGCGGAAGAGCTGTCAGGGAATGTTGTAGAGTAATGGATGACATTATCTGCTGAAATACCAACTGAAGGATGACCTTGTTG
>SDBS01000412.1_pt1 | contig 40813 bp, 39 predicted proteins | sample 2277091 | NCBI WGS metagenome assembly SDBS01 (sample SAMN10404972, study PRJNA504765) | marine sediment metagenome | isolation source: marine sediment core GS10_PC15, 163 cmbsf | place: Arctic Ocean: Southern Knipovich Ridge | collected 2010
AGGATTGTCTCTTTTGGGCCGAATATCACCGAGATTCTTTTTGCCCTCGGTCTGGGTGAGGAGGTGGTGGGGGTCAGTGACTTCTGCGACTACCCTGAGGCAGCCAAAGCCAAACCAAAGGTTGGCAATGCGTTTAGCCCCTCCATAGAAACAGTGGTCGGATTAGAACCAGACCTGGTTTTGACAGTGAAACACGAGCAGCTAAATAGAGAGCTCGATACTCTGGGTCTTAAGTTCATAGTTTTAGACCCAAAGGACATCGATGGTATACTGGCGAATATTGAGTTGGTGGGGGAGGTTACCGGTAAAGTGAAAGAAGCCGCAGAACTCAGGCAAGAGATGTTGGACAGGATAACCAGTGTTCGCACCGAGGCGGAGGATGCTGCTGAGGTTAGCGTCTTTTTCATTGTGGATGCCACTGACCCCAATAATCCCTGGACATCCGGCGCCGACTCGTTTATTGGTGATATAATTGACATGGTTGGGGGAAGAAATGTTGCTGGTGAAATTACTGGCGACTGGGTTCAGATGAGCATTGAGCAGATAGTCGCCTCTGACCCTGACATTATCATAATTCAGACGATGATGGGTGGCGAGCCGACGGTGTCTAGAGAGACGCTGGATGCACACCCTGCTTGGCAGGAGATGACTGCCGTGAAGCAAGGTAAGATTGCTTATATCAATGGAGACCTGGTTAGTCGCCCCGGACCTCGTATTGTCGATGGTGTGGAAGAGATGGCCGAGATAATTCACCCTGAGCTGTTTGAATAGGGTCAAAAACCTGTAAGCTGGGGAGCAATTGAATAAGCAAGGAGTGGAGAGACAGGAACCACCGCAGTGCTCGACGTATCAGTCCGTCTGAACACCCGGTGGTCTCTGTTGAGGAGGGTCAATTGTCTAAGTTACTTCTGGTGAGACACGGCAGTACTGATTATAACAGTAGCCGGAGGTTCCTGGGGCATAGTGATATTGAGCTGAATACTGCCGGCTACAGGCAGGTTGAGAGACTGCGTGACCGCCTGGCAGACGAGAAGATTGACGCCATCTACTCCAGTGACCTGAAGCGAGCCCTGGCTACTGCTGAAGTGACCTCTTCCGGACGTGACGTGGATATTGTCGCTTGTCCTGAACTGCGGGAGGTTAACTACGGTATTTGTGAAGGATTGACGTTTCAGGAGATTGGCAGCCGTCACCCCGATGTGGCTGAGAAGTGCATTAACTTCACTCTTGAGCTGGCATTCCCTGAAGGTGAATGCTTTGAGGAGTTCATCGAGCGGACATGCAGATTCCTGGATAGACTGGGTAAACATGGGCCATCGGAAACAGTACTGATTGTGTCTCATAACGGTCCGCTTAAAGTGTTGGTCTGCCGTTTATTGGGAATTAGTATGGAGCACTGGTGGCAGATTAGCATTGATACTGCCTCCCTTAGCGTATTGGTAACATCGCCACGAGGAGCGAGACTAATCTCCCTGAATGATACTTCTCATTTGAAAGACATAGATAAATAGCTAATGAGGCAGATTGAGGATGAGGCGCTGTGTTGAGAAGAATCTCAGGAATCTGTGGTGTAGCCTCCCCACTTGCTGGTCTTACGGTTATATTTGTGGCAGTTTCTAACTCTCCCTGGTTTAGCTGGACAGAAAATGACATCAGTGTTCTTGGGGTAGAAGGTTGTACGATGATGCTGTTTAACTGGGGGCTTATTTTCACTGGCTTACTCAGCCTCCTATTTGTCATTAGTCTCAGGAAAAACCTTGTCTCCGGCAGAATGGGGCGGTTGGGGATAAATAGTTTCCTTCTGGGTTCGGTAGCGATTTCTGCCACAGGCATGTTACCACGGTCTATCGATGTGCCTCATGACATAGTATCAATAGGAGCTTTTGTGTGTGGCGCTCTGGCTCTTCTTATGGTCGGAGTTGCCGCTGTGAAAGCTCGGCGGATGACGCTGGGGGTGCTGAGCCTCATCGGTGGTGTTTTTACAGTTGGCTTTCTATTGGCTCCGTGGCCATGGCCCGGTGGCGCCATCGAGCAGCTACTCGCTTGTACACCGTGGGCATTGTGGACAATGGTTTTTGGCATGAGATTATTGTTAAGGACTCAGCCAATCGTCATTTAGCCTATCGAGGCACCGAGATTAACAGACGATATCTGATTAGAGATTGACCTTTGCCGCCACTATTCCGGCTGTGATAAACTGGGGACAAAGCAAAGGTTCGCATTGTCAAAATGCTGTTTACTGAGGTAGTACATGGCTCTGTTTATCACCTTTGAAGGGGGGGAGGGGAGTGGCAAGACTACCCAGGCCAGGGTGCTGCATAGAAGGCTATCGCGGTTAGCCATGCCGGTGCTCCTGATCCACGAACCGGGTGGTACGCCACTCGGTAAGAAACTCCGTCATTTATTGAAACGAACTCAAGGTCAAGATATTTCACCGCTCAGTGAACTACTGATGTTTAACGCCTCCCGTGCCCAGTTGGTGGATGATGTCATCCAGCCTGGTCTAGAAAGTGCAAAGGTCATTATCTGTGACCGCTATACCGATTCTACCATTGCCTATCAAAGCTACGGACGAGGATTAGACCTTGAGACAGTTAGGAGCATCAACCGTGTTGCCACCGGGGGGCTAACACCTGATTTAACGGTTCTACTGGACATGCCAGTCGATGAAGGGCTTGCCCGTAAGGGAAGCGAGCAGCATGACCGTTTTGAGCAGGAAGGTAATGCCTTCCATCAGACAGTGAGAGAAGGCTATCTTAAGCTGGCGGCCAGGGAACCAGAACGCTGGCTGGTAATTGATGCCACTCTGGCTAAGACTGAAATAGCTGAAATTATCTGGCAGAGGGTAAGCCGATTGCTTTTAGAAGAAGGTGGATTGAAGGGGTGAGGTTAACAAACAGTCTCCGGGCGCCGTCTTTTACTGAAGAAAGAAGGCTTGAGGCACAGGGGTATCGTCTTATCGCCGGCATTGATGAGGCTGGCCGTGGTCCCCTGGCTGGTCCGGTGGTAGCGGCCGCTGTTATCCTGCCGCACGATATTGATGCCCCATGGCTTCGTCTTGTCAGAGACAGCAAGCAGTTGAGCCCGCTACGACGGGAATTCCTGTTTCATCATATCCATGAAGTAGCCATAGCTATAGGTGTTGGTCTGACTGCCCCCAAAGTAATAGATAACCTGGGTATAGTCAGGGCGACGCGATTAGCCATGAAATCAGCCGTAGACCGGCTTACGCCGCCACCTGAGACCCTGCTGATAGACTATATGTCTCTTCCTGAGGTCGAATTACCTCAAAAGGGGATAACCAGGGGGGATAGCCTCTGCTTCTCTATAGCCTGTGCCTCTATCATTGCCAAGGTAACTCGCGACCACCTGATGGTAGAGTTTGACAGGACTTATCCCGGATATGGATTGGCTAGACACAAAGGCTACGCTACAAGGAAGCACTTCGATTGCCTGCGTCGCTTGGGACCGTCTCCTATTCACCGACGCTCCTTCAGACCAGTCAGAGATATGGTAATGAAATGAAACGACGGAATACCGGTATCCTGGGTGAAAAACTGGCCAGGGATTTCCTTGAAAAGCGGGGCTATCACGTTATTGAGACTAACTATCGCTGCCCTGAGGGTGAAGTTGACATAATAGCCAGGCATAAAGATTCTCTGGTCTTTATTGAGGTAAGGACCAAAACGAGCTTGGCGTTCGGTAGTCCTGAAGAGTCAATCACCCCGGCCAAGAAAGAAAGACTGAGGGCTATTGCCTCTCATTACCAGCAGACGCATCAGAATTTACCTGAATTATGGCGTATTGATGTTGTCGCTGTAGAACTGAACCGCAAAGAACAGCCATCGCGTATTGAGCTTATTGAGAACGCTGTTGGTGAAGATTAGGAACTGTCCAGCTTGTCTTCTCAGTCTGACCATGCTAAAATTAAACGTTACACGATAGTATTATGACTTCATCGGACTCAACATTACAGCAAACATTACGCATTATTGATGCTAGCCTGAATCGGATTGGTGAAGGACTCCGTCTCCTTGAAGAGATAGCTCGCTTCCTGCTCAATGACACCGCTCTGACTCAGCAGTTGAAAAACATGCGTCATGAGTTAATCAGAGGTGACTGGTCGTTCCACCAGCAGCTCCTCGAGTCCCGAGATTCAGAAGAAGACGTTGGTGTAAATCTTGAAGTCCCCGGTGAGGAGAAACAGAGAGAACTGCCGACGACCGTAATGGCCAATGCGAGAAGGGTGCAGGAATCACTGAGAACCCTGGAAGAGCTGGCCAAGATTCCAGGTATTCCTTCTGAACTGGACTCGGAGCAATTCAAGCAGGCCCGCTTCGGTCTCTACGCTATAGAGCAAAATCTGCTTGCCAGGCTAATGCGTCAGGATAAGACGAAGCGACTGCGTGGACTATACGTCATTATTGACACCCAGGCACTTGAAGGCCGCAGCCACGTTGATGTAACCGCTGAAGTAATCCGCGGTGGAGCTAAAGTAATTCAGCTACGTGATAAGACCCTCCGCAAAAAGGAACTACTATCCACAGCCCAGGAACTGAAAAAACTATGTGCTCAGCACAACGTGCTCTTTATTATGAACGATTATCTTGATGTAGCACTGGCTGCGGAAGCTGATGGATTGCATGTCGGCCAGGGTGACCTTCCTGTCAAGGTTGCTCGCAAGCTATTGCCAATGGATATGATTCTGGGCTGCTCGGTGACTACGGTGGAGCAGGCGGTGGCTGCTGAGGCCGATGGGGCTGACCATATCGCTGTCGGTTCAATGTATCCCACGCCATCCAAAGAAACGGCGAAGATAGTTGGTTTGGAAACGCTACGTCAGGTCAGGCAAAAAATGTCCTTACCGATGGTGGCAATTGGTGGTATTACCAAAGATAACGCTGCTGAGGTTCAGAGTGCCGGTGCTGACTCGGTAGCAGTGATTAGTGCCGTGCTGGGAGCGCAGTCTCCGGAAGAAGCGGCAAGGCAAATAGTAGATAGATTTGAAACACAAGAGTGAGTAGATTAACCGATAATCTGGATTCGATTGCTGACCGCATCCGGGAGAGCTTTACAGCCAAAGATGCGGCCAGGGAGAAAGTGTTACCATTGTGCCGTGAGGTAATCCGTCACTCCGGCAATGCCATCCGCGCTGTACACCGCCAGGAACTGGACAAAGCCGAAGAACTCCTCAAAACGGCCCGTGACCTTCTTGGTGAGGCTGGTCAGGCTATTACCGCCGGTAATGAGCTTAACTGGGCTGGCTTTTTCAGAGATGCTCAGAAAGAATTCGCTGAAGGAAATATCACTCTTGCTCTGGTAACCGGCAAACAACCTCCCGCCCCCGATGAGTTGGGTATTGCTCCGGCAGCCTATTTACATGGATTGGGTGAAGCTGTCGGCGAGTTACGGCGCTATCTCCTGGACAGTATGAGAAAGGGCGACCTGTCAAGAGGTGAAGAGCTGTTATCGGCTATGGATGATATTTACAATATTCTGGTTACTATGGATTTTCCCGATGCCATAACTGGCGGATTACGCCGGACAACTGATATGGTTCGTGGCATCCTGGAGAGGACGCGTAGTGACCTGACATTGGCTATCAGTCAGAAAGAGCTGGAAAAGAAATTTGAAAGCCATCAGTAGCAGGTGAAATAGAGAGTTCATTAATAAAAACATGAAGGGAGTTAATCAATGGATTTGATGCTGGTTGCGGTAATGTGCGGCGTCCTGGGACTCGGCGTGGCCGGGTATATGGCATGGTATGTCTTGAAACAGGACCAGGGCTCGGAGAGGATAAGGGAAATATCAGCCGCCATTAAAGAAGGCGCTCTAGCTTTTTTGGGTCGGGAGTATCGGATACTGGCGATATTCGTGGTAGTCGTGGCGATTATTCTCGGTGTGATACCTGAGCTTGGTTGGCGGGTATCCGTTTCCTGTATCTTCGGTGCTATCTGTTCGGGTCTGGCCGGCTATATCGGGATGAGCATCGCCATCAGGGCTAATGGCAGGACAGCTGCTGCCGCCCAGAAAAGCTTGAACCAGAGTCTGAGAGTTTCCTTCCGCGCTGGCTCCGTAATGGGCATGTGCGTGGTTAGTATTGGTATCATTGGACTGAGTATTCTTTACTTTGTCTTTCGGGGTCTGCCTACTGAAGAGTTCCTGAAGATTATCCCTGCCTTTGCTTTTGGTGCTTCCTCAGTGGCAATCTTTGCCAGAGTGGGTGGTGGCATTTTCACCAAGGCTGCTGATACCGGGGCTGACGTGGTGGGTAAGATTGAGCAGGGAATCCCTGAGGATGACCCCCGAAATGCCGCCGTTATCGCCGATTTCGTGGGTGATAATGTTGGTGATGTTGCCGGTATGGGGGCCGACCTGTTTGAATCCTACGTTGGGTCCATTATTGCCACCATGACTTTGGGCATGGTAGCTGTCTTCTCAGCCACACTGGGAAAATCGTTATTCCCTGGTGTATCTGAAGAGTTGGCACTGAGTAGAGCCTGGTTCCTGCCAATGCTGGTTGCTGCCGGTGGTATTATCGCTTCAATTATTGGGATACTCCTGATAAGAGTTGGGGAAAAGCTTGAGATGAAGGCATTACTCAACGCCCTTCGGCGGGGTATGTTCTCAGCCTCAATACTCACCGCTGTTTTCGCTTTCTTGGTCGTCTATTTCCTTAAGGCTGATATTGGTATATACTGGGCGATTCTTGCCGGCCTTATTGCCGGTGTCTTAATTGGGGAAAGTACCAATTACTTCACCTCCTATGTTTATAAGCCAACACTCCGCGTCGCTGAGGCATCACAAACCGGTGCAGGGAACACGATAACCAGTGGTTTTGCCAACGGTCTGATGAGTACCTTGCCGCCCTTTCTTCTGGTGGTAACGGCAATCATGGTATCCTACCACTTTGCCGATGTTTATGGTATAGCTGTTGCTGGGGTTGGGCTGCTGTCTATTCTGGGTATACAGGATGCCACCGATGCCTATGGTCCTGTAGCTGATAATGCTGGAGGCATTGCTGAAATGGCAGGTCTGCCACCTGAGGTTAGAGAACGAACTGATGCTCTGGATTCACTGGGTAATACTACGGCTGCAACCGGCAAAGGCTTTGCCCCTGCTGCCGCCGGACTCACTGCCCTGGCTTTATTACTGTCTTACACCCAGGTGGTGGGCCTTGACTTTGCCGACATCAGCTTGCTTGACCCCTCTGTTATTGCCGGTATCTTTATCGGAGTCATGTTCCCGGCTATCTTTGCTGCCATGACCCTGAATGCGGTCGGCAAGACCAGCTTTGTGATAGTTAACGAAGTGCGCCGGCAGTTCCGTGAGATAAAAGGTCTGATGGAAGGGAAAGCGAAACCCGAGTACGGAAAGTGTGTCGATATCTGCACCAGGGCAGCGTTGAAACAGATGATTGCGCCGGGACTGTTGACAATAGCTCTACCTGTTGTTGTCGGATTTGTATTGGGACCCAAGGCTCTTGCCGGGGTCTTACTGGGAGCGCTCGCTTGCGGTTTCATGCTGGCCATTGCCCTGGCTAATGCCGGTGGTTCCTGGGATAATGCCAAGAAATGGATTGAGACCGGTGCTTTCGGGGGTAAGGGTTCAGATGCTCACAAGGCGGCTGTTGTCGGAGATACGGTAGGTGACCCGATGAAGGATACCACGTCTCCGTGCTTTGATATCATGATAAAGCTGATGTCAATAGTAGCCTTGCTTCTGGCGCCGGTTCTCGCGGGAGTAAGTGGCATAATCTAGGAACCGGGTTGATCTCTGAGGAATGTATTCCATTCGCGCTCGGTGCCAATGGTAGTGTCTGGCCCATGACCGGGACAGACGATAGTGTCGTCGTGTAAAGTCAGGAGTCTAGTCCGGATGCTATGCAACTCCTGTTCATAGCTGGAACCAGGGAAATCAGTCCTGCCTATGCCAAAGTTAAACAGCGTATCTCCCGTAAACACTATGCTTTCATTATTCTTTTCCAGTAGAGAGATGCCTCCCTGGGTATGTCCCGGTGTATGAAGCACTACAAAACACAGGTCGCCAATATCGATTGTGTCATTCTCCTTAAGCAACCGGTCGGGGGCAGGCGGTTGTGAAGAAGCACTGAATACTTGGCTCATAGGCTGCCTTTGTAGGGAAGGAGCATCTTCAGTATGGATAGCAATCTCAGCCCCGGTTGCCTCTTTGACTTCTTTCAAAGCACCGATGTGGTCCATATGCCCGTGAGTCAGGACAATGTATTTGATATCCAGTCCTAGCTCTTCAACACTGCTCAATATCAGCCCCGCCCCAGCCCCTGGGTCAATTATCATTCCCTCTTTATTGGATTCGGCTCCAACAATATAACAGTTGGCGGCAAACGGACCCGGTTCAAGTTTCTTCAAAATCAATTTTAACTCCTTGCCGTTTATTTGATGCAAAGAATAGGGTTACATGTTCTCCTTAATACGAAATTAAATTGTATCATTAAGCTGGCATTGGTGGCAAGAATAGAGATATGAGCACCGACTACCTGATTTCGCATTAACCGCGGTCTGCTTCTTGACATAGCTCAGGTAGATTGCTAAACTGCTATTACCTCAAGCCGTCGTCTTTGGTTATTCTTAATGCCAACTTCTTGTTTTAGGAGCTTCATTGACGGAAAAGGACTCGGTGCGTAGTTCTGCCTCCTCAAAACCTCTTGGTAAGGGTCTTGTTCAGGTTTTCACCGGTAATGGCAAAGGCAAGACAACAGCAGCACTGGGGACGGTAATCCGGGCCTTGGGGCACGGACTAAAGGTTTTCATTGTTGTCTTCATGAAGGGAGACTATCTCTATGGCGAGTGGGAGAGCCTCTCTAAGCTACCTGACGTTGGTGTTGCCCGGTTTGGTACCGAGGAGTTCACTGACCCGGCAAACGTTAAGCCAGAGGAGAGAGAGCAGGCAAGACAGGCTCTGGCAGCAGCTCGTGAGGCCGTGCTGAGTGGTGATTATGACTTGGTAGTGCTGGATGAGGTGAATGTAGCCGTAGCCTGGAAACTGGTAGAGTTGGGGGAGGTGATTGAGCTTGTCAAAGATAAACCGGAGAATGTGGAGCTTATTCTTACCGGTCGCTACGCTGACGAAGAGATAGTCAAGATAGCAAATCTGGTTACCGAGATGCTCAGTATCAAACATCCTTATGATGAAGGAATCAAGGCACGAAAAGGGATTGAATACTAAACCAAACACTGTAAAAGGAGAGTTACGATGCCTATCACACTGAGTGTAATTAAAGCGGATATTGGTGGCTATGTAGGGCATTCTGAGTCCCATCCAGATGTCTTAGCCAGGGCTGAAGAGTGTCTGGCTAAGGTCAAGAAAGCAGGGTTACTGGTTGACTATCATGTAACCAAGTGTGGGGACGACCTGCAGTTAATCATGACTCATCAGCAGGGAGAAGAAAACGAAAAAATCCACAAGCTGGCCTGGGATACATTTGTTGATTGTACGGAGGTAGCAAAGAAGCTGAAGCTTCATGGTGCGGGACAGGACCTGCTGGCAGATGCTTTTTCTGGCAATGTCAAAGGTATGGGCCCCGGCGTGGCTGAAATGGAATTCGAGGAGCGAGAGGCTGAGACGGTTATTATTTTCATGGCGGACAAAACATCGTCCGGGGCGTGGAATATGCCGCTTTATAAGATGTTTGCTGACCCATTTAATACGATTGGTCTGGTTATCGCCTCTAACATGCACGCTGGTTTTACCTTTGAAGTGCATGACGTTAAGGAAAGCAAGAAGGTTTTCTTTGAATCTCCTGAGGAAATATATGATATGCTGGTCTTTATCGGGGCACCCTCTCGTTTCATGGTAAAGGCAATTTATCATCGGCCGTCTAAGGAAATAGCGGCGGTGTCCTCTACTCAACGCCTGGCACTGATTGCCGGGCGGTATGTGGGTAAAGATGACCCGGTGTGTATTGTGCGCTCGCAGGGTTCGTTCCCGGCAGTGGGTGAGGTGCTGGAACCGTTCGCTTCTCCCATCCTGGTGGAGGGATGGATGCGGGGTTCCCACATGGGACCACTCATGCCGGTATCTGTAATAGATAGCACCCCAACTCGATTTGATGGTCCTCCGCGAGTAATCGGGCTCGGTTTCCAGCTTGCTGAGGGTAAGCTGGTGGGACCTCGCGATATGTTTGCTGATAAATCATTCAATCTGGCTCGTCACCAGGCGAATGAAATGGCTGACCTGATGCGTCGCCACGGTCCTTTCGAGCCTCATCGTTTGCCCCTGGAGGAGATGGAATATACCACTATGCCTGAGGTGATGAAAAAACTGGAGGGCAGGTTCACTGCTCTTGACTAAGTAGACGGTAATAGTTGCAACGGTTACCCTTTGAGAAGGGCACGCTTCAGACGATGACCCTGGCAGCGCTAACTACTGACGGACTTGTTAAGTAACTATTGCAGTAATTATTTGTCTGGGAGACCCATTGCGCTCTAAACTACTGTTAGCAACGAATAATCAAGCCAAGGTACGTGAGTATAAGAGTCTGCTGCAGAGCCTTCCTCTTAAGTTGGTCACCCTGGCTGAAGAGGGTATCACCACTGTGGTGGATGAGGTGGGGAAAAGCCTGAAAGAAAACGCCAGGTTAAAGGCAAGTGCCCTGGCTGCTGAGAGCCAGCTACTGGCCCTGGCTGATGATTCAGGATTGGAAGTTGATGCCCTGGGTGGTGAGCCCGGTCCGCTGTCGGCTCGCTACGCTGGCGAAGGTGCTTCGGACAGCGAAAGGGTCAACTACTTATTATCACGACTGAGGGATGTGCCCTGGGAGAAGCGTTCTGCCTGTTTCAGGTGTGTTATTGCCGTGGCTGTACCGGGCGGGGAAGTAGAGTTCTGCTCGGGTGAGTGTAGAGGATTGATAACCTTTAAGCTTAAAGGTAGACATGGCTTTGGTTATGACCCGGTCTTTTATCTTCCGGAGTTAGATAAGACAATGGCTGAGCTACCTTTGGAAATTAAGAACCGGGTTAGTCATCGGGGACAGGCAGCAAGGGAGGCATACCGCGTATTACAGAGGTTGACTTGCGTAGAATCGTGAATTAGTATATACTACTCCACTACCAGCAATATACTTTCGGGGGTGTGTTATGAAGCTATCGTGTCTTCAGGAAAATCTAAATCGGGGGCTTAGCATAGTCGGCAGGGCAGTGGCAACAAGAACAACTCTGCCAATAACCAATAATGTCCTTCTGTCTATTGACCAGTCTCGCCTTAAGCTTGTTGCTACCAATCTGGAAATGGCTATCAGCCACTGGATTGGTGCCAAGGTAGAGGAAGAGGGGGAAATTACTGTTCCGGCTCGACTCCTCACTGAGTTCATTGGCTCTTTGCCCAATGACAGGGTCGATATTAGCCTGTCCTCTGGTAAGACCCTGGAGTTGAAATGCGCCCGCTATGAGGCGCGAATCAGTGGAGTTGATGCCAAAGATTTCCCTCCAATACCCAAGGTTGATGAGGGTATTACTACCAAGGTTGAGGTGGAGGCTCTTCGTCAGGCAATTAATCAGGTAGTTTTTGCTGCTGCCTCAGAAGAATCCCGTCCGGTGCTTACCGGTGTTGATGCTCAGTTCGATGGTGATTTAGTAACGCTGGCCGCGGCGGATGGCTTCAGGTTAGCCGTGTACAAATTGCCTCTTGCTCAGTCAGTTAGTGAGAAGGCTGAAGTGATTATTCCAGCCCGGACGCTGAATGAGCTTAGTCGGCTTATCGGTGATGATGAGGAGACGGTTGACATAACGGTGAATCCTGACAAAAGCCAGATTCTATTTAACATGAAGAATACGGAACTGGTATCTCAGCTTGTCCAGGGAACGTTCCCTCAGTATTCCCAACTTATTCCCGAGAGCTACAGTGCCCGAGCAACCGTTGATGTTGCCGAGTTTCTAAGGGCAACCAGGACGGCTTCTATCTTTGCCCGTGACGGTAGTGGCATTGTCCGTCTGGTGATAACACCCGGTGGTGAACTGACTCCGGGCAAGATGACAGTCTCAGCCCGCTCTGAGGAAATAGGTGATGATGTCGGTGAGATTGATGCCACCGTTGAGGGTGAAGAAGCAAAGATTGCCTTCAATGGCAAATATCTAACCGATGTCCTCGGTGTACTTCGTGAATCACAGGTGGCTCTGGAAACAACCAATCCCTCAAGCCCCGGCGTCATCCGTCCCGTTGGGGTGGACAACTATCTCCATGTTGTCATGCCGATGTTCGTCCAGTGGTGACAACTTAGGTCTCTGACATGAAGTTCAGTGAATTAGTCAGACTTCTTGGCGAAACGGATTCGAGCTTATCAAAGAAAAGGGGTCTGTCCGTTACTACGGTAAAGAGGGCTTGAATAAACTAATTCGTGTAGACTATCATGCTGCTAGAGAGATTCCTACGGGAACTTGTGACGCCATTTTGAAAGCAGCCGGTTTGAAGGGGAAAGGGAGCAAATAAAATGATTGACTTGAAATATTCGCTGATAATAGAAGCAACCGAAGACCCCGTATTTTTTACCTTCTATTCTCCAGACTTGGAGGGCTTTACCGGAGTAGGTAATTCTGTGGAAGACTGCCTCTATAAAGCAAAGTGGGGGATGGAAGAGCACGTTACCTTACTTAAAGAGCGCAGGCTTCCAATTCCAAAGCGAAATCCCAATCCCACCGTCACAATTAAGAATGTCAAACTGGCAGGAGTCAGCTAATCTTGCTCTAGTTAGAGCCCAGTAACATACGCATGAAATGGCAAACATCCCCATGTTTGTCCAGTGGTGACCTCACCTCATGCCTCCGCCAGTAAAAGACATCCAGCAACCTGTCCTCCCCGGTGACAGCAGGCTAGAACTGCTTAACATAACCACAAAAACAAATCCAGCCTGAACAGTGCCATCTGGCTACGAATTGTTTGCTGAAATTTTTTTATCACTTTGCCAGGAGTAAAAAGCTGTGCCTTATCCCGCTTCCATTCAGAGTCGTCTCTGCATTGCTATGTGCTTGATGCCGGCTTCCATGAAGGGCAATCCCGTTTCCTCAAAACCGCATGACCGGTAGAATGCGGCGACTGCGCATTGAGCGTGCAGGACTACTTGCTCCACCTGCCTGCTCCTTAGTTCTTCATTCAAAAAGACCATAATTCTCCTGCCGATTCCCCTGCGGCGGAAGGATTTCAGGACAGCCATCCGTTCTATTTTTGCCTGACTGCTTGTCGGGAATTGAACCCTGGCAGTGGCGACAACTCTCTCCCCATCTTTGACGACAACGTGCAGTGCATCACTGTCATGGCCATCGTATTCCAGGTCTTCTGATATACCCTGCTCCTCAACAAAGACCTGCCTCCTTACATCCAGGGCGCCCTGCAACTCTCTGTCGCTTGTTACCAGTTTATAGATAAGATTGTCCATGGTATTGCCTGACATCTGTTATTTTGTAGACTTCCACAATTATAAAGCACTACTGCGTAGTATGTCACCAGTATGGCAGTAGTTGATTCTGGGTTGGTGGGATATCTTGACGCTTGAGAGGCAGGTGGTTTATAATATAGTTACAGGAAAGCCGAGGGTAAAAGAGGAGCAAACTTGCACGAGTGTTGCGGCGTTTTCGGTGTTTACGCTCCCGATGAGGATGTAGCTCGGCTTACCTTTTTTGCTCTATTTGCTCTCCAGCATCGTGGCCAGGAAAGCGCTGGTATCGCCACCACTGACGGCAAGAAGATTCAAGTCTATGCTGAGATGGGGTTGGTATCTCAGGTATTTGACGAAGATGCATTAAGTAGCCTAACTGGCGATATCGCTATTGGTCACACTCGCTACTCCACCAGAGGTTCCAGTCGGAAAATCAATGTCCAGCCTATCGTAGAGGGCAGGGACTCAAATTCTATTGCTCTGGCGCACAACGGAAATATCATAAATGCTGAGCACTTACATGAAGAACTCTCTGAGCAGGGCTACACTTTCCGCACCTCTACAGATACAGAAGTTATTGCCAAGCTTATCGCCTCAGCTCCTGAGAAAGATTGGGTCGATAAAATAAGATACGCCATGCATCGGCTTCAGGGGGCATATTCAGTGACTTTGATGACTAATCGCAGTCTGTTCGGCTTTCGTGACCCCTGGGGAGTGCGACCTCTATGTTTGGGGACAATAAACGGTGGCTGGGTCCTCGCTTCGGAAAGCTGTGCGCTTGACCATATTGGAGCCGACTTTATCAGGGAGGTTGAACCGGGTGAGATAGTCCGTATTACTGAGAATGGGGTTGATAGCTACCGGGAGGATACGGATAGAAAGGCGGTGTGTATCTTTGAGTACATCTACTTTGCTCGCCCCGACAGTATGATTAATGGCAGGTTGCTTTATCCCGCCCGACAGGCAATGGGGGCAGGACTGGCTGACGAGCATCCTGTAGATGCTGATTTCGCTATTGGGGTGCCCGATTCAGCTACGGCCGCTGGTATCGGTTATTCCCAACAGTCGGGTATACCTTTCCACGAAGGATTGCTCAGGAATCGTTACGCACGGCGTACCTTTATTGAGCCTGACCAGCGAATCAGAGACCTGGGCGTTAGGCTGAAGTTCAATCCCTTGCCTCAAATGCTGGATGGGAAGCGGTTGGTGGTGGTTGATGATAGTATTGTGCGAGGTACTACTACTCCTAAGGTGGTAGGTATTCTGAGACGAGCCGGGGCTAAAGAAGTTCACATGCGCATTTGTGCTCCACCTATTCGTTACCCTTGTTTCTTTGGCGTGGATATGGCTACCCAACGAGAGCTTATTGCAGCTCAGAAGACTGTACCTGAAATCAGGGATTTTATCGGTGCTGATTCGTTGGGGTATCTCAGCGTTGAAGGACTGATTAAGGCAGTGGCTCTACCTAGGGATATCTTCTGCATGGCTTGTTTTACCGGTGATTATCCAATACCAGTGCAGCTTGAGATGGACAAACTGGCACTGGAGACCATACCAGCTGATTCGGAGTAGCGCTTTGGTGTGAAGCAACAGTAAGCTGACCTGCTTATTGCTTATTCCTTACTACCAATGAAGCCTTTTTCTTGGTGCGTGCAGATACAGGTTGAACTTGTCCAGATTGGCTGATCTAAGATACAATGAGTAAACACAAATGAACTGGAACTTGAGGTGAGAAATTGAAAGCGGATTTCGCCAAACTGGATAGGGCTTTTGATCCCAAGTGCGTAGCTGTCGTAGGAGATTCAGGGGGGTTTCAGTGGCTTCGCGCTCACAGCAACTTCACAGGAAAGCTGTATTCCGTTCAGGTTAATCCCAAGACGATAGAGGCTATTGAGAAGTTAGGTGTGGAGAATTATACCAGCCTTGTGGATATTCCAGACTCTGTGGACCTGGCAATTGTGGCTGTGGGCCGTAAAGTGGCCCTCAGAGTTCTGGCGGATTGCATTCGTAAGCAGGTGGCGGCTGCTCATTTCTTTACCGCAGGCTTTTCCGAAACGGAGACTAAGGAAGGCATAGAGCTTGAACGTTTGCTCAAAGAAAGGGCAGAGGAGGCAAACTTTCATCTCATTGGCCCCAATTGTATGGGACTGTTCAATCCCGAAGTCGGAATAAAGCAGGCGATGGGACAATATGACGGAACTTCTGGCTCGGTAGGCTTTATCTCGCAAAGTGGTACCCATGCTATTAATTTTGGCCTGGAGGCACATTTACAGGGCGTGGACATTAACAAGTCGGTTAGCTTCGGCAACGGAACAGTACTTGATTGCGCCGAATATCTGGACTACTTCGGGCAGGATGATAAAATCAGAGCTATTGGCATGTATCTGGAAGGAGTGAGGGACGGGAGACGATTCCTTGATGTGCTGAAGGGAGTATCTGCTCAGAAGCCGGTGGTGATATGGAAGGGTGGACGGGCAGAGGGAGGTGCCAGGGCCATTGCCTCGCATACCGGTTCTCTGGCGGTGCCTCAGGCGATATGGGATGCGGCTATGAGGCAGGGTGGAGCAATAACGGTAGCGAGTATGGAGGAACTCATTGACGCTTTGAAGGCTCTTTTGTATCTTCCTGTTGTTCAGGGTAACAGGGTTGGTCTGACGGGTGGCTCAGGTGGACAGTCGGTAGCTATTACAGATGCTTTCAACGAAGCTGGACTGGAAGTGCCTCGCCTCACCCCGGAGTCCTATGATGAGTTGGCAACATTCTTTAATCTCGTCGGGGGTGGCTATGGCAACCCGATAGACACCGGTAACTCTAACCGTAGAGAATTGACACGCATCATGGATATCGTTGAGCGGGACGCTAACATAGATAACGTGGTGCTATTAATGGGTGTGGGAATGGGTGGTGGTCCTCAGGACCCCGCCGCGGACGGATCACCTCCTCAGGACCGGATTCCTGGTGGCGTCGATTCGGTGCTTGCTCTGCGGAAGAAAACGTCCAAACCGGTAATGGCTGCTGTCTATAGCGCTTTTTCGGCAGGGGCTGTACAGGAGGCAAGACGGATGGTCAAGAAACTTCAGGGTGGTGGTGTCCCTGCTTTCGTTACTGTCGAGCGAGCGGCCACTGCTCTCAAGCATACCCTGGATTATTACAACCTCCGGAGTGGTTTTACTGCCTAGTAGCGATGCCCGGTTCATGTTAAGCCGATAGTAAACTACCGGTCTTTATCTACGTTAGCCTGTCTTTCTTGCCACTGTTTCCGGTACAGCTCCATAAGCACAAAGCTGAATCCGTCTCTGACTGAGTGGTTATACGGATTAAAGTGGCATTTCTGGAAGCACATCTGTGCCCGGATGTTTGAATCCAGGGTCTTCAGGTGGATTCGGTTCAGGTTCGTCCGTCCAAAAATATGGTTGGTCAGAGCAGTTACTGCTGCGGTGCCATAGCCTTTATCCCAGTAATCACGATCGCCAATCATAATGCCCAGTTCAGCTTCACCTTTTGCCTCATCTGTATTGTAGTAGACGCAGTTGCCGATGTGCTTTCCGTCCAGTGTTTCCACGGCGAATGAGTGTCTGGTTGACACCGGGTAGTGAAGTTCACTGGTGTAAGCTGATAAATAGTCCTCAAACGGCATAGTCAGTGGTGACACGGCATCAAACCGAGCCAGTTCAGGATCTGTTTGCCATTGATAGTCATTTTGGGCATCGCCCAACCTTTTCTTGCGAAGTATGATCTTGCTGTCGTTAGTCATCACAGCCTCAATAGTTTCAGGCTCGGAAAGAGAACAAGTCCTCCTGTCTCTCTAGCTCCTGTAGGGCTTGTTCGACGGCTTGAGAGATTACCTCACTGGAGTCATTCAGACATTGCATGAGGCACTCTTTAGCCATGGTGCCACCTATCTTGCCTAGCGTCTGGATAACGGTCAGTTGGACATCTCTATCGTGGTCATTGATAAGCATAGTCAGATGCGGTACGGCTTCCTCTTCCGCCAGCTCTCCGCAGGCTCCTACTGCTTCGTAACGTATCTCGCCATCGGCACTGGTCAATTCTTTCAGCAAAATGGGCAGCCATGAAGGGTCGCAGTTCCTTCCCATAGCGTAAATTGAGCTAACTCTAAGTCTATCAATATTGCTTTGATAGGCTTCCGAGATGGCCTTCTTCACCTCGGGAAGACTTAGCGGGGCAGCCGCTTCCAGAGCACGGCGTCTGACTTCTACAGGCTTGTTCTTATCACCAATCACAGTGAGCAGAATATGGCTTATCTTGGATGTGTGCTGGGGACTCAGCTTCTTGTGCTCGGCTAACATGGCGAACTTACCCAGGGTAGTAGTGGCTGCTGTTTGAACTTTCTCTGAGCCATCCTGCATCAACAGATTGATTAGAGGGTCAATCAGAGAAGGCTCCTCGTTCTCCCAGAGACCTTCAATGGCTTCGCACTGTACCTCAGCGTCCTGGTCTTTCAGGCAATTCTTGAATATGCCATCAAAGTTAAACTCAACGTTATCACTGGCTATCTCAACCAGCCGATAGACAAGCTGACGTCGCCGTTTTGGTTGAATTGTTGCCCACTCTCGTTCAAAAAGCTCCAGCTCCGCGGAACTCAGGTCTGTTAGTTCAGCCAATCTGGTACTACGTAGTGGATGGTCAGTATTAATCATATCAGCGATGATTTCTTCAATGGACAACTAGACACCAAATCCCGTGGTTTTATTCTGCATCCTCCTCCTCCTCTCTATCTCCATTCCCTTGTTCCCAGATAGGCTGGGTGAAGTTCTCTATATACTCTCCCATGGCCATGGCAGTTACCTGCTTCAGTTTTTCTTTTGTTTCCTTGGCGGTATTAGCTAACTCGGTGGTGTCAATTTCAATATCCAGCATTTTGGCTAGAACCCTTAGTACGCCTAGAGCCGCCATTGGGTTCTCTATTTGTGAGGCATGAGCCGGCACTTCACCCAGTAGACAGATGCCATCCATACCTCTTTCTTTGGCTGCACCGAGAAGCAAACCGTTCAATCCTGCAATCTGGAGTGTGCTCCTTTGCACCAAATATTGTGTTTTGAGTTCATCGGCTGCTGGCTGGCTGGTGGCTACTCCCCAGACCCTTGGTTGGTCAGTGTAGTGAATGTGAGTCAGAGCCGCAGCACAAGTATATACTTTCTTGACCTGAAAACTTACCCCCACATCTAGGACACATCCTGCCAGTTCGTAGGCCTTGGAATTTGGCTGGTCATCACCGACGAATAGTATCAAATCGCTTCCTTTCCCTTTGCCTTTTCGGTAGTAGAACTTGCTCTGCGGGAACTGGGGTGCTTCTACTACGCTGTCTCTGGCTATTACGCCGATAGGGTCAAAGAAATGGGAAGCTTCAATCTCGCCCAGTTCCTTGAAGTTAAGCTTTCTCTGCAAATAGGCAGCCACTATCATGGATACATTGCCGACGCCAGGCCAGGCGGCCAGCATATTTGGCGAATCAAGCTTTGGCTTGGCGTGTAGTTTCAGTAATTTTTTCATCTAATTAGATACTACAACTCTTGCCTGAGGTCGGTCAAGCATTGCCTGTCCGACTCTCATTAAGAGCTGGTCGGTTCAGAAATCTTACTGCAAATGCCTGATAACCAGGGGTCATCATGGGTTAGCCGTGTAAAGTTGTTTTGAACCGTCTCAGCCATATTTTGGGTGGTGGTCTTTCTCAGCTCGGCTAACTTGTCGACGACGTCTTTAATGTGATGTGGCATTCCGATGGTGCCTGTCAGCCACTGTTGACCTCCCGGGTTATCCGTCTCGGTCAGCAATTGTTCGGATGGCAAGTCCTGTGCGATGGCTTGTATCTGTTGTGAAGTGGCTATCTCAACACCGACTGTGAAGTATAGCCCGTAGTCTACCATATCCCGGAAGACATCTGCAGGTCCCGAATACCAGTGGATGATGGCACGTTGGATATTGTAGTGGCGGAGCAACTGCAGGACTTCTTTTTCTGCTCCCTTGGTATGCACATTGACGACCTTCCCCTGCTCACCAGCCGCGGCGAGAAAGAACTCGAATACCTTTCTCTGGGCAGGATATTGGGAAGCATCTCTGGCCCAGTGATAGTCCAGCCCGATTTCTCCAATCATGGGGCTCTGGTTAATAGACTCTTGTAGGTCTTCCAGACGGTCAACATATTCATGAGCATTCCAGGGGTGGATGCCGAAGGTAGGCAGCACCAGGTCAGACCTGTCCGCAATTTCCAGGTTGCGCTCGTACGACCTCAGTCCCACAGAGTTGCTGATGGTGAAAATCTTGTGTTGACTTATCTCTTCAAGGACGGTGTCTAAATCTTCTCTATACTGGTCCAGGTGGGTGTGAGCATCAACAAGCATCTGGTTGTTCTCCAAACGTGTACTTCCACAGGGGAATTGAGATGATTTCTAAGGGTAGTGAAGCTCCTCTCGGGCTATCCTCATAGATAACTTACTTACTGGCTACGGATATTTTGGGACAGTAAAAGGATGGGGTGTTAAGAGAACCTCCCACCCACTTGGCATCACTGCCAATCGCCGCTATCTCCTTGAGAAGCTGGTAGACATTTCCGGAGACCATGGTATCCTTGACCCGTCCCACAATCTTACCGTTCTCTATTTTGAAACCCAGCAGGACATTCCCGCTGAAATCGCCGCCCAGGACGTTACCCATGGTTGCACCCATTGTCTGCTCAACAACTAATCCTTCCTTTACGTCCTTGACCATCTCATCGAGGGTGGTAGCGCCTGGGGCGACCATAACTGTACTGGGTGAAGGACTGGGTAATCCACCACCGCCTCTGCCACCATTCCCCGTGCTCTTGGTACCAGCCAGGGCAGCAGTTTGCAGGTCATAAAGAAAGTTACTCACCGTTCCTTCGGTGATGAGAGGGGTGCGCTGGCTGGGCACGCCTTCATCATCGCAGGGCCGGCTTCCCGGGCGGTAGGCTATCGTAGGGTCATCCCACAGCGAGAGCTTCTTGTCATACACCTCCTGACCGAGTTTGTTTCCTATCGGTGAAGCCCCCTCCAGGACGGACTTGCCGTTGAAGGCTGCCATTACCGGCATAGCTAAGGTGCTGGCTATGCCGTCAGGGGTGAAAATCACTGGCAGCGTTCCGGTCTTTATTGATGCGTTGGTTTTGGCTAATTCCAGCTGGCGGAGGATTATTTCGGTTATGCTGCCGGTATCCAGTAGAGGATGACAGGAACGCTGGCCTTCAAAGACAAAAAGCATGTCTGTATCACGAATTAACTGACCCTCAATACCGAGGCTAAAAACGCTTTGCTGATAGCTTGCCTGCCCGCCACGTGAGTTGATGATGCGGGCTGTAATCATGGTCTTGGTTACGCTGGCTTCGCATAGAATCCCCGCTGTATGCTGGGTGAGTGCCGAGATGAGTTCTTCACCAAGTTTGGCCATTTCCTCTAAGGATACTGATTCTACATCAGGGTCGAAGACTTCCACCTCGGGGTAGGAGGTTGAGGAGGGAAGCTCGAACCTGGCTTCTGTGCCGAACTGTGCCGTTGCCACGGCGTTATTGACCAAATCTTCGCTGTCCAGTCTGGTAGAAGTGGCGTAGCCGGTTTTACCGTCCTTGACAATGCGCAGAGCCACATTATTACTCTGCTTGCTCTGAATATGCTTCAGACGATTAGCTTCAAAGTGAACCGGTGTTGCCTCCGAAGCGACCGCGAAAACCTCAGCCTCTTCAGCTACTCTCTTTGCCTGGGCGAGGATTTCTTCCATCTATTTGCCTCCAACCAGACAGTGCCGAATCCGGATATGAGGGCTGCCGTTGCTGCAGGGTAATGGTGACTGCCCTCCCTTACCACAGCCGCCACCCTGGTTCATGTCCAGGTCGTTGCCGATGGCGTCTATGTTCTTCATGGTTTCAAACACGTTGCCGGTAAGCACTACTGGTCGTAATGTTTCCGCTATCTTACCGTTACGAATCATGTAGGCTTCACCAGCGGAGAAGGTAAACATCTCCATACTCGTCTGACCACCATACCAGTTCTTGACGTATACCCCTTCTTTGATGTCAGCTATCATGTCATCAAAAGAAGTTGCCCCCGGCTCAATATATGTGTTCGTCATGCGCACAATGGGTGGGAAGCGATAGTTGATAGCCCTGGCATTACCCGTAGGTTTCTCATTCATCTTGGCGGCAGTTTCTCTGGAATGGAGTCTGCCAACTAATTCACCCTCCGTGATTAGGTAGGTTTTGGTGGCGGGTGTGCCTTCATCGTCGTATTTGTAACTGCCGCGGAGTCCAGGTAAAGCCGCGGTATCAACAACGTTAAGCATCGGACTACCGAATGCTTTACCCAGAGTCATAATCTCGCGCAAGCGGTCATTTTCATAAACGTGGTCAGCTTCTGATAGATGCCCGAAGGCTTCGTGGATAAATACGCCTGCCAGAATCGGGTCTAATACTACGGTATATTCTTTGCCTTCTACCTTTGGAGCGGACAGTAGTTCCACAGATCGCCGTGCTATCTCTTCTGCTCGAGAATGAAGTCCTTGGATTGGGCTAAAATCATCTCTTCCACCCAGACTTATTAATACCTGCTGTACGTCACCGTTCTGCGCGGCAATAGCGACCAGGTTCAAGGCTGTGTCTGTTCTTTCCTGTCCGATACAGCTGCCTGATGAATTCAAGAAAAGAGTCTTTCTGTGGCCGTCAATGTAGCGAATACCCGAGGTTTGTATTCCTGGGGTGCGCAAGATGATGTCATTATACTCGTCCAGTAGCTGTTTCTTTTCCGCCAGGGGAATGGTTAGCGGATTCTTGGCTATTTGGGCTGTTACTTCCTCTACTGCCGGTTCCGTCGGAGCCAGTTTACTTTCTTCTTTGCCGACGAATCGGGCTTGCTGGACTGCCTTTTCCACTTTGCCCGGCAGTTCGTCAAGGTCATTAAAACTGACGAAACCCCAGCCACCTCTCACTAGAGCTCGCACATTCCCGCCAACAGCAGTGGATTTACCGATAGATTCTAACTGTTTTCCGCGATAGGTAATGTGGCTTGTCTGGCTTTCTTCAAGGTGCGCCTCAATATAGTCAGCGTCATTTCTCTTGAGTGCTTCGGCCAGCTTGGGTCCAACAGCGTTAATGTCTGACATAGCTAGAGCTAGTTTACAGAAACATGAGAAGAGTTGTCAATTCTGTGAATTTGTTATTGAGTCTCTGGGCTGCTGTCAGTGTGCTCGTTGACAGTCAGCGTGAGTTACTCTAAAATCGTATGTAATGATTGCTATCAGTGAGTGTGATGTAACAGGTGAATAGCGACGAGATTCGAACCGCATTCTTAACTTTCTTTGAAAGTAAGGGGCACAAAATCATCCCCGGTTCTTCTCTGATACCTCGTGGTGACCCTACCTTGCTGCTTACCAGTGCCGGTATGGTGCAGGTCAAACCTTACTTTACTGGTGAGTTGACGCCGCCTAATCCTCGTCTGGCATCATCTCAGAAGTGCTTCCGCACCACTGATATTGAGTCGGTGGGCGATTCCACCCACCTTACGTTCTTTGAGATGTTGGGCAACTTCAGTGTGGGCGACTATTTCAAGAAGGAAGCAATCCACTGGGCGTGGGAGTTCGTCATCGACCGTCTGAAGCTGCCGCAGGAACGCCTGTGGATAACTATCTTCCTTGATGATGACGAGGCGTTCAATATCTGGAGGGAGGCGGGTGTTCCCGTAGAGAAGATTGTCCGGTTTGGCGAGGAGGAGAACTTCTGGAGACTGGCCGGCGGTTCTGGCCCATGCGGACCTGATAGCGAACTCCACTATGACTTCGGTGAGGAGTATGGCTGTGGCCGACCTTCCTGTGGGCCCAACTGCGACTGCGACCGTTTCATGGAATTCTGGAACCTGGTGTTCACCCAGTACGACCAGGACGAGCAAGGAAACCGCACCCCGTTACCGGCGCCCAACATTGATACCGGCATGGGTCTGGAGAGGATGGCGGCGGTAATGCAGGGAAAGACATCTGTCTACGACACTGACCTGTTCGCTCCTTTGATACAAAAGATATCCGAACTGACTGGCAAGAAATATGGTTCCGACAGTGACACCGATAAGGCGATGCGAGTAATAGTCGAGCACGGCCGTGGTATTACCTTTCTTATCGGTGATGGTGTCATGCCCAGCAATGAAGGAAGGGGCTATGTGCTCAGGCGGTTGCTGCGGCGTGCCGCTCTTTTTGGCCTGAAGCTGGAGCTTGATAAACCATTCCTGTCTGAAATAGCCGGGATAACTATTAGGCATATGGGTGACGTTTATCCCGAAATAAAGCAGAGGCAGGACTTCATTAACAGGGTGATTCAAATTGAGGAAGCAAGGTTCAGCGAGACCCTGAAAACTGGTATGGAGCTTCTGGACGGGATTATGGAAGAGCGCGAAAAGGACCAGACACCGGAAATCTCAGGCGAAGATGCTTTCCGATTATATGATACCTATGGCCTCCCGGTGGAACTGACCACGGAGATTGCCGCCGGGCGTGGCTTTTCGGTAGATATGGCCGGCTTTGAACGGGAAATGGAGAAACAGCGGGAACGAGCCAGAGTAGCCCAGAAGTTTGACGTGAATCTGGCTGCATCAGCCGGATTGGGGGAGCAGCTTAGTATTGAGGTAACCCCTTTTGTCGGTCATCAAAGCGGTGAAGGCAGGTCCAGTATTATTGGACTCCTGGTTGATGGTCAGGCGGTAGAGACGATACAGGAAGGGCAGGAAGCTAGCCTTGTTCTGGAGTCCACTCCCTTCTATGGGGAAATGGGAGGGCAGGTAGGTGATACCGGTGAAATACGGAGTTCTACAGGGCATTTTTTGGTTACCAATACTGTTCGCATGCCGCCAGATATAATTGTCCATCAGGGGCATGTTACTGAAGGTAGCCTGACCGTGGGCGATGACGTTGGGCCTGAGGTGGATAGAGAACGGCGACTTGATATTGCGCGTAACCACACTGCTACCCATTTACTTCAGTTTGCTCTTCGCCAGGTACTGGGGGGGCAGGTTCAGCAAAGGGGTTCACTGGTAGCTCCCGACCGCTTCCGGTTTGACTTCTCCTACCTGACTGCGATGATGCCCGAGGAAATACAGGAAGCACAGCATATCGTCAATGATAGAATTCGTCAGGACCTGGAGGTATTTGATGAGGAACTGCCTTACCAAAAGGCTATCGACGATGGTGCCATAGCCTTGTTTGATGAGAAATATGGCGATGTCGTCCGGGTACTCAAAATCGGCAAGCCATTTATTAGTGCTGAGCTATGCGCTGGCACTCACGTTAATTCAACTGGCCAGATAGGTCTTTTCTACATCATTAGTGAAAGTAGCATCGGTGCCGGATTACGGCGAATCGAAGCAGTGACGGGTAGGGAGGCTGAGAGACTTGTAGAGAAACGTTTCACGGATTTGCAGCAGACTGCTGAATATCTGGATGCTGAGCCGGACAATATCCTCGATAAAGCGCATAGCTTATCCACTGAGTTAAAGGAAGAACGTCGGCAGACCTTGACTCTGGAAAGGGAACTGTCCCGGAGAATAGCAGAGTCTTTACTGGGTCAGGTGGAGGTGGTTAATGGGGTAACCGTGTTGGCTGCCAGAGTACGCCCCTTCCCGCAACAGGTAATGCGGGAGATGAGCGACTTTCTGCGGGAACAACTAAGAAGTGCAGTGGTGGTTCTGGGAACAGTCTATCAGGATAAGCCCGCTTTTCTGGCGGTGGTAACCAAGGACTTGGTTGCTAAGGGCTACAATGCTGGAGACATAGTGAAGCAGGTAGCGAAGGTCACCGGTGGCGGTGGCGGTGGTAAGGCAACACTGGCTCAGGCTGGAGGTAAGAACAAAGCTAAACTGGATGAAGCACTGCGGTTGGTGAAAAGCCTGATATAGAATCTGGAGGTGGATAGAACGCGCAGCTTGGGGCTTGATATTGGGGATAAGAGAATCGGGGTAGCGCTCAGTGACCCCGGCGGCATATTAGCCAGTCCACTTACCATTATTAACCGTAAAGATGATAGCCTTGACGTAAAGGCTATTACTGACATTGTTGACCAGCATCAGGTCAGGCAAATTGTGGTCGGTTTGCCACGTTCTATGGATGGGAGTATTGGCAAGCAGGCTGAGAAGACAAAGACCTTTATCCAGAGATTATCCGGTCATACTGATGTCCCCATAGAATTCAGGGATGAGCGTTTGACCACGGTATCAGCCAAGCGCCTGAAGAGAGAAGCCGGTACCAGAAAGACCCGTAAGAAAGCCAGGTATGATGCTATGGCGGCGGCAATCATCTTACAGGGTTATCTGGACGAGAGGCGTTAGTTCATGATTCTGCATCGCTTCGCCAGTGAGGTTATCTATTCAACAAAAAGGAAGTTGACTACAGTTGATGAGCAGTTCAAATGCTTTCCGTTTAACAAAAACCTGCTCTGATAGCAGGGCTCGTGCTGGAGAACTAATAACGCCGCATGGCATAGTACCCACGCCGGTATTCCTGCCGGTAGGTAGTCAGGGCACAGTGAAAACACTAACCCCTGACGAAATCAAGGTTATCGGGATGGCAATGGTGTTGGCAAATACCTACCATCTCTACCTCAGACCAGGTATTTCCGTGATTGAAAAGGCGGGTGGTTTACATAACTTTATGGGCTGGGTCGGGTCTATTCTTACTGATAGCGGTGGCTATCAGATATTCAGTCTGGCAAAGCTACGCCAGGTTAACGATGACGGAGTGGTGTTTCGTTCCCATATTGATGGTAGTCAGCAATTGCTTACCCCCGAGCTAATCATTGAGTTTCAGGAGAAACTTGGCGCCGATATTATTATGGTTCTGGATGAGTGTTCTGCCCATGATGATAGTTTTGAAAAAGTACAGGATGCAATGATACGGACACATCAATGGGCAGAGAGATGCCAACAGGCCCAGGAGCGCGGCGACCAGGCTTTGTACGCAATTGTGCAGGGTGGGGTTTTCCCTGAGCTTCGGAGGGAGTCAGTTAAATTCCTTACCTCACTGGGGTTTGCTGGTTATGCCATTGGTGGATTGAGTATCGGCGAACCCAAAAAGGTGACCATGGCGGTGACTGAAGAAACAGCAGCCTTGTTGCCCGAGGATAAGCCAAGATACCTCATGGGGGTGGGTTCTCCTGAGGATGTACTTGAAGGTGTAGCTAGTGGAATTGATATGTTTGATAGTGCCCTGCCTACTCGCGTAGCCCGAAACGGTGCCTTGTTTACCAGGTCAGGACGGATGAATATTCTAAATGCTGCTTACAGTCAGGAGGAACAGCCGATTGAACCGGAGTGCAATTGCTATGCCTGTCGTACCTTCTCCGCTGCGTATCTACATCACCTGTTTAAGTGTCGGGAGCTGCTGGGATATAGGTTAGCTACTATCCATAACTTGACCTTCATGAGTAATCTGATGCAAAAAATGAGGGGTGCCATCTTGGATGGCACCTTCAACTCTTTCAAGGATAGCTTCCTGGCGAGCTATAAACCTACCGACGAGCAAACGCGACTTACTCAGAAGCGAAAGTGGTTGAAGTCGCGAGAACTGAACCAGTAAAGCGAGTCGAACTCGTCAGCACCGGTCCCTGCAGATTCTCTGGTAGGTTATCTTCTTGTCCTTATTGACTACAACTATTTAGCGAATGCTTTTTTCAGCTTGTCGGCTATATCTTCGGCTTCTTTTACAGTTCGCTCAATTACTTCAGCGACTGTGGGAACGTCCTTTATTCTGCCGGTGGTCTGCCCTATCATTAGAATTCCGTTTTCCGTGTCACCATCTACTGTGGCTTTGCTGAACAGTCTGCCGCCGACGGCAAAGCGCATTGCTGATGCCAAACCTCGTTGGCCGCCACCTATACCTGTTTGTTGACGTCTCAAGTTATTGGCGGTACGGAAGAGTTCGCCCCAGGAAATGCTCAGCGTTCGTTTCATATGTAAGCCGGCCGAAATCGCGTCGAACAGAGGGATGGCCTTTTTCTTTAGCAGGTCTTCGGCTGCCTTGTTGCGTAATACACGGCAGTTTATTCCGTCAAAGGCAGGGTCAATGATTGTATCTTCTTCGGTGGAGTTAACCCACGTCTGCTTGACGGTGTCAGGGATCTCAGCCTCCTGGGTAGCTGCCAGTCGACTGCCCATTGATATACCTTCAGCGCCTAGTGCAAGTGCTGCTGCCAGGCCATAGCCATCGGCATAACCGCCAGCGCCAATGCAGGGGACCTTCACTGCCTCGGCAATGGTCGGTACCAATACCAGAGCACCGACATTGCCGGAATGGGATGCTGCTTCATATCCGGTGATGATTATCGCGTCAGCGCCAAGCTGCTCGGAGCGGAGGGCGTGTCTCAACATAGCTATCGTCCCGATAACCTTGCCGCCATAACCGTGTATCGCTTCGATGAGCGGCTGGATTTCGGGGGGTCTTCCCAGCGCATAATTTAGCACCGGTACCTTCTCCTCGATGACTACCGGAATCCGCTCCTGTGCTCCGACACCTAGAGTTAGGTTGATTCCAAAGGGTTTGTCGGTAAGCTCCCTGATTTCCTTGATAACCTCCCTGAGTCTAGCGGCGTTGTATTGTTGTCCGGCCAGAACACCAAGACCGCCGGCGTTGGAAACGGCTGCCACCAACTTGGGGGTGGTCAGCCAGTTCATTCCCGCTAGCATAATGGGGTACTTTATCCCGAATAGCTCAGTCATTCTTGTTTTCATTGATAAATGGCCTCCTTTTCAAAAAACTTGAGTCACTGTTTTTATTCGCATACTCCCTTATTTTTCGCTATGGCTCACCTCCTGCTGTTCCTGTTCTCTTTATACGGTGATTCCCATATTTTGAAAGCGTTTAACGATTTGTTGTGCTTCACTGATAATGCCATCAATAATTTCTTTTACACTGGGTACATCGTGTATTAATCCTATGACCTGGCCGACAGTTATTGGCGCACCACTAACATCACCGGTAATGTAGGTATTCCTCCCCCTTTCCCCGCTTATCATGGGTAATAGCTCTTCCAGTGTAGCTCCCTTCTGCTCCATCTCCAATATCTTTTCAGTATGCTCAGTCCTTACTACCCTTGATGCATTCTTTATGGACTTCTGAATAAGTATCGTATCTGCTTCCCCGATTTGTGTCATCCACTCTTTAACGTTGGGATGTATCGGGCATTCCTTAGTGGCCATAAAGCGGGTGCCCATAAGTACCCCCTCAGCGCCAAGGGCCAGAGCAGCAACAAAGCCTCTGGCATCAGCGATGCCTCCGCCGGCAATGACGGGAACCTTCACCGCATCTACGGCTATCGGGATTCGAACCAGGGAAGTTACCTCCTCCTGTCCCGGGTGACCGGCGGCCTCGGTACCGAGGATTGTTACCGCATCTGCTCCAACCCGTTCTGCTGTCTGAATATCCCTCGTTCTCGTTGCTCGATGTAGTACTGTAACCTTGGCATCCTTGAGCAGTTTTATGTACGGCTCAGGACTTCGCCCCGAAGTTTCAATGATATCAACCCCTTCATCGATAGTCGCCCTAAAATAATCTTCGTAGTTTACCGGCCGGGCGGTTGGCAACAGAGTGATATTTACCGCAAACGGCTTGTCTGTCATGGTTTTGGTTTTCTTAATTTCTTGGCGAAGCTCTTCAATTGTGGCGAAGGTGAGTGAGGCGATAATACCCAATCCTCCGGCGTTGGAAACAGCCGACACCAGCTCAGCCCGTGAAGCATAAGCCATTGGCCCGGCGAGTATTGGATACTCTATGCCAAGTAATTCGGTAATCCTGGTTTTAAACATGTCTTTACGACCCCCTTTCAACGTCTATAATAGTATATAAGTGTTTAATAAGTGTCAACTCTTACCCCTTTACTGGTTACCCAGGCTATGGCATCATCGATTTCTCTTTCCTCCCCCTCCAGTTCAAGCCCCATCCGGCCGCTGCTTTCAGAGACATCAGCCTCGTAGATATTGGTTACTACTTTGAACTGGTGACTGAGAGTATAGGTGATGGGCTCCCTGATTAGCTCTTCGGGAAAGATAAACGTCACCAATCTCTTGACCATTCTATCCTCCCCCCAGTATGTATAGCAGGTGCAGCTCATCGCCATCCTTGACCGGTTTGGTCAATTCATCCGCGTAGGCAAAATCCCCACCGACATAGATGCTAACGTAGTCGAGCAGTCTGCCGTCTTTGGCAAATACCATCTTTTCCATGGTGGGGAACTGTTTAATCAAATGATTAAGGCACTCGTTAACCGAACTGCCGTTTACTTCAACTGCTTCCTTATCATTGGTATAGGGCTGTAAATATGAAGGAATGTTTATCTTTACACTCATTTCCTATCCTCCTCCTGCCAAATGGCCACAGTGCTCGCAATTTGGGTCTCTCCTGGCTGTCATCTCAGTGAATCTCATATTCAGTCCGTCATAGATTAACAATCTATTGGTCAGTAACCTGCCGATGCCGACGATATACTTGATTACCTCTGTTGCCTGGATACAGGCGATAACTGCTGGAGTAACCCCGATTACCGGGAACTTCTCTGTGGGAGGTAGCCCCCGGTAGATGCACTTCAGGCAGGCTGTTTTGCCGGGGATGATGGTTGTGACTCTTCCCTCAAGACCGTGAACTGCCCCGTGAACGAAGGGGATGTTGTTTTCTATTGCCGCCTTATTCAGTAAGTACCTGGTTGGTAGATTATCCATGGCGTCAACCATTACATCAAAGCCAGTCACAAGAGAGGAGACATTGTCGTCGTTGATGGTCTCTGCCATCGGTTCTATTCTTACGCTCTGGTTCAGCTGGCTCAACTTCTCAGCGGCAGAGTCGACCTTCTTCCTGCCGATGTCCTGGCCCCAGTGCAGGACTTGTCGGTTGAGGTTACTTAATTCTACTGTGTCATGGTCAACGATACGTATCGTTCCTACCCCGGCGGCTGCCAGATAGATGGCTACCGGAGAGCCAAGTCCACCACTGCCGGCAACGATGACCCTTGACCGTTTCAGTTTCTCCTGCCCCTCCTCACCGAACCCCCGTATCATCATTTGCCGGTCGTATCTTTCTCGTTCATCCTCGGTGAGCATATATTCTTAGATTACCCCCTAGCTTGATGTTTCGTATTGCCGCCGACCAATTCCAGATAGCGTTCGTTGCGGTGGTAACAGTATAACGAATTTCCATTTTACCTGGGTCGGTGCGCAGCATATGGAGCGTCTTCTGTATTACTATGTCAAGGTAGATTAATCCCTTACATCTGTTTAGGAGATGCGGTGTGTTTGGCTCGCATCCTGGTTAGAAATGCAACTCCATTGCTCTCGGTGGACAAGCCTTGATACATAGATCGCACGCCAGGCATTTCTCATTATGAAAAATAACCCGTCTGGTTGATGGCTCGACTTCAAAAGCCTTAGTGGGACAGATAGTTATACAGGCACCGCAATGAGTACACCGTTCCTCATTGCGGGTTACATCCTGGCTGAGTGATTGAATTCTTACCCCGGTTCTGGTTAGATACCGGATACCTTTGTCATAGTCCTCTTGGTTCCCGCTCAGTTCCAATACTAACAAGCCTTCCTCTTCTGGAGTAACCGACGCCTTCAGAATGTTGAACTCAAGCCTGTAATCCCTGACCAATCGACTTACTATCGGTCGGTCTACCAGTCGTTTCGGGAAATGCAAAACTAGTTTCTTCGAAACGGACATCTCCTTACTCCTCTATTGGGCGTTCCTTAAGTGGCTTGAAGGTGATACCTGACTCCATACCCGGTAGGGGTGCTACCGGTGCGGTTAGCAGGAACTCTCCGCTCTGTATCCGCTCCTTAAGAGTAGTGGCTATCTCTACAGCTCTCAGGTAGCTGGATAAGGAAGCAGTAGGTACCTTCTTGCCCTTGATTGTTATCTTGCCGCTTTTCAGTTGCGCATAGCTTACTTCGCCCAGGATGTCCGGTTTCATCTGGGGGTATGCCTCTGAGTAATCCACTACGGGAGCAAAAATATCTTTGTCGGTTACTGTAGTATACCCCAGGATTTCTTCGGAAAGTATCGGAATGGGAACACCAATGCCCACGGTGAGGGTGCAGCCATAACCTAACATGCTGGTTCCTACCAGCCACCTGGGGTTCATCTGCTTCAAATCACCTATCACCGCCAGCGTTCCCCCCCCTCTTTTTGGCACTCCGTTTTCAGTACGTAGTGCCGTGGGATTGTGCTGGGTGCCATGCCAGGCAACAAAGCCTATGCCACCACCCAGAAATACTTTTGTGCCAATGCCGATGGTCTTATAATATGGGTCGTTCATTAATGGTGAAAGCTGCCCGGCACTACAGTAGTTGGCATTTCCTAGACTCGACTTGAGTACTCCCATATAGGTATATATGGTCTTGTCCGAGACGTTCACGGCGACATTGTAGTTCTGGTAAGCATTCCTCATATTGAACAAGACTGCCTCGTTAATGTCGTCTATATTAATCAGGGTCTCAAGCCTTCTACGTGGATAACAATCCGTACCGTAGGCGGTAGCTGTCAGTCTTATGTCTTTGCCAGCAACGAGTTCCTCGATTACACAACCGCCACCATAATTGAATGCACCGGGATAGACTCTATTTCTGGGGTCATCCTCAGGGATGGCAGTCGCGCCGATACAAATATCCATTGCCCCCACTCCAGTATAAGCAGGCACATCATTAAGATAGGTTCTGCCACCACCCAGTTTTATTCGTGGTGAGGTATGACCAACGTTAAGATAGGCGCTGGAGGAACACATGGGACCGAAGGTACCCGTGGTCACCACATCTACATCCTCGGCTGCTTTCTTGACACCCTTCTCTTTGACGAGGTCTATTATCTCTTCGGCAGTGACTACTACTGCCTCGCCTTTTTCTATCTTCTGATTTATTTCCTGTATTGTCTTTGCCATGTCTTCACCATGTTAATATTAAAACTTGGATCTTGTCAATTTGTACAGGCCGACAAGTTGTACCACGTCTGCTCTGTTAGGCACGGTACAGGAAGTGATGGTTTGTCAGTATACCGTCTTTGACAAAGTGATGCTGGGCTTGCTACTCTATTGGTAGCTCAATTCGAGTGTTGCAAGCAATGGGCGAGGTCAAAGACGTAGTATTCAGCAAGGTAGACCTGCACATCCACACTCCCCAATCAGTGTGTTATAGCAACCAATCCGTTACCCCGGAGCAGATAGTCGATTCAGCACTGGCTGCCGAACTGGATGTAATCGCGATTACAGACCATAATACGGTTGAGGCAATTGACGAAATCAGGCAGGTCGCAGGAGAAAGAGACCTTTTCGTATTTCCCGGAATCGAATTGTCTGCAAGAGGTGGTCATGCCCTTGCCTTATTTGAACTGGATACACCTGTTGAGAAATTACGGGATTTTCTTGATTGCCTTGGGGTTGCCCGTGAGGGGTGGGGGGACGCAGCTACCATGGCGAATGATGGAATAGAAGGGGTCTTTCAAAAGATAGAAGAGTGGGAAGGGATTGCCATTGCCGCCCATATTGAGAGGTGGCCCAGCGGATTCCTCCAGACAAATGAACCGCGTCAAATCAAGATGAGAATCCACAATAATGAGTATCTAAGTGCTCTGGAGATCACTGTACCCCAAAACAAGCACTTATGGAATGCCGGGCAAGTGCGTGGCTACTCTAAGAAATACGCCTGTATTCAGGGTTCGGACGCCCATGCCTTGGACGAAATCGGCCGGCGGCCAGTGTATATTCAAATGGGGACGGTTAACTTGGCATCTCTGCGCTTAGCCTTCAATGATTACGAAACGAAAGTAGTTTTCCCTGACTAAATGACAAGCTAGATTCAGCAAGGTTGATATTATTGGTTATCAGGAAAGGAAATTGACAATGGAGTATCAGGATATTATCTACACCAAGGAAGAGGGAATTGCCACCATAACCCTCAATCGACCGGACAGGCTGAATGCCTTCAGTCCTGAGATGATGGATAGCATATACAGGGCTGTAGAGGATGTCCGCAAAGACAAAGATATGAAAGTGGTGATTATTACTGCAACGGGTCGTGCCTTCTGCTCTGGTGCTGATGTTAAAGCCATGGCACAGAGGTATGACCAGCCGGGTGGTAAGGAGAGGAAGATACCGGAGGCGGAGCGTGTCTCGATGTACCTTTTACTTCAGCAGTGCGAGAAGCCGGTGATTGCGTCGATTAATGGGGTAGCCGTTGGTGGAGGGCTTGACTTTGCCTGTGCCTGCGATATCAGGATAGCGTCGGATGAGGCAAGATTCGCTGAAGTTTTCATAAGGAGGGGGATGATACCGGCCTCCGGAGGCACCTATTTCTTGCCTAGACTTGTTGGAATAGATAAGGCCCTTCAACTCATCTGGACAGGTGATATGATTGATGCCAAAGAAGCAGAGCGTATTGGACTGGTGACTATGGTCGTACCCCATGAAGAACTGGAGGCGGCAACTATGGAGCTGGCGGAGAAGCTGGCCAAGGGACCCCCGCTGGCGATTCAAAGTGCCAAGCGTGTCGTCTATGAGGGACTGGACATGGACCTGGAATCGACTCTGAAGTATGTCGCTCCTATTATCAGCAAGATTACCAGAACAGAAGACCACAAAGAAGGAGCCAGGGCATTCGTAGAAAAACGTGAACCTGTATTCAGGGGAGAGTAGTTTGGTGGCTGGGCTAATTCCTCGTAATCCCTCCCCATCGGCACCATTATATCCTATTAAGATTCAAGCTATCCTCAAACTTAACTGACCTGACGTAAGACTTCATTTCGTGTGGGTGCTTCTCTTTCCTATTTGTATTGCTCCAGTCTCAATTGCAGAAGCAGTAGTATAGAGGGCATAAGGATTTGCCTGTCACATGGTGAATATTACCCACGCATGGTATAGTCTAATGGTGGTAGCACACGGGTGATTCTGGTTATGCGAAGTGTCTGCAAGGGGAGGTGGATATGCCTACGTTCGGCTTTCCTATCGGGGGAGAACAGAAACCGTGGTCGGAATTGACTGATAGTGAGAAAAAGACACGGATTGCATCATATATCACCTTCGGTGTTGTTGTAGTGGTGGCTATAGTCGTAGCTCGTCTACTTCCGTAATCCCCCAGAACCCTATATGTCTTCATTTATGAGTGCGTGGTGCGTGCTTCCCCTATTCCTATTTGTCCATACTCCCCTCTTCAAAATAACTAGACATAGTGTGCCGCCTGTCCATAAAATGATAAAAGACAAAAGGTGCTTGACATAACTCAAAAACAATTCATGTCTGACCAGCCCTATCCAGCCTCGAATTGTTTCCTTATTTTTTATTATCGGTTTGCCAGGAGTAAAAACCGCCTGACTCCCGGGCAGCCTTATCAGCCGGTAGACTGCCGTCCGGTTCCAGCATGGAGCCGATGTTTACGCTGATGACGGTGTCTACTTCCTTCGCAACTCTGTCCACCCTTAGCTATACCGTGCTGGTTTGATAACATTTGGCTCTGCCCGGTAACCATTGCTGATGAAGGGCAGTAGCATCAATGAGAGAAAAGGAATAATATAGGGAAGTCAGAACTATGGATTATACAGGGAAAAGGAGTTATCGCTATGACGAAAAGGGTTGGCTTTATCGGCCTTGGTATTATGGGTATGCCTATGGCTCGTAATCTGATTAAGGCGGGATTTGAGGTCGTTGTTTACAACCGCACCGCCTCCAAAGCTGATCAGATGGCTTCTGAGGGGGCTGGGAAGGCTGACTCACCGGGAGAGTTGGCCGAAGTGAGTCCTGTAGTCATTACCATCGTTTCCGATACACCGGATGTGGAGAGTGTCATTCTTGGCGAAAATGGCGTCATCGAGGGAATCAAACCCGATTCAGTGGTCATTGACATGAGCACTATTTCTCCACAGGAAACGCAGAAAATAGCTGCTCGCCTCAAAGAAAAGGGAACTCGCATGCTTGATGCTCCTGTAAGTGGTGGCGAACAGGGTGCGATTAACGGAACACTGTCAATTATGGTTGGTGGTGATGCCGAAATATTTGAGCGCTGCTTGCCTGTCCTTAGGGCTATGGGACAAAATATCGTCCACGTGGGCTCCAACGGTATGGGGCAGACAGTAAAGCTGATGAATCAGATTCTGGTAACTGGTAATCTCAACGCTGTCGTCGAAGCATTGGTGTTCGCTCAGAAATCAGGCGTGGACTTGGAGAAGGCGATTGATGCTGTTAAGGGGGGGGCCGCCGGTTCATGGCAGTTGGCTAACCTGGCACCACGCATCATTAGACGGGATTTCCAGCCTGGCTTCATGATTGACCTGATGCAAAAGGACCTTAACCTTGTTATGGATGCTGCTGAAGCGACAAAGACGTCTCTCCCCGTAACAAGCTTTGTCCATCAGATGTATTACTCGCTTCAGTCTGCTGGTGAGGGTAGGAGCGGCACACAGGCACTGGTTAAGGCTATGGAGCGTATCACCGGCGTAGAGGTGAAACAATTATCCTGAATTCGTCTTCTGGTGAAGAGATTATTGGGCTTATGATTAGAGAGGGTCTATCACCTATGGGAAGAGTAATAGTCTTCGGCAGTATTAATACTGACCTCGTCACGTATGTTAATGCCCTGCCGGCACCGGGGGAAACCGTTACTGGCGGCGAATTTGAGTCGTTCCCTGGCGGTAAAGGTGCCAATCAGGCAGTAGCGGCAGCGCGAGCGGGAGCAGAAGTTGAGATGTTCGGTTGTCTTGGTGATGACCCCTTGGGTACTGACCGAATCAAGAGCCTTGAAAACGCTGGTGTTTCCACACAGAATATCATTGTGAAAGCAGGGGTGCATTCGGGCATTGCTCAGATTATCGTGGACAAAATGGGAGAGAACCTTATCGCCGTTGCTTCCGGGGCTAACTCCCTGTTCAGCCTGGATGACATCGCGTTCCCCGAATACACTGAAGACGAAACAGTAGTGTCCCTTTTCCAGAATGAAATTCCGCTGGCGACTACTCAGGCCATAATACAGGAGTGCAAGAAACGCAAGATGCCGGTTCTGTGGAACATAGCGCCAGCCTGTCAGGAAAAACCTTCCAGGGAAACTCTGGAGGCAGTCGATTTTCTTATCTGTAATCGCCCTGAACTGGTGACCCTTGTTGGCGAAGGTGATAGCGAAACTCTTGCCCGTGAGTTACGAAGCTGGGGAGTGGCAAACGTTATCGTTACGCTTGGACAAGAGGGCTCACTCCTCGTCACGGCTCAGGAGACATACCATCAACAGGCCTTTCCTGTTAATGTCGTGGACACTGTTGGCACCGGGGACTGTTTCTGCGGAGTCTTTGCCTGCTCACTATCGTTCCGCATATCAGTGAGGGAGTCGTTGAGAAGAGCATCGGCGGCCGCAGCACTCTCAGCTACCGTCAGAGGAGCGCAGGCTTCCATGTCTTCAGCAAACGAGATAGATAGATTCCTCTCTGCTATCAAATAGACCCAACGTTTCCCATTCTTGCTGGCGCGAGAGCCTAACAAAGCAGGGGGATAATCTTTACAAAGCTTGCTTTCCCATGATTTTTTGCGTAGAATTAGATACAGTCCACGCTTGGGCAGTTAGCTCAGTTGGTCAGAGCGCTCGGTTCACATCCGAGAGGTCAGAGGTTCAAATCCTCTACTGCCCACACTAGCATCAGTTCTATCTGAGGAGCTGGGAGCTTCATGATTCAACCGGCTCAGACATTGTAGAGCTATCTACTCCATTTTCTGGTTTGACTTCCCACCTCCACCTTCCTGTCTCTCCTCAGGCCAGATAGTAATATGGTCTTCAGCTAAAAGAACCCTTACTCGCTCTTTCAAGTTCAACTTCTCCAGATGGTCACCAGGAATCTGAAGCTGACCGGCATTGTCTACAATGACAAACTCTTCAACCATTTCTTCTGGTTCTGCACCCGGTTGAGGTACTTCGTGTCTGCGAATGGCTTCCAGGCTGGTCTTGCCATCGCGGATGGTTATGATTCTATCTACTTTCTCTATAATGCCGATGTCATGTGTTACGATGACGATGGTAATCCCATAGGTCGTACTTAGGGAACGAAACGCATCAAATACGCTTGCTGCCGTTTGACTATCCAGCTCTCCAGTAGGCTCATCGGCCAGCAGAAGTGGGGGGTTGTGAGCGAGAGCGACAGCGATAGCCACCCGCTGTTGTTCTCCCCCGGACAGACGATCCGGTCTGTAATCCATCCGAGCAGCTAATCCCAATGCTTCCAGAAGCTCCTGCGCGCGCTTCTGTCGTTGCTCTCTGGTCCACCCGAGCAGAATAAGGGGTAGTTCTACATTCTGAAATGCCGAGAGATAGGGAACGAGATTCCTGCCCACCTGCTGCCAGACAAAACCGACATCCTGCTGCCGGTAGCTGACCAGATCGTCATTTGACAGCCGGAGCAAGTCTCTGCCACCAACGTCAACCTTACCAGCCGAAGGGGTATCCAATCCACCAAGGATATTTAGTAGGGTAGTCTTACCGCTGCCACTGGCACCAACAATGGCCATAAGTTCACCTATCTTCACCTTAAGATCCAGACCCCGCAGGGCTATCACCTCTAAATCAGCTATCTTGTATATCTTAAACAGGTCTTCGCAGATTATGTGGTAACTGTCCTCTTGAAGACCAACCATTTTTCGCTGTAATGTGGCTACAGCCCCTGCTGCCCGGGGCAGTATCTCTGGCGACTCCATCCCGAGCAGGAATCGTCTTTCCGGTCTGCCTGATACTCTGGTATATCTCCTGAGACGTACTAGGTGTTTCAGAAGAGACGGACATAATTCAGTCCATGATTTTTGAAGTCTGCCTCTTCCCAGTTGCACCAGGCCTTTTTTCGGTCCATACTGGGCATACATATAGGCTTGTGCAATATTACCAATTGCCTCAGCCTGTGCCGGCAGAGCGAACGCCATTCGAGCACTGTATTCAAGGGGTGTCTCGTACGCAGTAGGTCCCGACTTACCCAGTGAAGCCAGGAAGCACATCCTGGAATATGCCTCAGTAGCGGTTCTCACTCTCCCGAAACGCCGGAACAATCGTGTTAATACCAGCGCAGTAACGAAGAGCAGAAACAACGGAATACCGATTCTGGCGAAGTATGGTGAGAGCTTCAACCCCGACTGCTCCGTGCGCGATTCACTTGATACACCGGCACCCCCGAGTAGACTGAGTTCATCTATGCTGACTCCATAGAGTAATTCATCAAGCGGTGGTTCATCAGTATCGGATTCATCAATACCGGTAATGATTTCTCCCACACTTATTATTCCTGCTGCGTTTCCTGTCCCCGTTCTGGGTGTGGCCTCGAATTCTATCCATCCGTACTCGGGGAAGTATACCTCTGCCCAGGCATGATAGTCCCGACCTCGTATGACGAAGTTGCCAGTATCTTCATCCTGTTCCCCGGGGAGATAGCCAGTACAGAGTCTCGCCGGTACGCCAATCGAGCGGAGCATAACTACCATAGCCGAGGCGAAGTCAACACAAGCGCCTTTCTGGCTTCCAAACAGGAAATATTCAACGCCGTCGACTTCTTCTGGAGGAGCTTCAGCCGTGAGGTCATATTCGAATTCGTTGAGATGTGTTTTGATGGCAACCACCTTGTCATAAGGTTTTTCTAAATCCAACGTTAGTCTTCTGCTCAGAAGACTAACGCGTAAAGGGAGACTATCAGGCAGCTGTAAGTAGTAATCGGTAACCCAGAGGGCATAGTCTTCGGCAACTTCAGACAGCTCATCTGCAGTGACCGGAGTGGTACGGGCTACTACCGTATAGCGCTGGTAGGGTTGCAGTAATCGTGACGAAACAACGGCGATAATGTCTCCTTCTTCATCTTCAATCAGGCTGGCTTCTGTCGTCGTCGGTTGGTCAGCAGAGGAAGTCGTTGATTCGGCTACAGTCTCATCAGCGAACAGAGTCTGCAAGCGCACAGGAATATCAGCAGATACCAATTCTCCGCCGGTGAGCACCACGTCCGTCTTCGACCTGTTTTCCACCGTATACGTCAGCACGTTACTGCTGGAAGGGGTATCATCCTCCTCTACCGTTGCTCCGGGGCTGAGAGCTTGGTCAGAAACGGCGCTACTCGTCCACCCCCAGGAATGGTATGTATCATAACGCCTGGTACGCCAGTAGCCGGAGTAGTCAGAGGCGATTACGAACTGCACCCTGCTACCCCTCTTTATGGGATTCTGGAAAGACAATGTTTCCTGGTCGCTGCTCTCAATCAAGCTCCACTTCGACTTTACATCAGCGAAGATATTGAACCTCGATGCTTCAGCACCCGTCTCTTGAGAACCACCGGTGCTTACTGCAAACCCCATCTGGTTAACAGGAGTTTCAGGCGCGTACCAAGCAATGGCAACAGTCAACACGCTGAGGCAGAGCGCTGCAACCACAAAGGAGATTATGCCCCGACGAGGATAGCTGACCCCTCGTTTCCTGAACAAGTCCTCCTGTCTTGCCAGATTTGCCTGACCAATCAGCAGCAGAGCTACCAACAGATAAATGGGAAAGAGGTAGTAGTCACTACGAGGAAGGTTACCAAGATTAACGAGGATCGCGACGGTACCCAGAAAAACTGCTATCCAGACATTCCGTTTCCTCAGAATGAACCATGTGGAGACAAAGCCAATCAGCCAGATAATAAGAACAAGAAACATGGCAAAATAGACAGTACCTTCGCTGGGATGAAAACCGCTGACCGCCTGCCACCAGGACTGTAAAGCAGATTTCGCTTCTGATGAGGCGAATAGAATAACGGATTGCCAGACTGTCACCACCAGCCCGAGAATAAGCATAATGAAATAGGTCAGCCAGTTCGAAATCTGGCTTCTTACCAGGAACAGGGTAATCAATACAGCGAGGCCAAGGACGAGTACAAGCGAAGGCTGAGGATTAATCCATCTGGCCTGTTCTATTGACCATACCGCAATGCCCAGAGTGAGGGAAACAAGCACAACACTTGCCCACTCTTGTAGATTAGCATGCCGGAACCTGGCAATCACTCCTGATAGCCCCGGCAGCCGAATTCTATTTACCTGACCAAACATCCTTACCCTTTATCATCCAGGACACCCGTGGTCGTCAGACATAGCGCACACGCATCAGGGATAATCTGTCATTGAAGACCCTGGACAGTTCGTCTCCCTGCCTGACAATATAAACCTGTACTCCGGTTAAACTCAGACTGCGTGCAATATTTGCTGGACTGGCCTCGCCACCAAAGCTAGCTGCATCAAGCAGGACAACTATAATTGAACCAACCCGGTTCTTCAGCCGTTTGGCAGTTTCCAGTAATTGCCCTGTGGCTGACGGGGTGATAATGATGACCACAGAGTCGTCCTGAAAATGCTGCATCTGTTGATAAATCAATTGGCTCACTGGTACTCTGTCGGTC